>Ga0123337_10000023_pt1 | contig 323597 bp, 254 predicted proteins | sample frozenSSSSmetaG_FD_89792 | JGI IMG/M metagenome (GOLD analysis project Ga0123337, IMG submission 89792) | Glacier valley bacterial and archeal communities from Borup Fiord, Nunavut, Canada, to study Microbial Dark Matter (Phase II) -... | ecosystem: Environmental > Aquatic > Freshwater > Ice...
ACTTTTAGCCCTTCTCCTCCAAGGAGAAGGCCGCGGTGGCGGGCCACTTGGGATGAGACGGTCGGCCGCTGCCGTGATTGACAGAAGATTATTTTGCTGAATTTCTTTTTGATACACCCTCTTTAATTCTGATGTCACACATCCTACCAAGACGTGACAGTTTCGATCCCTTCCTACTTCCTCCGTTTTTCCGCTCTCCTTCCTCCGAACTAAAGTCCATACTTCTCCATCCTCCTGTACAATGCAGCTCTGCTGAGCCCAAGCTCTCTTGCGGCATCTGTGATATTTCCGTTGAAGCGTTTTAAAGCTTTGACAATGAGTGTTTTTTCCATGTCTTCCAGGTCGAATCCTGTGGCGGTGGTGGGTTGTCCGCCGGAGCTTTTAAGGAAAAGATCGTCAGGCATTAATGTTTTTTCCTGAGACAAAATCACAGCTCTTTCAATTGCGTGCTGCAATTCGCGAATATTACCCGGCCAGTTGTATTGCTGCATTTTTTTGATCAGGGCACTACTGATGTCTGTGACCGGCCTGTTGTATTTTTTGCTGTATTGTTTGAGATAGAAATCTGCCAAAGAGGCAATATCTTCCGGACGTTCGCGAAGCGGCGGCAAATCGAGTTCAATGGTATTGATTCTGTAAAGTAAATCCTGACGAAAAACTTTTTCGGTTACCATTTTCTCAATATTCATGTTCGTTGCACAAATCAGCCGGACGTCCAGTGGTATCGGTTTGTTGGATCCTACCCGCGTGACACGCCTGTCCTGAATGACGGTTAGCAACTTGGCTTGAAGAGCTAGTGTCAGATTGCCTATTTCATCGAGGAAGATGGTGCCGCCCTTTGCTTCTTCGAAGCGGCCGGCGCGATCTTCTTTTGCATCGGTGAAAGCACCTTTCACGTGACCAAACAGCTCACTTTCAAAAAGGGAATCGCTTAATGCCCCCAAATCCACGGTTACAAATGGCTTGTCTGCTCGTTTGGAATGCTGATGAATATGCCGGGCAAGTTGCGTTTTTCCCGTTCCGTTTTCTCCAAGAATTAGTACGTTGGCGTCCGTAGCAGCTACGCGTTCGGAGGTTCGTAACACTTGCTGCATGGAGTCACTTGCTGCGATTATTGTATCGGCCGAAGTCTTGCCTTTCTTGCTATCTTCTTTCGCTTTTGCGTCATTTGCTGTCACCGGGGATGAACTAATTGCACCGTTGCCGGTATCAAGTGCGGCTTGAATGGTTGTCAGCAGCCGATCGTTTTCCCAGGGTTTCAAAACGAAATCTGTGGCTCCCGCCTTGATCGCGCGAATCGCCATTTCTATGTCGCCGTAAGCGGTAATCATGATCACCTTGGTTGCAGGATTGATATCCAGGATCCGGTCGAGCCAATGAAATCCTTCGCGGCCACTGTTGACATCCCGCGTAAAATTCATGTCTAGTAATATCAGGTGGTAATCGCTATTGGTAACAAGGAAAGGCAGCTTTTGAGGATTTTTCTCTATGTCGACCAATTTGGCGTGACGTTTTAGCAAAAGTTTTGCGGCGCTAAGTACGTCGACGTCATCATCGATAATCAAGATCTTGGCTTCAGAGAGTTGCATAAAGTAGGATTAAAGTTTTCATGGAAATAGGTCTTGCTGTCTTACGAAAGTCACTGATAAGCTCAATGTCCTTATTTAAGAGAACAAATTAAACAAAAAACATATCCAATTACCTAAAAAGCTTGTATTAAAGCGATTGAGAAATCAGGCATTTTGTAAATTGTCCGTTGACGTACAGAAATGTCCGATAATGAACAATTTGGATGGGTTATAATATTTTTAATTCAATGATTGTCAATCTATTGGATGTTCGATGGCATTGTGGCATAGTGATTGGAAGGTATGGGTAAGAGTTTAGAATGAGATTCAATTACCAAGCCAGATAATGGAAGTTAAAACACCTAACGCAACAAGCTCCAGTAACGGTTTTACCGGCGGCTCATCAAACATGGATAAAATTAAACCAAAGAAATTTTGGAACAGTCGCCGCATTGCTATTATAGCAGGCAGTGTATTGCTGGTAAGTTTCCTTATATATCAGTTTTTCTTTGCAGATAAACGTAGCAAACTCAATGTCGAAGTTGACAAACTGACGGTTTCAACCGTCAGCCAAGGGAAATTTGACGAGTTTATTGTAGTGACCGGCGTTGTTCAGCCACTGAAAACAATCCAGCTGGATGCAATTGTAGGAGGCTATGTTACCGAAAAATTGATAGAAGGCGGTAACATGGTGAAGCAAGGTGACGTACTTCTCAAACTGGAAAACCAGAATTTGAAATTAAGCTTTCTTCAATCTGAAACAGAAGCAAGCCGTTTGGTCAATGATCTTCAAAACACGCGTCAAAGTCTTCGTATTGCAAGATTTAATCTTCAAAAGACACTCAGCGAGCTCGATTTTCAGATCGCACAAGCACAGGATGCGCATGAGCGGAATTCTAAATTGTATAAAGATAAAGTGATTCCCGATGCTGACTATCTCAAAACCAAGCGAGAATTTGAGAGATTAAGCAAGCAGCGTGACATCGAAGTAGAATCCCAGAAATATCAGGAAGAAAACTCGAAAATGCAGATATCTCAGTTGGAAGGAACGCTGGCAAGCACCCAGAAAAACGTGAGTCTTTGGAGACAAACACTTGATAATCTTGTAGTAAAGGCGCCGGTAACAGGCTTACTCTCATCTATGAACGTTGAGGTTGGATCTAACATCAGCCAGGGACAAAATATTGGTCAGATCGATGACTTGAACGGTTTTAAAATGCGTGTAAGTGTCGATGAACATTACATTTCACGGATCTTCGCAGGATTACAGGGTTCGATGGACTTCAACGGTAAGGAATATGCGCTTAAAATCATTAAGATTTACCCGGAAGTAAAAAGCGGTCGATTCGAGGTCGATATGCAATTTGAAAAGGCTCCTGAATTAATCAAAAGAGGGCAATCAGCACCGATTCGTCTGCAACTTGGACAACCTTCTCAGGCAACATTACTTCCGGTTGGCGGTTTCTTTTCTGAAACAGGCGGTAACTGGGTGTATGTGCTGAATGACGGCGGAAAGCGCGCATCAAAACGTAAAATAACTCTAGGTCGCAAAAATCCCGAATATTTCGAAGTACTAGAAGGCCTGAAACCCGGTGAAAAAGTGATTACCAGTTCGTATGAGAACTTTGGAGATAATGAGGTGCTGGAATTTTGATTTAGCTTATAGCTGTTAGCGATTGGCTTTTAGCTAAGTCCCGCTACCATCACAATTTTACCAAGATCCGACATACAGGTCCTAATTCGATTTCAATTTTTTGATAAATGCATTAAGCATTTTGTGAATTTCGGTAAGTTGAGCTTGAAGAGTATCATAGATTGGTTGAGAAATATATTCAAGATCCTTTGCCAAGAGAAGTTGATAAGCCAATTCAGATGCAGAGCCGCTCGCAATTACTAAAAAATGAGCGAGTTCTTTATCAGAAAGCCTTCCGCAGCCTTCTGAAATGTTAGAAGGCAAAGAAATCGCTGAACGACGAATTTGACTGGTGAGGCCATAAAGTTCATCCTTAGGAAAAGACTTGCTGACTTTATAAACAGCCAGTGTAATCAAATGACTCTTTTGCCATACATGCAGTTCTTTAAAATCTTTCATAAAGGAGAATTAGAGATGAAGTGATCGATGCATTTTAGAATAACAATTACCTAAAAAGTAACCCTAGGAATTCAAAGTAATGAGTCAGTAATATCAATAACCCAGTAAAGCTAACAGCTAATCGCTGATAGCTAACAGCCAAAAAAATCATTCATAACCTCACAAGGCTAACAGCCATTCGCTAATAGCTAACCGCTAAAAAAATGATTAAAATTAACAACATGCATAAGATTTTCTCTACTGAGGAAGTGGAGACTACTGCCCTTAATGGCATTGACATGGAAATCAAGGATGGCGAGTTTGTTGCCATTATGGGTCCATCGGGATGTGGGAAATCAACCCTGTTGAACATCCTCGGGCTTTTGGATAATCCGTCAGAAGGATCCTATGAGTTCTACGGAACGGAAGTTGGGAAGATGTCTGAACGGCAACGCGCTCAAATCCGCAAAGGTAACATCGGGTTTGTATTCCAAAGTTTTAACCTGATCGACGAACTTACTGTTTATGAGAACGTTGAACTTCCTTTGCTTTATCTTAAAACGCCGCCTGCTGAGCGTAAGGAGAAAGTAGAGGCAGCGCTGAACCGGATGAATATGATGCACCGCCGGAATCACTTTCCGCAACAATTATCGGGGGGACAGCAACAGCGTACTGCAATTGCCCGGGCCGTGGTAGCCAATCCGAAAACAATACTTGCGGATGAGCCTACCGGTAACCTGGACTCAAAAAATGGAGAAGAGGTAATGAATTTGCTGAGCCAGCTGAACAACGCCGGAACAACCATTCTGATGGTTACGCACTCTCCTTATGATGCTGGGTTTGCTCACCGTATCGTCAATCTTTTTGATGGTAAGATCGTGACTGAAAAGATCCACGTGTGAGAAATTTTTAGCTGTAAGCAATTAGCTTAATAGCCCTTGTTTGTGTCCTGAATATAGCCCTCGTTTGTGTCCTCACAAACGAGTTTCGCTAGATTCGTTTATGAGGAAAATCGGCCGTTTTTGGGGACACAAGCGGTGGTCGTAATCGCTAAAACCTAATTTAACAGCTATGAAAAAACTATTAGCCATCATTTTGGCCAGCGTCGCTACGCTGGCTTTTGCTCAGGAAAAGGTCGATTTGAGCAGGAGTATTGATGACAATGGACATGACCTTTTCATTCGGGTAACCGGAACGATAAAGGGACAGTTCATTGATTTCGAAAAGACTTTTAAAGTGGAAGGTTTGACCAAGCCAGAGCGTACCGCCATTGCGGATCATGTCCTGGATTCGTTGGGCGTTAGTAGGGTGGAGCAACCACTGGCTCCGTTATCGATGATGCTTTCTTCCGCTCCTACTATGGATCATGGTTCGATGAGAATGACAGTCAGTGGGTCTGATCATTACAAACCTGTCGTGTCAATGGAAAGCGGCAATCATAAATCTTCTTCCGTGGGAGGAAGTAGCCCTTTCATAAAAGAGGTGTGGCTTGACGAAAGTGGGTTTCTTTATCTCCGCTATCGTTTTACCAAATGTAAGGAGGAGTTTATTTACGAAAAATCAACAGATGCCAGCGACAAATCGGAGTCGGAAAGGCAGAAATTCATCAAGGACTTTGAAGAGGAGATCGAGCTCCCTACGATGTAACTGATTTTAGGTAGCAGATTAGTTTTCATATCCGCAGGTTACAGCTAACAAGTGGGATACATCCAGTTGGTTTACGGTTTGTAAAAAATGCCTTATTGTATCATTTTAAGCATAAATCTGGCTAACAACCGTCCGCAGCGCGGCTAAATGGTACTAGCCAAAAGCTAAACATGCTAAAAAACTATTTCAAAATCGCCTGGCGTAACCTTGTCAAAGACAAGGTGTTTTCTTCCATAAACATTCTTGGATTGACCATTGGGATTACATGCTGCATGATGATTTTCCTTTTCATTATGAATGAGTTTAGTGTAGACAATTTTCATGAAAAGAAGAAGAATATCTACCGCGTCATGCGCGATTTTGATATGAATGGAACGAAGTTGTCTGTGCCGTATCTATCCGCGCCATATGGGCCTGCATTGTTGAATGATTATTCTGGCATAGTACGAAAGGCGGTTAGGGTCATGGCTACAAATGCGCTTGTGACTTTGGGCAATAACTCCTTCAATGAAAAGAAACTTTATGTTGCCGACACGGATTTCTTTGACTTGTTCTCATTTCCGCTTGTTCGTGGAAATGCGGCGACGGTATTAAAGGATCCGGAAAGTGTCGTGCTTTCGGAAACGACTGCTAAAAAGTATTTCGGTGATCTGGACCCGATCGGGAAAGTGATTGAGATTGATAAAAGCAGAAAACTAACTGTAACTGGAATTGCAAAAAACGTTCCCTCAAACTCCCATCTTGATTTCGATCTCATTATTCCCATAACGCTCTATGAGAAGGATGATTGGATGAAGATTTGGATCAACAACAGTTTCTTTACCTACGTTTTACTCAATGAGCATGCGGATGAGGCCGGGCTTGAAAAAAGCTTTCCACAATTCATGGATAAGTATATGGGCAAAGACATGGCCCGCTTTGGTGCGAGGATGGATTTGTCGCTAACGCCGCTTTCAGATATTTATTTTGAAGAACATTCATCGTTCGATAATGTCAGACACGGAGATAAAAAAGTAGTTTATATCTTTCTATCTATCGCAGCTCTTATTCTCCTTATTGCCTGTATCAACTTCATGAATTTGAGCACAATACGGGCCGTAGAACGTTCCAAGGAAGTTGGGTTGCGAAAGGTGATGGGCGCTTTACGGAATCATCTGGTGTGGCAGTTTATTGGAGAATCTATTTTACTTACACTTATCGCCTGCGTTCTCTCATTCGGGCTGTTACAATTTTTGACGCCGTTGTATAACCAGTTGCTCGGATATAGTTTAACTGTTTCCTGGAATTCACCTGCATTGTATTCCTTCCTGCTGGCAGTTATCGTGTTGGTGGGTTTTTTGGCAGGAAGTTACCCAGCGATTTTCCTTTCAGGATTTACTCCCATTCAAGCGTTGAAAGGGAGGCTCAAATTGGGGAAAGGAGGCTCGTTTTTCAGGCAATCATTGGTAGTTGTTCAATTTAGTATTTCTGTGTTTTTGATCATTGGAACCATCATCATTATGAGCCAGATGCGTTTTGTGAAAAACATGGAACTGGGCTATGATCACGAGCATACGATTGTAATACCTGTAAATAACGACATTTATACAGCCAGAAATACTTTCAAAAGCGAGTTGCAGGCTTTAAATGGCGTGTCGTCGGTGTCGCTGATGTCGGGTGAACCGGGTGGGTTTTTTGACATGCATACACTTAAAGCTGAGGGCCAAAACGATAAAATCTGGAAGACCAGAGTTGAGTTTACAGACTTCGATTATGCCAAAACGCTTGGATTGAAATTTATTGCCGGAAGAGACTTTTCATCTCAATTTTCTACAGATACAACCGAAGCTGCAATCGTTAACCGCACTGCGGCGAAATCACTTGGTTTTACTCCGGAGCAGGCTGTGGGGAAATGGGTTCAAAATACGGTCCAGGATGCTAAAAAGAGAAAAATTGTCGGAGTTGTCGAGGATTTTAATTTTTTGTCATTAAAAGAAAAAATGGATGCGCTCGTCATTTCTCCAGGAGAGGATAACAGGGTTGTTGTTGTAAAATTAAAGCCTGGCGATATTCCGTCCGCTTTGAATGCTATCAAAGGTTTATATAATAAAGTCGCTCCTTCCTATCCATTTGAATACAGCTTCCTGGACCAAAAATTTGACGAGCTGTATAAAACAGACGTACGGCAACAAACTACCCTAACCATATTCGCCGGTTTGGCCATTTTTATAGCCTGCCTTGGGCTGTTTGGTTTAGCGTCATTCACAGCAACAAAGCGTACAAAGGAAATCGGCGTAAGAAAGGTGCTGGGCTCATCAACGCAAAATATTGTGGTTTTGCTCTCAACGGAATTGTTAAAACCAGTTTTGCTGGCAACCTGTATTGCCATGCCGATCGGTTACTACACGATGAACAACTGGCTGCAGAACTTTTCATATCGAACGCCAATGCACTGGTGGATCTTCGTTCTTGCTGCAAGCGTAACGATAGGAATCGCCGTGTTTACAATCAGTTTCAAAGCGGTGAAAGCAGCGTTGATGAATCCGGTGAAATCTCTAAAAACGGAATGAGGCAGGAAGGAGGATGGAATAAGGAGGAAGCCTTCCGGGTGACAATTCCTACTTTCGTCCCTTTCCTCCATTCTCCCAAATCTAATAGCCATGTTTAAAAATTATCTAAAAATCGCCTGGCGGAACTTGTGGAAGAACAAGTCATTCAGCCTGATTAACATCCTTGGCCTTGCACTAGGTATGGCTTGCAGCTTGCTCATTATGTTGTGGGTAAAGGATGAAATGAGGATGGACCAGTTTCACGAAAACGGTGCACGCCTATACAAAGTGATGGAAAATCAGCACTATTCAGGACAGACCAATACCATTGAAGCAACGCCGGGTATTTTAGCGGAACACATCGTGAAGGATATCCCCGAAATACAAATGGCCAGCCAGTTGCTTTGGGAAGAAACGCCTGTTTTTGCGGTCGGAAATACTTTTGACGATGAGAAGGGAAGGTATGTGCAGGGAGATTTTCTGAGCATGTTTTCTTATGGACTAAGTCAGGGCGATGCGAAAACTGCGTTGAAGCGTCCCGATGGAGTGATTATCTCTCAAAAAATAGCCGACAAGTATTTTCCGGGTAAAGATCCGATGGGGAAAACAATACGCATCGATAATAAGTCGGACGTCATTGTAACGGGGATCTTAAAACCGAGCTCTCCATTTTCATCCATGAAGTTTGACTTCCTGATGAGTTACGATCGTTGGCAGAAGGATGGAAATGACTGGTCGAAAGAATGGGGCAATAATGGCCCGCGCTGTGTTGTGATGTTGTCCAAAAATGCAGACCTGGCTAAGGTCAACGCCAAGATTAAAAACTATATCAAAACCAAAAACAAGAACAGTAATATTGATATTTTTCTGACCAACTATGGAGAATCCTACCTTCATTCCAAATGGGATTCGGGGAAACAGGACGGCGGGCGGATTGAGTATATAAAGATATTTACAGTCGTTGCGATTTTCATTCTGGTGATTGCCTGTATCAATTTTATGAACCTGGCAACGGCCCGTTCGGTGAAGAGAGCCAAAGAAGTTGGATTGCGTAAAGTAGTTGGCGCATATCGGTTTAGCCTGATAGGGCAGTTTATGGGTGAATCTATCCTGATCACTTTTATCTCCCTGCTTTTTGCGATTGTCATCGTTTTTCTAATGCTGCCGCCTTTCAATGAACTTACAGAAAAGCAATTGTCTCTCGACCTGTTGGGTCCTCAGTTGGTTGCGACGTTGTTGGGGTTGACTATTATTACGGGTACTGTGGCGGGAAGTTATCCGGCGTTGTTCATGTCGTCACTAAATCCGGTAACCATTTTAAAAGGCGCTTTAAAATTCAAACCCAGCGCTGCTTATTTTCGTCAGGGACTGGTTGTATTTCAATTCGGGTTGTCGATTCTGCTGATTTTGGCAATGCTGGTGGTGTACAGGCAAATGGAATACATTCAGAATAAAAACCTGGGTTTTGACAGGGGGAATCTGCTCTATATTGATGCGGTAGAAAGAGGACTGGCCAAGAATTTCAAGTCTTTCAAGCAAGAACTGGAAGGTCAGCCCGGTATAAGATCGGTAGCCGTTTCTCAGGCAAGTCCGTTGGAAGTGGGGAGCTCCACGATGGGTATTACCTGGCCTGGAAAGGACACGACTCAGCAGTTGCTTTTCGCTGTTAATCCGTCAGGTTTTGATTTTGTAAAAACAATGGGTATCAAGCTTGTGGACGGTCGGGATTTTAGCCCGGAATATGGAACTGACACGACAAATTATCTGATCAATGAAGCTGCGGCAAAAAAAATAGGCTACAAAGATCCCGTTGGAAAAGAATTGACCATGTGGGGCAAAGAGGGCAAGATCATTGGTTTAATGAAAGACTTTCATATAGGATCACTTCATGTTGCGATTGAGCCTTTGATCGTTAGCCTCCAACCCAAGGAAACAAGCTGGGGCGTAACGCTGATTCGTACTGAACCCGGGCAAACCAAACAAGCAATTGCAAATATGGAGAAGGTTTACAAAAGGTACAACCCGGCTCTTCCATTCAAGTTTGATTTTGCTGATCAGGAATTTGGCAATTTGTATAAATCCGAAAATGTGGTCAGCAAGCTCTCCAACTACTTCGCTTTTTTAGCAATTTTCATTTCCAGCCTGGGCTTATTTGGTCTCGCTGCGTTCACAGCTGAGCAGCGTACGAAGGAAATCGGCGTGCGCAAAGTACTGGGAGCCAGCGTTACCAATCTCGTGGGAATGCTCTCGAAAGATTTTGTAAAACTTGTGGCGATAGCCGCGATAATTGCCTTTCCAATAGCCTGGTATTTTTTGAAAAACTGGCTGGAAAAATATGCATATCGTATTGAGATTGAATGGTGGTATTACGTAGTAACTGCCATCGCAGCACTGATGATCGCCTTGATAACGGTAAGTTTTCAAGCAATAAAGGCAGCATTGTTGAATCCGGTGAAAACACTCAGAAGCGAATAGGGTTAAAAGGGTAACGGTTAAAAGGTTAAGGATGCAATTGTGCTATTCAATAATTATAGGCGAATGCATTCCAGTGATCGCCGTTCACCTTTTAACCATTGACCTTTTACCCATTTTTTAAAGACTCATGTTCAAAAACTATCTAAAAATCGCCTGGAGGAATTTACGTAAACACCAGTTTTACACATTTCTTAATGTTTTCGGCCTGTCAATTGGTTTGGCTAGTTGTCTGTTAATCACTTTGTATGTGGTGGATGAATTGAGTTATGACAGATCATTCAATCATGCTGACAGGATTTACCGTATAAATTCAGATATCAAATTTGGTGGGGCCGACATGAAACTGGCCGTTGCCCCTGATCCATTGGCTTTTACGATGTTGAAAGACTACCCGCAATTGGAAGCAGTGACACGATTAAGGGAAGACGGCGGCTATCTGGTACGTCGCACGGGTGCTACTGAAAACTTGCAAGAAGCGCAGGTGGCTTATGCAGACTCTACTTTTTTCAAGGTTTTTCAAATCCCCTTACTTGAAGGCGACATAAAACGAATACTAACAGAACCCAATACGATGGTTATTTCCGAGCGCGATGCTAAGAAGTACTTTGGTAATGAAAATGCAATTGGAAAAACACTATTACTCGACAACAGCCATACTTACACCGTGACCGGAGTGATGGAAAACATTCCGTCTCACTCGCATTTGAGTACTTTGAACATGCTGTTGTCTATGAGTACCAACAAGGACAGTCGCGAAGATAATTGGGGAAGCCATAATTTCCTCACCTATTTGCTGCTACGTGACGGAGTTCATCCTGTCGCATTTGAAAAGAATTTTGATACAGTTATTAAAAAGTATACCAGCAAATGGGTTCAAAGTGTCATGGGTGCTTCGCTGGATGATCTAAAGAAATCGGGAAGCTATATCAAGTATTCTTTGATGGCCGTGACTGATATTCACCTTCATTCGGACCGGACGGCAGAGATTAGTAGTAACAGCAATATTCAATATGTGTACATTTTTGGTATTGTGGCAATCTTTTTGCTTGCTATCGCTTGCGTCAATTTTATGAACCTCGCTACGGCCCGATCTTCAAACCGGGCCAAAGAAGTTGGCGTCCGCAAGGCATTGGGTTCAGAAAGATCATCCCTTATCAATCAGTTTTTGACCGAAGCGATCATGTTGAGTTTTCTGTCGCTGTCTATCGCTATTGTTTTGGCGATGGTTGCTTTGCCTTTCTTCAATAGTCTTGCCAATAAGGAAATCGTATTTCCTTTTCAAAGTGGCCTTTTTTGGATCGTTGCCGTTCTTACGGGCATCCTTGTAGGCGCCATGGCTGGTAGTTATCCTGCGTTTTTCCTTTCTGCTTTTCAGCCTCTGAAAGTACTGAAAGGGATGGTTGCAATTGAAGGTAAAGGTGGGTATCTACGTAATTCTCTCGTTGTATTTCAGTTTATGATTTCCGTTATGCTCCTTATTGGAACAGTGGTGATTTACAAACAATTGGATTTTATCCAGACTAAGAAATTGGGCTATAACAAAGAGCATGTACTTATTGTGAAGAACGCGTACGCATTGGACAAACAATCCCATGCTTTCAAAGAGCAGGTTGCAGGCTTGCCTTATGTTGAAAGTACTTCCATTTCGAGTTTTCTTCCTACACCTTCCTCTAGATCCGATTATTCATTGTTTCCGGAAGGGCAACTTCAACAGGATAAAGGCGTCAGTATGCAAAAATGGGATGTGGATTACGATTTTGTCGAAACGTTGAACTTGCAAATGAAGGCGGGCAGAGCATTCCAGAAGAACTTTCCTTCTGATTCCTCCGGGATCATCATCAATGAATCAGCTGTAAAGATCCTTGGTTTTGCTGAGCCGATTGGAAAGAGAATATTCAGTATGGAAGACCCTCACGGCAATAAAAGACAGACTTACACCATCGTAGGCGTGGTTAAGAATTTCCATTTTGAATCCCTGCGCAAGAATATTGGAGCGTTAAGTCTGGTATTGAAACCCAGTTACGGACTAGTGGCAGTAAGATTGAGAGGAGGCGATTACACAAAAACACTCGCTCAGATTGAAAGGCTTTGGAAAAAGATGGCTCCCGGACAACCGTTCAATTATCAATTCATGGATCAGGACTTTGATAGACAGTATCGCGGCGAACAACGTGTCGGTCAGATATTTATCATTTTTGCTATCCTGTCAATCATGATAGGTTGCCTTGGGCTTTTTGGCTTGTCTGCTTACACGGCCGAACGGCGCACCAAAGAAATCGGTGTTAGAAAAGTATTGGGCGCCAGTGTGGGTAGTATCGTCGGCCTGTTGTCGAGGGATTTTATCAAACTGGTTCTGCTCGCGATCCTTTTAGGGAGTCCGATAGCCTGGTATGCGATGAATACCTGGTTAAAGGATTTCGCTTATCATATCGATATTTCCTGGTGGATGTTTGCAGCAGCTGGCCTGCTGGCCATTGTGATTGCTCTGTTGACGGTGAGCTTTCAGAGCATTAAGACGGCGCTGATGAATCCGGTGAAATCGTTAAGAAGCGAATAGCGGCCGTTTGTGTGTTCACAAACGGGTTTTGAGGATTGCAATTGGCGGTTTGTGAGGACACAAACCGTGGCGGAGGCGAAAATATATTGGTCATTTCATTTTCACGAACAATAACCGGCTTAGAGCTAAATGCCAGCCGCTAACAGCAAAAAAATGCTAAAAAACTATCTTAAAATCGCCATTCGCAACCTGACCAGGAACAAGGTTTTCTCGGTTATTAATATTGCCGGGCTTTCGCTGGGGCTTACCTGCTGCATGCTTATTGTTTTGTATACCAAAGACGAAGTCAGCTTTGACCAGTTTCAGGAGCATAAGAATGATCTTTACAGGGTGGATGTGACTATGAAGAATCATGACGGCAGCCGGACCATTGGAAGCACCAATGCCATTCATGGACCATCGTTTAAGCAGGAAATTCCGGAGATCAAAGAGATCGTTCGGGCTCAAAGCAATTCATTCGTAATCAAAAAAGGAGGTGACCTGCTGAACGAGGATGTTCTTTTTGCCGATAATAATTTCTTTACTGTCTTCTCCATGCCGCTGTTATTTGGTGATCCAAAAACCGTGCTTTCGGATGTTCATTCCATTGTGCTTTCAGAGAAAATGGCTGAGAAATATTTTGACACCAAAGAAGCTGTTGGGAAAATGATCGAGTTGAAAATTGATGATGCATTTGAACCGTTTGTGGTTTCAGGTGTTGCCAAAAACTGCCCTCAGAATTCGACCGTCCAGTTTGAAATGGTTTTGCCATTTGCCTTCCAGGAGGCGAGAGGATGGACCGACTCTGAGTGGCTTGGTTTTTACATGAACACGTTTGTTTTGCTTAACGAAAAAACGAACTACCTGGCTGTTTCACCGAAGATGAACAAGGTTTTTGTCACCAAGTCGGCTGAGGAGATTGGCAAAATCAAGGATTTCAACCAGAAGATCACTTTTCACCTCAAACCTTTTCTGGACATACATCTGGGCGACGAAAATGGAGATTTGAGAAACGGACTCGCTCATGCAAGCAGCCCGATTTACTCTTACATACTTTCGGGTATTGCCATTTTTATCCTGCTCATAGCCTGCATCAATTTTGTAAATCTTACCGTAGCAAGATCACTGAAACGCGCGAAGGAAATCGGTATTCGCAAAGTAGTGGGAAGTCAAAGGAAACAACTTACGTTCCAGTTTCTTGGTGAATCATTTTTGCTTTCTTTCATCGCATTTACTTTTGCTATTATTCTTACGCAGACTGTCTTACCCACTTTTAACGAGCTCGCAAACAAACAATTAGCACTTTCATATTTGCTTGATTTTAAGTTGGTTTCCGGGTACATCGGTTTGTTCCTGCTCACCGGTCTGGTTGCAGGATTTTATCCCGCAATGGTTCTGTCCGGGTTCAGCCCCGCACAGACACTTTACAACCGCACTAAACTGACACAGAAAAACTACCTTACCAGAGGTTTGGTAGTTTTTCAATTTGCCTTGTCAATTTGCCTGGTGATCGGTACGATTGTCATTTATTCTCAATTCAAATATTTAACCAATAAAGATTTGGGATATAATGACAAACGATTGATGAGCTTCGGTTTGGGCCGTGGCGGCTCCAGGGATCAGGCCAGGGAAAGCGTCATGCAAGACTTAAAAGCGATTGCGGGTATTCAGAAAGTGGCTGCCTTTAATGGTAATTATAATGGAACCGGAGCCAAAATCGGCGATCGGGAAATCAGTTTTGGATACATTGGTGTTGACGACAATTTCCTGAACACCATGGAAATTCCTATTGTAGAAGGGCGGAGTTTTTCCAGGCGTTTTGCTTCTGATCCTGAGAATTCGGTAGTCGTCAATGAAGCATTTGTAAAGGAGGCCGGTTGGAAGAATGCGATAGGGAAGGAGATCGATTTTTTCTGGAAGCAGAAGAAAATGACCGTTATTGGTGTAATCAGGGATTATCACTACAAAACATTAAAGGAAAAGATTAAGCCGCTTTTACTTACTCAGGATCCTAAATACGGCCTCGGAGCCATCTATTTGAAATTGGATTCGAAGGATATTCCAGCCACCGTAAAAGCGGTGCAAGGTATTTTTCGGAAGCATCTGCCTTATCTGCCATTCGAATACAAATTTGAAGATGAGTCTAATTTGAAACGTTATGAGGCGGAAGCCAAATGGAAACAAATGATCACCCTGGCTGCGGTGTTGTCCATTTTTGTTTCCTGTATTGGCTTGTTCGGTCTTGCCACTTTCAATGCGGAATCACGTGTTAAAGAAATTGGCATTCGTAAAGTATTAGGGGCCTCGGTTGCACGTATAGCTGGTTTACTGTCAGCCGATTTTGTAAAACTGGTGTTGGTTGCCATTATAATTGCCTTGCCGATCTCTTACTATGCAGTGGATATTTGGTTACAGGATTTTCCTTACCGGATCGAAATGTCCTGGTGGTACTTCGCACTTTCAGCGATCTTGGCCATTTCGGTTGCCGTGTTAACAGTTGGTTATCAAAGTGTGAAGACGGCCATGGTTGATCCAGTGAAATCTTTGAAGAGTGAATAGCGATTGGCTGTTGGCTATTGGCTTTGGTAACGCTTTCATGGAAAATTTCGGTTTAAATTCGGTAAAGGAAAATTGTATATAAAAAAGACTTGATTTTCAAGTCCAACGAAGCTAACTGCTCACAGCTAAAAGCCAAAAGCTATGTTAAAAAACCACATCAAGATCGCGTTCAGGAACCTGCTGAGTTCCAAATTATTTACAAGTTTAAACATCGTCGGGCTTACGGGCGGAATGGTTGCTGCGGTGTTCATTTTGCTCTGGGTACAGAATGAGTTGAGTTTTGATGCATACCATAAAAAATCTGAGCGTATCAGCCGAATCGTTACGCATCTGCAGGTTAGTAAGGAAGAGACATGGCACTGGGCAAGTACGCCCATGCTAGTGGCCGGCGAATTGCAAAAATTGCCGGAAGTAGAGCAGGTTACCCGTCAAAGTTGGACCAGCAGTTTATCCCTGCGAATTGGTGACAAAAAAATTACAGGAGAAAAGGCTATTTATGCAGACTCGAACTGGTTTGCCGTATTTGATTATCAATTTGTTGAGGGATCTCCCGTTGAATTCTCAAAAGGTGTACGGAATCTGGCTATGACCGAATCAAGAGCAGTTCAACTTTTTGGTCAGCCAAATGTTACAGGCAGGATAATCAGAATTGACTCTCTTGATTATACTGTTTCTGGTGTGTATAAAAACAATCCTCCTAATTCCAGTTTTCAATACGATTTTATTTTGCCGCTGGCCGCCTATTGGGCAGATCCGAAAGCATTTAAAAGTGACAATAGTTGGAACCAGTTTAATTATCAGACCTTCGTCGTTTTGCGGGGAGATGCCGACCGAAAAAAAGTAGGAAAGAGAATTACATCGATCATTTCCAATTTTAAGAAGGACGATAAAGGAAACCCTTCAACAGACACAGTTCTGGAAGCTGAGCCGTTGAAAAATATGCACTTCAATAACCAGATCCAGGATGCTGGCCAGGACAAGGGCGATCTGAGAACAATTTATACATTCTTTGGACTGGCCTTGGTCATTTTGCTGGTTGCCTGTATCAATTATGTCAATCTGACCACTGCCCGGGCAAGCGTGCGGTCAAAGGAAGTGGGTGTGAAGAAATTGCTTGGGGCAAAAGGGTCCCATCTTTTCGGGCAATTTATGACTGAGTCGGTGCTGACATGTCTGGCCGCTTTTTGTTTGGCATTAGGGCTCGTTTACCTGCTGGTTCCAGCTTTCAATTCGTTGACGGGCAAGATTTTCGTGTTCTCGTTTTCAAACCTGTCACTCTGGTATGTGCTGATTGGAACCACATTTGCAGCGATTATTTTGACGGGCGTTTACCCTTCGCTGCTGCTTTCTTCCTTCAAGCCTTTCGATGTGTTGCGTGGGAACAATGTCCTGGGGTCAAGCAATGCAGGTTTCAGGAAAGGGCTGGTCGTTGTACAGTTTACGGTTACAGTGGTTTTTCTGATATCAACTTTGGTCGTATATCAACAGATGAAATTTATCCGTGAGAAGGAGCTGGGTTACGACCGGGCACATACCTTCACTTTTCGGCTACCGTGGGCGATGAAACCGAAAATAGAACCTGCAACATTTAAGGAACGCCTCCTATCTGAATCCAGTGTTGCAGATGTGACTGTTGCCAGCCAGAGTATCGTACAGATTAACAGCAGTACCACAGGCTCTTATGATTGGAATGGTCGTCCCAAAGATTTTAATCCAACGGTTTCTCAACTTGCAGTCGAAGATAATTTTCAGAAAATGTTTAATCTGAAAATGAAAGAGGGCAGGTGGTTCAAAGCCAATAGCATAGCAGATCAGAGTAATGTGGTATTAAATGAAGCGGCAGTTAAAAAACTTAATTTGCCTAAGCCGGTAATTGGGCAGAGATTTGATTTTCAGGGTCATAAAGGTGTGGTAATTGGAATTGTTAAGAATTTCCATTTCAAAAGTCTTCGTGAGAAAATCGAGCCACTGGTTTTGTTCAATGATTTGTCGTGGAGCGGGGGATTGTATGTGAAAGCGCAACCTGGGAAAGAGGCCGAAGCGATCAGGGCAGTTGAAAAAGTCTGGAATGAAATGATCCCTAATTATGCATTGGATTACAAATTCCTGGACGATACTTACAACAGGCTTTACAAAAGTGAGCAGCGAACGGCATCGTTATTCAATACTTTCACAATTATCGCTGTCCTTATTTCCTGCCTGGGTTTGTTCGGACTGGCAACTTTTACAGCCGAAAGACGCATCAAAGAAATCGGAATTCGTAAAGTTTTGGGTGCATCGGTTACTGCTATTGTAACATTGCTTTCGACCGATTTTGTGATACTTGTATTGATCTCAATCGTCGTGGCCTCGCCAATCGGTTATTATTTTATGAGTGAATGGCTGAAAGGTTTTGAATATAGAATCGAGCTGAACTGGCTTATTTTCGCCGTGGCAGGAATCTGCGCCGTTTTCGTTGCCTTGTTTACAATCAGCTATCAAAGTATAAAAGCGGCATTAATGAATCCGGTGAAAACGCTTAGAGGCGAATAGCTTTTAGCTTCATAGTATTCCAATCTTTGCGTGTCACCAATTTGTGAGCGTTACCATTTTGGTCTCAACCAATAGATTTTCGTAAAGGGAGAAGATGTTCGTTTGATTTAAATTCAACCTTGGCCGGATGATTCTAGCAAGTATTAAAAAGCTAACTGCTCACAGCTAAAAGCCAACAGCTATGATAAAAAATTATCTAAAAATTGCCCTCCGTAGTCTCTGGAAAAACCGGATGTTTACGGCTATTAATTTGCTAGGCCTTTCGTTGGGACTTGCAAGCGCGGGTGTATTGATCCTTTTTACACAAAGGGCAATAACGTTCGACACCTTTCATAACGACAATGACCAAATATATTTTGTACAGACCGAAGGGAAGGATGGAAGGTATAACCAGACGGTTTATCCGATTTTAGACCAGATGGTGAAAACCTTTCCTGAAATCGAAACGGGTACGCATGTGCAAGGTTGGAACAATGTCTGGATCAACTACAAAGGCAAAGATATTCAGGGAGATACAAAGTATGTCGATACGACTTTCTTCGATGTTTTTTCTTTTAAGCTGCTGTACGGTAACCCTAAAATTGCGCTGAAAAAGAGAGAGTCTATTTTGCTGAATCAGGATATTGCAAACGCACTTTTTGGTGATAAAAATCCGGTTGGTGAGAATGTTACAATTAATGACACGATCAATTTCACGGTGACCGGTGTTCTTGCGCCGGTTCCGCAGAACTCATCTATCCAGTTTGAAGTATTGGTGCCCATCGCGAATCTGGAAGCCAATGAGAATTTTGCTAAAGGTGCCGACTGGTATAATACCTTCGCAAGGGTCTATCTCAAATTGAAAAAAGACACCGATTTACCAAAACTGGAGGCGAAATTCCCGGCTTTCGCAAAAACGCATTTCAGCGACGAAGTAAAGGATCGGAAAATTCGGATAGCTCCGTTGAAAGACTATATTCACTACGAAAATCCCTCATTCAAGTGGTTGATTTATGGATCAGTTGCGATCGCGAGCTTTATTGTGTTGATTATCAGTATTAATCTGGTCAACCTGAACACGGCCATTTCGTTTACAAGGGCTAAGGAAGTTGCAGTGCGTAAAGTTACCGGATCTACTTTGAGGCAAATCCTGATACAATTCTGGACAGAATCAGGTATCGTATTGGCTGTATCCCTTTTAATTTCGGTGCTTTTCGGAGTGTCGTATCTGGTTCCGCGCTTCAATGAATTCCGTAAAGAGCGAATGCAGCTTGTCGTCAGTTGGGATCAGGATTACGTTACGATCCTCACATTGGTTGGACTCATTACTTTGATAGCTGTTGCTGCAGGAACTTATCCGGCTTTGTATTTGAATAAACTGGACATCCGCGACACGATCAAAGGTAAACTGACCAATAAGCCACAATCCGGAGGATGGCGGCGAGGTAGCCTGATTGTCCTGCAATTTGTGATTTCTTTTGGTCTGGTCATTGGAGCCGTTACAGTTCGAAAGCAAATCAGTTTCATGCGAGATGCTAAGCTGGGTTTTGATAAAACAGGCGTGGTGGTAGTTCAGGCTGATATGCAGTATAAAAATGAGGAAGCTGCCATGAGCCAGTTTAAGCCAATTCTTGATGATCTGAATAAAAATGCGAACGTAAAAAGCGTATCAACCTCGGGGGTTGTGCCCACAAAATACTGGAGTAATTACAATAACTATTTGCCAGAAGGCGAAACAGACAAGGAAATTCGCTTTAAACATGTTGGTATCGGGGCGCGTTATGCTGAAACATTTGGTATTAAAATGTTGGAAGGGCGCGACTTTTCCGATGAACTGGATAAAGATCAGGCTTATAAGCACGTGGTCATTAATGAGTCGGCCATGAAGGCATTGGGATGGAAATCAGCTGTTGGCAAACGCCTGAAACAAAAAAATAATCCTGATGTTTACACGGTCGTGGGGGTGATGAGGGACTTTCATTACCAGGATTTGAAAGAGAAAATTGAGCCGCTTTTGCATTGGTACGAAGGACCTGCGGCGCTGAATAGTTATCTCACGATTAAGTTTAACAGTATTGATCAGGCAAAAGGTGTGCTGGCGGATCTTGAAGCAAAAATGAAGAATATCCCTTCCAAGAAGCCGTTCAAATTCTTTTACCTGACAGATGAGATAAACCGCCAATATAATCACCTGGATGGGATATGGAAAATGCTAAACTTCGTCACCACGCTGTCAGTTATCATCGCACTCGCCGGAATTTTTGGCCTGATTACCCTTGCAGGCAATCAACGCACCAAGGAAGTAGGGATCAGAAAAGTATTGGGAGCAAGTGTATGGTCTATTGCCTTACTACTTTCCAGGGATTTTGTGGTGCTCGTGCTTATTTCGATTGTTATAGGGGTACCCGTTGGATATACTTTCATGGTGAAGTATCTGGCGAGCTTTGAGTACCATGTAAAAGTGGAATGGTACATTTTTGCATTAGTAGCGTTTGCGGCATTGGCGCTGACGGTTTTGACGGTTAGCATTCAAAGTGTCAGAACGGCCTTGATGGATCCGGTGAAGAGTTTGAGGAGCGAGTAGTGCCCCGTTCCTGCTATGACCGAAAATTGTCCTAGTTGGACGTCAGTCAAATAGCAGATTACAATTTTACAGGATCACACCAGAATTGAGGTCTGAGATCAATTGTTTGAAATCTAACGTAAGATCAGGCACAATTTGCTCTTGGCGTTCAAAATATTAATATTTGTGCGTCAAATATTGAATTATTGTTACGGTATTTTGGTTGAAAAGTTAATGATTTTGTGAATTATTAAAAACGGCTATGCTAAATATAATTGAAAGCTATATAGAGCTAAAAAAAAACATGGGGACGCTGATCAACAAGTCGGGCTACAAGAACGCTTACTTGGCTGAGCAAATTGGAATACCTGCCCCCACATTCAGTATGAAAAAGCAAAGAGGTAACTGGAGCGAGCTAGAAATGAGTAAAATACTGACTATCATCGAGAATGAAAAGTTGGAGAATTACTTCTTACTTGAGCTTATGAGAGAGCAAAAAAATGAGCAAAGATATCCTGTATCTGAGTTAACTCAATAATGATAGTTGAAATCGTTAAGAGGTTCAAAAAGGACTTTAAATCTGCTCCCGGTGATATTCAGAGACGGGTATTGGAAATGATAAATGCCTTGGAAAATGCTGAAAAACTTGAAAAATCCGGGCTCGATGTAAGAGCGATGGAGGGTCAAAAAAAAGGGGAACATTATTATCGGATACAGATAGGGGATTGGCGTGTTGGTTGTGAATATCTTTATCCCGACATTATATTACTAAGGCTCATGTCCCGTGGCGACGTTTACAAGCAGTTTCCCCCAAAATGATATATTAATTAAAGTTTAGAGACTTTCTGAAAGCAGGTGGGTTGTTACAAAAAAATGAAAAATTCCTAGGTAATATTGGTGTTATTATTTTCAGCTTCATTTCTGGCGGTCGATTTGGCGCATCACGTAAACTCTGGTATCAGTCCAAAACCGAACAAAAAGTGTCCAAAATCGGACACTTTTGTTGTTTAAAAATTGGTGTAACTATCTTATATTCAGATTTTTAAATCTTAATTGTCGTGGCTGGTACAATTATCTACTATTACGACTTACTATTAGCATCGCTCCACGACGGTTGAAAAAATAAAATATAATTCCTGATGACAGTTCTCGAATTCATTTTGAAAAAATTAATCCTACCGGTAACAGCCAGCATTTGGTCTGTTACCGGTTTTTCGCAAAATGTGGACCTGGATCTGTCAAAACTGGTTGTTGGTAAAACGGTAAAGGCTCATAATCGTGAAGTAACTATCGTCTCGTCCGAAGGGAAAGCTTCTTATATACATTTGAGTGAAAAAGAAGGCGCCGGAATTGCCTGGCTGGAAGATCTCCACTTTACGGATGGGGTTATTGAGTTTGATGTGAAAGGAAGAAATGTTCTTCAAAAAAGTTTCGTTGGAATTGCCTTTCACGGTTCTAATGACAGCACGTACGATGCCATATATTTTCGTCCGTTTAATTTCAAATCCTCAGAAGCAGAGCGGAGAAACCACTCTGTTCAATACATTTCTCTCCCCAAATACGACTGGCCAAAATTAAGGTCTGAATTTCCAAATAAATACGAACAGCCTATCAACCCGTCTCCCGAACCGCAAGCCTGGTTCCATTGTCGCATTGTCGTTAAGAACGAAGACGTAAGTGTATTTGTCAATAATAATTCCGGTCCAAGTTTGGTCGTGAAGACGTTGGGAAATCCGAAAGGAAATAAAGTTGGCTTTTGGGTTGGGAATGGTTCAGATGGAGATTTTGCAAAATTTAGAAGCTAATAGCTATCAGCCATGTACAACAACTATCTAAAAATCGCCTGGAGAAATCTGCAGAAAAGCAAGTTGTTTTCCACCATCAATGTATTTGGATTGTCGGTGGGGATGACCTGCTGCATGCTACTGCTTCTTTATATTTTAAGTGAGGTTTCGTTTGACAAACATCAGGAGCATGCGAATGAATTGTATCTGGTACGCAGTGAAAACGTGCGGTTCACCGGCGAGAAGATGGATAATCCCCGTGCTCCGGCACCATATGCAGGAGCTTTAAAGCAGGAATTTCCAGAAGTTGTGCAGGTGACGCGTGCATGGATGAATTTTTTAGAAAACAGGACATTGCTCAAAGTTGTGGATTCCGGGAAGACGGTGAAATCAATTTTTGAAACCAAGGGGTGTCATGTAGACTCGACTTTTTTTGACATGTTTTCTTACCAGTTTGTGGAAGGTGATGCGAAGACAGCTTTGAATGATCCTCATTCAGTAGTATTATCTGAGGACGTTGCCAATAAGCTTTTTGGTGATGTTTCCGCGCTCAATAAGACGATTAATATAGGAGGTACAGATGGAAATGCTGAAAACTTCAAGGTTACAGGTATTTACAAAGATGAAAGTGCGCGCTCACATTTCGATGCACGTTATTTTATGCCAATGATGTCGGGATGGGTGGGGAACTATATGCGGGAAGGCAATCATGACTTTTCCAACAACAATATGTTTTACACCTACATCAGGGTAAAATCGGGCACAGATCCCGAAAAGTTCAACAAAAAGCTTCCTGCCTTCGTGGATAAATATGGTGGAAAGGACACAAAAGCTGCGGGTTATACAAAACATATGAGTTTGCTTCCCGTACAGGATATTCACCTGTTTAATAAAATAACAGACATTATTACGCCAACTACGAGCTCAACATACCTTTACGTATTGGCTTCAATTGCGATTTTTACACTGCTGATAGCCTGTATCAATTTCATGAATCTCGCCACGGCGCGTTCAGCCAAACGGGCCGCGGAAGTGGGAATCAGAAAAGTGATGGGCGCTGGAAAAGGGGGATTGATCGGCCAGTTTTTGGGGGAATCGATGGTGTTGACTTTCCTGGCTTTGATTTTTGCTGTTGCGTCAGTCATTTTGTTTCTGCCATTATTTAATCAGTTGTCCGACAAAGCTTTACTTGTCTCTGATCTGTTCCAGCCAGAAATAGTAGTTGCATTTATCGTGTTGGCATTGCTCACAGGTCTGTTATCCGGCAGTTATCCGGCATTTTATCTCTCCGTTTTCAATCCGCTTGATGTGATTAAGGGGAAGTTTGTCAATTCAGTTTCCGCAACTGCTTTAAGGCGCGGACTCGTGGTATTTCAGTTTGTGATTTCAATCGGGCTGGTGGTTGCAACGATGGTGATACAAGGGCAAATTAGTTTTATGCGCGACCAGCCATTGGGCTTTACGAAAGATCAGCAGATTGTGATTCCATTGCGTAGTGAACAGGCAAAAAAAGCTTATGCGTCACTAAGAAATGAAATTTTGCAAAATAATCAGATCGCGTCGGCGTCGGGCACATCCTATTATCCGGGAATCAAAAATCCAAGTGATATGTCTGTATACCGCTCCGGTCAGACAATGAACGAAGGTGCAACCCTCAAGACCAATTGGGTCGCCCCTGACTTTATGAAAACGATGGGTTTTGAAATGGCTGCCGGTAGAATGCTTTCCGCAGAATTTCCTGGCGACACGAATTTTAAAATGGTCGTGAATGAAGCAACCATCAGGAAATTTGGAATTCCTCTTGACAAGGCGGTTGGTTCAAAACTGAATTTTAACAAAGGCGAGGGTGAATCGCAGGGAATTGAGATCGTTGGTGTGGTGAAAGATTTTCACTTTGCCGATCTCCATCAGGCGATCGAGCCGTATGCATTGTTTCCGCAATTTCGTGATGATTTCAATTACATTATTGCGCATGTGAGCACGCCAGAAGTTGGAAAAGCACTTCCATTTTTGGAGAAAAAATGGAAATCCCTGGTGCCTGATGAGCCGTTTTCTTACAGCTTTTTGAACGAAGACTTCCAAAGAAATTACACTGCTGACGCCAGGACCGCACGTATTGTCAATTCATTTACGATCATTTCTATTTTGATTTCCTGCCTTGGCCTGTTTGGCCTGGCGACATTCGCAGCGCAGCAAAGAATCAAGGAAATAGGCGTCCGTAAAGTGTTGGGAGCCTCGATTGGAAGCATTGTAGGATTGCTTTCTGGAGATTTTATTAAACTGGTGATCGTTTCAATCGTAATTGCAACACCGCTTACCTGGTATGTTATGGACAAATGGTTGCAGGATTTCGCCTATAAGATCAACATTCAATGGTGGATGTTTGCCTTAGCCGGGGCGCTCGCGGTTGTCATTGCGATGATCACGGTGAGCTCACAAGCGATCAAAGCGGCGGTTACTAATCCGGTGAAGTCTTTGAAATCGGAGTAAAGAATTCTTGGATTTCGCAATAATCGGATTTTTAAGCATTATTGCATAAATTAGTAATCAGAAAATAACTTACATGGAATGGAGCTGGTTTTAAGAGCAGACAATGATGAGCAGGTTTCAATGATATTAGCTTTTGCAAAGAAGTCAAATATTACGGTTGAAAACATTGAGTTTACCAGAAAAGAAAAGATAGATAAGGAGGCCTTGAAGCAACGTATTCTAAATTTCAAAGCTAAATCTTCATCTTCTTTCGGAGACGCGGCTTTATGGGAAAGAGAACAGAGGCAAGATCGCAAGCTACCTTTTTCTCATTAGCAGATGTACATTATTGACAGCAACATCATTATTTATTCTTACCAGGAAGAGTTTAAATATTTAAGAAATATCATTGCGAATGACAATGCTTTTGTCTCTGAGATATCAAGAGTTGAAGTTTTAGGATATCATAAACTTTCATACGACGAAGGTTTGTATTTTCAAGAACTTTTTGAATTTATGCCGATGATTCTGCCCGGGAAGCGGACATTTGACAAAGCAATTGAAATCAGGAGAAAATACAATTTGAAATTGGGTGATAGCATAATCGCAGCAACAGCTATGGAATACCAGCTATCAATTTATACTAGAAATTTGGAAGATTTTGAAAGGGTAATTGATCTAAAATGTTCCAATCCTGTCATTTAATGTAAAGGAAAACGTGTTTAGTTAAATTCTTTTTAGCTATTTTATCTAATGTTCATCACCGAACAAAGCTGTTCGATTTTGAACATTTTTTTGTGCCTATACAAACGGTAAGTGTCTTTTTGATAGTGCGTTACATTTTCGCCGATCCCCTGGTATAATAATACACATATAACCTTAAGTCTAACTATTAATGAGTTGATATTCAGAATCAATCGCTAATCGCAATGTTCAAAAACTACCTCAAAATCGCATTCCGCAATATCTGGAAAAACAAAAGCTATGCCTTTATCAATATTTTAGGGCTATCGGTCGCTTTTTGTGTGAGTGTCTTTCTGTTTTTGACCGCTTACTTTCAGCTAACTTTTGATGATTTTCATCGGGATCGCGACAGAATTTATCAGACATATTTCTTTTCGAATGATCCGGAAAAAGCGGATAAAACTACCACAATGCCTTTCCCGCTCACCACGGCGCTCAAAGCAGAATTTCCTGAAATTGAGGGTGTCGCACGTATTGTCAATGGTAGTAATGTCGTAGAATACAAGGGTAAATATTTTGACAAGCAAATCAAATTCACCGACCCTGACTTTCTGAAAATCTTCTCGTTTCCGATGATCAAAGGGAACAGGGAAATTGCCCTGAGAGATTTGAGCAGTATTATCATCAGCGAAAATATGGCAAAGGCGATCTTCGATAAGGAAGATCCCCTGGGGAAGACATTGCAGCTCGGCATAGGTGTCGATAAAAAACAATACGTGGTTACCGGAGTTCTGGGCGATTTTCCAGATAATTCTTCCATTCAATTCGATGCATTTGTCAGATCAGAAAATGCAAACGGCTATCAGTCCCAAAAAGACCAATGGGACGCACGTTCTCACGTTGTGTATTTAAAACTATCTTCAAAAACAAACCGACATAGTTTCGAAGAGAAGCTGAAGCCTTTCGCGAAAAAATATCTAGCCGAAAGTTTTGCCAGCCTCAAAAAGAAAGGTGCAAAACCTGATGAAAGAGGTGATGTGTTTGCCATAAGGTTACAAAAAATGGCTGACGTGCATTTCGGTGCCGAGTTAGCAACGGGAGGAAGTACACCCGCAGCGCTTGTATATGCCTTGATGGGTATCGCAATTTTTATATTGCTGATCGCCTGTATCAATTTCATCAATCTCAATGTGGCAAGATCTTTCATCAGGGCCAGGGAAGTTGGCGTCAGGAAATCGCTGGGGGCTTTGAAGAATCAGCTTTTTGTGCAGATCTGGGGCGAAGCGGCGGTCATTTGTTTCGTTGGATTTTTAGCCGGGGTTGTTTTAGCTACATTATTATTACCCACTTTTAATGCGACGTTCAATTCAAAGCTTAGCCTGGATTACATGTTACAGCCAGACAAGATCGCGCTCATTCTGGGGCTCTTTGTCTTGGTCACGACACTCGCGGGAGGATATCCTGCCTGGCAAATGTCCAAGTTTAATGCGGTGGAAGTTTTAAAGGGAAAAGTTACTTTGAAAAAGCCAGGCGTATTACGCAATTCGCTGATTATCACGCAATTTACATTGTCAAGCTTGTTGATCTGCTGCACCGTCATTGCAGTTCAGCAAGTAAATCATTTACGTAGTCAGCCCCTGGGCTTTCAGAAGGAACAGGTGATTAGTATTCCAGTCGGTAACAAGGTCGATAGACAGCAGGCGATGCAGAGACTGAGAAACAAGCTGGCAGATGACCCTTCAATACTCGGGGTAACGGGTTCGGAGGTTAACCTTGGCGTAGGTACAGACAGGAGCACCTCTCGAAGTGTCATTGGTTTCACCTATAAGGAAAAGGAAGTAGCAACCGATTGGCTTGGAGTTGACTACGAATATCTCAAAACGCTGAATATTAAGCTACTTGACGGCCGGGAGTTTGATCCATCCTACCCGACAGACTCGCTGGACAGGGTTGTCATTACCGAAAGTATGGCGAAAATGATCGGTGAAACTGACCCGGTTGGAAAGTATTTTCAAACGGACACAGCGGGTGCCAAAATTCAGATAATCGGCCTGATCCCTGACTTTAACCTGTATTCGTCGAAAAGTGAGAAGAAACCGATAACCATTCACTTGTCGCATTCTCCAAGTTACATATTTGTGAGGGTTACACCTCAAAGCATGAAGGTGTCAATGGATAGGCTTAAAGGTGTTTGGAAGGAAGTTACTCCCGAATCGGAATTTAAAGGGTCATTTATGGACGAGAATACCAATAACTGGTATAAGGAAGAAGAACGGCTTTCGCAGGTTTTTAGCCTGGCATCCGGCATAGCGATTTTGTTGTCTTGCCTGGGACTATTCGCCGTTGCCCTCATAGTTATTGAACAAAGGACTAAAGAAATTGGTGTTCGCAAAGTTTTGGGCGCCAGCATCTCGAGTCTGGTTTTTGTGTTGTCCCGCGACTTTGTGAAATTGGTCCTGGTAGCCATTTTGGTTGCTTCTCCGCTCGCCTGGTTTTTTATGCAAAAATGGTTGGACAACTACCCTTATCGCATTGAAATCAATCCGTTGCTATTCGTTGGCGTGGGCGTAGTAGCTGTTTTGGTTGCGGTGATAACTGTTGGTTTTCAGAGCATTAAGGCCGCCCTGATGAATCCGGTAAAGAGCCTGAGGAGTGAATAAGCCTGCAAATCCGGGATGTATTTACGAATTGGACTCGAAAGTATGTCCCAAAAAAGTATTAAGTTTCCGGCCTGAAACAGGAATGAATGAATAACAGACCCAATCTGCTGGTCATTTGCGGAAAAAACAAAAAAAGAAGTCGGACTGCCGAGTACATATTCAAAAACGATGAACGCTTTAGCATCCGCTCCGCCGGACTCAGTCCAAAGAGTACAAGAAAACTCTCTTTGGCCGATTTAAACTGGGCCGATCTTGTGTTGGTGATGGAATCAGATCATCGTTCAAAAATCCACGATATTTATGGTCGTTTGGAACTGACCCGTATTGAAGTTTTGGGAATTCCCGATGAATACGAATATTTGGAGGAAGAATTAATAGAGATTCTGACTACGAAGATCACCAGCAGTTTTGAACGGAATTTTAAGACTTAGGGAATTTCATCTCGCTTCTTCCCGCCGGGAAGGCGGAACTGTCTGGTACGATCTGTCTCTCGCTTACACCATTTCCTTTTCGAATATTTCCTCGATTTGCCTGATTTCTCCGGCATAGATGGTCCGTTTTCTTGTGCCAAAATACAGCGTGTTCTCGATGACGTTATAGCCTTCCCAGATTATCTTGATATTCCCAGCATCAAGTTCTTTTTTGGATAGAAAATCCGGAACTACTGCTACTCCAGTACCATTGCTCAGACAGCGGATAATTGAGCTCATGTTTGGAACAATGTAATTGGGCTTGAAATCGGGGCGTTTCCCGAAGTTGATATGCCAGAATCGTCGCAAATGTTCCATGTCTCCCGTGGTGCCGTACCAGGTCTGCTTTTTCAACCAATTCTGGATTTCAGGCAAATTTTTAGTTTTCAATGGTTCTTCAAGATCGTCCGTTTGGATGTTGGCGCCACCGATCACAACGATTCGCTCTTTAAAAAACGGCTTGTAAACCAAGGAATTGTAATCGCCTTTTTGGGGGGTTATCGTGAGGTCAAGGATACCGTTATCCAGGTCTTTCAGCATTTCCGGATATTCGCCAAACTTGATGATCACATTGAAATCCAAAGTAGGCAAATACTGCTCAAGTGTAAATTGAAAAGTTTCGAAACACATGCCGATGCTGATCGTGGGCCGTTCTTTCTCAGTGCTTTTGTGAAAATGCTGTTCAGCTTCTTCAAGCTTGCACACGGCCTCCTGCACGAAATTATATAAAACTTTGCCTCGTTCCGTTGACACCATTTTGCGTGACGTGCGATCAAACAATTTATAACCCACGTGTGCTTCAAGTGAACTGAGATGCAGGCTTACTCCGGGTTGTGAAATATACAAGGTTTCGGCTGCTCCCGTGAGCGTGCCAGTTTCATATATCGCTTTGAAAGTTCTAAACCATTCCAGATTTACCATGATAATTCTATTATAATTATGATACAAATGTATTATTTATGCTATTTTACTAATACATAATCGCTCATTAATTTTGTATCAATAAATTATAAATGAGCTAAAATGGAAACGAAGAAAATATTTGTAATCAATGGAGGTCAGGTTTTTGGGCATTCGGGGGGCCTTTTTAATAAAACGATTGCGGAAGCAACACTTGATTTTTTCACAAAAACGCCAGGATTTGAAACCCGTTTCACGGATATCAACAAGGAATGCGATCCGGCAAGGGAAGTTGAAAATTATGTATGGGCAGATGTGATCATTTACCACACTCCAATCTGGTGGTTCCAGGTGCCGCATGCGCTTAAAAAGTATATTGATGTGGTTTTTACAGAAGGTTATAACACAGGGATATACCGCAGCGATGGACGATCGTCCCAAAATCCTGCAATCAATTATGGTACAGGCGGATCGTTGCATGGCCGCAAATACATGGTGACGTCGTCCTGGAATGCGCCGGCGACAGCCTTTACGCTTCCTGGCGAGTTCTTCGGAGAAAGGAATGTTGACGAAAGTATTCTGTTTGGCTTTCATCGGATGAACGCTTTCACTGGAATGGAAGCATTGAAGGGAATGCACTTTTATGATGTTATGAAAAACCCTGACATCAAATTACAAGTGCGGCTTTACATTGAACACCTGACTGGAATATTTATTGGTGAATGTGTTGAGAATGCCTGTTAAGTGCGTGAGATTTTGTCCGGTAAACCGGGAGCCATGAGTAGCCAATGTTCTTCATTTGAACCATTAATTGTTTGAATATCTACTGCGGTTAAATTGAGGTGGTAATTTATCGGGCGAAAAATCGGATTTACAAATTGGGAAGATTTATGCAAATTGCAGTAGAATCATAAAACGCCAATGGAAAAGCGCCCCGCCCGCAAAAGACAAGATATTTCTATCGATAATACTGGGTTTAGTCCTAACAGTAATGCGGAAGGTGAGCGGCTGACCAACAAAGATGGCAGCATCAATTTGCGGAAAATCGGCGTTCCTTTTTATGAGAGGATCAGTGTCTATCATACGATGTTACGTATGTCACGGCCCATATTTATTTTAACGGTTTTTTGCGTCTATACAACTCTGAATCTGATTTTTGCATGCATTTATTTCTCGCTCGGACGTGAAAGCCTGAGCGGTACACAGGTACCCGACACCATAACCGAACGGTTTTTACAGGCATTTTTCTTTAGCTCCCAGACATTGACCACCGTTGGCTATGGCCATATCAGTCCTTCTGGGTTCGTAACAAACGTGGTTGCCTCGTTAGAATCGTTTATTGGCATTATGTCATTCGCTTTGGTGACTGGTATGTTTTACGCACGGTTTTCGCGTCCCGAAGCATTTATACGTTTTAGTCATAACTTTTTGGTAGCACCGTTCAAAGGAGGCAGGGCATTAATGTTTCGTTTGGCAACTTTTAAGAATAATCACCTTACTGATGCTGAAGCCCAAATAACCGCTGCAGTACGGGTGGAAGAAAATGGGAAAATAGTAACAAAGTTTTTTCCGCTTATTCTTGAAATTAACCGGATCAATTCCCTGGCTTTAAGCTGGACAGTTGTTCATCCCCTGGATGCAAAAAGTCCCTTTGCCGATTATGCGGAGCATGATTTTTATAACAATAAAATCGAGATGATGGTAACAATCAAAGCGTTTGACGATCATTTTTCAAATACCGTACAGCAGCGTACATCTTATAATCGGGATGAAATGGTCTATGGTGCAAAATATATTCCCATGTACGAACGCGCCGAAAGCGGTGCCTACACCGAGCTGAGATTGAACAAAATCGACGCCTACGAAAAAATGTCTCTGCCGGAATGAAGTTTCCACCTTGCTTTTTTTAGAGGCCGCGATATCTGACTGTAATTCTTCCTTTCTTACGGCCTTAATTTTGAAAAGGTCGTCGACAGGAAAAGAACCATGTATTTACCTTCATTCGAGAAACCGAATTTGGCGATCTGGAAATAGCAAAATTTATAGGTGTTTCTATCGGGTTTGTTAAAAATGTCATACAATAGGTTATGAAACAGGACATTGGATCTGGTTAAACGCCCATCATCCTTTTTTCGGAAACCTCCCTCAGAATGTAATCCAGCATCATCAGGCAAGCCACTCCGAAGATAGTCGCCGGATAGATAACAGGTAAGGATTCAAGTTTTGCTGAGAATTTGTTCAAAGCCTGATCAGTGAGTGAGGAAGTGTGTTGCGCCGCTTGTGGCTCCTTTATAAAAAAGCAAAGCATGATTGTGATCGCAACGGACGCTGCGATCATATACCAGGTTTTTAGGCTAATGATCGGTTCGGCTTTAATTTGAACCGGCGCAATCTGTCGCATAATGTTGCGACTGAACGCCTTGGAAGGTCGTTCAATCAAGATCCTATTTTGCAAAAGCTCCTTTAAAGCTGTTTCCTTCACATGATCCTGCTTAACATTTAGCTCAATCATTTTCATTACCGAACCCGTAAAGTCAGGTCCAGGCACGTCTGGTTTGACGGTCTGAAGAAGTTTTCCTAGCATGTCTTCCTCGTTTTCTTCCATGTCCAAGCCTTATTTTTTGTCATTTTGCTGAAATGCGATAATAATTTACAGCAAAAACCGCAATTTTTCTTCTAATATTTTCCGAGCTCTAAACAGTTTTACTTTTATATTGGACTCGGAGAGCCCTGTTATTTCTTCAATTTCGCGAACAGTATTTTCATTCAAATAGAACAAGGTGATCAATAAAGCCTCTGTTATGGGCAACTTGTCAATGGCCTCTTTTATGTGCTTTTGCTGCTCTGCCGCTTGCATTGTAACGATCTGCGGCGGGGAAAAATCCTCGGAATAGCTGTCATTAATCTCATCACTGATGGAAAATGTCGGGATCCGACGCTCCTGTAATTTGGTAATGGATGTTCTGTAAACAATAGTATAAAGCCAGGTCGAGAATTTCGATTTACCTTCGAATTTATGTATTTGTTGATACGCTTTTATGAAGCTTTCCTGCGCCGCATCTTCCGCGTCTTCCGCATTCCGCACGATCTTCAGGGAAATGGTGTAGGCCATATTTTGGTACTTGCCTACAAGAAACGCATAGGAAGCCGGATCTCCTTTTTTGATTTTATCAATATAGATCTGATCCTCCGTTTGCGTCACTGTTTGTTGGTTTTTTGGTTGAAGGTTAATTGTTTAGTTAGGCTACAGGGAAAACATAAATTAATATTTCTAGAAGTTGCCTCACCGACTGCTTACCTCATGTTTGTTAGAGCATCAATTTGCTCATCTCGTTACATAAAAGCGCATTATTTTTTTGGAAAATAATTTGCATCAATTCTGTAACCTGAAAAGAGATCCTGTTGTCATATCAGCGTTAATCAGCAATTTTACATTATTTATCAGTTATCAATGACATGGACGATCTTAAACATATTGTAATCACTCTGGGTGCTTTTTTAGGGATATTTGGGATCTTCTATGTATTTATGATGACCAGGTACAAGGAACGTATGGCCATGATCGAACGGGGCGTAGATGCATCTATTTTTGCAGGTGCCGAAAAATCCTTTTCACTTACCCTCAAACTTGGCATGCTGTGTGTAGGTGTCGCGCTGGGAATTATAGTGGGTGGTATACTTCACGATTTTTATGATTTTAGCAAAGGCACTTCTTTTCTGGCAATGATCTTCCTGTTTGGAGGACTCAGTTTGATCATCAATTTTCTAATCGAAAGGAAACTCTTCAAAGACAAAACCGAGAGCTAGCAGGGAAGGAGGACTTTCTCGTCCACTCATCAATACAATTTACCACTCATAAGATTTCGCTTCACTGCTTAACCTAGTACATTGTATAGCAAGGTACTTTTCTATACCTTTGGTTTGTTAGTTAGATAAGACGTGCAACAAGTTTGATTTCAGGCAGGTTTGAAATTGGGTTTGTGAACCGCTGAACTTAGCTTTTAGACGCTTATAGGAAAAACGAATTTGAGATTTTGTCATGACTGCGTGTAATTACGCTGTAAGGAATCGTATTGCCAATTAATCTATTAGCCATAAAATTTAAACATATGAAAATCAAAACCTTACTCTCACTTCTCGCACTGATTTTCGTCGTGCAGGTGGCCGTAAATGCGCAGAAAAAGTCCGGGCCTTTTTCAGTAACCGGAAATGTTTCGGATTCAGCAAGTGGCAAATCACTTGATTTTATCACGGTGAATCTGATGAAAAACCCCGTTACGGCGGTGAAAGTTGACTATACGAAAGAGGACGGTTCATTTTCGATTGCGGGTATTGATCAGGGCAAATATTTTCTTGCTATTGTTGGCGTAGGTTACAAAATGAGGAAGATCGATGTCGATCTTTCGGATTCAACCCGAACATCGATGGATCTGGGAACAATAGTCTTGAGTCCCATCGTCCTTAGGTTGAAAGAGGTAGTTGTAACTGCATTGAAACCAGTTGTAAGCCAGGAGGTTGACCGGATAAGCTACGATTTGCAGGCTGATCCGGAAAGTAAAGTGAACAACGTACTCGAGATGATGCGTAAGGTTCCGCTGTTGTCGCTCGATGCAGATAACAACCTTTTAATGAAGGGGAGTGGTGACTATAAGATCCTGATCAATGGAAAGCCATCCAGTATGATGGAACGAAGCTACAAAGATGTACTCCGGAGTATGCCAGCATCTTCAATCGAAAGAATCGAGGTGATCACTTCTCCACCAGCAAAGTTCGATGCCGAAGGTCTTGCAGGCATTATCAATATTATCACAAATAAAAAAGTAGACAACGGTTACAACGGTTCGGTCAATTTGAGCGAACGGTTTCCGGCCGGTGGGCCAGGTATAGGAGGTTCTGTTTCTGCAAAAATGGGCAAGTTCGGGATTTCCGGGTTTGGCGGAGCCAATATCTACAACACACCCAAAACCCGTAATACAGTTAATAGAGAAACATTTGGTACTTCCCCCACGACGCTGGAGCAGTTTGGAACCAATCGCCCACGAAATCAAAGTGCTTACATCGGTGTAGAAATGAGTTATGAAATTGACAGTCTCAACCTCGTTTCAACGCAGCTCAATTTTAACGGAAGCAATTCGGGAAGCAATACATTGCAAACCAGTTCATTAGTTGGTAATTCGTCGATCATGCAGGGCTTTGTTCTTAAAGGAGAAAATGAAGGCAACGGAACTGGAATGGATGCGGCGATAAATTATCAGAAAGGCTTTAAGGCTGATAAAAACCGTTTGCTCACGTTATCTTATCGGATGTTTTCGTTTCAAAACTACCAAAGTGGAGCTACGGATTTCTCGGAAAGAATAAACTATGACCGGCCGGATTTTCGCCAGAGTAATGACCAGCTATTCGCTGAGCAAACTTTCCAGGTCGATTACGTGCATCCCTGGAAAAAATTAATGGTGGAAGCGGGTATTAAAGGTATTTTGAGAAACAATAACAGCGACTTTCAATATCTGATCGCCAACGGTGAGTCGGGCCAGTATATTCTTGAAAATAGTATGAGCAATAAATTCCGGAACACCCAAAATGTCTACGGAGCGTACAACACGTACCAATATAATTTTAAAAACTGGGGTATAAAGGCAGGTGCCAGAATAGAGCAAACGGTTATCGAGGCGGATTTCATTTCAACCGAAACCGGGATCAGAAGAAATTATTTTAACGTGATCCCTTCAATCTCATTCAATCGTAAACTGAAAAATAACCAAGGATTGAATCTGGCATATACCCAACGCATCCAACGTCCTGGCATTTACCAGCTTAACCCGTTTGTTGACCGCTCGAATCCCAACTTTGAGAGATCCGGCAATCCTGACCTCCGTCCTGCACTGGTTAATGATATTCAGTTCGGGTTCAACAGTTCGAGGAAACTTTCGCTGAATGTGAATCTCGGCTATAATTACTTTCGGGATTTGATTTTCCAGGTTTCTGTTTACAATCCCGTGACAAAAATCACCACGACATCATTTGGCAACACAGGTACGGCAAAGCTTCCGAGTATTAGTGTAAACATCAGTTACCCGATTACCAGGCAGTGGAATTTTAGCTGGAATTCCCGCGCGGCTTATGGGATGGTTCGAGGAGTTGTAAACGGAACTTTGATTAAAAATGAAGGTTTGATGTATTTTATCTCTTTATCAAGCGGTTATAAGCTTAAAAGGGATTGGCGGGTAAATTTGAATCTAAATCTCAACGGCCCGAACGTTCAGTTTCAGGGTACTTCGAACATCATGTTTAGCTCCTCTTTCAGTATCAGCAAGGATCTGGTGAAAGACAAGCTCACCTTCTCGGCGTCGGCTAGTAATCCGTTGAACAAGTATCGCAAATATTACAACGAAACTTTCGGGCCGGATTTCCAGCAAAATAATTATCGCTACGATTATTTCAGGTCATTCAATTTGAGCCTGAACTACAAATTTGGAAAGCTTAAAGAGGCTATTAAAAAGAACAAAAGGGGTATTCGCAATGATGACGTCCAGGGAGGAAATTAGCCCGCTATGAAAAATACGAACCCGTTATTAACAAAAGGCGGGATTGCCAGAGTTAGGTAGGTTGTAATATTTAGAAAACGCACCGGATGAGAGTATTCAGTGCGTTCTCTTTTTTATATATCACCAATTTGCAGCCGCATTGTGGTGAGGATTTTCTTGAACCCGACTTTTTCATAGGCCCGGATTGCCGGCGTATTTTCGTCATAGACCTGCAATCTGATTTCACTTAAATTTCGGGACTTTGCCCATTCGAAGAGTCCCTCCATGATGAGCTTATTAATTCCTTTCCCCCTATAGTCGGGCGATGAATACATGAACCCGAAAAAGGCGTACTCTTTGAACTGGTTGTAAGGTTCACCAGTCCTGATCCTTGCATGACCACTCCCGACTAGGACGCCATCAAGTTCAGCCACGAGTACTTCCGCTACTTCGCTGTCGATCATTGCTTTTAAATCGTAGTAGCTAAACCTTTCAGGCACAAAGGTTGGGTCGAACGGCTTTTCAGAATTGATAAGATCCTGCTCAAATTCTAATAATGTATTCAGGTCTTGCTGTTTGGCTTGTCGTATGAGAACGTCGGTCATAAGTTGTCTTGTAATCGTCGATAATCCTAAGTCGGTTGTTGTATCGAAAATAATTAGTTTTTGGCGAATCATGCAATCTTAAATGTTTTGAAAGGGCGGTTTGCAAAATCAGTGCGTTGCCCCCCTTATCCTTCCTCCATTCTACCTTCCTCCCTCTTTTCACCACCCAATCCCATAATCCTCTCCGTGGTTACTCGATCCGCCCCAAAAGCTCCCATGCTTCCAATCGAAATAGATGGCGTTGATGGGGCCGCTTGTCCTTGGCTGATAAGATAATTTGTAGCCCATCCTCGATAATTCCTTCCTGGACCAGGGTGGCATCGCTTCGTTAAGGATGAGTCCGCCAGGTACCTTTTCATGTTCTCCAAAAGTGCTGTACATCTGAAGTGTTTTAAAGCTTGGTGCTTCGGTCGATTCCTGAACGGTCATCCCGAATTCAACGATATTTAAAAAGAATTGAAGCAAAAGCTGGTCCTGCTCATCGCCTGCCTGTTTTGCAAAAGAAAGAAACGGTTTGCCGTCTTTGAGAGCAATACTTGGCGTAAGTGTTACCCGTGGTCGTTTGCCAGGTTCCACCACATTGAACGGGTTTTCTTTTGCGTCCAGAACGAATGACTGCATACGTTGACTTAATCCAACTCCTGTGTTGCCGGCGATACAGGCAGGCACCCAACCGCCGCTCGGCGTGATGGAAACCACCCAGCCTTCTTCATCAGCTGCTTCCACGGATGTGGTCCCGGCGGTAAACTCTTCAAGATATTTTTCGTCGAGCCCCTTCTTATTTCTATCCAACGATGCGTGAAAATTGCCCCAGGTTTTGATCTGATCGATATATGGATTCTTTTTGCCTTCAAAAGGGTATGGGTCACCTGGTAAAATTTTGGGATCATTCTTTTCCCAGTCTATCAGTTTGATCCTCTCTTTCGCATATTCTTTGGATAATAAACCTTTCATCGGTTCTTCGGGAGCAAAGGCGGGGTCACCATAATAGAAGTCCCTGTCGGCAAAGGCAAGATTCATCACCTGATACATGGTGTGAATGTATTTGGAAGAATTGTAACCCATACCCTTCAGATCGAAGTTTTCGAGCATATTCAGTGCCTGCAGCATTACTGGCCCCTGCGTCCACTGCTGCATTTTGTAAACTTCTATTCCCTTGTAATTCGTCATCATAGGCTCCTCGATCTTAACTTTCCAATTACCCATATCATTTTCAGTGATCAATCCGCCTTGTTCCTGGCAGCCTCGCGCGATTTCTGTGGCAATGTCACCTTTGTAAAACCGATCATATGCGGCATAAATCGCTTCCTTTCTGCTTTTGCCTCTTTTCAAGGCCTCCTGTTCAGTATCAACCAGTTTCTGTAAAGTTGCCAAAAGATCCTTTTGAACGAATATCTCGCCAGCATCGGGTGCTTCCCGTTTATCCCCAAGGTGTGGGAGAAACACTTTTTTAGAATAGGGCCACCCTTTGATCAGAGCTTTGTTATTTTCAATGGAATTGGCCGTTTGTCCTTCAATGGGGTATCCTTCGGCTAACTGCATGGCGGGTTTCAGTACTTCCTTTAGGCTCATTTTTCCATATTCAGCGAGCATTGTCAGCAGGCCGCCTGCAGTTCCGGGCGTCGTTGCTGCCAACGGTCCATATTCCGGCGGGTATTTCATTCCCTTATTTTTGAAGAAATCGGCTGTTGCTCCCGTCGGCGCTACGCCCATCGCATTGATCGCAATCACTTTTTTTGTTTTAGGATTGTATATTAAGGCTTGCGTTTCACCTCCCCAGCTCAGCACGTCCCACATGGTACAGGTTGATGCCAGCATCGCACAAGAAGCGTCGATTGCATTCCCACCCTGGCTAAAAATCATGGCACCTGCCGTTGCGGCCAACGGTTTTCCTGTAATGGCCATCCAATGTTTGCCATGGAGCGGAGGCTTTTGGGTGGTGACGGGGAAGTTGTTGAAGGACTGGGCAACTGCGTGGCGACTTATTCCAAAAATGACCAGGATGCAGAACAGGAGTTTTATTCTCATAGCGATGATTGAATCAGTGATTAATATGTCTGGGTATTGAAATTCAAATTTAGACGCCCTGCCATTGAAACGAAAGAGCCAACCGCTGACGCTTATTCATAAAAGTAACGAAAAATGCAGAAAGTTTAAGATTAGCTCCCCGCCCCGCTCACCTCGATTTGCAATCGGGCCGGACATGGATTAGCGTTTCCAACGCGTCTTCCAATACAGTTGATTTTTTAACTTGAAAGAAAAGACCAATACCGAGTAGTCCAAAACTCCATTGAACTACTATTAGATGTACACCAACTGTTCTGTATTCAAATTGTTACAGTATAGCCCAACCTTTCCAAAATGAAGAGAAGAGACTTTGTTAGAACCACCCTTGGGGCAACACTTCTGAATCCATTTGAAGCGCTTGAAAAGCCAGAGGTCACGTATCTGGAAAGCGAGGACTTGACTGGCCAGGCGAAGTTGGCAGATGGGTACGCACTGAATTTTATGGCTGTGGGAGACTGGGGAAGAAATGGGGAATTTCTTCAGTTGGAAGTGGGCAAAACGATGGGCCAATGGGCTTCTAAAAACCGGAACAATTTTATCATTTCAGTAGGGGATAACTTTTATCCAAAGGGTGTGATTAGTGAGCATGACCCGCTGTGGCATTATTCCTTTGAAAATGTTTATACCGCTTATTCTCTTCAGTGCGATTGGTATTCGATTCTTGGCAATCATGATTATATGTCTGATCCCGACGCTCAGATCAGGTACAGTGCAATTAGCCGGCGTTGGAAAATGCCAGCAAGGTATTATTCTCATGAGGTACCGATTGGCAAGACCGGTGGTAAACTTTTGTTGGTGATGATCGATTCCAACAAGATGATTTTCGAGGCCGATAGGGAAGAGGCGCAGAAGCAAATCGAGTGGATCAATGCCGCTTTGAGCAATGTGTCACCGGATGTAAAATGGAAAATGGTGGTAGGGCACCATCCTTATTATACCGTCGGGCCGCGGATAAGTAATTATGAGACACTGGCGATCCGAGCCGCATTAGCTAAAACATTCGAGAAACATCAGGTGGATGTCTACCTGTCCGGGCACGAGCATTCCATTCAGCATCTGAAACCTGAGGGTTACACGCATCAATTCATTTCCGGGGCAGGCTCAGAGATTTCTACGGTTACGTCCGGAGTATCTTACAGCAAGTTTCAGGCGGCTGAAAACGGCTTTTTGTATTTCTCGCTGGATAATAACAGAATGAATGTGAAGGCGATTAATCAGGCTGGGACGGTTTTGTATGAAACAGAGTTGCGCAAAGCCTAGGTGTTCACCACGATTTGCAATCGGGGTGTATGTGGTTTAGCGTTTTTAACGCTTGTTTAAACACCATCCTTAGATCACCTGGGCACCACCTCTATCTCAACCCGTCTATTTTTGACTTTATTTGCTTCGTTGTCATTGGAGGCGACTGGCAAATCGGGCCCTTTCCACCTGGAAACAATCTGCTGAGATTGAACACCTTTTTGCTGCAAATAATTGGCTACAACACGAGCCCGATATTCCGACAGGCTTACGTTTAGATTTCGGCTGCCTACATTGTCCGTATGACCTGTTACCTGTGCTTTTAAATTCCGCTGCTTACGCAGAAATTCAGAGATAGAGTCAAGTGTTAGTTTCGTGTTGGTTCTTAAAATGTAGCTGCTTTGGTCAAAGTATAATGTAGTTTGCGTAAACGAACCTGTTGCAGTGCTATCGGCAAGGACGTCAGGCGTATTTGTTCGTCGGCGTTCCGTAAGCTTCGCTTTCACTGTGATGGTTGACAGTTCTGTTTCAGCTCCTGTCGGACGCTTCGATGTTATCCCTTTGTTTGCGGCAATAGGAATGTTTTGTTGTGGACCGGAATCTCGTATGCGAATGGCCTTAAAGTTAAGTCCAGGCTTAACAGTATAACTTTCACTGCCCAAAACGGTATTGCTACCAACCTGAACCGCCACCATAGTTTGCTCGCCAACGGGTTCGTTCTCATTGAAAAGTTCTTTCCAAGGTCGCCCTTTGATATAGGGGAGATAGACAAATGCGCCACCTTTGCTGCGATATTCGATCTGCAAACTGTCAGGTCCATTGAGCTTCATGGTGAGAATTGGGAGCACCACCTTCAACAATTTGATTTGATAAAAAACATCTCCTTTCTGCGTCGGCAACAACTTAAGTTTTCCTTCGTAATCCTGAAACCCGTTGGAAGTAACTTTGAGGTCAATATTTTCAAGATCTCCTACAAATGATGCCGTAGGCGCACTGGTCGAGTCTGTATCGAGACAATAAGTACGACCGGTTCGCGTAAACGTCAGGCAAATTTTTGCAGTAAGCGGCTTGCCCAGATATGCGTCTCGTACTTGAAAATGTGATTTTGGAATGTCGTCTTCCTGGGCCGATTGTGTTTTATCCTTCGGTAGTGAATTGACAGGTCTCGCAACTTGCTGGGAGTCGAGCGCGATCATTTTGAAATAGACCCGAAACCTATCACCCTTTTCACTTTTTCCAAGCACATGAATTGGGGTTATAATGGTTCGGTATCCCGTGGCTTCAAAAGTAAGTCCGCTTGTAGAGGCAGGGATTGGCACATCAAACGTCCCTTCATTGTTGCTCTCGCCAGCAAATATTTTCTTCCCATTCACATCTGCTGTTATCCTGACTTTCAGATCTACGCCTGTTGCAATATCCCAGCAGCTGCCAAATATTGTGATGCTATCACTTTGTACTGGCAGGTGATTCGCTGGTACAAAGTGCTGTGTTGTAAAAAGTTTCAGGAGAAGAATTAGTGAGTACATCTTGTTTTAAGAAGGTTTCCGATCTTTGAGCTACGTCGGCTTACTTAGGCAACGCATTTTGTGGACTGAAATTTCGTAGAACTAACATAATAGTTTTAAACGCAGCGAAGAGCCACGACGAATTTAAGGATAGCCTGGCCTGGAATGATATTTTAGGAATGTTACTAGGAGATGACAAACATCCCTGCTGTTAACAAAACAAAGACACTCATGAAGCCACTGAAAATGCTTTTTACAATATTGTTGGCTGGCGTTTCATACATTGGAATTGCGCAAACCCAACCGTCCCAGGATTCAAAAAAGGATCAGGCAACCTACCAAAGTAGAACCTACAAAAAAACGATGAGGCTTACGAAAAAGGATAGCATTAAAACGAAGGAAAATGCGCCGATTTTGAATGACAACGGGACCTCAAGCACAACGGGAACAATTGATGGGAGAAGTAGCACAGGTCGCCCTGGCGCAGATACGATGGTGAATTACACAGTGAAGAGGAAGAAGACAACAATAAAAACGGTAGACGGAACTCAGTCGCCTGAATCTGTGAAGAGCAGGAAAAAATGATTATCAAAGCGCAAAAAAAGGAATATTAAAATAATTTCATCGTGTCGCTTTGAGGCGAGAATCGAGCCTAAAACGTTTTGGATTACCAGAATGTAAACGTTAGAGATATTTCAGCCACCAGAATGAGTGTGTTTGTTTATAACGACCATACCATCGGCAGGCGAAATACAATCCAGTAATCAAGACAAGCCAAACCACATATGCGCGTAGCAAATTGGGGTGATAATCTACGGGCCACGATTTGGACGGACTAAAAAAGAAATTAATGGAATGGCCAAATTGGAGTTTAGTCCAGATAGCTGCACCAGCGTTGATAAGCGGAATGTGCAGAAGGTAAAAGAAAAGCGGCACCTTTCCGAACACCAGCAGAAAGTCGGTTACTCTATTTCTTATATTTTCTAAAAACGCAAGAAGTAGACTGGCGACACCCAAGGTCAGTGAGATGAACAATAGGGAAGGGGGATATTTGCTGATATTGACAAATGATAAGATGCTGTAAATAAACCCTCTATCAGAAATAATCCATGGTTTTGGATCACCGTAAGTGTTGGTAGCCCGTAATAGTACAAAGATCACGAGCAGCGTGCTTCCAAGCATGAAAAATCGAGATTTTCTGCCTTCAGGCGTTTCTGTAAACCATTGACCTACAACGTATCCCGATATCATGACCGCTACCCAGGGGATCAAGGGATATACGGCAAATAAAGGCGGCAGGCCATTTCCAAGTGGAATGAAAAATGCTGGACGGTGTAGAAAAATCCATCCAAGTGTATGGGCAGTCATTTTTTCCGGCTCTATATAGGACAATAACTGATGTCCGCCAATGAGTGCAATTGCCAAAGCCAGCAACACTGCCCTTGGCATCCAGATCAAACCGGCCAGACAAATCATTGACCACCCCAGAACCCAAATGACCTGCAGAAACAAAACGTCATAGCTAAACTGCCAGGAAAAACCGACCACCACAAGTTCCAGGAAAATCATCCATAGTCCGCGTGTTAAAAGAAATACACTCACCTGCTTTCTATCCGGCTGTTTTTGCTGGTATAAAAAAGTGCTTATTCCTGCTAGAAATACGAATGTAGGAGCACAAAAATGGGTAACCCATCGGGTCAGAAACAGGGGAACTGTAGTTTGCGTAATGTCGTCTGCGCGAAATGGGGTGCCACTCCAGAAATCCCGTACATGATCAAGTGCCATAAGTATGACGATTAATCCACGTAAGGCATCGATGGAAGTGAGACGCGTATTGGCACGGGAAATGGCGACAGGGTTTGGTGGCGTCTCTTGCATGATTAATTCTTAAAATAGTTGAGATTTTCTATTTTTGTTGTACATTAGTTATTGCATTTTGCAAGATCAAATATAATATTAAGTTATTGCATTTTGCAATAACTTTTGCAATTTTTATGAAATCAACGATTCCAAGATCTGACTGTCCGCTAAGTTATTCGCTTGATATTTTGGGGGACAAATGGACCTTACTAATTCTACGTGATATGATGCTGTCGGGAAAATCGTCTTTCAGTGAGTTCATGGGTTCAACCGAAAAGATTGCTTCGAACATTTTGATCGACCGCCTGAACATGCTCCAATCTGAGGGATTTGTAACAAGGACGGTGTCACCGCTCAATAAGTCTAAATTTCTTTATACGCTCAGTGAAAAATCAATTGAGCTGGTTCCGGTTGTGATCGACCTTATCGAGTGGGGCGCAAAATATCATCCAACAGGAGAGCCGAAATCTATTTTGCCCCAGGTTCTCAGGAACAAGTCCAGGACAATAAAAGAGCTTCAGGAAAGGCTTCGGGAGGGAAACGAATAATATTTGCGTCCGATCAAAATTGCGCAGAAAATAAATTAGATAGCAGGATAGTCCTTTACGGTGAAATTGAGCTATTTCATTTCAATATTGACTCCTACAATACGATCAATTCAAGGCTATCCCAATACATTTTCACATGAAGCGCAGAGACTTTTTGACAACGACCATAGGTGTATCGTTATTAAATCCACCGGACGTTCTGGGAGAACCTGTCGTAACGCACATTGAGAGTGAGGATCTGAATCACCAAGCCGCTCTGGCAGACAATTATGCCTTATATTTTATGGCACTTGGAGATTGGGGCCGCAATGGTGAGTACATGCAACTGGAGGTAGGAAAGCAAATGGGGCAATGGGCTTCGAGCCATCGTAATAATTTTGTGATTTCAACCGGAGATAATTTTTATCCAAAGGGTGTGATTAGTGAGCAGGATCCTTTGTGGCACTATTCGTTTGAGAATGTTTACACGGCCCACTCCCTGCAATGTGACTGGTATCCTGTGTTGGGTAACCATGACTATGGTGCCGACCCCGATGCGCAGGTGCGTTATGGAACCGTTAGTCGTCGATGGAAAATGCCTGCAAGGTATTACTCCAAAGAAGTTGCGATGGGGAAGGAAAAGGGAAAAGTGTTGTTTGTGATGATTGATACCAATCAAATCCTGGATGAAGACGATAAGACCGGAGCCCACAAACAAATCGCATGGATCAACGATACGCTCAGGCAGGCTACATCCGATGTGAAATGGAAGATCGTTGTGGGCCACCATCCTTCCTATACAGTAGGTCCAAGGATCAAAAATAAGGATACCCTGGCAATACGCGCTGTCTTATCAAGAACCTTCGAGGAACACAAAGTGGATGTTTATCTTTCGGGGCATGAACATTCGCTTCAGCATCTTAAACCGGATGGCCACACGCACCAGTTTGTTTCGGGGGCGGGCTCTGAGTTGACTCCTGTGACATCAGGAGTACCATACAGTCGATTTGAATCTTCTGAAAATGGGTTTCTATATTTTTCGTTAGACCGTAATAGACTGAACACGAAAGCGATTAGCCGTCAGGGCAAGGTACTGTATGAAACCGAGTTGACGAAGTCTTAAAAATGAGATTGGATTAGGTGTAAACGCTCCCTTCCCTTAAATAGAAATTATGCGCTTCTGGCTTTTGCTGGGAGCATTTTTATTACGTGCATCTTTCAAACCCTTTCCTTACTTCCTTTTTGTAACGAGTTCTATTTGTATACAAAATCCTCCGTTTTGTATAACCCCGCCAAATCTCCGCATGCCACCTTTGTACTGTTGAAATTTTAAATCAAATCAAAGATTATTATGAACAGTATAAATAAAACAAAATTAGGTAGTCAGGGTCTAGAGGTGCCGGTTGAAGGGCTGGGATGTATGGGCATGACTCCCATTGCAGGAGGAAATATCTACGGCTTTGCGGATGAAAAGGAATCCATTGCCACCATTCACCGTGCGCTGGAACTAGGCGTAAATTTTCTCGACACCGCAGATCTTTATGGGCCACTATTGAATGAACGATTGATCAGCAAGGCGATTGCCGGTAGCCGGGATAAATACGTCATTGCTACAAAATTCGGTTATGAAGTGGATGATCAGGAACAGCTAACCTGGCGCATCAATGGTCGGCCGGAATATGTGAAAAAGGCGGTCGAAAGGTCGCTCAAGAATCTGAAAACTGACTACATCGATCTTTATTATCTGCACCGTGTTGACCCAGAAACACCTATTGAGGACACTGTTGGCGCTATGGCTGACTTGGTGAAATCTGGAAAAGTGGGATACATTGGCCTTTCGGAGGTTTCGGCCGACACGTTACGAAAAGCACATAAAATCCATCCCATTACTGCGGTTCAGACCGAGTATTCACTATTTGAACGGGCTCCGGAGGAAAACGGGCTCGTGGAAGCGCTAAACGATCTGGGAGTGGGCTTTGTATCTTATTCTCCTTTGGGACGAGGCTTTCTGACGGGAGATTTGAAAACGCCGGACGACTTTCCTGCAGACGATTTCCGCAGGAGTATTCCACGTTTTCAGGGACAAAATTTTTACAAAAACCTTGAACTCGTAAAAGAGATTCAAAAACTTGCGGGAGAGAAGGACATTACCGCATCTCAACTGGCCATCGCCTGGACCCTGGCAAAAGGGACCGTTCCGATTCCTGGCACAAAGCGTGTAAAATATCTGGAAGACAACGCCGCTGCTGCAAACATCATTTTGTCGAAAGAGGAACTGGAAAGACTGGAATTGATTGTACCAGTAGGCAGCACTTCGGGTGACCGCTACGACCAGACCTCCATGGCAGGTGTGAATTTATAAATGCCAGGCTTCCGATAAAAACTTCAACTTAAAACAAAGCAGGAAAGCGTTAACTTATTCAGCGTCTTTCCTGTTTTCAATCCAAAGCATTAAACATGAAAAATTCGGTACCGCTCGTTATCAATTCAATCGCTGACTATAACCGCACTTTGGGGCTTCCACAGCCAGCGCATCCATTGATCAGTGTTATCGATCTGATCTGCAGCAGAGAAATACCTTCCTTGCCTGAACATAAACTGATCAATAATTTTTACAGTATTTTTCTAAAAAAGAATATAAACGGGGAGCTGGGTTATGGAAGAAAATACTATGATTTTAGTAACGGGATCATGGGGTTTTCGGCACCGAATCAGGTTTTTACAATTAATAAGTTGATCGACACGTCAAAGATCACCGGCTGGATGTTGCTGATCCATCCCGATTTTATCCGGAAGTATCCTTTGATGAAGCGAATTGCGGAATATGGCTTTTTTGCTTACGAAATGAGTGAGGCCCTTCATCTTTCTGAAAAGGAAGAGCGGGTAATTGAGCGGATTATTGACGATATCCGAATGGAATACGAACAGCCCATCGACGCATTCAGTCAGGATGTGATTGTCTCCCACATTGAGGTTTTGCTTAATTATGCCAATCGTTTTTATAATAGGCAATTCATAACCAGGCGTAGCTCAGAGCAGGAACCGGTGGCAAGGTTTGAAGAATTGCTGATACAGATTTTCAATGAAGGGCACCTTGGGCATTTACCAACCGTGACTGAAATGGCGGATAAATTAAATGTTTCGCCACATTATTTGAGCGACATGCTGCGATCATTGACTGGCCTCAATGCACAACAGCACATTCACAATCAGTTGATTGAAAAAGCGAAAGAGATTTTAATGACTACAAGCCTTTCGATCAATGAAACCGCTTTCAAGCTGGGATTTGAGTATCCTCAATATTTTAACAGGTTATTTAAAAGCAAAACGGGGGTGACACCCGCTGCTTTCCGTAAAGAGGTTTCTGAGAATTAAAGGGGGTAAGTAAAACGTTCTTCGAAATCGCGAAAAGTTTCAACTACGATGGAAGGAAATGTTCTTTTCATCAATTCTGTCAGTTATGATTGAAACTTTTTCGGACCTGACTTAGAAGGTCGGGGCTGCTTCAGCTTCGTTCCATACCGAACAAACATTGTCCGATTACGGACAATGTTTGTTCGGTATTTTTTTTGAAATCACTTCATAGCCAGTGAGTTGGCCAGTTAATTTTTTCTGGCCTGCTATTTGATCAGCAAAATTGGAAAATATAGGAACTTATGAAACGAACCTACCTGGGAGAGTTTGAAGAAATAGTCCTGCTTACCGTCGCGGTGATGGAGGGGCAGGCATACGGTGTTGCGCTTATGCACGAGATTGTGGAGCAAACAGGCAGAGATTTAAGACTAAATCAGGTGCATTCTGCTTTGCAGCGATTGGAGGAAAAGGGGATGGTTAAGTCGACACTTGGTGAGCCTACCGCGGAAAGAGGTGGAAGGCGCAAGCGTCTTTTTACCGTCACGGCTTACGGTCATCGGACCCTTCAGGAAATTCAGGAAGTACGTGACAGCTTTTGGACCAGGTTGATCAATCCTTTTAAATTGGTCGTGCATGGAGCAGGGGGGTAAGGGCAGAGAGAAACCAGCCACCCCTGCCCCCTGCCCAAAGACCAATGTTATGAAACCAAACCGAAACTTGCCCCCACCACTCGCCGACCGCTTCTTAAAATGGTTCCTTGCTTCACATTTGCAGGAAACCATTCTTGGTGATCTGCATGAGGGGTTTGCCTATAATTCGAAGCGAGCAGGGATGCGAAGAGCCCGCTTGAACTACTGGTTGGAAATTATAGGATTTATCAAGCCCAGATACATTAAAAAACAAAGACGGTCCGCTGTTGCGGAAGATTATCATTCAATCTCAATAATTAGCCATAACATGATTCGTAATTATTTCAAAATCGCTTTCAGAAATCTCAAAAGCAACAAAGCCTACATGCTCATCAATATATCGGGCTTAACGCTCGGGATGACGTGCGGACTGGTCATTTTTATGTTGGTGAAATATCATTTGAGCTTCGACGATTTTCATCAGCATTCCGAGCGCATATATAGGATCGTGACAGAGCAGCATCGGGACAATATCAGTTACCAGCGCAGCGTGCCGGCACCTCTTGGGAAGGCTTTTAGAAATGATTACACTTTTGCCGAAAAAGTAGCCAGAATCGCCACCTTCGACGAATCGCTTATTACACTGAAGAATGGCAGTAGCCTCAAAAAATTCAAGGAAGAGGAAGGTGTAGCGTTTACAGAAACCGAGTTTTTTGATATCTTCAATTATCCCCTGCTGGAAGGAAACAGGCAAACTGTGTTGGCCGAGCCGAACACAGCAATCATGACTGAAAAGACTGCCAAAAAGTATTTTGGCGACGAAAATCCAGTCGGTAAAGTGTTTTGGTTGGATAACAAAATTGCCTTCACCGTTACAGGTGTATTGAAAGATCTGCCACAGAACAGCGATCGTAAAACCGGCATATATGCGTCCTACGTAACTCTGAAAACATATAATAGCTGGCTGGGAAGCGACGATTCCTGGGGAGGAATTCAGAGCGCGATGCAGTGCTTCGTGCGACTGAAACCCAATGTTTCGGTGGCAAAAGTCGAAAACGTATTTCCGGTATACCCGAAAAAATTTCGTCCGACGAGCAAGAATATCCATCACTATAAATTGCAGCCATTATCAGATATGCACTTTGATGCCCGTTATGATGGGCCGATGGAAAAACGAAATCTTTGGATTTTGTCAGTTATCGGACTTTTTCTGATTGCAACCGCATGTGTGAACTTCGTCAATCTTGCTACGGCGCAGGCGTTCAAGCGATCGAAAGAGGTGGGTGTCCGCAAAGTTTTGGGGGGATTACGAGGACAGCTTTTCTGGCAGTTTATTTCCGAAACGTTGCTGATCTCCACAGCTGCCATTGTGATCTCGATGCTACTTTCTTATTTGATTTTACCATCGGTTAACTCGTTTTTCAAAACGCAAATGAGTCTGAACCTTTTTGGTGATGGCAGGCTGATGTTATTCATTTTGTTACTTGGAATTTTCGTAACGTTTTTCGCCGGGTCGTATCCTGGACTTGTTCTTGCTCGTTTTCAGCCGATTATTGCGTTGAAAGGGAAGTTCTCACAAGCCAGTATCGGCGGCTTCAATACTCGTCGGCTGCTCATCGTGGCTCAATTTGCAATCTCCCAGATGCTGATCATTGGTATGGTCGTAATTGTGAGCCAGGTGCGTTATGCCAAAGAAGCCGATCTGGGTTTCAATAAGGATGCAGTCGTGATGGTCCCGCTTGGTATTGACACGACTGATGTTAAAATGAAAACGCTGAAAAACCAAATCGAAGGGATAGCCGGTGTCGAAAAGGTGTCGCTTTGTTTTACCGCACCTTCGTCAGAGCAATCCTGGAACAACAGCATCCGGTTTGACAATCAGTCCGAGGAAGTAAACTTCCCTACAAGTATCAAAGCGGGGGATGCGGATTACGTGCCCACTTTCGGGCTTGAAATGGTGGCCGGTAGAAATATTTTCCCCGCAGATTCTGTAAGAGAGTTTATTGTTAATGAAGCGTTTACCAGAAAGTTGAATTTCAAAAAGCCGCAGGATGCCATCGGTAAAGTCATTGCGGCTAACGGAGGCTCAATGGTGGCACCGATTGTAGGTATCATCAAAGACTTTCATGATCGCTCTCTTCACGAAGATATAAATCCGGTTGCCATCACGAGTTATAACGATAATTATTGGGAGCTGGCCGTGAAGGTCAATCTGTCAGATGTAAAAAATACACTGGCTGCCATTGAAAAAGAATGGATAGCAAAGTATCCCGACCAGATTTTCCAATCGCAGTTTCTGGATGAAAACATTGCAAGATTCTATGAAACAGAAGACCGGATGCTTACATTGATACAAGTATTTTCCTTCATTGCCATCTTCATCGGGGCGCTCGGATTATATGGCCTCGTATCTTTTATGGCCGCTCAGAAAACCAAAGAAATTGGTATTCGTAAGGTCCTTGGAAGCGGCGTTACGCAAATTCTGTGGATTTTTGGGAAAGAATTCTCGATGCTTATTATCGTAGCATTTGTCATAGCGGCACCGGTTGGCTGGTGGGTGATGAATAGTTGGCTGCAAGACTTTAAGTTTCACATCCAAATGAGTATCTGGACATTCGCTTCCGCCATTTTGATGACATTCTTTGTCGCCGCAGTAACGGTAACTTACAAATCCCTTCGCGCAGCGTTGATGGATCCGGTTAAATCGTTGAAATCGGAATAATGGGGGAGGGAGAATGGACGAAGGAAGAACCTCCGGGTGCTTTCCTCCATCCTCCCTTTCCCGCCCCGGCGGCCCGGTCCTTCCTACCAAAATAAATACCATGAAACAACCACCGGCCCTCGCTGAAAAGCTCCTGAAGTGGCTCCTTGCACCGCATTTGGTGGAGCACATTTTAGGCGATCTGCATGAGGAATTCAGTTATCGGACTAGAAAACTCGGCGCCAGAAAAGCAGGCTGGCTTTACTGGTGGGAGGTTTTGGGATTTATTAAACTGAGATATATTAAAAGAAAACAGACATTTCTGTCGCCTTATCCCCATCAACTTATGATACGTAATTATTTCAAAATCGCCTTGCGTAATCTCAGACAGAATAAGGGATATTCCGCACTTACCATTTTTGGTTTGGCTCTCGGACTGGCTGTCAGTCTGCTTAGCATTCTTTATGTTGAAGATGAGCTCGGATATGATCAATTCAATGTCAAAGCGGATCGTATTTATCGTATCAACAGCGATATCACTTACGCCGGCAAAAATTCCCGGGCTGCGGTCGCCCCCACGCCGATGGGGCAAACATTGAAAAGGGATTTCCCGGAAATTGAGGAAGCAACGCGTTTGGGGAAATATGGAAGTCAATTGGTTAAAAGTGGCGAAAAGGTTATTCGTGAAGCCGGGATTTTGTATGCCGACTCAACGGTTTTTGATGTCTTTACACTTCCCATGCTGACGGGAGATCCAGCAAAAGCTTTGGCGGAACCACATTCAGTGGTAATTACCAAAAGCACGGCACAAAAATATTTTGGAACAGATGAAGCACTAAATAAGACACTGACATTTGAAAACAATGATATAAGGAAGGTTACCGGAGTGATAGAAGATGTGCCGGAACAGTCGCATTTTCAAGCTGATTTTCTATTGCCTTTGTACGAAACCAAAGATGCGAAAGTCAACAAATGGGGTAATCATATTTTTAATACCTATGTGTTACTTCGGCCCGGGACGAAACCTGAATCGGTCAATGCCAAGTTTGAAAAGATTCTCCAAACTTATCTGGATCCGGCGTTGCGGCAGTTTTTTCAGACAACTCTTGCTGACGCCAGGAAGGCCGGTAATAAATACCGTTACACGCTTATGCCATTAACCGACATTCACTTGTATTCCGATCGGCAAGGTGAATTGTCTCCTAACAACAGCATTCAATATGTGTACGTTTTCACACTCATCGGTGTGTTTATTCTGCTCATTGCAGTCTTCAATTTCATCAATCTTACTACGGCCAGGTCAGCGAAACGTGCCCGTGAAGTAGGCGTGCGAAAAGTGATGGGGTCCGATCGTTCTGTGCTTGTGCTGCAATTCCTTTCCGAATCATTGCTTACCACTTTTTTGTCACTGTTGGTTGGTGTTATATTGTTGTATTTGCTTTTGCCGGCTTTCAATACGCTCACTGCCAAAAAGCTTTCAATCTCCAGTGTGGTAAGTTTGTACTCAGTGATTTATGGCATTGCTGGAACGGGCCTGGTGGGTGTTATCGCCGGGATTTATCCAGCGTTTTATCTTTCGTCTTTTAAACCGATTGCTGCATTAAAGGGTGGATTAAGCTTGTTAAACAAAAAGGAAGGACTAAGAAGTTATCTGGTGGTTTTTCAATTTGCTTTATCGGCGCTTTTGATTATCGCAACGATCCTGGTCAATCAGCAGCTGAGATACATTCAAACCAAAAGGGTCGGTTTTAACAAAGAACAAGTTGTGATAGTAAAAACGGCGCAATCCACAGCGACACAGGTGTTTACTTTCAGAAACGAAGTTCAGCGGAGCCCTGCTGTAAAAGTTGGATCGGTTAGTGGATTTTTGCCTGTTACTTCCAGTCGCTGGAATGACATGTGGTATGCTGAAAAGGAAACCGATCAGAGGGGTTCGGTAAATATGCAAGAGTGGATGGTGGATCCCAACTACGTGTCCACACTAAGTTTAGAGCTGGTAAAAGGAGAAAATTTCAAAGAAGGACGGGCGACGGATCAGTCGGCGGTGATTATTAATGAAAGCGCCGCCAAACGATTCGGATATCAGAATCCGATTGGGAAAACCATTCATAAGCCGGGTGGCGAGCTGTTAAGGATTATTGGCGTGGTCAAAGATTTTCACTACGAATCGCTGCGTTCTCAAATTGAACCTTTGGGAATGGTTGTGAACGGAGCTGCACTTAGCAGCAGTATCGAAAAATCATTTTCAGAAGCCGTTTCTTTTAAACTTAACACAACAGACATTCCTGCGGCGCTTGCTTTGATTGAACGAACCTGGAAGCAAATCGCTCCCGGACAACCATTTGAGTATTCATTTCTAAGTGAGGATTTCGATGCCATGTATCGATCTGAGCAGCGGATCGAACAATTGTTCACGGCTTTTGCAACCATTGCAATCTTAATCGCCTGTCTGGGACTCTTCGGTTTAAGCGCATTCTCTGCCGAACAGCGTACCAAGGAAATCGGCGTTCGAAAAGTGTTAGGCGCGTCGGTATCCAGTATTGTCAGTTTACTTTCCAAAGATTTTTTAAAGCCCGTTTTAGTGGCAATCGTGATCGCTTCGCCCGTTGGCTGGTATGCAATAAATTTCTGGTTGCAGGATTTCGCCTATAAAGTGGAAGTCAAATTGTGGGTTTTTGTCATAGCCGGTTTGTTGTCGTTGGCTATTGCAATCGCAACAGTCAGTTTACAAAGCATAAAAGCAGCGCTGATGAATCCTGTGAAATCGTTGAAGACGGAGTGAATGCGGAGAGGGCTTGGGGCAGAGGACGTGGGTAGCCTTAGTCCCAAGCCCCTTTCCCAAAGCCAGGACACCTATGAAACAAAACCTCAAACCACCGCAACTTGCAGATCTCATCCTGAAATGGATACTTGCGCCACATTTCGTGGAGCATATTTTAGGCGATCTGCATGAGGAATTCACTTATCGGACCAGAAAACTCGGTGTCAGAAAGGCGCGTTGGCTTTACTGGTGGGAAGTAATTGGATTTATAAAACCGAGATATATTAAAAGAAAACAAACATTGCTATTCCCTTATCCCAACCAACTTATGATTCGCAACTATTTCAAAATTGCCTGGAGAAACATCTGGGGGAAAAAAGCTTTTTCTGTCATAAACATTATGGGTTTGGGGGTTGGTTTGGCCACCTGCATCCTTATAATGCTTTTTGTGCAGGATGAGCTGAGTTATGATCGCTTTAACGTAAACGCCGACCGCATTTTTCGCGTAACCTTTCATGGGAAAATCGGTGGTAAAGAGATCAATATCGCCGGTGCGCCTGCTCCTGCCGGGCCAGCCATCGCGAGTGACTATCCTGGTGTGGAGGGATACACCCGAATGTCGAAGCAAGGCTCCTATATCGTGAGACATGGTAACGAAAAATTCAAGGAGGAAGGTGTGATTTTTGCTGACTCCAATTTTTTTCGGATTTTCTCAATTCCTTTACTTAAAGGAAATCCAAAAACAGCACTGGTCGAACCAAATACGCTGATTATTACTGAAAGTACTGCACTTAAATATTTTGGATCGGCTGATCCTGTTGGGAAAAGTCTTGAAATGGGAACCGGAGGATTGTTTCGGATAACTGGTATCTGCAAAGACGTACCTTCGAATTCACACTTTCATTATGACTTTTTGGGATCCCTCAAATCGATCAAGCTAGGTGAGAAATGGCTGTCAAGCGGCGCATATACATATATTTTGCTTCGGAAAGACTATTCAGTAGAGAGGCTTGCCGCTCAGAACCATCAAATTATAAGGAAATATATTGGCCCAGAAGTTCAGGAGTTTTTAGGGATGAGTTTTGATGAATACATCCGAAAGGGAGATTCATTTGGTTTGAAATTTCAGCCAATCACGGACATTCATTTGCATTCGAATCTCGAAAATGAGCTGGAGGCGAACAGTGACTTAAAATATGTATATATTTTTTCAGTGATTGCCTTGTTGATCCTCCTCCTTGCCTGCATCAATTTTATGAATTTGTCCACTGCCGGGTCGGCAAATCGTTCCAAAGAAGTTGGCGTGCGAAAGGTGTTAGGGTCTTTACAACAGCAATTGATTGGCCAGTTTTTAAGTGAATCAGTGCTGCTTACATTCCTGGCACTTTTCGTCGCGGGTGCTTTGCTCATCCTGGTTTTGCCTGGCTTTAACGAACTGGCCGGAAAACATTTTGACATTTGGACCATTGTTAATCCAAGGATGTCCGTGTACACTATTTTGGGTTGCCTGCTGATAGGACTTTTGGCAGGCACTTACCCCGCCTTTTTCCTTTCATCATTCAAACCTATTGCGATGTTAAAAGGGAACTTGCAAATGGGTATGAGAAGTGGCTGGTTACGAAATTCACTGGTCACTGTTCAATTCGTAGTTTCGATTGGTATGATCGTTGCTACCCTTGTTGTTTCTCAACAGCTTAGGTTTATCCAGAACAAAAAGATTGGTTTTGACAAGGACAAAGTCATTATTCTTCACGACACTTATGTGCTTGGCGATAAACTCAATACTTTTAAGCTGAGCTTATCAAAACTGTCGCAGATTTCCTCGCTCAGCTTTGCCGGATACATCCCAGCTGGTGCTTCCAATAACAGTACAGATGGTTTTACAGCCGAAAGCGCACCGGAGCAGACGGCGCCGTTCAGGTTCAAAACCTATGAAGTGGACGAATTTTACCTTCCGACGTTGGGAATCGGTTTGCGGCAAGGGCGCAATTTTTCAAAATCTTTTTCGTCAGACAGTTCTGCGGTACTGGTCAATGAGGCAACGGTAAAACAGTTTGGCTGGAAAAATCCGATTGGTCAGCGCATTCGGACCATCGGCAACGGTAGCCCTGACTCTAAAAAGACGTATACCGTAGTTGGTGTTACAAAAGACTTTCATTTTGAATCCATGCACCAGCATATTGCTCCGCTGGTCATGTATTATGGTGGGGACCGATATCAAATGGCCATTCGGATAAGAACCGACGATGTGCCTGGCTTTCTCAAAACATTGGAAAAGTCATGGAAAGAGGCCAGTGACAGTCCGTTTACCTATTCTTTTTTGGATGAAAGATTTAATAAAATGTATGAATCCGAACGCCGTGTAGGAGAACTATTTGGCATTTTTGCTGGTCTGTCTGTGGTGATCGCTTGTTTGGGTTTGTTTGGACTCGCAACATTTACAACTATTCGAAGGACCAAAGAGATTGGCGTTCGCAAAGTGCTGGGTGCCTCAATTCTGAGCATTGTATCATTGTTGTCTCGGGATTTCTTAAAACTAGTTCTGGCCGCCATTGTGATAGCTACGCCGATCGCCTGGTATGGAATGGATCAATGGCTGGAGGACTTTGCTTACAAGATTGCTATCCAATGGTGGATGTTTGCATTGGCTGGGCTGCTTGCTGCTGGCATTGCCTTGTTGACCGTGAGTTTTCAGAGCATAAAAGCAGCGCTGACGAATCCGGTGAAATCGTTGAAGACGGAATGACGGAGCAGGGTGGTGGGATGAAGGAGGAGTTAGAGAGCTTCGTGTAAATGAGTAGCCGGGTATTGCCCATCCGTTATTCGGATCCTTTTTCTGCCCCAAACTATTTGCCATAAGATTCTATGCACCGCGTCCGTTTCAGTACAATAATTGTTCAAAACCGAACACCTTTCTTTTAAAATTATTTCCAAAATCCCTGTTTAAAGCTCCCAAAAGCCATTTTCGAAATCAGGCACGGCATTTGCCCGACATTATCGGATCAAATAAAAAATTGATATGAAACGAACCTTTTTGGGAGAGTTTGAAGAAGTGGTTCTGCTGACGGTCGCCATTCTGGGCGAAGACGCGTATGCTGTTACGGTTACCCAGGAGCTGGAGCAGAAAACCGGCCGGTCCGTCGGATTCAGTACGGTCCATACAACTTTACAACGAATGGAAGAAAAGGGTCTTCTGTCATCCAAAATGGGAGGTGCCACGGCTGAGAGGGGAGGACGTCGCAAGCGTTTTTTTACTGTGACTGCATTTGGGCGAAAGGCTTTGCAGGAAGTGAAGCAGGTCAGGCAAGAACTATGGAACGCGCTGCCGCCGTCGACATTACAATTGATGGGGGGCTAGGAAAATCTTGGGAAGAGGGATGAAGGAGCAGGGAGAAAGTGGTTACGAAGTAGTCATTTGTAGTCAAGTTTGATCTGGCATTGTTGTCGGTTAGTAATTCCTGACAACGTGTGATATCCGTTGACAAGGTGTCACAACTCTTGAAGCTAGTGACCACTCTTGACTAATAATGCCAATGCCTGACAACCAATGGCAGCCCTTGACCACGAAGGACAATGTGTGACCACTCTTGACGATAAATGACCACAAATAACAAATCATGTCAGCTAATAATATGAGTCCTGAACCTTCGACTCCACCCGCGTGGGCTGCGAAGTTGCTTTCCTGGCTTGGAGACCCGAATACCAGAGAGGAAACGCAGGGAGATCTGATGGAAATGTATACTTACTGGACTAAAACCATAAGTCAACAAGAAGCAGAATGGCGATACGTGCTTAGCGTTTTCAAATTATTAAGACCCTTTGCCAAAGAAAAACGATCAGAAGATTATTCAAAAACCTATTTATTCAGCCATGATATGATAACTAACTATTTTAAGATTGCCTGGCGCAATTTGCTGAAAAACAGATTTTATTCCCTTATTAATGGTACCGGACTGACCATAGGCCTTGGAGTAGGGATTTTGATTTTGTTGTGGGTGCAGGATGAACTCAGTTTTGACCGGTTTCACAAGCAGTCCGGCAACATTTATAAATTGGAAAATAGGGTTGGTACGGGTTCGAGCCAGCAGATATGGACCAGTACAGCAGCACCCATTGGAGTGCTTGGTAAACGAGAGCTGCCGGAAATTAAAGATGCGGTACGGCTCTCCCATAACAATCAATACATTTTATTTACGTACAAGGACAAAACTTTCAATGAGAATAATTCGTCCTTTGCTGACCCAAATTTATTTTCAGTTTTTGACTTTAAGCTCGTTAAAGGCGATGTTAAAAGACCCTTTTTTGATGATAATTCTATAATTCTTACCGAAACGACTGCGAAAAAGTATTTTGGTGATCAGGATCCGATCGGGAAAATTATCACTGCCAATGACAAAGCCAGTTTTGCAGTGAGCGGCATAATAAAGGATATGCCCCAAAATTCAAGTATTCAAGCCGATCTGTTTCTGCCCATTTCCAGAATGTTCAAAAACATGTATGGCAGACGGCAGGATGGCCGAAATTCTGACAATGATTTTCACCAGTTTGATTATTCTACTTACCTGCTTTTGCAGCCCGGGCAACCAGACGACAAACTGGCTGATAAGCTGAGAAACATTCATTTACGTAACAAGCCAGACGATACGGATGTTGCTTATCTTTTGCAACCGTTGTCTAAAATGCATCTTTACCGATCGGACGGCGCCGACAAAGGCATAGAAACGGTCAGGATGTTTGTCATCATCGCATTGCTTATTCTTGGAATTGCCTGCATCAACTACGTCAATCTTTCCACAGCGCGTTCGATGCTGCGCTCTAAAGAGGTCAGCATGAGGAAGATTGTGGGAGCGGCCAGGATTCAGCTCTTTTTGCAATTCCTGATCGAAACCACATTGCTCTTTTTTCTGTCAACCTTGGTTGCATTGATGCTATTGTATGTGCTCATGCCGGTGTATAATCAGTTGGCGGGCAAGGAGTTGGTTATTGATTTTACCAGCTATCACATTTGGCAGGTGATTGGCCTTACGATCGGTGGGACCTTAATTGCATCAAGCATTTACCCGGCGCTCCTTCTCTCTTCCTTTGATCCGCTCAGGGCGTTAAAGGGTAAAGTTTCAGGTAAAATAAACGAAGCATTGTTTCGGAAAGCACTCGTTGTGGTGCAGTTTTCTATTTCCGTCATGCTAATCGCTGGTACTTTTATTATCAGTAATCAGCTCAAATACATTCGCTCCAAAGAGCTGGGCTACGACAAAACACATGTTTTATCCTTTCCCATGTATGGTATTGGTAAGCATTACGATGCCGTAAAGGCTGATTTGATGAATAAACCCGGAGTGAATGCCGTGACACGGGCGGGTTCGAATATTATACAGATTGGATCGCAAACTGGTGATAATGAATGGGATGGAAAGGAGACAGGGGAGACACTGATGTTGCGGCCCATGGCAATTGATAAGGACTTTATTCCATTCTTCAAAATGCAGCTTTTACAAGGAGTGAATTTTACCGGATCCGTTGCAGACTCGCTTCATTTCATTCTGAATGAAACCGCGGTAAAAGTGGCGCGTATCAAGGATCCGATCGGAAAAAAATTCAGGCTATGGCATTTCAAAGGAACAATTATCGGCGTGGTAAAGGACTTTCATTTTGCATCGATGAAGCAAAAAATAGAACCTGCCATCTTTTCATATTACCCAAATTATATGAATCGTATTTATATCAAAACCACCGGGGAAAATGCGACAAAGGCAATTGCTGCCGCAGAAAGTTCGTGGAAGCAGTACAATGGTCAGTTTCCGTTTAGTTACGCATTCCTTGATGATACCTTCAATGATATGTATAAATCTGAGAAGCAGACAGGGCTTCTTTTTAACATTTTTGCTTCCATTGCTGTAATGATTTCGTGTCTCGGTTTATTCGGTCTTGCAGCTTACACTGCGCAGATACGAACGCGTGAAATAGGTGTTCGTAAAGTTTTGGGTTCAAGTGTTACCGGCATCATAGGGCTTTTGGCTAAAGATTTTATGAAAATGGTGTTGGCTGGAATTCTGATTGCCGTACCGATAGCCTGGTACTCGATGGACAAATGGCTGCAAAATTTTGCCTACAAGATAGAAATCCAATGGTCGGTTTTTGCGCTGTCGGGGCTTCTGGCACTTGCGGTTGCGTTGTTAACAGTTTCCTTTCAAAGTGTTAAAGCAGCGTTGATGAATCCGGTGAAGTCTTTACGGAGCGAGTAGAGGACTTTGGCCGTCGACAAATGGCTGTCAGCTTAGGGTGGTGTTTAGGTAAATAAGTGGCTGATTATAAAATAAAGGACAAATAATTGCAGATCGCTTCGCCTCAATCTGTGTCCTCACAAACGGAATCGTTCGGGTTGTTTGTGAGGAAACAAAAAACGGCTCGAAAATTTTGGGACGAGGGATTAAGGAGCGGGGAGGAAGGGGTCGCGAAGTCGTCATTTGTAGTCAAGTTTGGTCTGGCATTGTTGTCGGTTAGTAATTCCGGACATCGCATGACAACCCTTGACTATACCTACAATAACTTACCATGAGTGAAAACCCATGAAAATTAATGACCAATCATGTCAACAAAAAGCGGTAATCCGAAATTTTCAAAACCTCCAGCCTGGGCTACAAAGCTGCTTTTCTGGCTCGGTGACCCGAATACTTCTGAAGAAGTTCAGGGCGATTTGCTTGAAATGTATGATTATTGGTCAAAAACGTTAGGGAAAGATAAAGCCCGATGGCGATATATTTTTAGCGTGATCAAACTATTAAGACCCTTCGCCAAAGAAAAGCGATCGGAAGACTATTCAAAAACCTATTTATTCAGCCATGATATGATCCGTAACTATTTCAAAATCGCATTCAGGAATCTCGTCAAAAATAAAGGCTATTCTGCTATTAATATTGGTGGTTTGGCTGCCGGAATGGCCATCGCCATGATCATCGGCCTGTGGATTCACGATGAATTTTCGTATGATAAATATCATCAGAATTATAGCCGAATTGCCAAGGTGATGCAGGTCGTGACATTTGAAGGAAAAAAGTACCATGGCGAATATATGCCTGCTCCGCTTGGAAGTGAACTTCGCGAGAAGTACGCATCTGACTTCAAATATGTGGTCATGTCGTCTTTCAACAGCGAGCATATATTGTCTTATGGAGAAAATAAGGTTACCAAAAAGGGGAATTATTTAAGCCCGGAAGCACCTGATATGTTCTCTCTGAAAATGCTGGCCGGAACCCGTGCCGGACTGAAAGATCCGTCGTCAATCATGTTGTCTCAATCCGTTGCAAACCTGCTGTTTGGAGAAGAAAGTGCTGTTAATAAAATAGTAAAGCTGGACAACGCGATGGACCTGAAAGTTACAGGCGTTTATGAAGATCTGCCTTACAATACAGAATTCAGGGATCTGACTTTTATAGCGCCATGGGAGCTGTATGTGTCCAGACAGGGCTGGGTAAAAAGAGCAATTGACAATGCAGAATGGGACAACAATTCGTGGCAGATACTGGCCCAGGTAAATCCAAATGCCGACTTTGATAATGTTTCAAATAAGATCAGAGATATCAAGCTGAAACATGCTCCAGGTGCTGCGTTCCTGAAGCCGGAAATATTCCTTCATCCCATGCAAAAATGGCACCTGTATTCTGGCTGGGATTCGTCAGGAAACTTTGACGGGCGAATACAATATGTTTGGTTATTTGGCATCATTGGCGTATTTGTGTTGCTTTTGGCCTCAATAAATTTCATGAATCTAAGTACTGCGAGGTCGGAGAAACGAGCCAAAGAGGTTGGTATCCGTAAAGCGGTTGGCTCTATGCGCGGACAGCTGATCTACCAGTTTTTGAGCGAATCACTGATTGTGGTGGCGATGGCATTTGTGATCTCAATAGCACTCGTCGTGGCTCTTCTTCCGGTTTTCAATGAACTGGCAGATAAGAGAATGTCATTTTTATGGGCAAATCCACTTTTCTGGATTGTCGGGATTGCATTTTGTCTGACCACAGGTGTAGTATCAGGGAGTTACCCCGCTCTATATCTGTCGTCTTTTCAACCGGTTAAAGTACTTAAGGGCACTTTTAGTGTAGGACGTTTTGCGGCTGTTCCCCGGAAAGTGTTGGTTGTTATGCAGTTCACGGTTTCTGTAACCCTCATTATCGGTACCACGATAGTGTACCGCCAGATTGAGCATGCCAAAAACAGGCCAATTGGTTACGACCGAAGCGGACTGATCACAGTGAATATCAATACGCCTGAATTGTACAACCAATATAACGTACTGAGACGGAGTTTGAAGGAGACGGGAGCGGTGGTTGAGATGTCTACATCTTCTACACTTCCAACGCAAACAAATTCAAGAAACGCAGGATTTCAATGGGAAGGGAAAGACCCTAATTTTAAAGACAATTTTGGTACAATTGGTGTGAGTCACGATTTTGGAAAAACAGTCGGCTGGCAGTTCGTGGATGGTCGGGACTTTTCCAGGGATTTTTCAACCGATTCATCGGGAATGGTCATGAACGAAGCTGCGATAAAATATATGGGTTTGAAAAAGCCGTCTGACATGATTGGCAAATACATGAAGTGGAGAGACAAAACGTACACAGTCACAGGTGTGATCAAAGATATGTTGATGGATTCACCCTTTGAACCTGTGTTGCCAACCGTTTTTATGGTGGATTATGGGTGGGCGAATGTGATTGATATCAAGTTGAATCCGGGCTTACCGGCAAGGCAATCTTTGGACAAAGTTGAAGGTGTTTTCAAAAAACTAAATCCGGGAAGTCCTTTCGACTTTAAATTTTCCGATCAGCAGTACGCAACCAAGTTTGCCACCGAGGAGCGTATTGTCAAATTAGCTTCTGTATTTGCCGTTTTGGCCATCATGATCAGTTGTTTAGGCTTGTTTGGGCTCGCGTCGTTCACCGCTGAACAGCGAACCAAAGAAATAGGAATCCGCAAAGTGCTGGGTGCATCGATTCCTGATCTATGGGCACTGTTATCCAAAGATTTTGTCATTCTTGTCGTCATTTCGTGTGTCGTATCTGCTCCGATTGCTTATTATTATTTGAGTGGATGGTTGGAGAAATATACTTATCGGACCGAGATCTCCTGGTGGATTTTCGTGATTTCCGCAGCAGGTGCTATGGGAATTACCTTATTGACCGTCAGTTGCCAGGCTATCAGGGCGGCTTTGATGGATCCGGTGAAATCTTTGAAAACGGAATGAGGAAATTAGGGAGGAGAGGGAAAATGCAGAAGGGACTATGGCGTTAGAAATTGTCATTTATGGTCAGGTTTAGTCAAGTATAGTCATGAAATAGCCGTTTATCTAAAAAGGATGCTGGGCAACCAATGACAATCTGTGACAACGCATGACCACCCGTGACTAAAAGTGACGATATATGAATATCAATGTCAATACATCACGCTCCTTGACAATGAATTACAATCCTTGACGACGAACGAGAACGCTTAGCCAACCATGTCCTCCAATAGCCTAGATTCCAAACTTTCAACTCCACCCGCCTGGGCCACAAAGCTTCTGGCATGGCTGGGCGATCCCGATACGGGAGAGGAAATCCATGGCGATTACATTGTTTACAGTGAGTTGTCAGGCGATAAGGGCAGCATTGCTGGACTCGGTAAAGTCGCCGAAGATGAAGTGAAATAGGGGGTAAAGAAGGAAAGGGATTAAGGGTGGGTTCAAGTATTGTCATTTATGGTCAGGTTTTGTCATTGTTTGTTGCGTAGGATATAAATCTGGGAAATGTGGTTTTTCAAACTGGGCGCAATTTTCATCCTGTCTACCTAAAATGTTTATTTTGAGTATATTCAGCCGATTTAGATAGATTGTTAGATCCGAGCTATTCTAAGTCTTGATATATTTGGCCGGTAGATCTGTGTATCCGTGCTTCTTCGATCCGCACGCGCATCCGCTATTAGTTATTTGATCAAATTATTTCCCAGCCGATGAAAATATTCTTTTTTATCCTGTTTGCACTTCTCAACTGTTCCTTCAATTCTCACGCTCAAACAATCAACACTGTCAAGCTGGACAGTTTCTTCAACGTGCTCTCGGGGAAGAATTTAGCGATGGGAAGCGTTGCAATTTCTCAGAACGGCAAAATGCTCTATCAGCGAACAATGGGTAACGCTCTTGTGAAAGACGATACTTCGGTACCAGCTGATATTCATACAAAGTATCGGATCGGTTCAATTACAAAAATGTTTACTGCGGTGATGGTGATGCAGTTGGTGGAGGAAAAGAAATTGAATCTTAACCAGACCATTGATAAATATTTTCCAGGTATACCGAATGCTAAATTAATCTCGGTAAAAAACCTGTTATATCACCGGAGTGGGCTAAGTAACTATTCGGAGAACGATGGGTTTAACGCTTCTCTGACCAAGGCCAAACCGCATGATGAAATGCTCGCCATTATTGCGGCTGGCAAAGTGCAATTTCGGCCGGACTCCATGGCTTCTTATTGCAATTCCAATTACCTGTTGCTGGGTTACATTGTCGAGCAATTGAGAGGCAGATCCTATGAGGATGTTGTGAATGAAAGAGTCATTTCAAAACTGGGCCTGAAAGAAACATATATCGGACACCGTGTTGATGCCGCAAAGCATGAAAGTTATGCATATTCGTTTCAAGGAAACATATGGGTTCAGCAGCCGGATATGGATGTTGCTATCCACGCAGGTGCAGGTTCGATTGTTTCCACAGCGACAGATTTGAATGCGTTTATCCGTGGGCTGTTTACCTATAAATTGGGGAGTAAAGCCATGCTGGATCAAATGACTACAATGCAGGATGGCTATGGAATGGGTATGTTCCCGTTTTCAATCGAAAGGGAAAGTGGTTTCGGTCACGACGGATTTATTGAAGCATTCGCCCCTATGCTCAGGTATTTTCCCAAATCCGGAATAGCCATTGCCTATTGCACCAACGGACAGGTTTATCCACGCCAGGAACTGATGAAGGAAGTCCTGGATTATTTTCAATGACTTGCATAAGGTTCAAACTTTCGATCAGATCGTTATAAAATCAGAAGAACTTAATCAATACCTTGGCATTTATGAATCCCAGCAGCCGCCGATAACGATTCGTTGTACAAAAGAAAACGCCACACTCATGCTGGAAACGAGAGGTAAAAAATTCCCTTTGGAATATTATGGAAAGGATTTATTCAGAAATGCTGATTTTGGGTTCTTTTTTGAGTTTCGGGATGGAGGGAGGCAGCTCTTGGTTAAAGAGACGGATCAGGTTTATTGGTTGAGGCGGAAGGATTATATACAAATTGCCCGTTGACATTTCCTCCTTCGTCCTTCCTCCATTCTCCCAACTCCCCCTTGTCCCAAACCGAACAAACACCGTCCGTTTCCGAACAGCTTGCTGATAGGTCTTAATTTTAAATATCTAAAAATCAGTTACTTAGTTAAATATTAGTTGCATGGCAAGCTATTTGATCAGCGCAAGATGGAAATTCTGTCTGTAAGCGTTTGATCTGTTAGCCATGTTAAAAAACTATTTCAAGATTGCTTTACGCCGACTTCGTTCTGATCGCGCGCATACCCTGATCAATGTACTGGGTTTGGCACTGGGCATCACCAGCTGCCTGGTCATTTATATTTTTGTACGCTATGAACTGAGTTTTGATTCCTTTCACACCAACAGTGACAATACTTACAGGATCAATGAACAGAGCGCGAAAGCGGATGGAATACAGTATTGGTCAACAACGGCTTATCCGTTAGCAGAAGCCATCCGGCAGGATTTGCAGGGCGTTCAGGTTACACAAACAGCTGGCCCAGTGAGCCGGATCATCAGTTCGGAAGATAGCAAGGGGAATGTACAACGCTTTGAAGAAAACCGGCTCATGTTTGCAGACAAGAATTACCTGCAAACTTTTGACTTCGGAAAAGCAGTGCCCGGGGGAATATGGCTGGCAGGAGATGCAAAAAATGCTTTTCAAGTGCCGAATGCAGTTGTTTTGACTAAGAAACTGGCAGACCGGTATTTTGCAGAATATTCCGGCGATTACCGTAGGCTCCTCGGAAAGATTTTGAAACTGAATAACAACGATCCGCTGGTTGTTTCAGGTGTGATACTAAACTCACCGCACAACACCAATCTGCTTTTTGAAATGCTCGTTAACTATGACTTTTTCAAAGCCAATAATCAATATCAGGCCACGAACTGGTCGGGGAATTATCAGGGTACGACCTATGTGACATTACCTTCCGGCGTGAGTCCAGAGGTAATTGAGAGTCAGTTGGTAACACTAAAAGGTAAATACATGAATGCCGAAGATAACCGGCGGATTACGTACGTACTCCAACCCGTTGCCGATATTCATACCAATACGCTTTATGAAAGTTCGCAAGGCAGTTATGCGGTCAGCCAGCAAATGTTGTGGGTTCTCGGTAGTCTGGCCGTTTTTCTGATTCTGATCGCTTCTTTTAACTTTATCAATCTTACCACAGCACAGGCCAGCCGGCGCAGCAAAGAAGTGGGCGTTCGGAAAGTGGTAGGCAGTACGCAAAAGCAACTTTTCGGACAATTTATTGGTGAAACATTCATCGTTGCCTCATTGGCCGGACTCATTTCGGCCGTGTCTTTGCAGCTATTGCTAAGTTGGCTGAATAAGTCATTGGCCATGATCAACCTGGACCTTCATCCAGACATAACCGTATTGCTTTTTGGGATCGGACTGGTGTTGCTGGTAGCATTTTTGGCGGGCTTCTACCCTGCGATTGTACTATCCAAGTTCCAGCCAATCAAAGCCTTGAAAAATATTTCAGATTCGGGACAGCGATTCACATTGCGAAAGGGATTAATCGTATTGCAGTTTTGCATTACCTACGTCTTGCTTGTAGCCACGTTTGTTGCTTCACGTCAGATGGATTTCTTCACAAACAAGGATTTGGGTTTTGCCCGGGAAGCAGTAATTACCATCAACGGACCGCGCAACGAGTCGTTCACAAAGCTGGATGTTTTCCGACATCAACTGCTACAGAATCCTTCAATCAGTGACGTTAGTTTTTCTTCAGGGGCTCCAATCACTGAACACCACATGGGTACTGATTTTAGGTTGAAATCAGAATCTGACGATATGAAGCGGCAGGCAGAAATGAAAGTGGTGGATCTAGGGTATCAAAGTCTGTTTGGACTGAAAACCATTGCAGGACATTGGTTTAAAACTTCGAACATCGTGCCTGATGGTTCAGCTTTCAACGGATTTGTAGTGAACGAAACAATGGTAAAAATACTGGGTCTGACTCCGGAAACAGCCATCGGTAAAGTGGTGACGATCAGCGAAGGAGAAGCGCCGATTTTGGGTGTCGTGAAAGATTTTCACAATGTCTCCTTGCAGCAAGCCATCCGTCCTTGCGTGATGATGTGCTGGAATGCAGGATTCTATGGGCAAATGCATGTGCGGTTTCAGTCAGGGGTGGCCCAAAAGCTGGATTTACCCCAGGCACTAAGGTTCATTGAGAAAAACTGGAAACAAACCTTTCCCTCGGATGTATATCAATACTCGTTTTTAAATGAATCACTTGCGAAGAGATACATCGTAGAAAAGTTGGTTTTCGATTCGTTCCGGATCTTCGCAGCGATTTCTATCTTCATCGCTTGTTTGGGGCTATTTGGCCTTATCACGTTCACAGCCAATCAGCGCACAAAAGAGATTGGCGTAAGAAAAGTACTCGGCGCTTCGGTAACAAGCATTGTAACAATGCTTTCAAAAGACTTCCTGAAATTGGTTGTGATTGCGATCATCATCGCCAGCCCGATAGCCTGGTACGGTCTGAACCAATGGCTGCAAAATTTCCAGTACACGATCGGAATTGAATGGTGGCTATTCGTTGCTTCTGCGTTCCTGGCGATAGGTATCGCACTGCTAACAGTAAGTTTCCAATGTATAAAATCTGCTTTGATGAATCCGGTGAAAGCGTTGAAAAGCGATTAGCCGTTGGTCATTAGCCCTCAATAAAGAGCAGACTGTGATCACAATAATCGAAATTAATTCACAATATATTCTGGAAATAAAATTGTAGGACACTTTTATTTCCATCACAATCAAGCTAATAACGGTCCGCCGTGCGGCCAAAAGCTAACAGCCAATAGCCATGATCAAAAACTATTTCAAAATCGCGCTCCGGAATCTTGTTAAGAACAAGGTTTATTCGGCTATCAACATTCTTGGCCTTGCTGTGGGTATGGCTGTCGCTATCCTGATCGGGCTTTGGATCAATGACGAAGTGTCGTCCAACAAACACCATAAGAATTATGAGACCCTGTATCAGATCAAAATGCATCAGACGTTCGACGGGCGCCGTGGTACACAGGATGCAATTCCCTTTCCACTGGGCCCTGAAGTAAAAGCCAAATACCCTGATTTCGAGCGCGTAGCAATGTGCGACTGGGGTAGCAGTCGCTCGTTGGTAGTCGGCAATCAGAAGTTTTTGAAGCATGGTCATTTCATTGGCGAAGAGGCCATTAACATGTTTTCTTTAAAAGTTTTGGACGGCGATAAGGATCCGCTGCGGGAGCCATATTCCATAGTACTCACAAAGGAGACAGCGGAAGCACTTTTTGGAAAACAAAGTGCGATCGGTAAAACTTTGAAAATGGACAACACCGTTGATCTGAAGGTAACAGCTATTGTTGAAAAACAACCTAAAAATGCAACGTTGCAATTTGAGTATCTGATACCCTGGGAATTGCAGAAAAAGATTTATCCATGGATGAAGGATCAGGAGACGCAATGGGGAAATAATTCATATCAACTTTTTGTACAGCTAAAAAATGGGGTGACTGCTGAGAAAACAAACGCCAAAATAAAGGATGTCATACTGGCTCATTTTCAAGACAATGAGCTAATGAAAAAATCTATAAAACCAGAGGTATTCATTCATCCGATGTCTAAATGGAGATTGTACTCCGATTTTACCGACGGCAAAAATTCGGGTGGATTTGTCAAGTACGTACGACTGTTTGGTATTTTCGGGGCGTTTATTTTAGTAATCGCCTGTATCAATTTCATGAATCTGAGCACAGCTCGGTCCGAAAAACGTGCAAAGGAAGTGGGTGTCAGGAAAGCGGTAGGGTCAGGCCGTGAACAACTCATCGCGCAGTTTTTAAGTGAATCGCTTCTAATTTCATTTGTCGCTTTTCTATTTAGCATAGCGCTGGTCGTTGTATCGCTACCATTTTTTAATCAACTCACAGAAAAGGCCCTGTTAATTCAATTCGGCAACCCGATGCTTTGGGGAGTAATGCTGATTTTTACGCTGTTTACAGGTCTATTGGCCGGCAGCTATCCTGCACTTTATCTGTCGTCCTTCAATCCGGTAAAAATACTGAAAGGCGTCGTAAGCGTTGGCAAAAGCGCTTCGTTACCGCGTCAGGTGCTGGTGGTGATTCAGTTTTCCTTTTCGATTGTTTTAATGATCGGCACCATCATCATTTACCAGCAAATACAGCACGGCAAAAACCGTCCGATCGGTTTTGATAACAAAGGCCTGGTTTCGGTAGGCGCTACAAGGGATCTGATGACAAATTTTGAACCGCTTCGTAATGAGCTGCTTGCGACGGGTATGGTGACTTCCATTTGTAAAACCAATTCACCGCCTTCCGAAATATGGAGCAACAACAATGGGTGGGAATGGAAAGGATCCACGCCCACCGATAAAGGGGTAGTTTTTTCAACGATAGCCACCAGCTATGATTATATCAAGACGATTGGCATCAAGCTCAAAGAGGGGCGTGATTTTTCTACCGAATTCGCTACTGATTCTATGGCCATTATGCTGAATGAAGCTGCCGTAAAACGTATGGGGCTCAAAAATCCGGTGGGCGAGATGGTTAAATGGAATGGAAGTGATCGTCGTATTGTCGGTGTCGTTCCGGATATGATGCTTGATTCGCCCTTCCGCGTTGTTCAGCCACTCACTGTTGTTTTTGCCAAAGATTGGGTGAGTTTTGTCGATTTAAGGATGAATCCAAAAGTTTCTTCCTCTGAGGCGATCAAAAAGATAACGCCGATTTTTGATAAATACAATCCCGGCTTCCCATTCGAATACAAATTCGCCGATAGCGAATATGCTAAAAAATTCAACTACGAAGAGCTGATTGGCAATCTTTCAGCGATCGTTTCCCTGCTGGCAATCTTCATTTCATGCCTTGGGTTATTTGGGTTGGCTTCGTTCATGGCCGAACAACGTACCAAAGAAATCGGAATCCGTAAAGTACTGGGAGCCAGTGTCGCTACACTTTGGGGCTTGCTTTCAAAGGACTTTGTAATACTGGTGGTGATTTCGTTCGTCATCGCCGCACCCATCGCCTGGTACGGTATGACGGTTTGGCTGGAAGATTACAAAAATTATATGATCAGGATACAGCCTTGGGTGTTCGTTTCTGTTCTTGTCTTACTGGTAGCAATTACTTTGCTGACAGTGAGTTATAAAGCGATCCGGGCAGCGTTGTTAAATCCGGTGAAATCGTTAAGGAGCGAATAGCGGTTAGCTGTTAGCGATTAGCCAGGCGATCCACTTTTCCCACGGTTCACATCTGCTTGTAATCCTTTGGAAGATTATCTAAGAATGAGATATAAATATTTTTCAAATCAAACCAAGCTAACAGCTATGCTAAAAAGCTATCTAAAAATCGCCTTCCGAAACCTCACCAAAAACCGGGGGTATTCTGCCATTAACATTGGTGGCCTTGCTGTCGGTATGGCCGTAGCATTGCTGATCGGTTTGTGGGTTTATGATGAATTGTCTTTTGACAAATACCATAAAAACTATGAACGCATCGGTCTGGTGATGCAAAATGTAAGTTTTGATGTCGAAAAAACAACTTATGCTTATTCACCTATTCCATTGGGTGAGGAGCTTCGAAGCAAGTATCCAGATTTCGAGTCAGTCGCTGTGACAAAAAATCAGGGATTGATTCTGGCTTCCGGTGATAAGAAATTCTCAAAATCCGGCAGTTCCGTAGAACCTGATTTTTTAGACATCATGTCTGTGAAAATACTTGCAGGAAATGGTTCGGGGTTGAAGGAAGTTAATTCCATCATGCTGTCTGAATCATTGGCGAAAGCTTTTTTTGGAACCGGGAACCCTTTGAATAAGGTCATCAAGATCGACGATAAACTGGATGTCAGGGTTACGGGAGTTTATGAGGATTTTCCAGACAACAGCTCGTTTAAGGAAATTGCTTTTTTTATTCCGTGGACACTGGCCATTGCCAAAGACGAGTATGTCAGAAAATCGGTAGACGCATGGGATGAGAATTCTTTTCAGGTTTATGGTCTTTTGAAAGAGGGTGCAGATTTTGACCAGGTTTCGGGCAAGATAAAAGATGTGCGGATGAAACGTAATGATCCGCCTGGTTATAAACCTGAATTTTTTGTGCAGCCGATGAGCAGATGGCATTTGTATGCTGATTTCAAAAATGGAATAAATACTGGTGGACTGATTCAATTTGTATGGCTTTTTGGCATCATCGGTGTTTTTGTGCTGCTTCTTGCATGTATCAATTTTATGAACCTAAGTACTGCGCGTTCGGAAAAGCGTGCGAAAGAAGTCGGTATCCGAAAAGCGATCGGTTCATTCCGGGGACAATTGATAGGCCAGTTTTTCAGTGAATCGCTGTTGGTTGTTTTTATTGCATTTGTGTTATCTGTTGCACTTGCCGCGCTTGCAATGCCATTTTTTAATGAAGTTTCAGAAAAGAAAATTGCTATTCTTTGGTTAAATCCTTGGTTTTGGATGATAGGAATAGTTTTTAGTTTCATAACCGGACTGATTGCAGGTAGTTATCCGGCGCTTTATCTGTCTTCCTTTCAACCATTAAAAGTCTTAAAAGGCAGCTTTTCGGTAGGTCGTTTTGCTGCCGTTCCACGGAAAGTTTTGGTAGTGATGCAATTCACTGTTTCGGTAACACTGATCATTGGAACCATCATCGTTTTTCGTCAGATACAATATGCAAAAGACCGTCCGATTGGGTATAGTCGAAACGGCCTGATAGAGATCCGCATGAACACGCCTGAGCTTATCAAGCACTACGATGCCTTGCGCAGCGACCTGAAAAACACGGGTGCAGTCCAGGAAATGTCTCAATCTTCGGGTGCAATAACTGCTCAGGATGGGGGTACGACTGATATTTCATGGGAAGGAAAGAGTCCGGAAGCACATCCGCTGGTCATGTCCAATGCCGTTTCGCACGACTATGGAAACACCATCGGATGGCAGATTAAGGAGGGGCGGGATTTTTCCAGAAGCTTTTCAACGGACACAGCTTCCATGATACTGAACGAAGCGGCGGTTAAATTGATGGCGTTGAAACAACCGCTCGACTCCTATGTTAAGGCAAGGGGCAGATCTTATAAAGTTGTGGGGATTGTGAAGGATATGATCAAGGAGAACCCTTTTTCGCCGGTAAGCCCATCTTTTTTTATATGTAATTACAACTGGGTCAGTTTTATCAACATTAGACTGGCGCCAGATCAGAGCGTAAGTGAGGCGCTTGGGAAAGTTGAAAATGTGTTCAAAAAATACAATCCAGGTAGTCCGTTCACATATAATTTCGCTGATGAAGAATACGCCAAAAAATTCGGAACAGAAGAACGCGTCGGCAAACTGGCTACTTTCTTCGCAAGTCTTGCCGTTTTGATTTCATGCCTTGGATTGTTTGGGCTAGCCTCATTTGTGGCAGAGCAACGCACAAAGGAAATCGGAATCCGCAAAGTACTTGGCGCTTCTGTTGCTAATCTATGGCAAATGCTTTCAAGAGATTTCGTGCTTTTAGTGATCATATCATCTATGATCTCCATCCCGATCGCCTGGTATTTCATGAGTGACTGGCTGAAAAACTACAAGTATCACACGGAAATGTCCTGGTGGATTTTCGCCGCCACGGCCGGAGGAGCATTGGTGATTACGTTGTTAACGGTTAGTTTCCAGGCGATACGGGCAGCGTTGCTTGATCCGGTGAAGAGCCTTCGCAGCGAATAGCCGTTAGCTTTTAGCTGTTAGCTGGGCGGCGATCCGCTTTTACCCCCGGCAACAAGAGCTGGTTGACTGAACTATGAAGATTAATTTTGTCCGATTTTTATTTTAAATCAAACTGAGCTAATAGCTCATCGCTAACCGCTTACGGCTATGCTTAAAAATTACCTAAAAATCGCCTGGCGAAACCTGATCCACAACAAAGTGTACAGCCTGATCAACATACTGGGACTTGCAATCGGGATTACGACTTGTACGCTCATCAGTTTGTATGTGATCGACGAGGTGAGTTATGATAAGCATCATACCGATGGTGACCGAATTCTCCGTGTCGGTTATGAGGTTAATGGTGAAAAGTGGGTAGCATTGTCGGCTCCGTTAGCAGGCGGATTGAAAAAGGATTTCCCGGAAGTAGAACAGGTTACGCGCTTGTTGAGAATGCCGGGAGTTGATAGGTTCCTCCTGAAATATGAACCGAAGCAAAAGAAATTTTATGAGATAAACGGCTATTACGTAGACTCGACTTTCTTCCAATTGTTCGACTACAACTTTAAATTTGGAGACAGGACAACAGCCTTAAATCAACCCAATTCCATTATTATTTCGGATGTAGTCTCAGGAAAGTTTTTTGGGACAACAAATCCTGTTGACAAGCAAATTACGGTTGTTCTTCCGTTTGGTGAGAACAAATATACGGTAAAAGGTGTCTTTAAAACTGGTCAAAAAAAGACGCACGTTCCTGCGCACATGTTCTTTTCCATGAACAACAATGACGTGGGACAATGGGTAAAAGGGCAAACCAACTGGGCGAATAATAGTATTTTTCATACCTATGTAAAACTGACAAAATCTGCCAGCGAAGACACTTTTGAGGGAAAACTTAAGGGGTTTCTTGAACGCAACGGCGGGGCTGATTTGAAGGCGTCCGGTGTTGCCAAAACGCTGTTTATCCAGCCGCTTGGAGATATTTACCTGCATTCCAACTATGATTTTGAAATTGCTCCGAACGGAAATATCAAATATCTCTACATATTTAGTTCAGTGGCAATATTTATCCTTTTCATTGCCTGCATTAATTTCATGAATCTTAGCACGGCCCGAAGTGAAAAGCGGGCTAAGGAAGTGGGCCTGAGAAAAGTGGTTGGCGCTTTCAGGAGTGCATTAATAGGTCAGTTTCTTGGAGAATCGTTGTTGCTGAGTTTGGTTTCGCTTGTAATTTCGTTTGTCTTTATTCAGCTTCTGATTCCGGTTTTTAACCAAGTCACGGGCAAACATCTTTCGTTTTTTGAACACCCTGAAATATTTGTGGGGTTGCTGGTATTAACGATATTAACCGGACTTTTATCCGGGCTTTATCCAGCATTTTATCTGTCTTCATTTACTCCAATCGCTACACTGAAAGGTAAGATCACAAGCAGGTTTTCGGCTATAATGATTCGTAAGGGACTGGTGGTTTTTCAGTTCAGTATTTCAATGATCCTTATTTTAGGCGCGATACTGATTGGTAAACAGATGGATTTTCTCAGTAACCAAAATCTGGGTTTCAATAAAAAACAGAAAATGATCCTTCCGCTTCAAAGTGTTGAATCAGCCACCAATTACAAGGTGTTGAAAAATGAATTGGCGAATGATGCTCAGATTGTTTCATCCACAAAGGCTTCCACCTATCCCGGAATTGAGAATGTACAGGACATGCTGTTTTATGCAGAAGGTAAATCGTTGAAGGAAAATGTGGATATCAGTACTGCGAACGTTGAAGAGGAGTACATTAACACATTGGGAATAAAGCTCTTGGCAGGCAGAGGATTTTCAAAAGAATTCACCGCTGAATCCAACGCGGTGGTGTTAAACGAAGTCGCAGTCCAAAAACTTGGTTACGACGTCAGCAATACGGTCGGAAGGAAAATTTACTACGAGATCGAAAATAGAAAAACAACGATGACGATCATCGGCGTTGTCAAAAACTACCATTTTGAAGGATTACAGCAGGAAATAAAACCACTTGCATTAACAATCTCGCCGGTTTTCAGCGCCGCCAGCAGCTATATGATCCTTGACGTGTCCAGTACGAACTACGGACAATTAATCTCTGGTGTCGAAAAGCTATGGAAAAAAGTGAATCCTAATTCGCCATTCGAGTATTCCTTCCTTGACAGGGATTTTCAAAAAAACTATGAAAAAGAAGCACGTACGTCCGAACTGATCAGATACTTCGCGTTCATTGGCATTTTCATTGCTTGCCTGGGTCTGTTTGGTTTGGCGACTTTTACCGCAGAGCAACGCACAAAAGAAATCGGAATCCGAAAAGTTTTAGGCGCATCGGTTTTGGGAATAACGGGTTTACTATCAGGCGATTTTCTAAAGCTGGTACTTATTTCAATTCTCATCGCCTGTCCAATCGCATGGTGGGGAATGAACAAATGGCTCGACAATTTCGCCTTCAAAACCAACATTTCATGGCAAATTTTCGTCGGAGCCAGCGCACTGTTAATTATGATGTCATTAATCACAATCGGTTTTCAAACGATAAAAGCATCGCTGATGAATCCGGTGAAATCTTTGAGAAGGGAATAAAAAGGGTTAAAGGTCAAAGGCGAAAAAGGTGAACGACCATCCGGTCAACACCACTGCGATTAATTTTTTGGAAATAAGTATAAGCATAAAAATGAATCAAACTTTCGATCTCAATCACCATTCATCCGTTAACCCTTAACGGCACCGGCCGCCCGGCGTTCACCTTTAACCTTTTTTATGCTAAAAAACTTCCTAAAAATCGCCCTTCGCAACCTGGTAAAGAATCCCGGTTATTCCGCCATCAACATTGGTGGCCTGGCTGTGGGAATGGCTGTCGCCATGCTCATTGGTTTGTGGATTTACGATGAATTGTCATTTAACAAATACCACAGGAATTACGACCGTATTGCTTTGGTGAATTTGAACCAAGTTTTCGGAAGTGAAATTCACACGTCGGCCTCGGTTCCGTTTCCATATGTACATGAACTGAAAACCAATTATTCGGAACATTTCAAGCATATTGTACCTTCGACACACCGATCTGAGGCGGTCCTTGCGGCTGGCGAAATTAAGTTGTCAAAAAACGGGCAATTTACAGGTTCCAACGTGCCTGAGTTATTTTCACTGAAAATGCTTAGTGGATCCTGGGCTGCATTGCAAGATCAGCAATCGATTTTACTGTCGGAATCTACTGCGAAGGCTTTGTTTGGGAAAACGGATCCGATGAACAAACGGATAAAACTGGATACAGACAATGATCTGAAAGTCACTGGTATTTATGAGGATTTTCCGCAAAATTCACAATTTCATGGCCTTCAGTTTCTGGCTTCCTGGGATTATTTTCTAGCTAAAAACCCATATATGTCCAAAAAACAATGGGATAATCATGCGCTGCTGATTTATGTCGAAATAAAACCTGAAACCAGTTTTGCCAAGGTTTCTGCCGCGATCAGGGATTCGGAACTCAAAGTGATCCGAAACATGGATAATATGAAAAATGAAGCCGCAACCAATCCTCAAATGTGGCTACATCCAATGAAAAACTGGCACTTGTATTCAGAATTCGAAAATGGTGTGGCCGCCAACGGCCCGGTTCAATATGTATGGATGGTTGGTCTGATTGGTTTCTTTGTGTTGCTTCTGGCTTGCATCAATTTCATGAATTTGACTACGGCCCGTTCTGAAAGGAGGGCGAAGGAAGTGGGTGTCCGTAAAGCCATCGGTTCGTTACGAGCACAATTAATCGGACAGTTTTTTACCGAATCATTTTTGGTCGTTTTCATTTCGTTTGGTATATCTCTTGGGTTGGTTCAGTTATCACTTTCGTGGTTCAATGAATTGGCTGCCAAACAAATGACAGTACCTTGGAACAATACGTATTTCTGGCTGGTTGATCTGAGTTTTATCTTTTTCACGGGATTACTGGCAGGCAGCTATCCGGCTTTTTATTTAACTTCCTTCAAGCCGGTTAAAGTGCTGAAAGGCGCCACCGGGCAACTGGGCCGTTACGCTTCATTACCCCGGAAGGTTCTTGTTACACTGCAATTTACTGTTTCGATTACCCTCGTAATATGCACGATTATCATTTATAGCCAGGTTCAGTTTGCGAAAAACCGACCGGTTGGATATTCCCGGGATGGTTTGATGATGATCACCATGAAGTCTGACGATTTTTATAAAAAATCTGATTTGATAGGAAATGAACTAAGGGCCACAGGTGTTGTGGAAGAAGTAGCGTTGTCGCAAAGTCCTGTAACGGACGTGTGGTCTTCAAACGGCGGGTTTACCTGGAAAGGGATGACTACCGAAAATCCGCCAAGTTTCGGTACTTTGATTGTCTCACCCGAATATGCCAAAACGGTAGGTTGGCAATTCATTTCAGGACGAAATTTTTCGAAAGAATTAGCCTCTGATTCTCTGGGGTTTGTGATCAATGAAACTGCTGCAAAGTTGTTTGGCTTTAAACAAGCTGTCGGAGAACAGGTTTCGTGGAAAAGTCAATGGATGACCAACAATATTCAAAAACAGTTTACCATTTTGGGCGTGGTAAAAGATATGGTTATGGAGTCACCTTTTGAGCCCATTGCACCAACCGTTTTCTTTCTGTCTGGTGGTGCAAATTGGATTAATATCAAAATTGATCCGAACGTCAGTACCCCTGATGCGCTACCGAAAATTAAAGCAGTATTTGAAAAACTCACCCCAACGGTGCCCTTTGACTACAAATTTGCAGATGATGAATACGACGCCAAGTTCCGTACAGAAGAAAGGATCGGTAAACTGGCAACGTTCTTCGCTATTCTGGCCATTTTTATTTCCTGTCTGGGGCTTTTTGGGTTGGCATCTTTTGTGGCTGAACAGCGCACGAAGGAAATTGGCATACGCAAAGTTCTGGGCGCTTCTATTGCAAACCTGTGGCAAATGCTTTCAAAAGATTTTGTGGTACTCGTCATCATTTCAGCAGTCATCTCATCGCCAATTGCCTGGTATGCGATGCATGAATGGCTGGCGAAATATAGCTATCGAACAGAAATCTCCTGGTGGATTTTCACAGTGTCAGGAATTGGGGCACTGGCGATTACTTTGTTAACAGTTAGTTATCAGGCAATTAGGGTAGCTTTGCTGGATCCGGTGAAAAGTCTTAGGAGCGAATAGCCGCTAGCTATTAGCCTATGGCGATTAGCTTTTTCTCCGGTTTACATTCGCATGTGAGTCTCTAGATGATTAGCTTAACATTGAGATGGACTATTTTTTTAAATCAAACGAGGCTGACAACTAAGGACTGACAGCTGTTGTTGTACGCCGATTTTTTGAAACTGGTACTCATCGCTATGATGATTGCCTTCCCGTTGATCGGCTGGGCCATGAATCAGTGGTTGAAAGAGTTTGCTTTTCGCATCGATCTGGGAGCCAACGTGTTCATAATTTCTGGAATTTCGATTATACTGCTGGCTTTGGTCACGGTGGGTTATCAGGCTGTAAAAGCGGCATTAATGGATCCGGTGAAGAGTTTGAAGAGCGAGTAGGAGCGGAGTGCTAATAGTAACCGGGAGCCTAATGAAAAATTGAACGCGGACGAAGGTCTCAACAATCGTTTGAGACTCTCAGCACATGTTCAACTTTGGGGATTGGCTATGCTGGTTGATTAGTATAGCATTTCTATCCATATCAATAATAAGCAAACCAATCCGACCCACATTATCTTCGTTCTCGGGAACGGTTTTGGGTCCTAGTTAGGTCCGTTTTCATTATAACTTACCATCCAGTTAACGCCGAATTTATCTTCAAACATACCAAAATAATCTCCCCAGAATGTGTCAGCCATCGGCATGGTTGTCTTTCCGCCTGCAGATAGTCCGTCATATAACTTTTCGGCTTCTGCTTTGCTTTCAGCTGTGATGGAAACCGAAAAATTATTGCCTTGTACAAAAGTTGGTGCCCAGTCTCCACCCGTGTCGCTTCCCATCAGGATTGAAGTTCCTATTTGTAGAGAAACATGCATGATTTTATTGGCGTCTTCTTCCAGCATCGTATATCCATCCTGTGGAGGCATGTCGCCAAATTTGCCGATAAAGTTAAATTCACCGCCAAATACGGATTTATAGAAATTAAACGCTTCCTCGCAATTTCCTTTAAAATTCAAATAAGTGTTGGTGGATGCCATATTCTCCGTCTTTATTGATGAAAATTAATTTTGACATAAATATTCAAAATTTTATCTTAAGACTCTATATACCTGTTACTAATTTTGCCTGACTCTGTCACCTTTCACAGGTGAATAATCTGCCTGCGTTGCCCCGTTTACTTCGATTTTTTCAAAGAAGCATTTTGCGCCGGTAGCGAAGCTCATATCTTCAATATTCTGAATATGAAAATGTAAATGAGGCTCGGAAGAGTTTCCCGAATTACCACACGATCCAAGCAGTTGCCCTTGCTTTACGGTGTCCCCTTTTTTGACCATCACACTACCTTGTTTGAAGTGGGCCAGCAGAATAAATTCATTGTTTCTGGTTTTTAAAAGGACGGAATTACCTGGAATATACAGCGCATTGAGAATTCCAGGCGCATTGTCTTTAACTCCATCTACCGCAAGAATTACTTCGGCATCGCATGGCGCAAGTAGAGGCTGTCCGAATGCATAATAATCTTCATTACTCTTTCCGTTTGTCCGGTAACTTTTTCCCTGTTCATTGTTGATTACAATATCAAAGGCATTTTTTTGAAATTTTGCGTTGACGTGGTAATTCTGTTCTTTGGTATCTCCTCCCCAAAACACCGACCATTCCCCTTTAAATGGAAGGTGCATTTTAGTCGTATTTCTCTCTAATTTTGGGAACGTATCATTTTCATAGGGTTTCGCATAAAGGCCTGTAATGGCGTTGTTACTGTCCACTGCAACACTGAGGGTTATAATTCCCTTTTCCAGTTCAGTTTTGTAAACAGAAAAAGTATCCTGATTGCTTATGAAGGTGCGCTTTTTGATCTTCCCGAAGCCATTGTTTAATTGGCTTAAAAACGCCTTTGTCTTGTCTAACGGCAGGCCGATTTTAGTCTCCGCAGAGAACATCGCAAAAATACTGTCAAACTGCGCGGTGTTATAATATTGTTCAAATTTATTGAGCGCATTTCGGGCATTGGTACTTTCTGTTTGTGAGAACGAGAAATTTGTAAAAAGTGCCATTGTAATGGTCAATATCAATTTTTTCATTGGATGAAATTATATATGTTTAAAGTTGGTGATTTCGTCTGTCTTCGCAAACTGACCGAAGAAACGGCTATTTGTTAGACTTTCAACCAATTAGTAGTATGGCCGGCAAAAAACTTACAGATATCCGGGAAATATTCATTTAACCTTTCAACGGGATATGAAAAGGCATCGCCGAATAACTCACTACAGTACTTAAGTGATTGTTAAAAAAGGAAATTAACCGGTTTTCGAGGCTGAGACTGCAAGCGGAAAAGGATGTGTCATGTTAAGATACTGGGAAGGTGGCGAATCTGGTTAATAGCCTGATGGGCGAGTTGAATCTCGACAAACATTTCCGTTTCAAACTCGTATATTCGCCCTATGCGGGTTACCTCGTACTTCATCATCAATGGGCAAACTAAATAAAGAGGGCCGTTCTCAGGCAAATCAGTATGATAAGGTCTGGCGCGAGAATATGCAGGCTGCGATGCCTGGAATTATTCAGAAGGTGTTAAAGATTAATATTTTGCAGAGCAATGTTTTGCCGGACAAAATATTGATTACCAAACAGAAAGAGGTTGATTTTTTGCGCGAAGTTGTTGATGCGAATAACCTTAAATTTATCCTTCATATAGAAATTCAGGTCAAAAATGAACCGGAAATGGTTTATCGAATGGCGGAATACAGGATTATGGTCGAACGACTTTACAGGTTGCCAGTTAAGCAATATGTAATCTACATTGGGGAGGGTAGATCAAATATGGTTTCATTTCTTCATTCGGAGGGGCTGCATTTTGAATACAACTTAATTAGCTTTTCACAGATATCGTATAGGTTATTTCTGTCATCCGAGAGGCCAGAGGAACGAATGCTGGCAGTACTGGCTAATTTTAATGAAGAAGATCCGGAAGCTGTGATAAGTACTGTTTTGAGAAAAGTGAGACAGGCCGCGGAAAGTGATTTTGCGGAGAACAAGTATCTGCGGCAGTTGCGGATATTAATCCAATTACGTAACTTGACTAAAGAATTTGATAATGCTATGGAACATGTAAGCGTGTTTTTCAAAGAAGAAAAAGACCCATTTTTCCAAAAAGGGGTCAGGAAAGGGATTGAACAAGGAATTGAACAAGGAATTGATTTAAAAAATCATGAATTCGTTCGTAACCTGACTACACAACTTGGCCTTTCGGATGATCAAGCTGCTGGTGTGGCTAATGTTTCCGTGGAATTCGTAAAAGAAATTAGGTCTGCAATCGCTCCAAAATAGAAGCTTCCTTTAGTTTTCGGCGCCATAATGCTATGGAATATGTAAGCGTGTTTTTTAAAGAAGAAAAAGACCCATTTTTCCAAAGAGGGGTCAGGAAGGGGATTGAAAAGGGAATGAACAAGGAATTGATTTAAAAAATCATGAATTCGTTCGTAACCTGATTACACAACTTGGCCTTTCGGATGATCAAGCTGCTGGTGTGGCTAATGTTAGTGTTAAATTTGTTGGAAAAATCAGGGCGAAGCTAGCAAAGAAGTAATGCCGGGTTGCTTTATTTACATTTATCACGGAGCACTGTGCTGGCTGTGTAGCTGCCCAGCGTTTTTTTGGCAGGCAAAATCACCCCACAGATTAATTCAAAGAATAATGCGTGTGCCAACGACAGCAAAGCCGTCATTTCAACACCCCATACTCCACAATTCTTTTAATCCTTCTGCTACCAGAAGAGATCGTACGATAACCAATAAATACACCGTTTTCCTGTAGATAATCAAAATTTGTCTGTTCGTCAGCCACGAGCCCGATTCCTGACGCATAGTATTTGAAGCCCAGTCGATATTGAGCCTGGTTTGTCGTATCGCTTCGTTCAGAGACTTTTAGGGTCTTGTCCAGCTTTATGGAATCCAATTTGAGCGGTTCGTTGATGTTCTCGTAATGATGTTGATACCCGTAACGCGGATCTCTGGAATCCAGGTGGAAATATTCGTAGCCGTCCCACTTGATATTTGTGCTGTATGGAAAAATGAGCGAGGTGAAGATTTCATTATCAAGGTTCACGGTGATTTTATCAGGAAACGAATAGACCACGTACTCCTTTGTTTTGACCCAATATTGGGATTGAGAATTCAAAACAGAACGTGCCATTGTATAGGTTACGCTGCCATTTGTGTTTTTTTCCATCCGGATAACTTCATCTTTTTCTTTCCAGGATTTTATTGCTGATCCTTTTTGGCCCGCTGAATATACTTCTTCGACAATATTATAGATTTGGTATCTCCCTACTTCAAGTGGAAAATAGTTGTATGGATTCACAGGCTCCGTATCGGACGTCTCACAGGAAGAAATCAGTGCTAAGGAAATAATCGATAGAAATAGTTGTTGCCATATCTTCGGCAGAATGTGTAGTGTTGTCTTCACAAAGCTTTGTTTTCGAGTTTAAGGGTTAACGTACTTTCAAATGGTTTTGATATGCAGGTTAATTGTCCGTCAACGTCGGAACTTCGGCTAATAAGTGTAAACCCGCAATGAAAAGGATGTTGCGTTTTCAATTCTGTTCAATTGAGAATCAGCCATCCGTCGACTGATAATCGTTGCTCGTCTACCGTTAGACCCTAACGGTAGATTAACCAAGCCTGTGGTTAAACCTACCCCAAAAAAGCCCCTCTAACTATCATTAACGAACAAATTTAAATTTAGAAACCATGAAAAAGACAATCTTAGCAATCGCAGCATTGGCCATATTTACAGTTGGTAACAGCTTTGCCCAATATCCTTCTTCAAACAAGGGACACAATGCTCCTCAGGTAAAAGCTTACCGGACCGATAACGCATTTGAAGAATACAACATCAACCAGTTGGACAATATTGTCGGTTTGACCCGTAAGCAGGAAAATCAAATTAAGAAAATTGATAATGCTTACGATAGAATGGCTGGCAGCGGTAGAAGACCTCAGACTTTGCAAAGCCTGAAACGTCTGGAAGAACAAAAACAAAGTGAGATTTTCTCGGTCCTTACGCCAAGTCAGCGCCAAAAGTTGGTGGCTTATCAACATGCCGACAAGTTCAACAATCGTGGAAGATATGACAATAACGGTAAATTCAACCGTAGGGGTTAGAGGATTGAAAGTAGCTTAGCCATGATATTTAAATAGAATTCCTCCGGAGGACACATGTTCTTCGGAGGAATTTTTTTATTGTTTACCGCTCCTGTTTACGGAGTCGACGCTCCTTTACAAGCTTTTGATCCAAAAATTCTATGATCACCAGAAGTAGCAAGCCAGCGAAAATGATCCATTTATTACCAGGCAAAGCCGTAATTGTTTTTTCGAAGTAAATTGAATTGGCAAACCCCCAAAATCCCATTGATATCAAACCGGCGACTAGCAGCGCGAGCTTCATTTCACTTTGCCGTTGTTTTTGGTATTTGATCTTTCGTATCACATTGGCTGAAAAACCATAAGTCAATTTTACTTCTGGCTCTTTTTTCAATTCATCAAACAAACGGCTGTACGATATCAAATCTTCCTGTTCGCCAATAGGTGCCCCGCCAGGAAGCTCGTTTGGTCCATTTGTCGCCATTTTTTGTATTTCGTCATCCGATTCGTTCATAACAATTCCTTTTTTAGATAAACGCTCAGTTTTTCTTTCAGCAATTTTCTCGCCCGAAAAAGATAACTTTTTACTGTTCCTTCGGGCATTTTTGTGATTTCTTCAATTTCCTGATAGGAGAATTCATTCAGGTGATAAAGTGTCAAAACCGTTCTGTAATGTTCCGGCATCTGGTTAATCAACATATTTACATAGTTCGATTCTTCCTTTTTCGTTAACAGATTTTGAGGATTTTCTTCTGTAAAATGAAATTGGTCTATTTGAGAATCGGTTGTGCTGATTTTTCTATACTTTCTCAGATAGTTGATGGCAGTAACATAAGCAATTCGGGCAATCCAGGTTGATAATTTCGACTCAAAACGAAACTTGCTGAGGGTCTTATGTACAAGAATAAACACCTCCTGACAAACGTCCTCTGTATCTTCCTGATTATTGATGATCCGGTTAACGACATGATATACAAGTCGTTCATACTGTTTTACCAGTACTTCAAACGCCCGCAAATCTCCGTTAATAATTTTGGCAACTAATTCCTTTTCATCAAACATGCCCAGTAGACGAGGGGTGTTAAATAAATGTTGCACTTTTTTGAAAGAAACTGCAACATTTTAAAATTGGATGCTGTCTACTCTGGAAATTCACATTTAAAATTCTTAGTCATGCTAGTAGGTATTTTGGTGCCAGGTATTATTTTCATTTCAACCGCCGTAGTGCTCATCTCATTTTTTAATTATCTCCTCAAGAAACGTGTCATAGAGGCAGGTCCAATAGATTCTAACGCGCTGGACTTTCTGAAAAGTGTCTCTTCAATTGGTAGCAGTGTGCTGAAATGGGGTCTGCTATTCTTCTTTGGCGGTTTAGGTCTCGTTGTGATTGAATTTCTCCCTTTCAAGTTGGAAAACTCTCCTTTGCCGTTTGGCGTTGAGTGTGTTTTTGTCTCGGCTGGATTCCTGGTTTACTATTACATAATGAAGAATCAGGAGAAGTAGACTGGTGGCGGGCTCTTCCATCGGTGAATAACCAAAGCCCGTCTACTGCAAGCAACAATTCGCAGATTGCTTTTCCAGGGCGTTAAACGATAGAGCCAAAAGCCCCTCTAACTATCATTAACGAACAAATTTAAATTTAGAAACCATGAAAAAGACAATCTTCGCAATCGCAGCTTTGGCAATATTTTCAGTAGGCAGCAGCTTTGCCCAGTATCCATCTTCAAACAAAGGACACAATGTTCCTCAGGTAAAAACTTACCGGGCCGACAACGCATTTGAAGAATACAATATCAACCAACTGGACAACATTGTAAAGCTGAGCCGTAAACAGCAAAATGAAATCAAGCATATTGAGAACCGTTTTGATAGAATCGCAGCCAACGGCAGAAAAATTCAGACGCTTCAAAGCCTGAAACGTCTTGAGCAGCAAAAACAACAAGAGATTCTTGCTGTGCTGACACCGATTCAACACCAACGTTTATTGGCCTACGAACAAGGTAATAAATATGGCCGCGACAAAACCCGTTCAAATCGCAGAGGATAAAGAGTTATAAGCTAGTCAGTTGCTTAGCCATGAATCGTTAAGAATAATAGCTTGTCCCCCGGTAGACTTCGGTTTATTGGGGGATTTTTTTGACCACTGCAATCTACAAATTAATTTTAGTCAAGTATTCAAAAGCGGGTATCACTCTTGCTATCCGCCCCTCTCTCTCGAATTGATCGTTCTGGCTCATTGTGACAATTGCCCCTTCCTGAAGGTTGAAATATGTAAGTGCTTCGAACAGTCCTTACTACAAAAGCGTATTTTAGTATCAAACAACTTTGTGTTTTACTAAAATACACTTTTTAAATTAAGAATCGCCGCCGAATAATGCAACGCCAATGTCCGTCAAATGATGAACTAAGAATGTCCAAAAACGGACAGGATAGAGATTTTGATAAACGGCAACGTGCTCATATTTAGTTTGTTAATTTTCTGGTATGGGTTTTGAGCGCACATGTACCAAGGGCTAAACATTTTAGCCGCCAAGCCTGTTAACCGTTAACCTTTGACCCTTTTTAAAAAGCCATGATCAAAAATTATTTCAAAATTGCCTGGCGGAATATGCTTCGTAATAAGGCCTTTTCAATCATTAACATTGTGGGTCTCGCTCTTGGCGTAGCTGCGTGTATTCTGATACTTCAATATGTGGCATTTGAATTAAGTTATGACAACTTTCATAAAAACGCGAATCAGATTTATCGGGTTAAACAGGATCGTTACAATGATGGAAAACTCAGTACGGAGTGGGCTGCGGGAGCCTTTGCGGTCGGGAATTCCTTCAAGGACGCGTTTTCGGAAGTAGAGGATTATGTAAAACTCAGGAGGCGCGGGGTCGCGATTATGGATTATGGCGACAAAAGCATCAAGGTAGAGAAAGTTTACCTGGCCAGCCGATCCTTCTTTTCGATTTTCTCCTATCCCTTATTGGAAGGAGATTCAAAGTCTGCACTTGTCGAACCAAACACAATTGTACTTTCCAAGTCTGTCGCTGAGCGGATCTTCGGACGGGAAGCCGCCATCGGAAAGACAATTCAAATAAACAAAAACAGGGCATTCAAAATAACGGGAATTTATGCCGACATGCCTGCAAATACCCATCTCAAGGCTGACATTTTGATCTCTTACGCCACATTTCTAAATGATGTGAAGCCGGATAATCCGGAGTTGGCATGGCAGTGGGATGGATGTCTTACTTATTTGAAATTACGGGCAGGTACCAGTGTACCCGCTTTGGAAGCCAAATTACCTGCGCTAATCGACAAGCTGGCTGGTGAAGAGCATAGGAAGTATAAATCAGCAGCGGTGTATTTGCTACAGCCACTTAAAGACATCCATTTGTATTCGCATTACATGATGGAAGCGGAGCCAAACGGCGATGGCAAAACAGTGTACCTGCTCCTCGGTATTGCATTTTTTATTGTGGTCATTGCATGGGTAAATTATATCAACCTCGCAACAGCAAGGGCGATTAACCGCGCGAAGGAAGTGGGTGTTCGTAAGGCGGTAGGCTCTCTGCGTGGTCAGCTGATCGGGCAGTTTATGACGGAGTCGGTTCTCCTGAATGGACTGGCAGTGGTGCTGGCACTGATATTTGTAACTTTGGCTTTGCCAAAATTCAATGAAATTTCGGGTCAGCAGCTTTCCTTCGCTTTACTCGGGAGTAAGCTGTTCTGGCTTGCTTTGGCAGGCTTGTTTGTCGTAGGGGCATTTTTCTCAGGATTGTATCCAGCCTTTGTTTTGTCTGGTTTCAAACCTGTGGCTGTTTTAAAGGGCAAAGTGCTGGCGACGCGTCAGGGTATCGTTCTGAGAAAATCACTCGTTGTATTTCAATTCGCCGCCTCTTTGTTTTTGCTTGTCGGTACGCTTGCCGTTTTCCAGCAGATCCGGTTCATGCGCGAGCAAAGCCTCGGTATCAATATCGATCAGACACTCATTATCAACCCGCCCATTATCGCGACGGACTCGACTTTTATGAGGCAAATGGCTGCGTTTAAGGATGAACTTTTACGCAATTCAGGAATTAAGAGCATTGCCGCATCAACGGTGGTTCCTGGTCAGCCGTCTGACTGGAACGCAGGTGGAATCCGCTTAAAGGGAATGGATGATAGTAAGGGCAAGCAATACCGGGTGATCGGGGTGGATTATGATTTCATCAATGCCTACGATCTCAAATTGGTAGCCGGCAGGAATTTTTCCAAAGAATTCGGTGCAGATCCTACGGCCGTAGTCTTCAATAAAATGGGTATTAAGCAGTTGGGATTTAACAATCCGGAGGAAGCTATCGGGAAGGAAATTGACTTTTGGGGACAAATTTTAACCATCGTCGGCGTTACCGAAAATTTTCATCAGCAATCGTTAAAGGATGCTTACGAACCGCTTATTCTAAGGCTTATTCCAGATTTACGAGGGTTTTTCTCCATTAAATTAACGCCTGGAACGGCCGACAAAAGTATTGCTACGATTCGTTCGGAATGGGTTCGGTTTTTTCCAGGCAATCCATTTGAATATACTTTTTTGGATGATCGCTTCAATGAGCAATAACAGGCAGATCAGCGGTTTGGGCAGGTTTTTGGTATTTTCACAGGTCTTGCCATTTTAGTTGCCTGTCTGGGATTATTTGGGCTCGCCTCTTTCACGACAGCTGAACGGACGAAGGAAATTGGCATTCGAAAAGTACTGGGATCATCGGTGTTCGCCATTGTGGAGAAGCTGTACCGCGAGTTTGCGATTTTGGTTCTGATCTCATTTGTGATCGCGGCACCCATTGCCTGGTATGCAGTGAGTCAGTGGTTGACCAGCTATGCGTTCAGGACGGACATTCAGTGGTGGTTGTTTATCGCACCTTTTGTACTCGTACTTCTCATCGCTTTTTTAACTGTAAGTTTTCAAAGTATTAAAGCAGCCTTGACGAACCCGGTGAAGTCTTTACGAAGCGAATAGCTATTAGCCTATTGCTGTTGGCTTTTAGCCTTGAATGTGCAGAAAATAGTGTTCCGCCTTCATAGGTGTCTTTAGCTATGAAGGTGGGGTATAGCTGTTTGTGGCGAGATACTCAGCGGTGTCAGAAATTGATCACCCGACTTTCACTGCAATAACGATCCCAGTCGCCCATATTTGTTTGGTCAATATCATGTCTTGTCGTGCTTCAAGGTCGTCAATCAGCTTCAATGCTTTGAGATCGTGTCCTTCGGGCCAGTTGGGTTGGGGGAGCATATCGTCGATGATGTACAGGGCGCCAGGATTTAACATCTCCAAAACTTCATCCAAAAGCAGATATTTACCATGCCAGGTATCAGCAAAAATGTAGTCGTATTTTTGTCCCAAATTATTTTCTACCCAATCAGCTCCGTCGGTATGCAAGAGTGTAAGGCGTGCGTCGGATCCTAAGTGCGTTTCGGCGATTTGTAAAAATACTTTTTCATTGTCGATGGAAACGAGTGTTGAATCCTTGCTCATTCCATCCAGTATCCAAGCAGTAGAAAGTCCCGTTCCTGTGCCTAGTTCAAGAAATTTGCCTCCTGGTTTTGACGCGGCCAGGGTTTTTAATAATGAGCAAGTCTGAACGTCAGATGCCATGCTGAAGCCCGAAAGCTTTGTTGCTTCATCAATGGCGGTGTATGCTTTGGGGTACGGGTGGTTGATTTCCTGGGTCATGGATTGGGTTATTTCTTTGTGAATTCCAATGAGAAGGTCGCAATTTAGGCTAAGAGAATTTCCGCGGGAATTCCCATGCCATGGTAAAGATTCTTAATCATTTGTAATGTAAGCGGCCTCTTTTTATTGAGGATTTCAGAAACTCGCTCTTTACTGCCCAGAAATTTTACCAGATCTTTCTGATGAAGGCCTTTTTCTTCCATTTCATACCTGATGGCCTCAATCGGGTCAAGCGGTTCGATTATAAAGTGCCTTTTTTCGTAATCCTCAACAAGTATGGATAGAACCTCAAGGAGATCCGCTTCGGCACTATTCTCTGGACTTTCCCAAAGACCTTTCATATTTTCGAGTGCTTGGTTGTATTCAGCTTCAGTCTGTATGGCTTTAATCGTAATTGAATGATTTGAATTTTCCATATTTAGATATCGTTTCTACCAGGTTCAACTGTTTTTACATCAATTTTGTCATATTGGGAATGTGTTCCAATAAATTTGATCCAACAAATTTGTTTATCGTATCTGAATGCAGCAACAAGTCGATACTTGTTGTTAGATATATTAAACACGATTCGGGTGTTGCCTACAAAATTCGATTCTCTAAAATCATTGATGACTTCCTGCGGATTCTTATAATTTGAGTTTTCAAATTTTTGTCTCCAACTCTGTAAACTCGCCCGTGAATCAGGGTAACTGTCCCAAAATGTTTTAAGTGTTTTTATGGAAATGATTCTCATCTGAATTTTTAACAAATCAAATGTAGTAATAGTTACCGAAATGGTAATAATTTTAGGACATTAAAGATGCTTAATTGTGAACCAATAAGACATTGGATTGGAAACCGATATTTCTTACATTGGTAACTAACGATCGGCATTACAACATTCTTTCATCAGTAGAATTCCCTAAGGTCGAAATAATTAAAGCAGAGAGGTTTTTAGAAATAATTGAGAATTTATCTGTTTAAAACGAGCCAAAAACGATAGTTGAGCAATCCCCTCCTTCCTCCATTTTCCCTTCCTCCCAAGTTTCCACCGTCCGCGCCGTCCAACCCACTGTCCGAAACCGGACATAATTCCGTTAGGTATTTTCGTTAAATGTTTGATTTTCAAATTGTTGTGTTTTCTGGCATAGGTTTGTTAAGTTTTGTATTATAAAACCTAACAGAATAAGAAATCAGCGATAGTCATGATCAAGAACTACTTCAAAATTGCGTGGCGGAATTTGTTCCGGAACAAGGTTTACAGCTTTATCAACATTGGTGGCCTGGCGATGGGTATCACCGCTTTTCTTCTGATTCTTGAATATGTGAGTTTTGAAAAGAGCGTGAATCAGTTCCACACAAACCTACCCCAAATGTACCGTTTGCTTAATCTTGGTCAGGATGGGCAAACGTGGGCTGAAGTGGAGCCGGGCTGGGCGATAGGAGCGAAACAGAATTTTCCAGAGATCAAGGAGTTTTGTCGTTTTGCCGAAGGCACAGCAAAAGGTATCGTCAAAAGAGAGGGGGCGGATATGGAGTCCTTCCGTGAAAGTCAGATTGGATATGTTGAAGGGAATTTTTTCAGTTTTTTTAGCTTTTCGGTTCTGTCAGGTAATGAAAAGGCCCTGAAGAGGCCTCAGGTGGTTTTTCTCTCGAAAAAAGCTGCGGCAAAATATTTCGGTAATGACGACCCGCTTGGAAAAACACTTACGCTTTCCAATCAGTTCGGGGTGACATCTTACGCCGTTGAAGGCACATACGAGATTCCGGCCAATTCCGACATCCAGTTTGATATGGTATTTTCAATGGAAACTCTCGCCAACCCTGCCAACCTGAACGGCAACAGCTGGGCAGCGCTCAATAACCTGGATTCTCAATATCTCAGCACGTTTTTTCTATTGAATCGCGGTGTCAACGTTTCAGTTATTGAACAAAAACTAAACAAACTGCGAAGCCAGTTCAACACGGATAAAGATGGCGTCCAGTTTCGCCTGCAGGCTTTCCAAAATATGCATTTGTCTGATAAGCTTAGTGACAACTACCAGACCACCGGCAATTTGAAATATGTGTATATGTTGTTGATCATTGCGGTGATGATACTCGTCATCGCGTGGTTCAATTATGTCAATCTTTCAACCGCACAGGCCTTGAAGAGAGCCAACGAAGTAGGTGTGCGAAAGGTGATTGGAGCAACGCCGGGAAATCTGATTTTTCAGTTTCTGGGAGAATCGATTCTTACCAATGTGCTCAGCTTCTCTCTGGCAATTATTTTAATCTATCTTCTTCAACCCCTTTTCAATCAGCTCATCGGCAAAGAGCTGTCGCTGGCGGCGCTTGGCAATTCTTCCATCTGGATCGTGGGAATAAGTGTGTTGGTAATCGGGTCACTCGGCTCGGGAGTTTATACGGCATTTTCTTTATCAAGATATAATCCGGTAAAAATTCTGAAGGGGAGCATGACGAAAACCTCAAATGGTATCTTGTTACGAAAGTCACTTGTCGTGTCACAGTTTACGATTTCGGTGGTATTAATTCTTGCAACCATCGTGATTTATAGTCAGCTCAGGTTTATGCAGACTCAAAATCTTGGGATAAACACAGAACAACTGCTGGTTGTTAGAGGTCCGGAAGTTGGTAAGGATAGCTCATACAAAAGTCGTCAGGAAGGATTTTGGAGTGAGTTGCAGCAACAAAGTTTCGTCAAGGATTACAGTCTTTCGGGTACGGTGCCGGGAAGCTGGTACAATTTCAAAACTTCCGGGTTCACGCAAGCAGGCTCGAAGGCGGGAGATGAATTGAAGGCTTACGCATTTGCTATCATTGGTGACCGGTACCTGAAAACCTACGGAATAAAATTGAAGGCAGGCAGGAATTTTACGGAACAGGAAGCGAAGGTGGAATGGAATGCCAATAGCAAAATATTATTGAACGAGACCGCCGTGAAACAATTCGGCTTCCGGTCACCAGAAGAGGCGGTCCTTGCCAAAGTGAAGTGGGACGAAAGGTACCTGGAAGTTATAGGAGTTGTGAGTGACTACCACCATTTGGGTTTGCAGCAGGCAACTGACCCTGTGATCTTTTATCCTCAAAATAGTAATTCGTACATCACCGTCCGGTTGACTCCCGACGAGCTCAGTAACAAGATTGCAAAGCTGGAAAAGATGTATAAAACTTCGTTCACCGGAAATCCGTTCGAATACTTTTTTGTAGACGAGAATTTCAACAAGCAGTATTTTTCTGAAAACCAGTACGGGCAAATCTTTACGACTGCATCTGTTTGGGCCATTTTCATTGCATGTTTGGGACTTTTTGGCCTTGCAACTTTTACAGTGGAAACACGGACCAAAGAGATTGGAATCCGAAAAGTGCTTGGTGCATCTGTTGCCAGCATTGTAGGTCTGCTTTCAATGGATTTCCTGAAACTGGTTTTTGCGGCAATTGTGATCGCCTGTCCAGTAGCTTGGTATCTGATGACCGATTGGCTAAAAGATTTCGCGAATAGAATCTCGATCAGCTGGTGGATTTTTGCAGCCGGTGGATTGCTTGCCGTAATTATCGCCATCATCACAATCGGTTCCCAAAGTATAAAAGCAGCATTGACGAATCCGGTGAAATCTTTGAAAAGCGAATGAAGCTGCAACCGGTTCACAGGTTAATGGTAAACCGGTCAACGGCCATCCGGCGGCTATGGTTGCTTGGACGAAGAGTTATTAATGTGGCGTTTTTGAATTTGACTACCCGTATTATATACATCATCAACAAATTAGAATTATGGAAGAAAAAAATTATCAGTCTTTTGAAGATTTATTGGTATGGAAGGAGGCAATGCGATTGAGTGTAGAGATTTACCAATTCTTCAGAGATCTGAAGGACTATGGCTTTAAAGATCAGATTCTTCGGGCCTCGGTGTCTGTTCCGTCCAATATTGCCGAGGGCTTTGAGTGACAAACGGATAAAGAATCTATTCAGTTTTTATTTATTGCCAAGGGGTCAATCGGAGAATTGCGTACCCAAATCTACCTGGCAATTGAATTAAAATACATTGAAAAAGAAAGAGGACTAGTAATGATCGAAAAAGCCAAGAGACTATCAAGTATGATACAGAACCTGATTAAAGTTCGAAGAGCAAATAGTTAAGATTAACGATAAATTGCTATGTGTACAATTTGTGTTGAATTCAACTCGAGGCTGTGAAGTAATTATTGAGCGCTGGTGCAGTGACCTGTTAACCGTTGACCGGTTAACCTTTTAACCCAAATTTAAAGCCATGTTTAAAAATTACCTAAAAATCGCCCTCCGGAACTTGTTTAAACACAAGGCGTTCAGTTTTATCAATATTTCAGGTGTGGCCATTGGGCTTGCCTGTTTTCTGTTGTTGGCCCTTTATGTCAAAGATGAGCTGAGTTATGACCGGTTCAATGCGAATGCGGATCGCATTTATCGTTTGTCGAGGACTTTTTTATCGAAGGATGGAACGGCCTCGCTTCGACTGGGGCATGCTGCGCCTCCGTTTGGCCCATTGATCAAACAGGAATTTCCCGAAGTGGAAGAAGTTGTTCGTTTACTCCAGACTGATGCATTGGTTCGCTACGGCGAGCATTTGTTTAACGAAGAAAATCTGTTTGCCGCGGAGCAAAATCTTTTCAAAATTTTCTCCTTTCAGGTTACGAGTGGTAGTCCCGATAAGGCACTTGAAAATCCATTTTCCATTATGTTTTCCAGGCCGATGGCGGAGAAGTATTTTGGAAAAGAGAACCCGATGGGGAAGACTGTGCGGCTTGATAATCAGCTGGACTACACAGTGACAGGAGTTTTTGAGCCACTGCCTGCTCAATCTCATTTTCACCCGAATTTTCTTGTTTCGTTTTCGACTTTGAATGATCCACGGGTTTACGGAGCGGAAGGCTTACGAAGCAGCTGGGGAAATAATTCGTTTTCTACCTTTCTGCTTTTACCGAAGAATTACGATCCGCAAAAACTGGTCAGGGCGTTTCCTGCTTTTCAAAATCGCCATATCGAATCAAAGGCATCTAGTTGGTCTGTACTTGATCTAATGAAACTGACAGATATTCATCTGCATTCTCATCTGGATTCTGAGATTGACGCAAACGGAGATATCCAGTATGTGTATCTGTTTTCAGCGATCGCAATATTCATACTGATTATCGCGTGTATCAACTACATGAACCTGGCGACTGCGAAGTCCGCAACAAGAGCAAAAGAAGTTGGTATGCGAAAAGTAATCGGGGCCGTACGTTCACAATTGATCAATCAGTTTTTGAGTGAATCCATCTTGTTGGTGTTCGTGTCTGTTATTCTTGCCTTGCTAATCGTGGTGCTTTGTTTGCCTTCTTTGAATAATTTTACTCAGAAGCAGCTTACATTCAATGCGTTACTCGATCCGGTGTTTCTTTCGATTTTGGTTTCAATAACACTTTTTACGGGTGTCATAGCGGGAAGCTATCCAGCGTTTTTCATGACATCCTTTCAGCCGATCAGTGTATTGAAGGGAAAGATCGCATCTGCGCTTAAAAACGGAAAACTGCGTCAGTCGCTTGTGGTAATACAATTTGCGATCGCTGTTGTGCTCATAATCAGTACGGCGGTGGTTTACAATCAGATGCGGTACATCAAAAATTACAAATTGGGTTATTCCAAAGATCAGGTCATCCTTTTGGGTATGCCCGACGATTCTGCCACCAATATTGAAAGTATTAAACAGCGGTTGAAGGAGAATAGTAATATTAAAGAAGTCGGTCGTTCCTCCCGAATACCCTCTGGAAGGCTTCTGGACTCCTGGGATGCGTATGTTATGAAAGGTGATACGATGGCCCCGACAGATATAATTATCAAATCGCTGGCCGTAGACGAAGATTTCATTCCGGCTTACCAGATTGAAATGGTCGCCGGAAGGAATTTTTCGCGAGATTTCCCTACCGATAAAACCAACGGGTTCGTCTTAAACGAAACAGCAGTGAGGCTTCTTGGATGGAAAAATCCAGCTGATGCTATAGGGACGCGCTTTGGCTACGGCCAAATCCGGGGACAGATTATCGGAGTCACAAAAGATTATCATTTCGAGTCGTTGCATCAGAAAGTAGTCCCGATTGCGATGTTCAATCAACCGGGTCGTCTCGGCAGAGTTTCAGTTCATATCGCAGGAAGCAATTTGCAGGATGCCATCAGCCACATCGAATCTGTCTGGAAGTCCCAGTTCCCTCAGACACCTTTTAAATACGAATTTCTCGACCAGCGGTTTGGTAAATTATATGCCACTGAAGAGACACAGCAGATGCTTTTTGGGATATTTGCAGGCGTTGCTATATTTATTTCATGTCTGGGATTGCTAGGCTTATCGATGTTCATGGCAGAGCTCCGTACGAAGGAAATTGGTGTGCGCAAAGTGCTCGGTGCATCGGTCGGGAGTATCGTCACGCTGCTATCTCAGGATTTCTTGAAACTGGTTATCGTTGCAATCATCATCGCCTCGCCCATTGCCTGGTACGGAATGCACAACTGGCTGCAGGATTTCGCCTATCATACCGAGATCAACTGGTGGGTGTTTGCTTTGGCTGCAATGATGTCACTAGGCATCGCATTGTTCACGGTAAGTTTCCAAAGTATAAAAGCGGCGCTGATGAATCCTGTGAAAAGTTTGAAGAGCGAATAACAGAAGAGGGAATAGGGGAGCATGGAAGGGTTTTCGATCGTCTTCGTTGTCACCACCAAACTTCTCAGGAAAAGCCGTTTGGGAAGATGCAAACCTTGGCATGGCCGTTCGACTTAGTCCTAACTTTAAGTGCCCTGTTTCAAACTTGACGATGATTTTTGATAAATAGAAGTTCTAAAAAGCGATTAGTAAAAAAAGCAATAGCAATGGTACTCAATCACATCAGGATTGCATTTCGAAGTTTCCGGCGTCAGACCTTTTATTCTATGGTGAATGTCATCGGCCTGGCGGTCGGACTTGCCGCTTCCTGGCTTATCGGCGTGTATGTTTTTTATGAGTATAGCTACGACAGATTTTTGCCTATGGCCAATAGGATTTCCGCTGTTGCGTTTGATATAAAATCGGGAGATCAGGAAGTGGTAACCACGAATACCCCACCGCCTGTTGGCCCGCGTTTGGCGACGGATTTTCCTGAGATTGAAATAACAGCCCGCACTTTCAATCTTGGGCGTGTCGTGGTTCGCCGCAATAGACCGGGTGAAGAGCCTCTGCAATTCAATGAGGAACTGGCTATGGCGGCCGATACATCATTCCTGGAACTTTTCGGCTTTCCAATGGCTGCTGGAAATGCGTCTGATGCGCTGGATCAACCTACAATGATGGTGATTACCGAGGAAATCGCAAAAAAATACTTTGGTTCAGAGTCTCCTATCGGGCAACCGCTGTCGGTAAACAACAATATTTTTACCATTTCGGGAATAGTGAAGGATTTACCGGCAACAAGCTCGGTTCGGTTTAGCTTTCTGATGCCAATGGCACATTATAAAGTTGTTGAAAATTTTTCATGGAGCTGGATTTGGCTGCAAACAGATACCTGGATCCGTCTCCGTGAAAAACAGACGCCGGAAATCATTGCGGGTTTGGAAGCTAAGTTTCCAAAAATGATCAAAACCTATGCCGGGCCCTCATATGCGCGTATCGGACAAGATCTTGCCAAACAACTCGAAAACGGAGACCGGTTGAATGTCAGGCTCTTACCGATCGAGACTCTTCATTTAAAATCCAAAAACCTGAATTCTCGATTGAGAACACTTGGCGATCAGAGCCAGGTGAATATGTTCGCTATCGTCGGCTCGATCATTTTGCTCCTGGCATGTGTCAATTTTATGAATCTTTCCACCGCCAGGTCAGTAAAGCGCACCCGGGAGGTTGGGATACGCCGAGCGATGGGTTCGGAGAGAGGGAGCCTGATAAGCCAATTCCTGACAGAGTCAATGATATTCAGCGTTGTCGCGATGGGTGTTGCTGCCGTTTTGGTGAGTCTGGTCTTACCCCTTTTCAACCAGTTGACTGCGCTTAATCTGGCTGCTTCGGATTTGTTCTCTGGGGAAATAATAGGTTTCGTTGTGCTTTTGCCCGTCTTAACCGGATTTCTTGGGGGGCTATATCCGGCATTTTATTTGTCTGGATTCCGGACTGTCGATATTTCCAAAATGGCGGCGGCTCCCGCATCGGGCGGAAATTCGGGTATCAGGAGCGGGTTGGTCGTCTTCCAGTTTACAGTTTCGATTGCACTTATGGTAGGTTCCTTTATCGTTTATCAGCAACTAAAATTTGCACAGGATCATTCGCCAGGGCTGAATCGTGAGCATGTGTTGATTATTGATAATGCGAGGAATTTGGGCGAAGCATCTTCCAAGGAAGAATTCAGACAAAAGCTCCTGCAACTACCCGAGGTAATGAGTGCTACTTACAGCACATTTTTACCATCACAGGGCAGTTTCGGAGATTTCTACGAACCGGAACAAGGTGACCAGAGTCGGGCGACAGCAAAGAGTTTGCCATTGGGTTCATTTTTAACGGATGCCAGTTTTATCCCTACACTTGGTATTCAAGTCATCGCGGGACGAGGCTTTAATTTTAACTCTAAGGCGGATTCTACCAGTATTATTTTGAATGAAGCAGCCGTAAAAGCAATTGGCTGGGAAAACCCGATTGGGAAATGGCTTCGCTACCCGGGCAACAAGAACCAGCGCTTTCAAGTCATTGGCGTCATGAGAGATTTTCATGAGTCGTCCATAAGAACGCTTATAGAGCCAACTGCTATCTTTCATGAATCGTCCAAAACCTACCAGACCTGGGCTTCTTCCCTTGCGGTCAGATTAAGGCCTGGAACAGAAAAGTCTGCAATTTCAAAAGCATCTGCACTCTGGAAAAAAGCAGTTCCCGATGTTCCGTTCGAAAATGATTTTCTGGATGAGTCGTTCGCCAGACTTTATAAAACGGAGGAAAAGACAGGAGCGATTCTTGGCACATTCACGTGCATAGCTTTGTTTATTGGCTGCCTGGGGCTATTTGCACTTGCTGCATTTACGGCGGAACAGCGTACCAAGGAGATCGGAATACGAAAGGTTGTGGGTGCTTCGGTGGTAAGTCTGGTGGCGATCCTGTCCAAAGACTTTCTTAAACTCGTCTTCCTTGCGGTGGTGATTGCAACACCTGCTGCATATTATTTAATGCAGAAATGGCTGCAGAATTTCAAATACCAGATCGAGATAACCTGGTGGATTTTCGCGTCGGCCGGATTAATCGCTATTTTCATTGCGTTCCTTACCGTGAGCTATCAAAGTGTCAAAGCGGCATTGCTGAATCCGGTGAAAAGCTTGAAAAGCGAGTAAGGGAGAATGGAAGAATGGGGCAAAGCGGGAACGGCGTAATTCAGCGAAGCAGGAATTGAGAGCGAATTTTAAGCATTCTAATTTACCGCAGTCGGGGAGAATATTTATACAGCCTATTGTCAAACTTGAAATAATTAAATTAATTCTTTAACAGTCAATTGATTATAAGCTGATTTCTTTTTTAGCTCTTAATGTTGTGGAAAAAGTTGGTACGGGCTGAGGTTTTACCTTCCTCCCTTTCATCCTCTTTCCGTTTCTCCGATTTTTAACCATCCTACACATCAAATCCATGCTCCGTAACTATCTGAAAATCGCCCGGCGTAATCTTTGGAGAAACAAAGCTTTCTCCGCAATCAACATATTTGGGCTGGCTATTGGACTGGTGGCCTGTTTTTTTGTGTTCCAGTATGTTTATTTTGAATCGACCTATGACCGGTTTAATAAGCAGTCAGACAACCTTTATCGGGTAACGATTTCTTACTCCGGAAGTCTTTCAAATGTAGCACCAACTGCCGCCAATCATCCGGCTGTTGGACCCGCAATGAAGGCCGACTTTCCCGAAGTTGTGGATTATGCGAGGTTTGTCAATATTGCTCTTTTCTTCAATGCGTCAACAATGTCCTACGACGACGGTGCGGAAATTAAGACCTTCAATGAAGGTAGTATCTTTTTGGCCGATGCTTCATTTTTTAATGTTTTTTCTTATCCGCTCGTTGCTGGTGACAGAAAAAGTTGCTTGAAGGAAGCCAATTCAATCGTTATTTCAACATCAAGCGCCAGGAAATATTTTGGGACAAAAAACCCACTCGGGCAAACCGTAAAAATGAGCGGAAGGATGCCGATGAAAGTGACTGGAGTGTTTACAGACGTTCCGGAAAACTCTCATATCAAATTTGACATGCTCGTATCCTGGGCAACGGCTGGACCAAATTTTGGAAATGATGTGTGGGTGTGGCCCGAGTATTACAACTATGTGGTCTTGGCTCCTGGTACTGACATTGCTAAACTGGAAGCCAAATTTCCAGCCTTTATTGAGAAATATCTGGGGGCAAAAATGAAAGAACTGAATTTTCGTTCCGCTTTTCACTTACAGCGCGTGACGGATATTCATCTCACCTCTAATTTATTGAAGGAAGCAGAACCGAATGGAAGTCAGAAGGAAATCTACTTTCTAGCAATGATCGGCGTCTTCATTTTGTTTATCGCCTGGATCAACTACATCAATTTATCGACCGCCAAATCCATCGAACGCGCCAAGGAAGTAGGGTTGAGAAAAGTGGTAGGAGCGGAAAAACAGCAGCTGGTAACCCAGTTTTTGCTGGAATCATTTATTGTCAACGTCATTGCACTGGTGCTTGCCGCCGTCATCATTATCTGTCTGATTTATCCGTTTAATTCTTTCATCGGGAAAGACATCAGTCTGGATTTTTTCACGACTGGTTTGGGTCACGAACCTTTATTCTGGATATCCATCCTGATTGTTTTTGTTGCCGGCTCGCTATTGGTTGGCGCTTATCCTGCCTTTGTACTGTCGTCTTTCCTGCCTGCCAAGGTACTGAAAGGTTTTGTCATGAAATCAACGTCGGGCATTTCACTGAGACGTGTGCTGGTTTCGTTTCAATTTGTACTCTCTATAATCTTGATTGCTTCCACCTTTGTCGTGTTCAAGCAATTCAGTTTTATGCGAAATGGTAATCTTGGCTATAAAAAGGACCAGGTTCTGATCGTGAAGGCACCAGCTATTGTGGATTCTACAATCGGGAATAAGTATGGTTATTTTAAATCCGAAATGCTGAATACTTCTTCAATATCAGGTGCCACAGCTACCTCCGATATTCCCGGAAATATGATTCGTTACCGCAATAGCGTACGTCGCGCAGAGCAGGATAAGCAACACAATTTCACGACGTATCTCATGGAGATCGATGAAAAATTTATCCCGACCTATAAGATAGAATTGCTTGCGGGTAAAAATTTCGAAGCAACCGATAGTTCCGGACTTCGATCCTCAAATTATACGAAGGTTCTTATCAATGAAGAAGTTGTGAGGGCATTGGGCTTTCATTCGCCAGAAGAGGCGGTTGGTAAGGAAGTCAGATTTGAACTGGGACAGAATGCTCCATTGTGCAAAGTAGCGGGTGTTGTCAAAAACTTTCATCAGCGGTCCATGAAGGAAAAATTTGACCCAATCCTGTTCTACTATCCCTCATGGAGTGACTGGAAATACATTTCGATCAATATCAAGGGCTCTGACGCCGCCCGAACCTTATCCGACGTAGAAACACTTTATAAAAAAGCTTTCCCAGGTAATCCATTTGAATACTTTTTTCTTGACGATTATTTCAATCGTCAATATGAGGCTGACAGCCGGTTGGGGAATGTGTTTGGATTGTTTGCCGTACTGGCGATTATTGTTGCGTGCATGGGTTTGCTCGGCCTTTCTAGTTTTGTGATCAAATTAAGGACAAAGGAGATTGGCGTCAGAAAAGTGCTCGGTGCGTCGGTTAGCGGTTTACTGATGCTCATTTCCCGGGATTTCGTGAAGCTGGTGTGCATCGCCTCTGTAATTGCCCTTCCCGTTATTTATTACGTTGCCAAAATCTGGCTGGATAATTACGCTTTTCACATCGATTTGGGCTGGACGATATTTGTTATTCCTCCCGTGTTGTTATTGACCATCACACTGATAACAATTTGTGCCCAAAGTCTAAAAACCGCGCTAACGAATCCAGTGAAATCACTGAGATCGGAGTAAAGGGATCAGGGAAGGAGGAGGACCGACCTCCGGTTGTTTCACTTCATCATCGTATGAGCCTTCACAAACGACTATTGAGGAGAACTACATTGACGGAAGAAAATCATGTTGAACATTAACCATTCAAATAGCGAATGATTGTCATAAACTGAAAATTGTTCTTTAAAATCTAACCAAGCTCAGCGACAACACCTAACAGCTTAAAACTAAACCATGTTCAAATCCTATCTAAAAATCGCGCTCAGAAACCTTTGGAAACACAAGGTCTTTTCATTTATCAATGTGCTGGGGCTTACTGTCGGCATGTCTGCATGCTTTCTTATCTTTCTGTATGTCAATTTTGAGTTGAATTATGATGCATTTCATAGTAAAGCAGATCGGATCTACCGACTTGTAACAGACATCAAAACACCCTCTGAAACGATTAACACATCAGTTACTTCCTGGGCTTTTGCGCCTAATATTAAGAGAGATTTTCCGGAGGTGGAAGCATTTACGAGAGTTAGTGGCGGCAGTTTTCTCGTTCGAAAAGGTGATGTCAAATTTCAGGAGGAAAAAACCGTTTTTGCCGATTCTTCCCTCTTCGCAGTTTTTGATTTTCAATTGATCAAAGGAAATCCTAAAACCGCATTAAAGGATCAGTTTAGCCTTGTATTTACAGAAAAAGCAGCCAGGAAATACTTCGGAGATTCTGACCCGATTGGGAAAACTTTACTTTTTAGCGGAGAGGGCTTTCCTGCTACGGTCACTGGCGTGATGAAGGACATTCCTGAAAATTCCCAGATCAAAGGCGATATGTTTGTCTCGATGTCCACTTTGACAAAGAAATTTGATCCGGGCCGGGATGAGCAATGGGGTAATTTCGGTGCGTCTACATATTTGTTGTTGAAACCCGGAACAAGTGGCAAAGTGCTGGAAAAGAAGTTTCCTGCTTTCCTTAGGAATCGTGCCGGAAAGATGATGGACGAAATGAAGATGCACTACACGCTTCTCCTCGAGCCGATCAGGGAAGTGTATCTGCATTCCACAAGGGAATCCGGGGAGAAAGGCAGTATGAACAATGTTATTGTATTCTCAGCGGTGGCTGTATTTATACTGTTGATCGCCTGTATCAACTTCGTTAATCTCACCACAGCGAGATCTGCTGAACGGGCCAAAGAAGTGGGTGTACGCAAAGTCGTCGGAGCGCCGCGAGGGTTGCTTGCAAGGCAATTCGTCAGCGAATCCGTTTTATTATGTCTGATAGCATTTGTGTTTTCCGTTGCGTTATCAGCCACGTTAATTCCGTTGTTTAATAATCTTTCGGGCAAAGTGATCAGTGCTGGTATTGTTGGAGAGTACCCAAAAATACTTGGAATGTTCATTGGAGCCATTCTCATTGGCTTGCTGGCAGGTATATATCCGGCATTGGTATTGTCATCGTTCGAGCCCGTCGTTGTGCTCAAAGGTCGGTTTGCAACAAGTGTAAAAGGGAATTTACTAAGGAAAGCGCTGGTTGCTTCGCAATTTGCGATCTCGATTGCCTTGATCATCGCTACAATCGTTGTTTATGTTCAGATGAATTATATGCGGAACCGCGATCTGGGTTTTGTTAAAGATCAGATGTTGATCATCAATTCCGAAGGAGATCCGAAAAAGGATGCTTTTAACCAATCATTGCAGGATATTAGTGGTATTAAGTCGACGGCAACGTCGTCCAGTGTTCCTGGTAGTGGGAATCCGGGTGCCTACTCTGAGATCGAAAATAAAAGTGGAGACCTCCAGATTGCCAACCTCGATCTGTATTTTGTTGACTTTGATTACATTCCTCAATTTAAACTTAAAATGGTTGCGGGGCGGGCATTTGACAAAAGCTTTGGGACAGACACAACCCAGGCTATGGTTATGAATGAGGCTGCTGTAAAATTGTTTGGCTACAAGTCGGCTGAGGAGGCTATTGGGAGGCGATTCAGGCAATGGGGGCGTGAAGGGAAGATTATTGGCGTTGTGAAAGATTTTCATTTCAGGTCGCTGCAGGAAAAGATCATGCCGCTTACGATGCGAATTGAACCAAGGCAAACTGATCTGGTTTCAGTTAAAATCGAGCGAGGAGACGTTAAAGCGACATTAGCGGCTATTGAAAGTAAATGGAAGTCGCTGATGCCAAACCGGCCGTTCAGTTATTATTTTATGGACGAGTTTTTCGATCGGCAGTACCGGAGTGAGGAACGGTTTGAAAAACTCTTTTTCAACTTCTCCATTTTAGCGATTTTTATTTCATGCCTTGGGTTAATGGGTCTCACATCTTATAGCACCATGCAACGGACCAAGGAAATCGGGGTAAGGAAAGTAATGGGTGCTTCCATTGCGAGTATCGTGATGTTGCTCTTTAAGGACTTTTTGAAGCTCGTGGTCATTGCATTCGTCATCGCCTCGCCGGTAGCCTGGTATTTCATGAGTCAGTGGCTCGAACGCTTTGCATACCGAACAGATATCCAACTATGGATCTTTGGATTAACGGCTTTTCTGGCAGTAGGCATTGCATTCGCGACGGTCAGTTTTCAAAGTGTCAAAGCAGCATTGATGAATCCCGTGAAATCACTTAGAAGCGAATGAGTAGCTGTTGGCCATTGGCTTCGTTTGTGTTCTCACAAACGAAGCCAAAAGATGTGCAAAATGTGGTTTTTAAGGACACAAACCACGGCGAAAAAAGTAATTTACCTTTTAAAACAAACGCAGCTAATCGCTCAAAGCCGCTAGCTAATTGCCAGTCATGCTAAAAAACTATCTAAAAATCGCCTTTCGTAACATCTGGAAAAACAAGGTCTTTTCGGCGATAAACATTGTGGGGTTGTCCATCGGAATGGCCGCCTGTATTGTGATCATGCTCTTCGTTTTTTACGAAAAAAGTTTTGACAAAATTCACGCGAAAAATATCTATAGGCTGGATGAAGTTCAAAAATTTGAAGGGATGGTCGCTCCGCAAAAGGTTGCCTTGTCCATGTTTCCGATGGGCCCGTCACTGAAGGAAGATTTTCCTGAGGTTAAGAATTTTGCCCGCGTCAGGAAATTACAGAAGGTTGAACTGACCTATCAGGAAAAGAAAGTTGAGCTGCCAGACGCTCTATGGGCCGATGCGAGCTTCTTTGACATATTTGATTACAAACTTGTCGAAGGGGAAAGGGGAGGTGTTTTGAAAGATCCTAACACTGTAGTATTAACTCAAAAAAGCGCTGCGAGTATTTTTGGAAATGAAAATCCAATCGGAAAGTCGGTAATTCGATACGACCAGGATACGCTCACTTTTAAAGTGACGGGCATTCTGGAGAACGTGCCTTCTAATTCCCACCTTCGGTTTGATGCTTTGTTCTCGTTCAAAACAAACGATCGCCCCGAGAATATGCAAAACTGGGGATCCAACTGGCTGGTTACCTATCTTGAACTTGGAAAGGATGCGAATGTTGCCGATCTGGAAAAGAAGTTTCCCGCATTTCTCAAAAAACACATGAAAGAGGGTGGCTGGAAATTTTACGAGCTATTTCTCCAGCCCTTGTCCGACGTCCATGCAAAGTCGACCGAGATCACGCACGATTACATCAATGCACAAAAATTTGACCGGACGTACACCTACATTTTTTCGATCATTGCAATCATTGTACTGGTCATCGCCTGTGTCAATTTTATGAATCTTTCCACGGCCCGCTCGATGGGTAGGGCAAAAGAAGTAGGTTTGCGAAAAGCCATCGGGGCTCAGCGCTTTCAGTTAGCTGGCCAGTTCATCGGAGAGTCGGTTTTGCTTTCGTTGATGTCTTTGGTTCTGGCTGTCGTAATGGTCAAGCTGATCTTGCCGTACATGGCTGATTTTAGTGAACGAGACCTTGATTTTGCTATTTTTACGAATCCTGTTTTGCTTTTGACCGTCGTAGGCGGAACGATTCTGATCGGGATATTTTCAGGGCTTTACCCTGCAGCCTTCTTGTCTTCATTTGAACCCATCACTGTGTTGAAAGGCACACTTCTCATCGGTAAAAGCAATTTCCGGAGCGCGTTGGTAATTGCTCAGTTTACAAGTGCGGTTTTTCTGATCATCGCTACTGGCTTCGCCGTGAAGCAGCTGCATTATATGCAGGAAAAGGATCCGGGATTTGATCGTGCACAGGTTGTGATTGTCCCGTTAAATTTTAAGTCTGCGCCGAAATATCAATCTTTGAAACAGGCGTTTTTATCGGGCTCATTCGTGGAAGCTGTTACAGGTTCGCACCAACGGCTCGGAAATAACTTTCACCAGACGGGCGTTACGTTTAGAGGTTCTGGTCCTGGTAAAAGCATCGCGTCTTCGCAAGTGGTCGTTGATCCTGATTACCTTTCTTTATACAAAATCAAAATCATTGCCGGGCGGAACTTTAAGGACGAGGTTGCTGATAACGGGAAAACTTACATTGTCAACGAGTCTTTGGCCAAAGAGCTTTTAAAAGACCAGCCAACCAGAGATATTCAATCTATTGTGGGAACGCGTTTTGGATTTTCGGGAATGGACTCTTTGGGCACGATCGTGGGTGTTGCCAAAGATTTTAACTTCAATTCGCTTCATAACAAAATTGAGACATTATGCATTTTCAATCAGAAGGACTGGGGCTACAGCGAAATGTCGGTGCGAATAAAAGGAAGGGATGCGAAACAGGCAATAGCGGCATTGCAGGCCGTTTGGAACAAACAGGTCCCTGGGCAAGCATTCAATTACACGTTTCTGGATGAGGACTTCGCCGAACTTTATCGCGCAGACAGCCAGGTCGGTGACATCGTTGGCATTTTGGCCGGGCTTGCAATATTCGTTTCGTGCCTCGGATTATTTGGTCTGGCATCTTACTCTGCCGAAAGGCGCATCAAGGAAATTGGTGTTCGCAAAGTTCTGGGAGCGTCCGTTGGCGGAATAGTCGCGTTACTTTCCCGCGATTTTATGAAACTCGTATTTGTCGCTATCGTGATCGCTACACCTGTAGCCTGGTGGGCGGTGAATACCTGGCTGCAGGATTTTGCCTATCGGATCGACATAGAGTGGTGGGTATTCGCACTTGCTGCAGTGCTGGCGATACTGGTTGCATTACTTACCATCAGTTTCCAAAGTATCAAAGCGGCACTGATGGATCCGGTGAAAAGTCTGAGATCGGAGTGACAAGCTGTTAGCTATGAGCTGTTAGCGATTAGCCTGATTTGTGTTTAACTCGGATGGTACAACGTAAGCTAAACTATTCATCTTCAATCAAACGAAGCCATTAACGGTCCGCCGCGCGGCCAACGGCGAATGGCTCAAAGCTAAAAAAATGCTAACAAACTATCTGAAAATCGCACTTCGTAATCTTGTCAAAAACAAGACTTATTCATTGATCAATATCGTAGGACTGGCGATTGGGATGTCGGTCTCTGTACTCATTCTCATGTTTGTCATGCATGAGTTCAGTTATGACAAGTTTCATGCAAATTATGACCGAATGTTTAGATTGGTCGGTAGCTTCCAGATGGGGGACCAGAAAATGCAGTTTAACAGCTTTAGTGCAAAATTAGGTGCCTCATTGCAACAGAGCACACCTAAAATCCAGGGTTATGTGCGGATAAAAAGTGCCGTGGATAAAGTCGTGCTAAGAAATCCGGACAAAAAGGGAGACCTCTTTTACGAACAGCAATTTATGTTCTCTGACCCTTCGTTTTTCAAATTGTTTTCTTTTGGAATGAAAGAGGGAAGTGCCCAAAGGTTGGATGAACCATTTAAGATGGTGATATCTGAAAGGGCCGCGTTGAAATACTTTGGCGACGAAGATCCGATTGGCAAAAGCCTTTTATATGAAGGTGCGCATTTGATGCAAATTGTCGGTGTCGCCGAAAATCCACCATCAAATTCAAGTATAAACTTCGATTTTGTAGCATCCTCGACCACATATCCGCAGTTGAGCGAAGCCAACAAAAAAGCGTGGGAAGAGGCTGGTGTGTTCAACACTTATCTTTTGCTGGATTCGGGCAGCTCCGTGGCTACCGTCGAAAAAATTATCAAAAAAGAAGGTGGGAAAACCGGCGCTTTTGATACCAGCTCTGAATATCGTCTTGAAGCGATTTCAACGATACATTTGGGTAATAACTTTAATGATACCGGGAACACGCGGCTCATAAATATCTTTATCGGCGTCGCGGCCATGATTCTGTTTCTTGCATTGTTCAATTACATGAGTCTGACGACAGCCCGGGCGACTTTACGAGCGAAAGAAGTAGGCGTTCGCAAGGTTGTGGGAGCTGGTAGAAATGGTTTGGTGAGGCAATTTTATGTCGAATCGATGTTGTTGTGTGTAATTTCTTTTGTGCTTGCATTTGTGTTTGTAAAGTTTTTAAGTCAGCCTTTTTTTACGTTACTAAATATTCAGATTGACACTGCTTTTCTGTTTTCTCCTGCCTTTTTGACACTTATTGCAGCCTTGTTTGTCGCCACTACGTTTATTGCAGGGAGCTACCCGGCTTTGGTGCTATCGGGTTTTGCTCCCCTGGAAGTTCTCAAAGGAAAACTTTCGGGTGGACAGTCAGGCAGTGGCGTGAGGAAATTTTTTATGGTTTTACAGTTTACTGTTTCAATTTCGCTCATCATCTGCAGTATGGTTGTGAAGAATCAGCTTGAGTATATGCAAAATAAAAAATTGGGTGTTCGTAAAGACCAGATTATAAGTATTCCACTGACGTCCACGGTCGCCAGTAATTTCTTTCCACTACGGAATGAAATCAGGGATCAGGTAGGAATCACAGATGTAACGGTGTCCAATGCGGGGCTTTTCAAGGGGTATAATATGTTTTTTCTGAAAAACTTCACAACTAAAAAGGATGTGCCTCTGGTGAGCTACATGGTAGACGACAATTTTGTTAAAACAATGGGATTGAATTGGAAAACGCAGCCGCAGCCAGGAACCTGGAAAAACCGCAATCATGTCATTTTAAATGAAGCTGCAATAAAGGATCTTGGAATGAAAGGAAATCCCGTTGGCCAAATAATCGGTGATCGGGATGAAGTAGCGGGTATTATCAAGAATTTTCACTTTACATCTGTTCAAAGTGAAATTAAGGGTATGGGGCTTTTCGTGGTAAGTGATACCACTAATATGCTAAAATTCCCTTTCTCGAATGTGATACTGTATGCCAGACTGGATCCTTCGGTTAATTTGAAGGAAAAGGTGGCCTCTTTGGGTGAAATTTTCAAAAAATACGATCAGGAAAAGCCTTTTGAGTACTATTTTCTGGACGATGCTTTCAATGAGACATTCAGGACAGAAATGAGAATGTCAAAGATGTTCTCTGTGTTTACAGCTTTTGCCATCTTTATCGCCAGCATGGGGCTCTTTGGATTGGTAACCTTTACATCCGAGACACGGACCAGGGAGATCGGCATCAGGAAAGTGCTGGGGGCCTCCGTTGCGGCGATTGTGGCCATGTTGTCAAAAGATTTTATAAAACTTGTGTTTTTTGCGATTTTTCTCGCCATTCCCATCGGGTATTATTTCATGGATAAATGGCTACAGGATTTCCCGTACCGAATCCAAATTTCCGGTTGGATCTATCTTTATGCCAGTGTTAGTGCTGTGTTAATTGCACTGCTCACCATCAGTTTCCAAAGTATCAAAGCAGCGCTCATGGATCCAGTCAGGTCTTTGAGAAGTGAATAAAATGAGATAAAGGTGGAAAGATGAGAGATGAGAAAAAAAATCATCTCTCATCTCTCATTTTTTCTTAATAGCTATACTTAATCAGTCCCGGCGTCATAGAACAAAGCAATGGATTATTGACTTTGGTTTCCTGGGTTGCCAGTCGGCCTTTCTTGTCATAGGTTTTCTCGATCATGGCGAGCACTTCCGTTGAATTGAGCAGATATTCGCCAATTTGTCGGCGATTTCCGGAGAATTTGTGCTCAAAAATCCGGACCACTTCATCTTTATCATTGTACCAGGTTTCAAGATTTACAACATCATTTTTGTACCCGTATTGTACCCGACGGATAAACTTGTTATGATCATCGGTCCATTTCTGACCCACTTTTTTGCCATCTTTCCATTGATACTCGATGGCCCCTGTGAAGACTTTTTTCTCCGGCTGATGCTGATTGAAATATGTTTTTTCAAGTTGTAATACACCATCCGTATATTCGAATTCCGACTCATTGTAGGCCACCCAACCTGGTATCGTTCCGTGCCTGTTAAATTGAATTTTTCCAGTCATCAGTCCGTCACTATCAAAGAAATGATCCGTATAAGATTGCAGCTCCAGACTTCCCGAGGAGGTTTTTACGAAAATTTCGATTTTCCCCAACTTGCCTTCTGCATTGTAGGTATAACGCTCTTCATAACCGGGGTCACTGCATTTGGCATCACTGCAAAATGTTTTTCGAAGCAACGGTGCGTCGTCGTTGTATGCAATGAAATCCGGCTCGGGGCCGAAATTCGAAGGGTCCCCTGACTGGCACGCCAGCCAGAAGGGTGTGAGGATCAAGAGTCGTAGTGTTTTTCTCATAATATCAGGATTTAGCTTTGATAATGAGATGTTTTTACTGATGAAAAGGTTGGAATAAATTGAAAATCGGATTTTATCGTCTGGTGTAAATAAAATCACGTAATTCTACGTGCCAATATAATGGAATACCAGTATTGCCATGGTGTGTATTCATGGTGATCTTTGTAAAGTATCCGACTGAAAATTTACTGATGGATATTTTCTGAATTTCTCACCTGATTGATTTGAAAATGAATGGTTATTTCTATTGCCTGTTGTTGTCTCTGCTCTTGCTCTCCTGTGCTGAAAAAACAGAATCTTCTGATAGTTCAAAGTCTGTTATCAATAAAACTTCTCCGATCGAAGGGAACTGGGAGCTTGTTGAAAACGTGGTTGAAGGAGTGCGTGTTAAAAGTGGCCGTAATCAGCAGTTCAAAACTTTTAACGATGGCTTCTTTTGTTTTACCATGCAAAACCCGGACGGTAGCTTTCACGGTTCGGGAGCTGGTACGTATAGTGTTGATGGTGATCAATATCGCGAAACTTTTACCCATTATTCCGATACAACCTGGATTGGCTACTCAGATGTTCAAAAATGGGAGCTTCAAGGTGATACATTGGTTTTTTCTGGCTTTAAACAGGTTATCGACAGATTTGGAAGGGTGTTGCCAGGAGCCTGGGGTGGAGATAAGTTCGTCGAGAAACGAGTTAGAGCGAAGCGCTGATCCGTACTTGGCTCAGCATTACAAATGCAAATAGTCTGGGGAAAGTAATATCATTGATTAGGTTTTGTTCACATAGCTTCGCTTTAAGTCATTGATTGAAAAAGCCTTAAATAAGTCACCGTTTGGTAATTGGCGATGCTTTTCTTTGGCGTTATAAAATTAATTCTATATTATTGAGGTAAAATTAAATCTAATTCCGAAACTCAATTTTATGAAGAAGATTTCCCTCAGCTTTTTTCTAGTTTTCTTATCACTTTTTCTGGGTAGTTTTTCATGTGAAGATCACGTTGTGCCTGAGCCTCAGGTTCAAACACTTCCACTTACTGCGCTACCTCAGCCAAGCCGTGTGTCTACGCCGGTTGGTTATCCACACAAATTCTATCTTAAGTTTCCAGCTTTGGGAAATAGTGTTGTCGACGAGTACGGCACTGTCTATAGTGTTGACACAGACAACGAGCAAATGCCTGTAAACGTTGCACCTACGATTGGTGGAGCCAACTGTTTGGTGAAGATGTTTGGGCCTCCCCCGGTACCGGTAGTGAGTGTAGAGTATAATGCGATTGACTATCTGCCGTTTTTCTTCACGGTATATTACCGTGCTTATGCGAAAATTAACGGTGGTGGGATTATTTATGGAGAGACCCTTAAATACGACTGGCCGACCCAATAATTCTCGTCATTCCAATTGCGATTTTGAATATTTTCATAAAAAACCGGGATAGTGTCAAGCTGTTCCGGTTTTATTTTGGGTGAACATGTTGTTATAATTGATTCTCGTCTGTGGCTCAATGGCTTACTTCAAGTCCGCCACCAGTTCCCGACGCAAAAAAGCCATTGCCCGGGAAATCGGGGCTTCTTGGTTGTGGGGACATCGATTTTGTCAGTCTCGCCTATACTGGTTGCCGTTTCGATATTTTACCCTTTTAGCAATTTATTAACCCCGGAAATACCAGGTCCATTGGGCTATCAGAGTGAATAACCCATCACAAAACCCGACGGATTTTCTTTGGTACCGCCGACCGAAATGGCAACGTACTGTTTTCCGTTAACTTGATAGGTACAAGGTGTGGCGTTGGCAATACCGGGTAGAAGTGTTTCCCATAGCAATTTACCATTGGCTTTGTTAAAAGCCCTGAGTTTTCTATCGTTTGTGCCGCTGATAAAAACCAGTCCGCCAGCGGTAACGATTGGCCCCGCTGAGCCTTCCTGTCCTGTTTCTGGTCCGTTTTTGTCCTGATGTTTTTCACTATTTCCGAGTGGGATTTGCCATTCATAATCTCCGGTGGTCAGGTTGATCGCGTTTAATGTCCCCCATGGAGGCTGTAAGGCAGGATTGCCTTGCGGATCGCGGAAGTGGCCATAGGCAGTTAAATTGAGATATTTGTCTGCACCCGCCTTCGTTTGACCTGTTTCCAGTTTGGTAACTTTGCTCGAATTCTGCTCGCGTTCGTACAGGAAAGCGATAATACCTTTTTCATTTCCCTTTACCACGCTTGCAAAGCCGGGCATTTTTCCACCACCTTTTTTGATCTTGTCCAAAGCAGCTTCCCGGGTCATACGATTTCTCAATCCGATTAACGAAGGGTAATTTGGCTCGTCTCCATTTTTGTCTTTGCCGTGACAGCTGACACAGTACGTCATATAGAGCGACTTCCCTCGTTGAAAAACGGTTTGATTTTTAGCCTCCTGGTCGGGGTCAACTTTTTTCATAGATTGTATTTCCGGCGAGTCGTTCGATTTTACAAACAACACACTCGTTGCCGGATCATAAGCGGCACCACCCCATTCCGCACCACCGCGAGTCCCCGGTAACATGAGCGTTCCTTTGAGATCCGGTGGGGTAAACAGGCCATCGTACCGCATTGACCTGAATTTTTTTACAATCGAGTCATGGCCCGCTGCTGAATAATGAGTAAGGTCGGCTTCGGTCATCAACTGGCGGGCAAATGGTTTAGGTTTCAACGGAAACGGCTGGGTTGGCCAGGCTTCTTCACCAGGAATTCTTGACCCAGGTACTTTACGTTCCTCGATTGGAAACAAAGGTTCACCTGTTTCACGATTGAACACAAACACAAATCCATGTTTAGTGACCTGTGCTACGGCGTCAATATTTTTACCATTGCGTTGAACGGTTACCAAATTGGGTGGAGATGGCAGATCGTAGTCCCACAAGTCGTGATGCACAGTCTGATAATGCCAGATATATCTTCCGGTTGCTGCGTCCAGCGCCACTACGCTGTTACCATATAAGTTTTTGCCTTTGCGATCAGCACCGTAAAAATCATAGGAAGGCGATCCAAGTGCCAGAAAAACAATACCCCGCTTTACATCAAGGCTCATACCTGCCCAATCGTTCGCTCCGCCTGCATATTTGTATGCATCTTTTGGCCACGTTTCGTACCCAGGTTCACCAGGTATGGGTATCGTATGAAAAGTCCAGACCAGTTTTCCTGTTTTGCAGTGGTACGCACGAATGTAACCGGGTTGTGCGCCGTATAACTCAGATACTTCAGCACCCATGATGAGCAGATCGCCAAATACGATGCCAGGAGAGGTAGGGATGACTGAAATAGTTTCCGGCGCATCCCGCAGTCCGATATTCATACTTACTCTGCCGTTGTTGCCAAAGCCCGGAATGGGTTTGCCCGTTTGGGCATCCAAAGCAAAAAGTAGATCGCCGCCAGTTACCAGGATCCTTTTGTCACTGCCATTTTCCCAATAAGTTACGCCACGGCTTACCCCGCCGCCTTCTGCACCGCTGAATGGATCAAACGACCAGATTTGTTTGCCGTTTTCGGCATCCAGCGCATAGACCCAGTGTTTTGCAGAAGTAATGTACATCACGCCATCGACGATGATCGGGTTACACTCGCTGCTGCCTGGCCGTGCACCATCCTTCATGTCCTTGACCGGGGAAGTCCAGGCAAGTTTAAGCTGACTTACATTTTCAGTATTGATGAGGCTCAAGGGCGAAAAACTGGTGCTCTCTGAGTCTGCTTTGTAAATGCTCCATGACCGGTCGTCAACTGTGCGGGTTTGATAAGCAACCAATAAAATGAAAGCGGTTAAAATGAGGATATCTGCAATAATTCGAAATTTCAGTTTTATGATACGTTCAAAATTTGGCATAAAACCTGATTTTTAGGGACATTAGGTGAAGCAGACGCAAGATATACAATCGGTTATGAAAGAAAAATGGAATGGGATTTTACTTTGGGTGGCGGGTGAATTGTGAAAGTTGCAAAATGTAAACTTGCCTTAAACGAACGGTGTCGGTGCCTCAAAACTGGAAACAGGATGGAGCATTTGTAGCGTATTTACTATCGCGTTACAAACGCTCAACCATTAACTCCCCGATTGCAAATCGGGGCGAGCTTGTTTTCAGATCACCCTAAAGCGTCTTATTCAAACGGTAGTTTTGTACCTTCAAAAGCTTTGGGTTTAGGACAAGTTGATCAAATAAAATTCATGAGGTTCTGCATTTTTTGCCTGCTGTTGCTGATTTCAACCCTGGGTACTTTTGCGCAAAACGCGAAGGGATTGAAAGATTTTTATAAGGACTATTTTCCCATTGGTGTCGCCGTTTCGCCAAGGTTACTTGATGGCGGATCGGAGTCGGAACTGATCAGGCGCCAATTCAACAGCCTTACTGCTGAAAATGTAATGAAAATGGGCCCAATACATCCTCAAAGGAACGTTTACAATTGGGCGCCAGCGGACAAAATCATCGAATTCGCTGAACGTAACTCGCTTAAAATAAGAGGACACAATCTTTGCTGGCATCAACAAACACCTGCCTGGTTTTTTAAAGATGATGACGGCAAGGCGGTCGGTAAAGCCGAAGTGCTTAAAAGATTAAAGGAACACATCTTCGCTGTCGCTGGACGTTACAAGGGAAGGATATATGCCTGGGATGTAGTTAATGAGGCGATTTCAGATAACGAAAATGAAGTTTTTAGGGACTCTGAATTTTATAAAATTTGCGGTGAAGAATTTATAGCCAAGGCGTTTGAATATGCCCATGAAGCTGATCCGGAAGCCCGTTTGTTTTACAATGACTACAATACGGAGAGTCCAAAAAAACGAGAAAAAATTTACCGACTTTTGAAGAAGCTACTGGATGCAAATGTACCTGTGCATGGGATCGGATTGCAGGCGCATTGGTCAATAAAGAATCCTGAAAGGGCGGAACTTGAAAAGACGATTACACTTTTTGCCTCTTTGGGTTTAAAAGTGCAGATCACAGAACTCGATATTTCTGTTTATGGCGGGAAAACGGATCCTGCAATCCCGTCGCTCACGAATGATCTGGAACAACAACAGGCAGCTCAATACAAAATGGCATTTGAAGTTTTCAGGAAGTATAAAGATGTAATTACGGGTGTCACTTTCTGGAATCTTTCCGATAAATCTTCGTGGCTGGATAATTTTCCTGTGAAAGGGAGGAAAAATTATCCGTTACTTTTTGATCAAAACCTGGCTCCTAAAAAAGCTTATCGAGAGGTGACTGAATTTTGAAAAGAGGATGGAGGAAGAAGAAAAGGGAGGACGAAGGAAAAGGGAAAAGAAAAAATTCTGTTGATACAAGCTTTCACCGATTTGTAATCGGGGCGGAAATGGCCAAGCGTTTGTAACGCTTTTAATAATTAGGATAACACTAATTCCCAACTTAACTAGACCGGGAACAATTATGCATAGTCGAGGTAGGGTTATTAAATTATGGTCTAATTTCCGGCCGATCAATTTCAATCACCCGGCGGACCCGGCGTCAACTTTCAATTAAAATAACCGTGTTCAAAAACTATATTAAAATCGCCTGGCGGAATTTGCTTCGGAATAAGGCTTACAGTATTATCAATCTCGTTGGGTTGACGACTGGCATGTGTGTCTGCTTTTTCGCCATTCGATACGTGCGGTTTGAGTTGAGTTATGACAACTATCATGAAAAAGCAAATCGGATTTACCGGTTGGTTACAGACGTAAAGACGCCGTCAGCCACAGAGTACAAAAGTACAACGGGCGCTATGGCGGCTGCTATTCTGGAATCCTTTCCGGAAGTACAACTTGCTACCCGAATATTTCCCGACTACCTGATTATTCAAAAGGATCGGAACAATTTCGGAGAAGAGAAAATTGCCTATGCCGACTCTTCGATCTTTTCGGTGTTTACATTGCCACTGCTCATTGGTAATCCTGCTACTGTTTTCGATGCACCCAATAATCTCGTCCTCTCGGAGTCGGCGGCAAAAAAATACTTTGGTAGCAACGAAGCGATTGGTAAAACGCTGATTTTGAATGGACATGATCCCGCCATTGTGACTGGGATCATGAAGGATATGCCGTATAATTCTCACTTTAGGACAGATATCTTTGTCTCAATGAAAACCCTTGGGCCCGAATGGGAAAGTAACTGGAAGCGGTTTTTCTTTTATACTTATCTGGTTTTGCCTGAAAACGTGGATGTTGCCACCCTGAATGCGAAAATCACGAACCTGGTTAAGAAACATACCGACCAGGCGCTTTCGCAATTTGCGCTCTCACTGGAACCTTTGAAAAGCGTTTATCTGGAACGGAAACCGCGTGGATCGAGGGGTGGGACATCTGTTTCCGGAAGTTGGAGTAACGTGTATATTTTCTCCGTGATTTCATTGGTGGTTTTCTTTATTGCCTGTTTCAATTTTGTGAACCTTACCACGGCTTATTCGATGCGCAGAATCAAGGAGATTGGCGTTCGCAAAGTATTGGGTGGTGAAAGAAAGCAGCTCATTTTGCAGTTTTTGCTTGACGCGATGTTGATCAGTTTGATTTCAGCGGTTTGTGCAATGGTATTGTGTTCCATTTTGGCTCCTGCGTTCAATGTTTTGACGGGTAAAAGCATTGTTATCAATAATGTGCAATTCTTTCTAAATCTTCTTCTTTTGCTCCCTGCCGCTGTAATGACGGGTTTTTTTGCCGGAATTTATCCTGCGTTCTTTTTGTCAGGCATGTTGCCCGTGGCGGGTCTGAAGGGAATGGCTCTCTCTGGTTTACGAGGTATTTTACTTAGGAAAGGTCTGGTGGTATCGCAGTTTTCTGTATCGGTTGTGTTAATCGCTGCGACCATTGTGGTTTACACGCAACTAAATTTTATGAAAAATGCCGGGCCGGGTTTCAAAAAGGATCACATGCTCGTGGCCGATTTCCAATTCGACGGGCGGGTCGCAAAACATGCGGAGTCGATAAAACGTCAGTTTTCAAGTTTAACGAACGGCGGAGAGATCAGTATGTCGTCCTGTATTCCTGGAAAAAGTGCCCACACATTTCCGACTAAAATCGAGAATAAAGACTCAGAGCTACAGGAGTTTCAGGCAGATTCTTATTTCATAGATCACGATTTTTTGAAACAGTATCAGATTGAAATGGCAGCGGGCAGGCCATTCTCTTTAAATCTCGCATCTGATTCGACTGAAGCAATGCTGATCAACGAATCAGCATCCAGAGCGCTCGGATTCCAGAGTCCCGAGAAGGCTCTGGGTAAGCGCTTTCAACAACTTAGCAGGGCCGGGGTGATTGTTGGTGTTACTAAGGACTTTCATTTCCACTCATTTGCCGAAAAAATACGACCCTTGACTTTACGTATTGCGCCTGGGTTTTTTACCTACTTAAGTGTAAATGTACCAGCCCGAAACCTGCCGGAAACGGTCACCAAACTGCAAAAGAAATGGCAGGAAATAATGCCTGGAATGCCCTTTATCTATTCATTTGCCGATGATGCTTATCATGAGCAGTACAAAGCTGAGGAACAATTCGGGAAGTTATTCGTCGGTTTCACCGGACTTGCTGTTTTCCTTTCGTGTCTTGGATTGGTAGGTCTGTCTGCTTTAAGTATCACCCAGAGAACCAAGGAAATAGGCGTTCGTAAAGTACTGGGTGCATCGACCGTAGCGGTATTTAACCTGTTAAGCAGGGATTTTTTACAATTGATCATTTTGGCACTTGTTATTTCAACACCATTATCCTGGTATTTCTCCAGTCGCTGGCTTCAGACTTTCGCTTATCGGATTGACCTTTCCCTCTGGATTTTTACTGTTTCGGGCTTCATTGTGCTTTTTACTGCGTTCCTGACAATCAGTTTACAAACGATCAAAGCAGCTTTGATGAACCCGGTGAAATCCTTGAAGGTGGAATAAAGGGACGATGGAGGATTTAGAGATGTGGAAGGTAAAATGTAGCCTTTGTAGTCGTTAAAAATTGTTAAACTATTTCGTGTAGTCTCCTAGCGGATAAAAGTTCGGGTAATTTTGTTTGCAGCGGGTTGTTTTGTCCAAATCCCTGCTCAGGAATTCAAATCGTCTACCGATATGCTCCAAAACTACTTCAAAATTGCGTGGCGGAATTTATCCAAACGAAAGTTCTATACGCTGATTACCGTCGTTGGTTTGGCTGTTGGGATGACGTTCTCTTTCCTGATGTTGGGCTATGTTTGGGGTGAAATTAATGTGAATAAAGATCTTCGCAATTCAGATCGCCAGTATCTTTTGAGGAGCAAATGGAAGCAACCTGAAATGGGACTGGACATGACAACCTTGGCTCCACTCGCCAAAACTTTAAAAGAAGAATATCCAGCTCTTGTCGAAGACTATTACCGCTATGACGGCATCACTGTGGCAATCTCTCAAGGCGACAGGCACTTTCGGGAAGATGTACAAACAGGAGACAGTACCTTGCTTTTCATGTATGGACTTGCTCTTTTGCAAGGTGATGCCCGGAGTGCTTTAAATCAACCTAATTCCGTCGCAATCACGGAAAATAAAGCAATAAAATACTTCGGACGGAAAAATGTTCTAGGTGAGAGCTTAACTTTTCACAACTTCGTCGGAGGAAAACAGCGGTTTCAGATAACAGCTGTACTTAGAGACCTTTCTAATAATTCGGTGACTCATCTGCTGCCTAACCAGGCGGAGATTTTTATACCATTCAGCAGCCTCGAAGGCAGGAAGGGGTCGGAGGACAACTGGGGTTTTCCCTACATAGTCAACTACATAGAGCTTAAAAAGGGAGTTAGTCGGCAAGATCTGGATATTCCGCTGAAGCAGATCATAAACACCCATGCACCGGAAAATTTCAGATCGAATCTTCAGGTTTATCTCACGCCGCTTACAGACTATTATCTGGAAGCCAATAATGGTCTTGTGAAAAATATGATTCTAACCTTGACCGGGATTACTGCTTTTATTCTGCTAATGGCCATCGTCAATTTTGTCAATATTTCTATTGGCAGGTCTTCATCTCGGCTCAAAGAGATCGGCTTAAGAAAGGTTCTGGGAAGCCTCAAACGTCAGTTGATCACCCAGTTTCTGGCCGAATCAACGATGTTATCTTTAATTTCGATGGTATTGTCGATCGGCCTTTATGAAGTCTTCCGGCCACTTTTCGAGGATATTTTGAATCAGCCGTTGCGCTCTGCAATCGCATTATTCCCTTATTCGTTGATCCTGCCAATTTTATTCGCCTTGATGATCGGGTTGATTGGCGGGGCTTATCCGGCCCTTGTTTTATCTTCTTTGCCTGCTGTCGATTCGATGAAGGGCAAATTGAAATCAATTAATGAAAATGTCCTGTTGCGCCGTGTGCTTGTTGGCTCTCAATTTGCGGTCGCCGTATTTGTTTTTGCCGGCGCGGTAATTATTTCAAAACAGGTTCATTATTTTTTCAATAAAAATCTTGGTTATCAAAAGGAATCCGTGATGACGGTGGGGGTCCCGCGTGACTGGACTGCAGGGGGATTGGCAAAAATGGAGTCGCTGAGGGATCAATTTTCCAATCTCAGGGAAGTTTCGAAAGTGAGTTTGTCATATGAAATCCCTAATGGGAATAACGGCGTGTTTTTCGGGGTGTACCGTATGGGGCAGGATTCTGCACAGGCAATCCACACGCAATTTCTGGGTACCGATGAAAATTATGCGGATGCTTACCGGATCAAAATGTTATCCGGTAAGTTTTTTCATGGTACGCGGGAAACGTATCAGCCTGGGAAGATCGTATTGAATCTGGCTTCAGTGAAGGCCTTAGGTTTCAAAAGCGTAGATGAGGCTGTGGGACAACAAGTTCGTGTATACAATTTCAGAGATCCGGTTACGATTGCAGGAATCACAGAGGATTTTCATTTTGAATCCATGCATAAGGCGATCACTCCTTTGGCCTTCGTTCATATTAGTGCCGGAGTTTCTTATCGATATCTAACTTTCCGGCTCACTCCAGGAGATATGGCCAAATCAATTGCTCCAATTGAAGAGAAATGGAGAGAATTGGTGCCTGACGCTCCTTTCGAATACAAATTTTTAGACGAGACTCTTCAAAATTTATATCGCTCCGAAATTCAACTAAGAAGTGCATCCCAGGTTGCAACGGTTCTGGCAATCATCATTGTTCTTCTGGGAATTCTGGGAATGGTTTCGCTGAATGTGGCAAAAAGAACCAAAGAATTGGGAATCAGAAAAGTACTCGGTGCTTCATCGTCGAGTCTGATCCTTATCTTTCTCTATGAATTTCTGTTTGTTCTCATGTTGGCAATTACTGTTTCATTTCCATTGGTGTATGTTTTAATGAGCAAATGGCTTGATACTTTCGCGTATCACGTGCCAGTTTCCTGGGAGGATTTTGTATGGACGGGGGTAGCATTCGCAACAATCATCGCCATATTGGTATGCTTACAGACTTACAAAGCAGCGTCCATGAACCCCGTTAAAGCAATAAAAATGGAATAAGGAATAAAGTTGAAAATTAAGAGTTGAAAATTGATACCTGCCCGACGGGCGATTGAAAATGATCTATCCAGCATGATTTAAATTGACTTTTGCTCTTTTAATCGTTAACCACTTAACCGTTACCCTTTTAACCCTTGCCCCTTCCTATGTTCCGCAACTACCTGAAAATCGCCTACCGAAATCTGTGTAATAACCTTTCCTACACGGTGATCAATGTATTGGGTTTAGGACTCGGCATGGCTGGTGCGGTCATGATTTTCCTTTTCTTACAACTTCATCTCGATACCGACAGGCATCAGCCTTATTTTGACAGGATTTACCGCGTGGTTTTAGAGTTACATCTCGACGAAGGAATCGAATACGATCCAGGGTCATCGGTGGCGATGGCGGGAGCGTTGTCTGCGGGTTATGCAAAGATTGAGAAGGTTGGATTTATTCGGAAAGTGCCTGGTGCTACCATTTCTTCTAAAAACGGAAAAATAGTTAAGCGGTTTATTGAAAAAGAGAATGTGGTATTTGCGGATCAGGGATATATGGAAATGATGGCATTTGACTGGCTCGACAATAACGCGGCCCATTCGATGAAGGAGCCCTACACCGTTGTGATTAATGAAAAAATAGCCCTGAAATATTTTGGAACAGCGAATGTTACCGGGAAAATTTTACGGCTGCATAATGCATACGATCTGAGGATTGCCGGTGTTGTCCGGAATCAAAAGTACCCAACGGATTTGGACTTTGAAGTTTACATCTCCCTGCCCACATTGAAGAAAGTGGAGCCTTCGTATGAGATGGAGAATTTTGGATGGCTAAGCTCAAAGAACAGGACCTTTGTCCGGCTGATCGATTCAGGTGCCGCCTCTCAAACACAAAAGCTGATAAAAACGAACGGGCCGAAATACTATGGTGAAACTGCCAAATATTATGTTCACCAGCTACAGCCTTTATCAGACGTTCATTTTGATGAACGCTATGACGGAACAATACGGCGTTCTATTCTTTGGATACTGGCAGGGACGGGCGTTTTTTTATTGTTCATAGCTTGTATCAACTTCGTGAATCTTGCCACTGCGCAGGCTCTGAAACGAGCCAGAGAAATTGGAGTTCGGAAAGCATTGGGCAGTACGAGAAGCCAGTTGTTCTGTCAAGTCATCAGTGAAACCTCGCTGCTGACTTTGGGCTCTTCTATCTTCGCGCTGGTGCTTGTGGCAACGCTTTTGCCTTTGATGAATCATGTCATCCATACCAGTGCTTTTCACTTGAATATGCTTTTTCAGCTCAAATTGATGTGGTTCTGGGTCGGTACGTTACCATTCGTGGTTCTTTTTGCGGGCTTTTACCCAGCGGTCATTATTTCGGGGTTCAATCCTGTAATGGCATTGAAAAGTAAAATGGGAACGCAGCAAATCGGAGGTATAGGGCTACGTCGCTTGCTGATTACAACGCAGCTTACAATTGCGCAGATCCTCGTAGTTGGTACCCTGGTGCTGATCCTTCAACTGGATTTTTTCAAAAACGCGGATTTAGGCTTTGATAAAAATACGGTCATTACCATTCCGGTTCCGAAGGCGGATGCTGGGCAAAATGTGAATGAGGCGTTGCGCAATGAATTACTGGATAATCCTGGCATTAGATCCGTAAGCTACCAATACGAAGCGCCGACCTCGGCAATGGGTTATGGAGGTTCAGTGAGGTTTGGCAACAAATCGGAATGGGAGAAGTTCGTGATCCGTGACCGCTTTGGTGACGAAAGTTACCTTGATACTTACAGGATGCCATTGTTGGCTGGCCGAAACATAACAGGGCGGGATTCAGTAGTTGAATTTGTGGTGAACGAAGAGTTTGTGAAAAAGGTAGGCATTCGTGATCCAGAAAAGGTTTTGGGTAAGCAACTGGAAGACGGGAATTCAGGATTAAAGGGGGAAATTGTGGGTGTTGTAAAAAGCTTTCATCTAAAGTCACTTCAAAGTGCAATTGAGCCTTGTGTGATTTTTGCCAGACCCGGTTTGTACAAGGAGGTTGCTATCAAGCTGGATACAAAAGACCTTGCAGCTACATTGAAGACGATACAGAAAGTCTGGCTGCAACAATATCCTGACGAGGTTTTTAGCTATCAATTTGTGGATGAGCAGATTGCGAAATTTTACGAGAAGGAACAGCAACTTACAGACCTGATACGTGTTTTTGCAATGGTGGCGATATTCATTTGCTCCCTTGGACTCTACGGAATGATCTCGTTTATGGTTACCCAGAAAACGAAGGAGATTGGAGTTCGGAAAATTCTTGGAGCACGTGTAGACAGCATTCTTATGCTGTTCGGGAAGGAATTTATCTGGCTTATCGTCATTTCATTTACTTTCGCGACACCTTTTTCGTGGTATTTTATGAATGCCTGGCTATCAAACTTTGCCTACCGGATCGAGCTGCACTGGTGGATATTTGCGTCGGGTGGTTTTATCATCCTGATGATTACCATGTTAACAGTTTGTCGGAAAGTTGTTAAAGCTGCCTGGACCAATCCGGTAAACTCCCTGGGAATGGACTAGCCAGTGTACGTCTATTGATCCGTCTGGAAACTTGAAATATTTCTGAGTACGATTCAGGTTTCCATATTTGGCATTTTATTGAGGAAGCGGTGATTTCTTGCAATTATTAAAGTCTTATATTTATAAATCGGTTAACAGGGCGTTAGAACTTGGTCGCTGTATAGGCCTATCGTATTGACTATAAGAAACTTCATTGGTTGCGGGTATGCGCGTTCTTAAACTAGTTGTAATAATTTTTTCCCTTATAACTTTTAAAAACGGTTTCAGCCAATCACTTACTGCCTACCGAATAGGGGTCGATGCGGAAGCATCAACAATCATTTCTTCTGGCTCTGTAACTCCATTTTGGCTAAGAAGCAATCAGTACGGAACCGTCCCTACGCGTGCTCCAGCTGCCGTGTTACAGGCGCGTGTCTTCCGTGAGTATTGGTCCTACGACAGTTCGCTAACCCATCGGAAGAAATTTGATTGGGGGTTTGTCGTTAATCCCATGGTTGCCTGGGATAAGCAGCAACAGGCCAAATTCCTGCTACCCGAGGCACATGTTAAGCTAAGATTTCGCCAGGTGGAAGTTTATGCGGGTAGGAGGAAGGAGCTAATTGGAATCGGAGATTCTACGCTATCGTCGGGTTTTTTTGCGGGCTCGGGAAATGCACTCCCTATCCCTAAAATTCAGATTGCAACGATCGGCTACGTGCCGCTTGCTTTTACCGGGAAATTTATTGCGGTAAATGCTGCTTTTGCTCATGGTTGGATCAACACGCCTCCATATCTCGAAGGCGCGAGGCTGCATCAGAAGCACCTCTATTTCAAGTTTGGAAAACCATCCCATCGGGTTAAGGTCTATTTTGGCATCAACCATCAGGTTCAGTGGGCGGGTCATTCGGAATATCTGAAAAAACACCCGGAGCTTGCTCTAAACGGACAATTACCTGCATCCTGGGAGTTCTTTCCAAACGTAGTCTTCGCTTATACACCTGCAAATTGGGATAAAAAAAGCGGGTATACCTCTTACGACAGCTACCGATTGGGCAATCATCTGGGAAGTTATGATGCCGGTATTGAAGCAAATGTTCGGGGTAGGAAGTTGCTGATCTATCACCAGCACCCTTATGAAGATTTTTCAAGCCTTGCCTTTAAAAATGCTCCCGATGGTCTTTGGGGCTTTAATTATGCTATAAATGTAGACCGGTACAAGCCATGGGGGTTCAAACTTACCCGGCTTACAGCAGAATTTCTCACGACTAAAAGTCAGACTGGTCCCACCTTCTACATTCCGGGATCCAAATACCAGGGTGGGGATAACTACTTTAATCATGGGCAGTACACTGAAGGATGGTCATATTTTGGCCGGACAATCGGTACGCCTTTCATTGCGCCTCGAAACGACATGATTATTTCGGTCCCTGAGGGAGGTAATTTCTTTCCAAACAATCGGATAAACATGTGGTACACAGGCGCGCAGTTTATTTATCGGGAGGATGTATTACTCACCGTAAGAACCTCATACAGCCGAAACTTTGGGATTGCGGGCGTAGTGAGGGATCCTGTGATTGGCCAGTTTTCGGGGCTGTTGTCTTGCCAGATTCCCGTTCCCGACTGGCTCTACACTTATGTTTCTTTGAAAATTGGTATTGATTCGGGCGATTTATTCAAAAATTCGGTTGCAGGATCTATTGGTGTGCGAAAAAGCTGGTAGTATAATTAATAATTTTTCCGGTTTTCGTTCAAAATTGAACAGGAATGTCCGCTTTTGAACATAGTAACTCACATATAGTAAGTTAATTAGTTGATTTTGAGGGTGCTTTTCTAGCTTTCTTGGTTGGTACAGGTTTGTTGCAATATTGATGTACGTATCAAATCCGTCAGTTCTGATTATATTCTATCATTCAAAAGACCAGCACGATGAGCCATATTGCTATACCCATCCCGGACCTGCCCTGGAAGCAGGAGATTAGAGTTGAAGTAACCATTAACGGCCTTAAACAGCAACTCCATTATCGTGTTGAGCTGTTTTATTGGCAGGACTGTACCAATCCTGTCGCGCATCGGGCGGACTGTATCAGTGAAATGCTTTCGCATCAGGATCCCGAATGGACGGTATATTATATAGGAGCGCCCAATGACGATTTTGTTCCAATCACTTTTGTGAAAAAGGAGAGTAGGAATTTGTTAAGAAGTGCTACCGCGACCGCTTGATTTCGCGTTTGTTCAATACACAAACTGGTAAACGCTCCTTCAACTTGAATATATATTTTTAGAAACAAAACCTGAATCATAAATCTGTGATTCAGGTTTTGTTCGTAAAAAAGATTTTGAATCCCTTAAACAGGAAACCAATGCCTTGGATGTTGTTCAAAGTCTCAAGGGACTATGATTAAAGCTGAGTCCAGTTATCTCCTTCAAAACCACCAATTCCCAGATCCATCCAGCGGTTTCCATTTGCTTTTGGGCTCAAAATGGTTCCAGATAATTTCTGAAACCTTACGAATCAGTACGTAGCCTTCATTATCCCTGGTCCATTTTTGATCTTGCTGATTTTTGGTAGTAATGCACAGCACATAGTCACCATGAGGGGCATGAACGATTACCGCCTCAGACTTTGCCTGGTTGACAGCACCACTTTTGGCTGCCGTTTTAATATAAGGTGGGATTTGGGAAATGGCTTCGCCATCCCAAAACTGCATACCCAGGTAGCGATACATTCTTTCACTGGCTTCTGGACTTATGGCTTTTCCGTTGCGAATCATGGTAATTAGCTCAGCCATTTCCCTTGGTGTTGTTTGTCCCCAGCCATAAGTGGCCTGTCCCTGTTTTCGTCCGGGTGTTCGGGAGTTTACCCTCGTTGTTGAAAAGCCATTTGTCTCAAGCCATTGGTTTATTGTCGCCCCACCACCCGCCATAGCCTGTAACCACAGACTTCCGGTGTTGTCGCTTAAAGATATCATGAGATGGATCACTTTTGGTAGCTGAATTTTGGTGCTGTCCTTGAATGAGCCCACCACCCCGTTATCGTATTTCAGAGAATCCCGGTAAACAAGCTCCTGGTCAAATTTGATTTCTCCTTTATTGATTTTATCGAAAATTCCGCACAGAATAGGTACTTTGACCATACTTGCGGTGGGGAAAATCGAGTCGGCATTGATAGTAACCGTACGGTTGGTTTTTAGATTCCTTACATATACGCCAGCCTGGCCGTGAAAACCTTCAAGTGCCTTATTGATTTTATCGGTTAGCTTTTTATCCGTTGCGGTCTTTGTGACGGTCAATGGTTGTCCTTTTAACTGACATCCTGCCAATAGAATGATCAAATAGACGAAAAGTGTCTTCATGGTTTGGAACGATCAGACAACTGCGGGTTGGATTTGCCGGTTGCTTTTGAAGGGCTGAGCGCGGCTTTTTTCTTGCCTGCTTTATTTGAACTGAACTGCAGATAGCCCCATTTCTCAGGGACATGCATATTGATCACGCCCTGAGGCGACCAGACCCAGTTGTATTCAGGTAAGAACCTGTTGGTTTCGGGATTTCGTTTTCTTGAATACTTCCCATCTGCAATGCTTTGCTGCCAATTGACTCGTGAGAAATTGATTCGCCAGACAGACCGATCCTTAGGAATGATGGCAGCAACTTGTTCTGTACTTAAAGAAGAAAGCGGAATCGCAATTTCCAGCGTCCACGACTTATCGGTGTCTGATGGGTTGTTGATTGTACCATTTACGGTTACAGCGGACTTTAAATCTTTAATATCCCAATTCAATCGGGCCTTCCCGCCTTTTTTGTATGTTTTGGGTAAAAAGAGGTCGAAGGAGTTGTTGATCGCGTTGATTTCCAGTTCGTAATAATTTTGAGAGTCGCCGTCGGGATCTATGAACACTTCAAAATCATTTTCGTGAAACACGATCTGGTCTTTTTTATCCTGATAGGCCCATATATGCGCTTCTTCTATCTCAGTGCCGATGTATAGATAGGTGTCATCCCACAACATTTTGGCTCTGGTTTTCTGAAGAGGCAATGGCTTTTTCTGACCTTCAATATCGACAAACAAATCAGTCCATTCTGCTTTTTTCCAGGAACCCTCATTCAGTTTTCCGTCAATTTTAAGTGCTTTTTGAGATCGGTAACAGACATAGCTTTTAGGATCTTCCGTGTTTTGACCAAAAACGGAAGCCGAAAAAAGGTTAAAAGCGACAAGGGAAAAAAGGAAGTTTCGGGTGATAACCCAGGCGAACCTAATCGCAAAATTTGGCTTAAGTGGGAGTAGTTTTACTTTTTTCAAGATTTCAAAACGGAGTGATTGATAATGAGCAAGATATGATTTTAATTGACAATTGACAATTGACAAGTGAGAATTGACAAATTGGACATTCAATAATTTATGGTGGTGGCGCAATTGCCAGCCTTTTTTTAGACGGAACAAAGTGTAAACAATGTTTGCATTACACACATTGTCAACTGTCCCTTTTCAATTAATTAAATTAACTTTTTCTCGAAATAAAGGACACCTTCGTAAGGATTGTAATTGTAAGGGGCTGTTTCTCTGAAGCCGAATGACTGGTACAAGCCGACGGCTGCGGGCATTTTGGGGCCGAGCGTATCCAATTTGATCGTTTTGTAATTCAGACCTGTTGCTGCATCCAGTACTTGCTGCATGAGTGCTTTTCCAATGCCTTTTCCCTGATATCCGGGCCTGATGTACATTCGCTTTACTTCGCAGGTCGATTCGTTTTCGATTTGGCGCAAACCCACTGCACCAACATAATTTTCCTCCATTTCCACAAGAAAAAGCGCACCTCCCGGTTTTCCGTACATCTTGGGTAGAATGGTCAATTCATCTTCAAAACTTTGGAACGAAAGTGCGAAATCCAATGAATCGGCATATTCTTTGAAGAGCAACGCACCAGCCTTGTAGTGGACATCGGTCGACGCCTGGATGATTGTGTACATATATAAATACAAGTTTGATCCGTCACAAGATAAGTAATAACCAAAAGCCACGCATCAAAAAACCGCGCTAATTCTATTGATTGACCATTTGTCGAATCAAAAGACTGTGTTTTACCAACAGCGTTTTCAATTTCTCATAGTCTATTTTTGAGTAGTGACGGGGGTCTCTTGGAATATGTTTGAGGAAGATAATTTCGCCAAACGTTTCCTGAATCGACCTGATCGCGGTTTTAATCTCCTGCTTTTTTGAAGGGTCATTTAGCTCGATCACGACGATGATCTGGCCCAGAAAGGACTGCACTGTGCCCATTTCTACACCTGGCAAAGTTTGAAAATAGCCTTCGAAAATGAAAGGTGAAATGATTTTTTGCTCTTTGTTGATCAAGGTACTACATCTTCCGGTAAGGTAAATATTGTTATTTTGACCAATGAAACCGCTATCTCCGGTCCTATGCCAGCACTGGTCGCCCACAAAAATTTTATTCCGTTGTAGTGCTTCATCATTATTGAAATATTCTCGCAACACATGACTGCCGCTTACAACGATCTCACCGATTTTTCCGGCTGGCATTTCCCATTTCCCGAATCCTTGCGGGTTGGAAATTGTAATCGGATCTTCTGTGATCGAAATGATTTTCACCTCCGTGTTCGCATCGGTCTTTCCCACATTTAGGCCCATGAATCCCTCATTTTCAAGAATTAAGTCTTCTGCCTTAATGCTACTGATGGGTTCGGCTTCGGTGGAACCGTATACAATTTCAATTTTTGAACCAGGAAAAGCATTGATATAAATGGCAGCTTCATGCGTAAACACAGGAGCGCCGCCGGTGAAGATACGTGTTACTTCACCCAGGTTTATTTGGTTGCTGATCAAGTACTTTGAGAGCTCCTTGATGAAAAATGGAGAAGCAATGACCGTATTAATTTGATGGTTCCGGATTTGTCGGACAAGGGTTTCCGGCTTCAAAGCCGATACCTTCCCAGGTTTGAAACGGGTAATGACCGAAGTTATTCCCAAGCCCAGATTGATCAGAAGAACAATAGGTAAAACCGGCATACTGACATCAGATTTTCCTGGTTTTATGATTTGAATAAGCGCTTTAAATTGTTCATTCAAAAAGCCGTGCGTTCGTTTTGCTGCTTTGGGAGTTCCTGTACTACCGGTCGTGAAGGTGATCAGCGCGGTATCATTTTTATCCGTTTCCGGGAACTGCTGGCCGGAAAGTTTAGAATCGTAATGCAGACCCAGGTGAATGGGTATTTGTCTCAGTTTAGCTGAAAATATGCTTAAAACACTAATCTTAAATCCTGCTATAAAAGCGCTGCAATCGGCCACTTCGCAGCAAGCTTCCATTCGTTTTTTACTAACCCATTCATCCAGAAAGACTGCTGTGGCGCCAATCCTGAAAATGGCTAAAACCGTTCGATATAAATCGATGCTCATAGGGACAAACACAAGCACGCGGTCGCCCTTTTTAATGCCCTTTTTTAGAAAGTAAAAGGCGGTTGCCGTCACCTGGGTCTCAAAATTACCAAATGTGATTTTTGTGTTATCGTCGATGAGAGCGACTTTGTCGGGATTTAGCCTCGCCGAGTCATAGAAAAGGTCGACGATATTGAAGTGTTCGCTCATAAATTCCAACTGGATTAACTTTTTTAAGGGCGTTTTGCCGGAATAATCAGATTTCTTTTCCGTACAAGACATAGGTCTTGAATCGTTCACCAGAGAAGTTTCGGGACAAGTTGATGGACGTCCCATTTTCATAAATAAATGGATGGATGAAGCTTTTGTATCCTTCCGAAATCGCCTTTTGATAAATCTGATGGCCCATTACATGTCCCAGTCCCCTCCATTTCGAGTCGGGATGCCTTACCAGTGTTTTGAAAATGAGCGATTTTTCAGAGCCATTAAACTTGTCGTTAACACAAAAATAGTAACCGATCAAATTACCGTCAGCATCTTCTGCCATCAAAGTATAATCCGGGTTCAACACCGTTGCCATACCAGCATATTTTTTAATAAAAGCCTCCTGAGAGATCGGTGTATAGAGGAAATTATGGCTGAAAGCGAAGGTATTGAATTGATGTATGCGTCCCATTTCAAAATCATAATTTTCAAGATCTATGGGACGAATTTTGACGCCGTTTGCGAGAAGTTCCTGGTCTTTTTTGTGAATTTCGGAATCCGTGGGCAAGGTTGGTCCGGCAATGTTGGAATAATAATGGGCAATAACACCGAAACCCGCCGCCATAAAATGCTGATTGTAATACAAATGGTGATACGATTCGGTAAAGAAAAGCGGCTGGTCGTGATGATCACTGAACCGGTAATTATCCCAGGTGCTGCCGTTCATTGGGCCAACGATAAATTCTGAACCGTGAATTTTGGCACTGGAAATAACATAACGCAAAAGCGCTGACCCAATCTCTACATTATCGATGGATTCATAATTTCCGATACAGCATGAAGTCTTGTCCTGAAATTTCAAATGGGGATTAATATAAAGCGCCGCACGTGCAACCGGTTCACCGTCAAGTAGTAGGACGTAGCAATCTTTAAGGAGGTCCTCGTTTAGATTTTTCGCAGACATGAAAAGTTGCTCCTCCTTTGAATAGAGTCGCTGCGGAAGTTCCTGGAATAAATCAAAATGCTCTTTTCCCGGGCGGGTGTGAATGATGGTCGTCATAGGGTGAGGGTAAGGTTCAATACAACGACGGCTGGAATGAAAATGTTATCGGTTCCCTTTGCGCTAATCGCTTCCACAGCAGTCGTTGTGGTTGCTATCATGAAAACCATGGGCAGTATGGACGGTATAGAAAATTGATTTTTGAAAAAATAATAACAGAGCATTGAAACGAAAACGGAAGAAACAAAAAATGCAAAAGAGCCTGATAACGTTTTTTTGCTGGCCCCGATTTGATACCGGCCAAAAGGATTGCGTTTTCCGATAAGGGCAGCAAGTGGATCACAAATCGCCAGGGTGAGAATAGGAACGTAAAAGAAAAACAGGCCCTGGTGGGCATAACTAAACGCAAGATAACATCCGTAAACTGCAACCGGATACAATACACTTCCATGTGAAACTCGGTCAATTCCATTAATGGAAGGAAGCAGTTTGAATTGCATGCTTGCTAAAAGAATAAGGAGAAAACTTGCACACAGAAATAAAACCTGCCATTGATTGTGGAGAAATATCGGGAAAAGCAATGTGAGTAGCCCGGTACCTACATGTACGATTTTTCTGGTAATTTCCGCCTTCACTTTTTGTTTGTGATACAGGAATTCGGCGAAGCCGAACAAAGCCAGAAAACAAAGTGCCAGAAGGATAGGTGTGTTTATATAAGACGACATATGCAGGTAGTGAGGAAAACAATGTCTGTTTGGCGATAAAACAAAAAAGCAGATCGTTTGTCTATGCGAATATTAACAATTGCCATCTGGTAATCACCACGAATCCTTCCTTTCATCAACAATAAATTCCTTGTAAAAAAAGCCCTTGTCCAGCGCGGATAATTCAGAGGAAATAGTCAGATACTGGACTTTCTCAGGCAAAATACGCGATATTTTTCTTGGCACCATCAGATTCCAATACGCTATTTTTCCTCCCTGAATAACACCTTTAACAAGTGTTTCCGCGGTGGATTTGAACAGTGCATCATTCATGTATTCAAAAATATCAGAGAGATTCATACAATGAAACGGGCCAAATTCTGCAATTGCGCTCTGCGCAAAACCTTCGTGTAGAACCAGTTTGTCAATATTTGATTTTACAAGGTCGTAATTTTCTTCAAGTAGATAGTGTGGAAGCAGATCTTCGAAGCTGCCAGTCAGATTGTATCTCAAAATGTAATTGCTCTGTGCGGAAATTGATTTTAAGTGTTGTGCCGCTTTACTATAAATAAAGTCGGATACGGAGCCTTTCACTTCTTTAAGGAATTCGGGATCACGGCCGAGTTTTCCCATCAGATAGCGGCTGAAAAAGATTCGGAACAGCAACTTCCATCGCCAGGTATTCCATTTGGTGTTGTAAAAATCGGCTTGTTCAGCTTTTGTTTTGTGTATTAAAAGGGCTTCAACGGTTTTTGGGGAATGGATCCAGGGTAATACTTTTTGACTGAATAGCCGGAAGTACTTTTCAAATTTCCCCTGGTGGATAATCCCGGCGCGGATAAGTTCAATATTGGATTCCCAATGAATTCTTGCAGGTGTGCTCAGCTCATTTTTAATCCATTCGAAACTCGCTTCGCGCTTGTCTGACGGAATAAATCCCAAAAAACGCAGCGTATCTTCTCTTGAAAGGTTTTTTATGCATATCTTTTTTAGCTCAATTAAGTGCAGCTGGATTTTGTTAACGTCAACGGCAACCACAACTTCCGGCTGGGTGGTAAGCAATGAAAAGCTATTATCGCCAGCGGAACCGATGGATAATATTTTGCTGCCTTTATTGGGATCAAGCCCTTTTAGCAATATGTCGACGTCCTCCCAGCAATTCGCATAGCGGAGAAGCTCGAAGTTTACCCTTTTGGTCAGATCACTGCTCATTTAAAATTCTAATCGTTCCTGTGCTTCCATTCATTTCTATTTCATCGCCTGTTTTTAATCTTTTGAGCAAGCCAGTAACGCCGACGACGCAGGGTTTGCCCATTTCGCGGGACACAATAGCCGAATGACTAAGCAGACTTCCACGTTCGACTACGATACCCGAGGCGCTGGTAAAGAGCGTTACCCAGCCGGGATCAGTGCTCGCAGCTACCAGGATATCTCCATTCATGGAATGATTTTCGTTAGGGTCAAGCACAACACGTACTTTACCGCGTACAAAACCCGGCGAACACCCAATTCCTTTCAGATCACCTTCCGGAACTTCTATTTTGGCTGTATCGAAAAAATCATTGCTGCTATACACGGCTCCGTATGTTGCAAAACGCTCAGCTGGTGGCTCTAACGATTGATATTTCGCGAATTCTGCTTTTCGGAATGTGATAAGGCCCCTGATATTTTGCGTGACAGAAGTGCCTTCTACGTAAGAAAAGATCTCTTCTTTGGTAAGGTAAAACACATCCCTTGGGTTGTCGACGGCTCCGCTACGGAAGAGTGCGTTTCCTATATGTGAGAAAATTTCCCTTACAATACCGAATGCTCTGGTTCGTTCATAGCGCAGATTTTCCCTTGCACTGACCAATTCCCGCGCATTTGCAAGTATCTTTTTGAACTTCCATTTTTTTAAAGGACTGTTTTTAAAAGCCAATTCGACTTGTTTCTCTGCGTTCTGCCTAAGGGTATTTTCAGTTTTGCCGGAAAATTGGTCACTGGTAATTCCATTTTTGACGTAAGATTTCAGAACTTTAATAAACAGACGGGGATCCTGGGTGTACGACACGGTTTCCAACTTCAGCTCGCCCACACACCGTTCACCGAAGTCAGATATATAGGCTTCAATTTTTTGTTTAATATCTCCATAATTTCCGGTGTCCGAGTTAAGCTTTTGCCAGATATCTTTTTCGTTATGTTCAATAAAAAGTGTTCGCAAAGTAATATCTGAAGATATCGTCGTTGCCAGTTCGATACTTCTATGCACGGGTTGTGTCGAAATGATGTCGCTGCTTCCGCACAGCAGGTCATTATGGATGTTAGGATTGTCGGCAACAAGTTTTTCACATTGCTTTTGGAGCATGCCAAACCAGATCATCGCAAAGAAGTCATTTAGTAAAGGGGCCTTCCACTCGTTTAAGAGTGTTTTTTCAAAAGTTAGATAGTGTACCAAAAGTTCGTTTATGCTGCTTTTTTCATAGCCGATCTTCTTGTAATGAGAAATTGTTTTGTCCAGCAACGTTACGAATTCCTTTCGCTTTCGGGGAAGAGACTGAAAGCGGCGGTACATACTGAAACCCATCTTGATGATGCTCCACCATGCCTTCCCTTTTGATAGCCGGTAGGTCTCCGGTATGTCGAACTGTTCCTTGACGCCCATCATTTTTTCCATAAAACGGGCATTAATGCTGTAACCGGGCAGCATGGCAAGCATGTGATACCAGGTTTTGAGATTGTAATATACTCTCCCGTTGATGAAGCCCAACGTCTGCGAAAATACCCGTTCGTTTTCCCTTAAAACATTCTCCGACACACCCAGGTAACCACTGAAAAGTCTGTAAGCTACTTCATAGGATCTGCTGATAAATGAGAAGGTAAGCGGCGTGGTAACGCCCGGGTAAGATTCAATAATGTTGCTGTTGTCCCAGAGGATATATCCATCGGTAGGCTTTTCGGGAAACTTTGTAATGGGGCGGGTTTGGAGAAAAAACAGTTCGTTATTACTGATCGCAAATTCAATGTCCTGTAGATGGCCTGATTCATCAAGTAATCGATCCAGTGCAAGGCTTAACTCGCGAATTGCCTTCGTGTCCAGCGTTGCTTCTTCCTGATGCTGATCGTCAACAAGTACTTTTTTTGTTCCCCCTTTTTCAATATTTGCTACAATCTTGTAAGGTTTTACGACCAGTTCTTGTATGATATTTCCATTTTCAATAAGATAGCTATCGGCATCCAGCTCGCCAGAGACAATTCCCTCCCCCAATCCATAAACCGCATTGATCAGTTTCTGATTTTGGTTTCCGGTAACGGGATGCATGCCAAACCCCACACCTGAGACTTCGGCATTTATCATTCGCTGGACGATCACAGCAATGCCATCCGACCTTTCGAGGCCATGATGTGTGCGGTATTGATCCACACGCTCCGCGAAGGCGGAAGCCCACACCTGTTTTATTTTTTCGGCAAGATGTTTTTTTTCTACGAACAAATAACTTTCGTATTGACCGGCGAAAGAAAACGCACCGCCATCTTCATTCAAGCCTGAGGAACGGACAGCGAAATAGGCTGTGTCAGGGAAATAACCGGTCAGGTCTTCGAGGAATTGATCCGGAATTATAATTTGATCAATTGATTTGAGGATGGTGGCAAAAGAAGTGTTGGGAGGAAGTAAGCCGACCAGTACATCGGCCGGAATAACTGCAAAATTTGGGACATTAAAACCCAGTTTTGCCAGTTTGAAAAGGTTTGCTGCTTTGCCACCGATTGGTGCATTTTCTGCATTTTCCCAATCTTTGTCAGAAATGTATTTCATGTATGGCAAATGAGGGTTTTTTCTTAAATATTTGAAATAATGGTCACGACAGCAGACTTGATATCATCGGTCCGGCTCCCAATGTAAGATACATGGATATCGTCCACAAAGCAGATGCGTACTCAATCATTTTGGATGACTTTTCCGTTCCGCTTGTTAAAAACAGGATCGCCGGGGTCGCGCAAAACAAAAATACGCCGCTGAGTACAGCAAACACGATCATGCCGTAACCTGCAAAAATGGATGCCGTTACGCTTAATAACAGCGTAGCGAGCAGTACTACAAGCCAAAGGTAGACGGCCCGCTTCGTACCCAGCAAGGAGGTGTAAGTAAGGAAGCCTTCCGACTCTTTCTCAGGTATTCTGATCTTACGGCCAATTTCCAGCACGATTCCATTCATGTACGAAACAGCGAAAAAGAAAAGTAACCCGGCGGGTGCAGCTACATTCCCAAGTAGCCAATCGAGCCCGCTGGCATACACATCTACGAATGGGATGATAAACATATGAGAAGCCACGTACCAGAACTGGTTCCTTTTGAGCCAGTTGGATATGAAAAACTCTTTCCCCATGAGTAGCAGATAAGCGATGATGAGAAAATAAATCACAAGCATTTTGGGAATGAAAATCAGGTTTAAAGCCACCTGAAAAACAACAAGTATCATCCCGATTATTCGTAGTTCCTGAAGCGACACAAGACCTCGTGGCACTGCCAGTTCCTGACGGTATTTGGCGTCGTCATCTGCATCTTTGAACTCATCGAAAATCCTGACGAGCATAAACAGGGAAACTGTGGTGAAAACGCCGATACCAAAGATCTTTAAAGTGATGAAGCCATTGGTGTGCCGGTAAATACGGGAATAGGAAACAGCAGAAAAGCTGAAAGCTGCCACAAGCAGCCCATGTCCAAGTATGGGGAAGCGTTCCTTTTGATAAATGTAAAGCCGGCTCAGCAAAGAGGCATTGTTTTCCTGCGGCTTGCTGAATTTATTTTGATTTCTGGTTTGGCTCATTTCTTCCTGCCGTGTTTTCTATGTGCGTCTGCAAAATGCCCGGCCGACAGTGCTGCGGCAATTGAAATTTCACCGGCCAATACCAGTGCACCACAAATTTCAGCAAGCTTTTTGGCCTTTCCCTCACCGTAGCAGTCCATCAATTTCAGGCATTCCTTTTGAGTCGGTAAGCCGGTTCCGCCGCCGACGGTTCCTACCATCAAATTCGGTAGCGTAACACTCACATATAAACCGCCCGTTTCAGTTAGCTCCATTCGCGTTATCCCCACAGCTGCCTCGGAAATGCAAGCAACATCCTGGCCTGTGGCCAGAAAAAGTGCAGCCAATCCATTTGCATAATGTCCCTGTGCGCCAATCGAGCCGCTCTGGATTGCCCCGATTGTCGAAGACCTCCAATATTCGGCCATTGCTTCTGGTGTAGTTTTGAGCACGTTCTTTATCACCTCAGATGAGAGGCTTATTTCTGTGGTGACTTTTTTCCCTCGCACATTGGTGAACGACAATATAGTAGCCTTTTTATCTCCCGAATAATTCCCCTCGATGAACCACATCAACGGTTTTATTGGTGCATGCTCAATGACGTATTTGCAAATGACGTCGGTGCAAAAGGTGACCATGTTCTGGCCTGCCGCGTCGCCGGTTGCATATTCAAAAGTGAGAATTAAATGATTTCCCTCAATGTTGGTCTTCATTTCCAGCAACTTGGCAAACCGGCTGCTTTGTTCGGCGAGTTGCCTGAAAATATCGATCCGTTCAAGAACCCAGATCAGAAACGAGCCCAGGTCGGCGATATTTTTGAATTTGAACAGAGGCGATCTTTGGACTCCCTCAATGAGGCAGATTGAAGTTGCTCCTCCGGCTAGAAAACAAGCTTTTATCCCTCGCTGATAGGAGGCAACAAGCGCACCTTCACTGGTTGCCAATGGAATATAAAAATCTCCGTTGGCGGCTGATCCGATAATTCTCAGCGGACCTACAATTCCAGTCGGAACAGAAGTCATACCGACAAAATTTTCAATATTTCCTTCCAACACGTTCAGGTCGTCAAAACACTTCTCACCCGATAGATATTCCAAATCAGTACTGGTGCGTTGCCGGAGTAATTTCAGCCGGGTTCCAATACCCTCGTGCGACAAGGATGTTTCGAAAGAGGGAAATGCATTACCGAGGTCGGGTTGCTTTCTGATACTTTCAATGAGCTCATCCGTATTTTGGATGGAACTTAATGCAAGTAGCGCTTTTTTTGTATTTTCGCTGGAAGAGGCCATTTGAGAGGGGTTTTCGTAAATCTTATTCTTTAGTTTCCTTCAGATCAGATGCAGTAAACTGATGACTCAGCAATTGCTCAAATAGTTGCCAGCGCTTTTGAGAAATATCACCGGCTCCTGCTTGTTTCTCAATGTAATTTTTGACCAATTCCTGTCCATAATTATAGTTGATGACGTAGCTCCGGTATTTTTTAGTGAATCGTACATAATCCGTCGCTCCTTTTGGTGTCAAAAGGCAGTAATCCCGCAGCCATCGTTCTGCTTCTTTGTCATCCATTTTCCCATTTATTATGCCTCGGGCAACTTCGTTACGCGCAAAGTTAAGTTGTGATGAAAGAGATAACGCCTGGAAATATTGATCGGCAAATGTGGTATCCATGCCAGCCAGAGGCATTAGGACTTTTTTGCAGAAGGTTGTTTGTTCATTCCCCGGGAAGGCGACTTCTATGCCATAATTCGCACTTCCTTCTGCTATTAAGGATTGTGGGCTGAATAGTGGGTAAAGTGAAATTTCGACCCACTCTTTGTCGCGGTAAAGATTTTTTTCGAGTAATGCGTTATACACATGGTGACCCGGATAACCTTCGTGGCAAGCAAGATCTATTGCCCTTATGATAAAAATGGGCTGGCTGATGTTGATCTGAATAATGCTTTTATATTTCCCCTGATACCAGTTGTAACCGGACCACGGCTTGTCCGTCACGTATTCAAGAGTGAAGGATTCTTCCTTTGGCAAGTTGTAGTGCTGCAGAGTCCTCCTTCTCGCTTCTTTTATGGCGGCGCGAAATACAGTGTCAATTTTGTTTTTTGGGATGAGAAATTTCTCGGCAAGTTTCTGATATCGGTCAGAGATAGATCCTGTTCCCGGCAAAACATTGTCCAGTTGTTCAATCAGCAACTTGAAATGCTTTTCAGAATTAACCGGAGCAACTGCATCAAACAAATCCTTGGATTCTTCGTCAAAAGCAGAGTATTCCCCTGTGAAGATCTTTATCCTTCGTTCAAATCCGGTCAGTTGTTTGCTCAGCCATAATGCTCTTTTTTTTATGGTGTCGTTTTTTGTCTCTGAGCCAGTTTTCTCAAAAGAAGCACGAAGCGTTTTCACTTCATTTAGCAGACTATCTTTTGGGAATTTCAGCTGCTTGCGAGTTTTTGGTTTCAACGAATCGGGACCATAATAGGCATCAACGAAATCTCCGTCGTATTGCCCTATGGTTAACCCCAGCGTTACATATTTGCAAGCCAGGCTGTTCATTGTGGCTTTTTCGTCAGATTTAGCATTTTTTTGTGTGCATGAAACCATGTGGATTAGCAAGAGGGTGTAGAGGGCATTTTTCATAAATAAGTAGTGTGATAATTCCGGATTTTTTTATTCAAATATCGGTAATGTAATGATTTTAAGTAAAAAACGTAGATGTTGTGCTGAAGAAAACCTTTTTATGATTCAGGACATTATGTGATTACTCATAATGTCCTTTTGACTACACAGTATTCATTTAAAAATGGGTGGAATAATATTTATATCCTGTCGGTAGATCGCAAGTAAAGCATGAGAGCAATAACACAACGAACTCAACCCTTACTAATCAGAAAAATGACTGGGAAAGTTACAATGAAGGAAGAGCAACTTATCGAGCAGTTGAAACTCAATAAACGACAGGCATTCGAATATCTGTACGACCATTATTCGTCGGCGTTGTACGGTATCATTTTCAAAATTCTGAAGGAAGAAGACAGAGCAGCGGATACCTTGCAGGATGCCTTTCTTAAAATATGGAAAAATATTGCCAGTTACAACAGTGAAAAGGGAACATTATTTACTTGGATGCTGAATATAGCTCGCAACACGGCCATTGACAAGCTTCGGTTTGAGGCCAAAAATCAGCATTTGCTACAATTAGATGAAATCAGGGAAATGGAATTAACTTCCGCAGCAATAGTTGATACACCAGTCTCAACAATTGATCTCAGAGCCATTGTTAGTGCGCTTATTCATGAAAAGAAGCAAGTAATTGAGATGGTCTATTTTCAAGGCTATACGCATGAACAAGTGTCGGAAATGCTGCAAGTTCCTTTGGGAACCGTTAAGTCGCGTATCAGAAGGGCGCTGTCAGATCTTCGTAATATTTTTGACAGGCCGCAGATGACGCCGTTGGCAGCATAGCTATTTTTGAACGCGTTGCAAATCCAGATCCTGGAAATCGAAACTGAAATCAGTTAACGGGGAGATAGGTTTCATTTTAATTGATACAGGCCTGTCATTTTCGTCCTTCTGAAAATTCACATACGCATCTGCATCAAGACTCCTGTTGTTCCATTTTACAATGAATGTGTTGTTTTTGTAAAAAAACATTTCTCCTGTAATTTTTGGTGAACGCAAGGATTTAAACCAGATCCTATTGTCAATATTGCTGATTATAACCTCCCCAAACCAGTCATCACGGTAGGTGCCAGTAAAGCTTTTTAAATCAACTTTGCCACTTCCGTTTTTCTGCTCCGACAATATAGCTGTAAAAATGCTGTTGGTAATTGAATCCGCTTCCGCAACCTGGGCTTTTACGGCATCGCTGTTTTTCTTTACCCGATCTGTAGCGGGAATTCCCAGATAACTATCTTTTATCGTATTGGTGATTGTGCTGAAAGCGGCACCCGACTGTTGATTGGTGAAGACAATTATACCGAGTTGAAGTTCAGGCAGCATCGTAACCTGTGTGACCATACCTGCCAATCCTCCTGTGTGGCTAATTTGCTTGTATCCTTTGACATCGCTTAGTACCCATCCGAGACCGTAAGCACTGAAATGTGTATTGTAAGGCGGAGTTGTGTTTACAGGCAGAATCGTTTGAGGCGTCCACATTTCTCGGTGGACTTTTTCACTAAAAAGCCTATTCTTTTGGCCTTTCCCATATTTTCCGTCTTGCATTTGCATAATCACCCATTTACTCATATCGGCCACGCTGGAATTCACCCCGGCAGCAGAAAATCCAAATCTGAAAAGATCACGGGCAATGACCTGAACCTTTCCATTGACGACGCCATGGGCATCGATCACGTTACGTTTGTCCTTTAATCGTTCATAAGAACCTGCGCTCTGTGTCATTTCAAGTGGTTTCATGATTCGTTCTTCAATAAATTCCACCCAACTTTGGCCGCTGACTCTCTCTAAAACTTCGCCAGCTACCATGTACAACAAATTGTCGTAGTCATATTTTGTCCTGAATGCAGATACAGGTTTAAGGAACCTGAGATTGTGTATAATATCTTTCATGGTGAAATTGCTGGAGTCGGGCCAGAACATGAGGTCGCCTGCGCCAAGGCCCAAACCGCTCCTGTGGGTAAGTAAGTCCCGTACTGTAAACTCCTCAGTAACATAAGCATTATACATTCTGAACTCAGGGATGATATCGATCACCCTGGTATCCCACGTCAGTTTTCCCTGATCAATCAATATTCCCAAGGCTGCGGAAGTGAACGCTTTACTATTGGAGGCGACTCCGAATAATGTGTTTTCATCAACCCTTTGCATGGTTTTCAAAGAGCGCACGCCATATCCTTTGGCATGGATTACTTTTCCATCTTTTACTACAGCCACGGCTATCCCCGGAACGTCAAAAGCCTTGAGTGTGCGCTCTGTAACGTCGTCGATTTCCTTAGAGGTAATGACCTGTGCCATGGAAGAGCTCCACAGCAAAAGGATTGCAAGCTGAATTTTAGCGTATCGGGCCGTTTTTATCATCTTGGATTTGAGTTGATTAAGTGTTTAATCTTTCTTTCGGATCAATTAATTCTTCGATTTGTCGGGGAAGGGTGGAATACCCGGCACACCTTTCTGTCCTGGTCCCGTTAGTTTCTTTTTTAGTTCGTCGATCGCACGCTGCAGTTGTATATCTCTGCCAATATACTCCTGATGTGGGTCGTTAACCACTTCAATGTCAGGAGATACGCCCTCTCCTTCGATGATAAACTTTGTTCCGGCTGCGTCGAAATGTGCAAATTCAGGTCGGGTCATTGTTCCGCCATCAATAAAGGGTAGGGAGCCTCGTATCCCGACTACGCCGCCCCAGGTACGCTGGCCAATCAACGGACCGATTTTGTGAAATCGGAATTGGTACGGAAACAAATCACCGTCAGAAGCCGAATATTGGTCTATCAAACAGACTTTAGGTCCAACCTGGACATCTGGCTTGAGTGAAGATGTTTTACTATTGCGAAGCATTACACCAAGGCTGGGCTCACGTCTCAGTCTTTCGATGATCATAGGTGAAACGTTACCCCCGCCATTGCCGCGGTCGTCGATAATGAGCGCCTCTTTGTCGAGCTGTGGATAAAAGTAACGGGCAAACTGGTTGAGACCGTCAACGCCCATGTCCGGAATGTGTAGATAACCAATTTTTCCGCCCGATGCCGCCGAGACTTTTTTGATGTTGTTTTGAACCCATTCGTGGTAATAAAGTGCGGACTCGTCTGCTATTGGTTTAACGATTACTTTCCTGGCTCCCAGCGCGGTGGGCTTGTTATTGACCATTATTTCAATGATCTGGTCAGCCTTTCCGATCAAGCCCTGATAGAGATTGGCAAATGTTTTTACGTCGTTGCCGTTTATAGAAATGATGTAATTTCCTTTTTTTACATCTACACCGGGACTTTTCAATGGAGATACCAGAGACTTATCCCAGCTCTCTCCCGCAAGAATGAAGTCTACTTTATAATACCCGCTCTGATCCCGGCTGAATCGGGCTCCAAGCAATCCCATTTTAATTCGTTCCACATCGGGCCGGTCGCCGCTTGAAACATAAGCATGACCAATGTTGAGTTCTCCGATCATTTCTCCAATCAAATATGTGAGATCGTTGCGATGGTTAACAAAAGGAAGTAGTACGGCATATTTATCGTGCATCGTTTTCCAGTTAACTCCGTGCATATCCGGATCGTAGAAGTAATCACGCATTTGTCGCCAGCTTTCATCGAAAATCTGCTTCCATTCGGCGTGGGTATTCACGTTCACTTTCATGTCTGTAAGATCGAGCTTGTTTTTTGTTTCGATCTTTGACCCGGTCAAGTCTTCAATAAAGTAGTCACTTCCTTTTTTGATCAGGATTTTCTTTTTGTCGGCACTGGCAGCGTATCCGTTGAAGTTTCCGATGTCAGTTTCTTTTTTGTCTTTAAAACTGAAATATTTGAATGTGGAAAGGGAGCGCGCCGAAGAAGTGGAATAGTAAATTCCGTCATTGGCAGCAACCAGGCCGGAATAGTTGCCCGGAGCAACCGGCAGGCTTTCAATTCTTTCCCCTAATCCTTCTTCGTCAATTTGTAATGATATTTCTGAATGAGGTTTGGAAGTATTTTTTTTCTGCTTTCGCATCTTTCTTTTTAACTGCATCCACCTTGCCGGGGATTATTAAGGAGCTATCCGGCTTGACCGAAACTTCATCATTTTCATTTTGAAAAGCAGATTTAACGTTCTTTTCAAGCCGTACCAAATAAGGTTTAGCCATGTCGATGTAGGCGTGATTCCATTCCGTATTACTGTATACGGGGTTGAAATCGCGTTCTGATATGAAATATAGATTTTTCCCGTCCGGACTGAAATTTGGCTGACTGCTGTTGTACCACTGGTCGGTAACGGTTATCTGTTTTCGATTTTCAATATTGTACAGCTGAATCACATCAAATTCTCTGGCTTTACCAGGATCGGTGTAAGCAAGCCACTTACTATCAGGGGCCCAATTGTAGTCAGATATTTCGCGCGAATTGGAATGGGTTACCAATTTTTTGTCTCCGCCGTTCACCGAAATATAAAACAGATCCTGATTCCTGTCACCCAGTAATAAATATTTGCTATCCGGACTCCAGACTGGATTGAATTTGTAGCTTCCACCTCCTTTTGTGATTTGACGGGCGGTTGCCGTGCTGTCCTGCCTTTGTATGTAAATTTCATCCTCTCCGGTCCTGTCCGAAATATAGCTGATGTATTTACCGTCGGGGCTCCATTCTACATTTCTGTCATGGACACCAGGGGAGTTTGTTAGGTTTCGGGTCACCCCGTTTTTTACAGGTAGCGTGAAAACATCGCCGCGAGCACCCAAAGCTGCCCGTTTACCATCAGGAGAAACGGCATAACTATTGATGTATTTGGAGGCGCCCACCTGTTTGTTTCTACCGGATGCCAGGTCTTCCGAAATGGTGATGTGAAGCTGTTCAGTTTTAACGGTATTCAAATCATACAGATAAATATACCCCCCGTTTTCAAATGCTATCGCATCGTTTCCCAGCGACGGGAATTTGCAGTCGTATTCTGTAAATGAAGTAACTTTTACCGTTTGCCTGGATTGGGTATCATACGCAAACAGGTTCATCGTACGGTCCCGATCACTGATAAAGTACACTTTATTTTTGTGATACATAGGGAAAATGTCCTGGGCTGGGTGGTTGGTTATATTTTCCGTTTGACCTGTTTGGTTATCGTAAATCCAGATGTCATCCGCCATCCCTCCTTTGTAATATTTCCAGGTCCTGAATTCACGAAAAACCCTGTTCATGGCAATTTTGCTTCCATTTTCATTATAGCTGCACCAGCCAGCGACGGCAAAAGGTAATTCTTCTGACAGATCGCCATTTAATGGAGCTTTGTACAATTTACCCTTAAATGGATTAAAGGAGGTTCCGCGGCTTCGATAAACCACATACTTATCATCAGGCGTCCATGACATCACCACATTGTTTGGGCCCATGCGGTCAGCAACATCATCACGTGTGAGTGTTGCGGTGTAAGTAATTCTTTTGGGCTCGCCGCCGCTTGAAGGCATTACGAACACTTCTGTTTTCCCGTCGTACTGTCCGGTGAATGCGATTTGGTTTCCATCGTGACTAAACCTGGCGAACATTTCATAGCCAGGGCTATTTGTGATTTTTCGGGCAATCCCACCACTTCGTTGTACTGTGTATAGGTCTCCCGCATATGAGAAAGCAACCTTGTTGCTATGCACAGCCGGGAAACGGAGCAACCGGGATTCCTGACTAAAACTAATTGATATCTGTATAAATACCACGCAGATCGAAAGAAGGCTCTTTTGCATGGTTTTGATTAAAATGGTTGCTGGGGAAATGTAAGCGAATCAGCAAATTGCACAGTGCTCGCTTTACCAAATGCAATATAATGAACTTGTCTATGAGTGGAAAATATCGTTTGAAAAGGATAATCGTTAAGGATCAAATTTCTAATCGAAGCTATTATTTCAGTTTAGAAAAGAGTGCGATTTTACAGTGCTTTTTGACTATAAGCGTATAGTTGTTTTTCTATGTAATTTTTCGTGATATATACCTATACGTTACAAGCTATTTTCGAACAACAAATTTGCTTGCCTGTCTAAATTTATGTCTCCAATCTTCACAAGTATACTTTTTGGTAAAAAAAGTTTAATTTTTTTTCAAAGTCCGGACTCGGGATTTTTCATCTATTAGACTGTATTTTTTTTCGCTCTGACATCACAATGATGATGATTTGCTCCTATAAGCTATTCTACTGTATAGAATAAGTTCTATTTTTTCTCACAAACGAACCCAATCGCCGCTTTTTAATCGGATTTTGGTTGGGTTTTAAATGGGATATTATAAAAATACAATTTTTGTTTTGGGGCTATACATTTTTCGGTCCCAATTTGTTCATCCGTTTTTTTGGAGAAATATTCGATTTTTGTGCGTTTTTTACTATTAATGACGTAGAAATACTTCTTGTTTGCTCTGTAATACAACTTTATAATTGGCGATAGATTAAATTTTAAAATTTTAGAAAAATTAAATAAGTTATATTTTCAACAAACTTTTTTAATTTTTCATTCGTATGTTTATTGTTGTATAGTTACCTCAAACTCAACTTTTTGAAGTTTTTAATGTATGAAAAAATTATTTACCCTTGTCTATTTGTGTACCCTGTATTTAGGGTTAATTGCCTCTTCTTTTAGCGCCCTCGCGATACCCCAGGAATCAGTCTCAGGCGAAGCAACTGCTGCCTGGCCCAGCTGCCCAACATGTGACGATAACAGACTTGGAAACGCGAGTTTTGAAACGAGCCCAAGTAGAAGCGACGTCCCTACAATCTGGAAAATTGCTCAAAATGGAAGTACTGGCGTGGAATTGCTTCAGAACGCCTCTTACAAGGTTTGTGACGATGTGGGCGCTACGTTTGAAGGAAACGGATACTTTTATCAGGATGTGACCGACATTGTGGAGGGAGACGCTGTAACTCTTAAGATTTTTGGTGCACGTCACCAGACAAATGCTGGCCAGAAATTTGAACTGCAGTTTTTGAACGCTGCTGGGACAGTGCTGACCAGCACAAATCAGTATAAAACGGATATTGACAACATCATCGATAACACCAATACGATGAAGTTGTACACAATAACTACCGGAGCGGCGCCTGCCGGAACCGCAAAAGTACGGGTACGTGGATATATGTCAAGTACCGGTGGCTGGATCAAAGTGGATGCTGGATGTCTTACCGTGTTACATTGCGAAACATGTACCGGTAACAAATTGAGCAATCCTGGATTCGAAACCACCGAGGTCAAAAACAACGTAACGGTTCCCACCGTTTGGAAGGCTCAGAAGAACAGCACTACTGAGCTTACAACCGAATCGAGTACACTTTACAAGATTTGTGGTGCGCGGGGTGCAACTTTCTCGGGAAATGGCTACTTGTATCAGGAGGTTGCCGTTGCAGCCGGTAGTAATGTTACCTTGACAATCTGGGGAGCCCGTCACGCATTGAATGCGGGACAGACGTTCCAGCTTGTATTTTTGGATGCTTCTAATGTAGTGAAGGGAACCTTTAGTACGCCAATTGACAAGGATGTCGATGTCGCTCCCTGGGGTCTTGAAAAATATACGATCAATGTGCCGTTTGCTCCGGATGGCACGACCAAAGTAAGTATCAGAGCAAACATGACCAGTACTGGCGGCTGGATCAAGCTGGATCAGGCGTGCTTGACGGTGGTAGAGCAATGTGCTTGTGACGGCAATAAATTGGAGAACGGAAGTTTTGAATCGGTAACAACGGATTGGAAAGCTGGCTCACCAGCTGCAACACTGACTTCGGAATTGCCAACAGGGGGGGTAGGCTGCGGTGCTAAATTTGGAGTACTTACAGGTGCGGGCGGAGTATATCAATCGGAGGATTTTAAGAAAGATGCGAGTGCTAAAGTAGAACTTACTATCTGGGGAGCCACGAATGATGCCTCGAAAAGTCAGTTTTTCAAACTAACGTTCTACAATGGATCTTCGCCAATGTCGACAACAGCAAATAAGTCTGTTGAAGTTAATAATGTGTTTAATGGGAGTGATCCTGTTAATAGATATCTTATGATGTATAACCTCAGTACAGTGGCACCTGCAAACGCCACGTCAGTCCGCCTGGAAATTGTAAATACAACAGGTGCTTCTGGTACGAAACTTTACATCGATCAAGCATGTCTGAAAATCACCGTAGATGGAGCGTTGCCTGTCACGCTGACTGATTTCGCAGTGACGAAAGAAAAATCTTCTGCACTGCTTAGCTGGTCTACAACAGCAGAAACAAATGCATCGGAATTTGAAGTTCAGCAAAGTGAGAATGGCAAAGCATGGAGCAAGATAGGTTCGGTTGAGGCGAAAGGCGAAAGCTCGGCCCTCGTGCGCTACAATTTTGTTCACAACGAGCCAGCCGATGGCAACAACTTCTATCGTCTCAAAATGATCGATTTGGACAACACCTATTCCTTTAGCAGGATTCTTACTTTGAATTTTGAAAATGCAGAGTCAGTGCAGGTTTATCCTAACCCAACATCTGATTTCATGAAACTTACAATTGGCAAGGAGAAAATTGTGAAGGTCCAGCTATACAACGCTCAAGGTGTAATGATGATCGAAACAAAACCTGACAGTTCGGATATCGTGGATTTAAGGCATCTCAAATCGGGGAGCTATATTGTGAAGATAAAACAAGCGAGCGGACTGATAAGTACGCGAAGAATACAGGTTGTTAAATAACCTCAGTGATATTATTTTTCACCGGGCCTTGTTCGCTTTTAGCGAATAAGGCCCGGTTTTTTATGGCTTGTGCTTAACTTTCGGGGAAATTGTAATCGCCCGGGACTTGAAAGATTTTAGATTAGGTAATGCTCTTGCTATGAACGAAAGAGAAGTTGTCGGCGTGGATGATGGTTTTGTCATGGCTGATTTTGGTTCAGATTTTCGTTGGGGTACTGCGGTTGCAGCTTTTCAGGTTGAAGGAGCAGTAAATGCAGATGGACGTGCTGCTTCAATTTGGGATACTTTTACGAAAAAAAAAGGCAGGATAAAGAACAGTGATCACGCTGATACAGCATGCGATTTTTATACCAATTATGAGTCAGATCTCGATTTAGTCCGTGAGCTTGGTTTTGAACATTTCAGGTTCTCGATTTCATGGTCGCGAATTTTGCCAAAAGGTACTGGAGAAATTAACCAGGCGGGTATTGATTTTTACAATCGACTCATCGACAAATGCCTGCAACTGGGTATTGAGCCGTGGATAACCGTTTATCATTGGGATTTGCCTCAGGCTCTTGAGGATCGGGGCGGATGGAAAAATCGTGAAATTGTAGCATGGTTTAATGAGTACGCACGACTCTGTGCGACGGAATTTGGTGACCGGGTGAAGAATTGGATCGTGCTAAACGAGCCTATGGCGGTTGCTGGCCTGGGTTATACCACCGGTCAGCATGCGCCGGGTAAAAAGGGAATCTGGAATTTTTTGCCGGTAGCCCACCATCTGGCGCTATGTCAGGCCGAAGGTGGCCGCGTGGTTCGTGAACATGTTCCGGGCGCATACATTGGAACTGCTGTTTCCTGTTCATTTATAGAAGCGTTTTCCCAAAGTCAAAAAGATATCAAAGCAGCAAAACGCGCAGACGCGATAATGAACCGGTTTTTTATAGAGCCGCTACTTGGAATGGGGTACCCCTTTGACGCTTTCCCGTTTTTAAAGAACATAAAAAAATACATGCGTGAAGGAGATCAGGAAAGGCTTAAGTTCGATTTTGACTTTATAGGGCTGCAAAATTATTTTAGCGTAGTAGTCCGACATTCCTATTTCGCGCCAGTTCTATGGCTTAAGGAAGTGTCGGCCAAAGAAAGAAATGTGCCAAGCACCGTAATGGGCTGGGAGGTCAATCCTGATGGTATGTACAAAATTTTAAAGCAATTTGCTGATTACGAGGATCTGAGAGATATAATCTTGACGGAGAATGGAGCCGCATTTGTGGATGTTTGCACAGACGATGGAGTCAGCGACAAAAGCAGGCTAATGTATTTTAAAGAACATTTGTCGGCGATCCTGAAGGCCAAGAAAGAGGGAGTGACCGTAAAAGGATACCTGGCATGGTCGTTGATTGATAATTTTGAATGGGCAGAAGGGTACACGCCGAGATTTGGTTTGGTACACGTCGACTTCAAAACACAGAAAAGAACAGTTAAGGACTCAGGCAAGTGGTTTGCTAACTTTCTGAAAAAATAATTCACAAGATTTCCAACCTTTTTTGAAGTGAATTGATCTAATCTGGAAATGCCAAATAATGAAACGGATCTCCAAGTCGCTTTTATTGCTTGCGAACTTTCTCGTGTTGAGCTGTACTCCCAACAAAGTGCCGGCTGACTGTATGGGAGAGCCCAAGGGGTTTGCCTGTTATCAAAATTATGATCCGGTATGTGGCTGTAACGGCGTGACCTACTCTAATGACTGCGAAGCTGATGCAGCGGGCGTTAAAAGCTTTGTTGCCGGAAAGTGTAATCAAAATAAATAGCAAAGTATCATGAAGGTTCTGATTGTATTGTTCGGTTTGATTGTATGGATTGGAAGCTGTAGTGATGAAACAGAGGCATTAAAAGCAGGTGAACTGGAAGCCGACGCGACCTGGGTAAATATGCTCGCTTCTGATGGCTGTTCGTGGCATTTCGCTATAAATTCGAAGGATACCACGATATTTCTGGTTCCCAGCGAAGCTTCACTGGCAAAAATTGAATCTTCCATCGGCAAAATGGAGGGCTATTACGTGATTACCGATGTCCATCTCAAGTACAATCTTACTGGTGCCAGGAAGGATGTTCTCTGCGGCTGGGGACATACTGCCAATTACGATGAAATTGAGGTTTTAGAAATCCGGAAGAGATAAAATAACTTCTTTTCGGGTTATTAGTCCCCTGGTATAATGTTATAAATGGAGGATTTTCTTCGCTTCATCCTCTGAATAATACGGTCCCAATTCTGCTTCATCAATAATTTCCTGCACCTGATTTTCGGTTGCTGGTTCCCCTTCTTTCAAGTCTGAGGTTGTCTCTTGATACTCAATTGTCTGTTCGGAAGCAAGTTTTTGCAATAGTTCGGTCACCCTGGTGTAATTGGATTCCTGCTGAACTTTAATTGTGAACGTTTTCATATCGGATTATTTATCGGCCACTTAACACATCTTGGTCACTTTGGTTAACGTAAACAAAAATTGTACCTGTCGGCACTGGAACGTGCTGGTTCGGCGCACACCTGTTCGGAAATGGACATTAATTGGTAAATTTATTTTTTCAAAGTGCTGATAATCATTGGTTTGAATTCTTGGTGTTGTTTTTGTGATGCATCGTTCAGGGTTAGCATTACTTTTTTATTTTAACGAAGTTTAATGGCCGTGCAACCTGTGGGTATTTTTTACCATCATTATCAAAAACTTATCTAATTAGATCATGAAAAAAAGAAATTTATTATTCCTGATGATTGCAGCGATATTTTCACTCGCTTCCAATGCCCAGTCAAATGATGACAAACTTTATGTGACGAAAACCTTTACCAATTCATCTCTAAATGCACTTGCTGTGGAAACTTCCGGTGGATCCATTCTGGTGAATGGGGGAGAATCCAGTGCTGGTTTTAAGGTAGATATGTATGTTCGTCCAAACAACTGGAATGGCAAACAAGATCTCAGCAAAGAAGAAATTGAAGACCGTCTGGAAGATTACGATATTTTTATTGGGACAGAAGGTAACAAGGTTGTGGCTACGGCAAAGCGCAAAAACAACAATAGCTGGGATAATAAAAAGAGCATCTCCATCGGTTTTAAAGTTTATACCCCGCGTAAAGTTACCACGGATCTGAAAACCAGCGGTGGCAGCATTAAGATCGCATCACTAACTGGTGACCAGCATTTTACCACGAGCGGTGGCAGCTTGAAAGTGAATGATCTGGATGGTATAATCAGAGGACGTACTTCCGGCGGAAGTATTGAAGTTTCCAATTGTAGCAAAGATATTGAACTTGTTACCAGTGGCGGAAGTATAAAAGCCAGCGAATTGAAAGGTAAAATTGACCTCAAAACTTCTGGTGGAAGCATCACTTTGAATAATCTGAACGGTGAGATCGAAGCGCATACGAGCGGCGGAAGTGTCCACGGGGAAGACATCAAAGGGAAGCTTGACACGGGTACATCTGGGGGATCGGTTCGTTTGGCTAATGTTTCAGGTAGTCTGAAAGCAAGCACGAGCGCCGGAAGTATTGAGGTTTCAATGAAAACGCTGGGTGAATATTTAAGTTTGTCAAGCTCTGCCGGAACCGTACGCGTTACGATGCCACTGGATAAAGGTTTGGACTTGAATTTGAGAGGAAATAAAGTTTCTATCCCGCTTAAGAACTTTGATGGAAACGTTGAGAAAGATCGTGTTAACGGAAAGATGAACGGAGGAGGGGTGCCCGTTACGCTATCCGCAAGCAGTGGAAGCATCTATGTGAATCAGTAAGTTGTGTTTTTAGTAAGGAAATTAAGAAGTCTATTAGCCATATCTTAAAAATGAAAGCGACCAGGGTGTCCCGAAAAGGGGCACCTTTGTTGGTAGTGGGTGGCTAATACTGCACCAGAAATATTTCAAAATTTGCCATTGACCTAGACGAACCATTACTTTTGAAGCGGTCAATTGGACTCTAAAATTTTGAGAAATGATTCGAGATCAACGACTTTAAGCAAGTCCTTCTAACAGCATACATAGCTACCTCTAACTCAGCCGCACCGAAAACAGATCCTTCGATCTAAGGTAGATCCAGCTGACGACTGCAATGGTAACCACCCCGCCCATCATTACAGAAGGGACCGTGCCAAACATTTTGGCCATCACACCTGATTCAAAAGCACCAAGCTCATTAGACGAGCTCACAAACATACCGTTAACAGCGGCAACCCTTCCCCGCATTTCGTCGGGAGGGTAAATCTGAAGGATTGTTTGCCGGATGATCACGCTGACACTGTCAAAAACGCCTGTCGCAAAAAGGGCTGCGCAGGGCAAAAGAAAACTTGTCGAAAGGGAAAAAATGATCGTAAACACACCAAAGCCAGCCACTGCAATCAACATATTTCTCCATGCCTGGCCGGTCGGAGGAAAGTAAGCCATTGCAAACATGGTGAGAAGGGAGCCAATCGAAGGAGCCGCACGCAGGAGCCCGAGGCCCTCAGGTCCGACTTTTAAAATATCTTCCGCAAAGACTGGTAAAATAGCCACCACGCCTCCAAAAAGAACGGAAAATAAATCGAGTGAAATGGCATAAAGAACAATTCTGGTACGGAATACAAACCTGAATCCTTCCTTGAGGCTCTCCATTAGTGGTGTTACGATTTTTTGGAACTCGGGACGAGTTTTGATCATTGCCAGGAGAAACCAGCACACCACAAAACTGAAAATAACGATCAGCAAAGTGTGTGTTAAGCCGATGTATGCGTAAAGGAATCCCGCAGCGGCCGGACCGGTGATAGAACCAGCTTGCCAGAACGAGCTGCTCCAGGTAGAGGAATTGTGATAAATAGGCCTGGGCACAAGAAAAGGTTTGAGTGAGCTGGAGGCGGGGGAATAGAATCCTTTTGCAAAACCAATAATCGCGAATACCGAATAAATCGCTGCAAGATGCTGCCCCTGCGTTAGGGAATTGTAAATGGCCGGCTGAAAAACAGTGTAAAGAATTACCGAGCCCAGCAAGATGACCACCAGGCTGATATGCATAATGGTGATCTTATTTCTTTGATCGGCCACGTACCCGCCAAACAACGAGGTTGCGATGAATGGAACGACTTCGGCCAGTCCTATCAACCCGAGGGCCAATGGATCGTGAGTCATTTTATAAAGTTCGTAGGCAACAATTACTTCCTGAATTAATATTGTAGCAGAAAATAAAAATGTGTTGGTAATATAAAACCGAAAGTCGGAATAGCGCAGTGCCGCGTATGGATCTTGTGAAGATGTGGCTTTCAAATTAGATTTTTCGTGGTGTTATCTGGCTAACAACTTTAAGATGCGTTTATGTTCTCTTTAATGAAAAATTAATGATAGTTGTTTAATGAGTGCATTTTTTGATTTTTTGCCAGCTTGAATCAATCTTTTACAAATCATTTACAATGTTTTACAGCGGTTTAACCCGCACTCAAGTCTCGATTCTTAAATTTGATCCTGATCAATTCTGAAGGCGCTAACGGAAAAGGATGTACTTGGTAGGCGTGTCAATTACTTGGCTTACATATTTCCCATGCTCTTAGGAATCGACGAAAGCTCATTGAACCAATGAACCTTTAATCCTGTAACCATCAAATTATCTGTCATGAAAAACACAACATCAAGTCTGCTTTTAACACTTGTTCTGCTGCTTACGCTGTCCGTGTCTCAATCTTTTCCTGAAAATCCAGCCGCTGGTTTTCACTACAATCCCATGTTATTGAACGGAAAATCAATGGACATAACCAGGCTTTCGACGGCTAGCAGAGGAAAGCTCAGTGTGGAAGACTATGAATCTGCTCAAATTACAACGGTGCCATTTTATATTTACCTTGTCCGCGCCGGCAAAATAGTCGATGTGGATGTTCACAAACGTGATCATGCAGTTTTGGAAATCGAACTATCTGATATTCTAAAATCCGCCAAGCCCGGGGATCAGTTGTTTATCGACCTTGCCGGGAAAAATCAGAAGACGGCCCGACGGATTATTCGGATAAAGCAGGATCCTATTCTACCCAGATTCAACTGGTTATATGGAGTTATTAAATCGAAGGAAGGCTGTTAACTTTACAGTTTGGTAAATCTGTATATCACCAATTTTTTCTGATCAAACAAATGCTTCACTCATATCAAAGACGAATGTCGAAGCTCGTCCGGATTTCTTTCCCGATCATTGTTACTATCATGTTGCTGTTTGTGGGAATAGAAAAAGTGATTGCTAATAATGAGTCAATTCGATTTGCGGAAAAAGTAAACCTTGCATTGCGCCGAACCGCACATCATTTGCTGGCCATCAATGGTGACAGCACTTCCACGATCCCGCCTGTGAAGCAACAGGATGCCAATACGTTCATTATTCGTGTAGATCACCTTTTTGACTATGATAAATTGCCTGTTTTTCTGCAGCAATCGCTGGATATACAAGGCGTTCACCGGACTTACAATGTCAGTATTTTGGAATGTGAAAACGGCGAATTGCGGTTAGGCTATAATTTTATGGATCTAAAGCAAAAGGAAGGAATTCCATGTGGCGGACGAACGCAGCAACCGGGCTGTTATGATCTGAAAGTTTCATTTGATCCTGAAAAACAGGTTGCTTCAACCGTTACCAATTGGTGGGTTTTGCCTTTTGGAAGTATTGTTGCATTACTGGGATTTATGGTATGGCGTCGATCGAGAAAGGATCACACCTCAGAAATACCAGTACTGATTGAGCCGAATACTGACCAAAAATTGCAGTTTGGGAAGTCAGAGCTTGATATGTCAAATCTGCTATTGATTTGTCCCGGTACAACGTACAATTTGACTTACAGGGAAGCAAAGTTATTAAGACTCTTCGTTACAAATACCAACCAGATTCTTGAGAGGGATTTTATTCTTAAATCGGTTTGGGAGGATGAAGGCATTATTGTGGGCCGTAGTGTGGACGTTTTTGTTTCAAGGCTTCGGAAAATGTTAACTGCCGATTCGTTCGTAAAGATCACAGCAGTACATGGCGTCGGCTACCGGATGGAGGTTTTATCTTGATATATGTTTCGAACTTATCTTAAAATTGCTGGTCGCCATTTATGGCAGACGAGGATGTATGCCTGTATCAATGTCTCGGGCCTGGCGGTGGGCATTACCTGCGTTTTGCTTGCTGTACTATATGTTACCGACGAACATAGCTTTGACTCGTTTCATCAGGCTAATCTTTTCAGAGTGACCAGCCAGGTAACTTTTGAAGGTAAAAATGAGACGACGGGTGGGACGGGTCAGGTCCAGGGGCCGACGTTCAGGTCGCAGGTCCCTGAGGTGCTGAACTTTTCAAGGGTAATGGGAGGCGGTATTTATGAAGATGTAAGGACTGGAGACCTGGCTTTGAGGCTACAGGTTTTATTTGTGGATGACTCATTTTTTGATGTCTTTACTTTTAAGTTGAAAAGAGGAGATTCGAAAACAGCGCTTAAAAATGTTAATTCCGTTGTAATCACTTACAAGACTGCACTTAGGTTTTTTGGAAGGCTCGACGTCGTGGGAAAGACTCTGAACATGGATTATGAACCTTCGGCAAGACGTATCGGAACACCGTTAGTGGTCTCGGGAGTTGTAGAAGACCCTCCTGCAAATTCATCTATTCAGTTCGATATACTGTTTCCATTTAAGTTTATGAAGGTCAGTTTTGATGATGCAAGCTGGCTTAATACATATTTGGGCACATTTGTTGTTTTACATCCCAGGGCCAATATTGACCTAGTTGCGAAAAAATTTGATCAGATTCACAGCATTTACGCACAGAGGCAGCTTACAGAAAGCAAGCGATCGAACGGCTATGCGCCCCGGATTCAGTACGGATTGCAGCGGATAACGGATATTCATCTTAACCCTGCGAACATTTCAGACAAAACGGGTGAAGACGGTGTAGTCAACGGAAGCAAACCCATTTATTCCTACCTTTTTCTGGGCATAGCAATATTCATCCTGCTGATGGCGAGCATCAATTTTGTTAATGTCAGTATTGCCATTTCCATGAGGAGAACAAAAGAAGTCGGGGTCAGAAAGGTAACGGGAGGTACCCGGTTTCAAATTCTGGCACAGTTCCTGGGAGAGTCGGGACTGCTGTGCATCATTGCAATCATACTTGCTTTGGTGTTAACTTTTTCAATCCTGCCCGTTTTTAATCAGCTTTCAGGGAAAAAGATTTCATTTAGTGAATTATGGAGCGCAGGATTTATGCTCTGGCTTACTGCGATTTTTCTTGTAAATATTCTTTTTTCAGGACTTTACCCGGCATTTTTACTTTCAGGGTTCAACCCTGTACAAGTACTGTACCGAAGGCAAACGCTTTCCGGTGGAAATAAAATAGGTAACAGTTTGTTGACTTTTCAGTTCTTCGTTGCAATACTTCTGGGGATTTGCACAACGATTTTTTATCAACAGATGCATTTTGTCCAAAATAAGGATCTGGGTTATGATCCCCATCAAATCGTAAGGATAAAAATTCCCGGATTGGCCGATACGAAAAATATGGCCACCCTATTTAAAAATGAATTGAAACGCGATGCACAGATCAAGCGGCTTTCAGTTACGGGGGAATTCGGCTCGTATGATACAAAAGTTAATGATCGGGTCATTAAATCAAATTATCGTAGTATCGACACAGATTATCTGCCAGTTCTTAACATTAAAATCAAGGAGGGAAGGAATTTTTCGCATCAGTTGCCCGGCGACAAAGAGCACGGTATTTTGGTTAATGAAGCATTTGTGAAGGCCTCAGAATTGACAAATCCTGTCGGGCTACAAGTGAGAGCTGACCCTTATTTTGGAGCCAATCCGTTTACAATAATCGGTGTTGTGAAAAATTTTCATACCGGATCTTTCAGAGAAGAAATCAGGCCGGTAATCATGTTCATGAGCGAACAATACGGAGGAGATGCAATATTGACCAAGGTCGAAGTAAAACAGAAAAGCAGTATTCTCCGGAGTTTAGAAAATACTTTCAAGAAATTAATGCCAGGAGCTGTATTTGACTTCGCTTTCCTGGATGAGCAGAACGCCAGAGCTTATGAGCAGGAACTGCGTTGGCAGAAGATCATCAGTTATGCAACGGTACTATCGGTGTTCATTTGCTGTATTGGCCTTTTTGCGCTGGCTCATTTATCTACCGCTCAGCGAACCAGGGAAACCGGCATTCGGATCGTACTGGGGGCTTCGGTATCGGATATTGTATTTCTATTTTCAAAGGGGTTTTTGAAATTGGTTTTAATTGCAATTTTTATTGCTGGGCCTGTTGCATACAGGCTGATGGATTACTGGCTTGAATCATTCGCTTACAAGGTTGGCATTGAATGGTGGGTTTTTGTAATGTCTGGTGGTTTTGCAATAATCACATCTCTTATCACGGTCGGCTCACAAGCGGTCAAGGCTGCATGGATGAATCCGGTAAATGCGATTCGTTCGGGAAATGAGTAGCTTGATTTTTTGTCTACAATGTGTTTCATGCCTGACAGTAGCCAAAGTTGTCAAAATATAATGATCTCAATTCTGCGAGGCCTTTCCAAATGAATATCTTTGGGTGTCATCTTTCAGTCATGAGCTAATGTTATCATTCAGGCACGAGGTATTTTTTGAAGTCGCAAATCTGCTGAGCTTTACCAAGGCAAGTCAGGTGCTGAATCTTAGCCAACCGGCCATCAGTAAGCATATTAAGGCCTTGGAGGAGCAGTATAAAACGAGCTTGTTTGAACGTTCAGGAGGTGGAATAAAATTGACTGAACAGGGGAGAATCCTTCGAACGCATGTGCGCCTGGCGAAGGAGGTTCAGATTCAGCTCGAATATGAATTGAGCACACATTTGGACGAATACAACGCAAAAGGTGAATTACGTCTAGGTGCAAGCACCACGGTAACGCTGTACATTATTCCAGAAATTTTGTCGGCCTTTCGACGTAGATATCCAAATGTTCATATCACGCTTCTCAATCGTAACTCAGAAAATGTACTGACGGCACTGGGACAAAATGAAATTGACCTGGGAATTATTGAAGGACAGACAAAGACAACGTCAATCAGCTATCGCTACTTTCTGACAGATGAAGTGATCGCGGTTTGTTCTCCCTCAAGCGAACTGTGGGCGAGGGAGACTATTAGTTTACAGGAGCTGAGAAACTACCCCGTTGCACTCAGGGAAAGAGGATCGGGTACACTTGCCTCGGTAAAATCGGCACTGGAGGAGCGGAATTTCAAACTTTCGGATCTCAACAATAACATTTCGCTCGGCGGTACAGAAGCGCTTAAAAATTTCCTGCTCGTCGATGATTGCCTTGGATTTCTTCCGCTACGCTCGGTACAAAAGGAATTAGATTCCGGAACGCTCAAACGGGTGTTTGTAGAAGGCTTGACAATTCACAGACAATTTTATTTTATCCAAAGGCATGGTTCGGAAAATGATCCGTTCGGTCAGGCTTTTGTTAAATTCGCCTTAAATCTTCATAACTTAAAGTTATAGTGTATGCTTAAATGGCATTGGCTATGCTATCGATCAGCATCTATCTTTGTATTGGAAAACCATACAAAAAGCAATGCTAAAAACGGATCTTTTGACCTCACATATCACGCATCTGGAATGTGCTGTCAGTAAAAAGAAATATAGTCATCTCGAAGTTCAGACCTATTGCACCAATGAGGGGCAAGGCTGGAAGTCGCCTCTCTACGCCAAGTATGGTTCATTGTATAGAATTTCTAAATCTTTACTCCCGGATAGAGCTGCTTCACTGTGGCGGTATTTTGAGTTTCTGCCGGTTTTAAATCCTGAAAATGTAGTGAGCCTGGGAGAAGGGTTCACGCCTATATTACAGCTATCCAATCTGGGAAAAGATCACGAAATCCCGAATCTATATCTGAAAGACGAATCATTGAATCCCACCGGATCTTTTAAAGCGAGGGGCCAGTCTGTAGCGGTTTCAAAAATGAAAGAACTTGGTATACAACGCTGCATCGTTCCCACAGCTGGCAACGCGGGTGGAGCCCTTGCAGCTTATGGGGCGAAGGCAAATATTGAGGTGATTGTGGTAATGCCGAGGCATACCCCCGAAATTTTCAAACAGGAGTGCCAGTATTTCGGGGCGAAACTTATCTTGGTTGACGGGCTGATCAGCGATTGCGGTCGGGTTGTCGCTCAAATGCGTGAAAAGGAAGATTACTTCGATGTTTCGACCATGAAGGAGCCCTACCGTCTCGAAGGCAAAAAGACGATGGGATTTGAAATAGCTGAACAGATGAACTGGGAGCTTCCGGACGTTATTTTCTATCCCACGGGCGGCGGAACGGGTTTGATCGGAATCTGGAAAGCATTTCACGAGATGCGGGAAGCGGGCTGGATCAAAGGCAAATTTCCTAAGATGATTGCCGTTCAGACAGAAAATTGCCAGCCAATTGTGTGGTCCTTCGAAGGCAGGCATGAAAGTTCAGTCGGATATTCGGCAAAGGCCTCAGTAGCCAACGGGTTGGCTGTTCCTTTTCCCTTTGCCGAAATGCAAATATTGCAGGTGCTGAAAGAGTCGGGTGGATATGCGCTTTCTGTTACGGAAGCCGAGCTGCTGCAAGGCGTGAAATCCTTTGCAGCGCGGGAAGGTTTGTTTGTAGCTCCGGAGGGTGGGACATTGCTGCCTGCTGTCAAAAAAGCCATTGAAAATAAATGGATCAATCGTGAAGATAAAATCTTACTGCTAAATACCGGAAGTGCTTACAAGTACGCGGATAACCTGATTTGATGCGGAACTGCTATTTGATTTACTTCCTTTTTTGAATTCAAAAGTGATTTTTCAATAGTCTTCGCCTCAGAATTTGACATAATTTAGTCGAAGTGATTTTAATGTTTTTTACCGTTCGATACCGTACACATTTGTACGATTCCGAACGGTAATTTTTTTTGGTTTTAGTTTAACATCCTCAAAGTCAGAGCTGTATTCTTCTGGCAAGGGTTTTTAAAATAGAATGGCAACGGAGATGTAAATACATGAATTTGATTTTAGCGTCTAGTATCCGTTCTTGTATTTAAAATCTTACATAACCATTCTTATGATCAAACTGGAAAAAGTATCCAAGCATTACCCTGCCGGCTTTGGAAAGACCTACGTCCTGCGCCATATCGACCTAAATATTAAACAAGGAGAGTTTGTGTCTATTATGGGTCCTTCGGGATCGGGTAAGTCAACGTTGCTGCATATTTTAGGGTTACTGGAAGAACCGTCGGAAGGGGAGTATCTGTTTCTGGATGAGCCGGTTCAAAAATTATCGGAAAAGAAACGAACAGAGTTGCATCGTCATCATATCGGTTTTGTATTTCAGGCATATCACCTCATTGACGAACTGACCGTTTATGAGAACATCGAAACGCCGTTGCTGTATAAAGGAACTTCGTCATCTGAAAGAAAAAGCCGGGTCGCAGAATTACTGGACAGGTTCAATATGGTGGCGAAAAAGGATCTTTTTCCGCATCAGCTTTCAGGCGGTCAGCAGCAATTGGTCGGCGTGGCAAGGGCTATCGTCCACAACCCGAAAGTGATTTTCGCTGATGAACCTACAGGAAACCTGCATTCCGAGCAGTCGGTAGAAATTATGGAATTATTTCAAAAACTTAACCAGGAAGATAAAGTAACCATCGTACAGGTTACCCATTCAGAAACCAATGCGACTTACGGAAATCGTATTGTCAGATTGAAGGATGGGTGGCTGGCTTAAAAAGCAGAATCGAAGAAAGGGAGCAGGAGCGACGTGTGAGCTCAGTATTAAGATGGTGGTCTGGACTCCATTACTTTCAGGTTTAACTTTCCTTCATTCTTCTTCCTCCTTTTGTCCCTTTAAAATCTATTAGTCATGAAACATTTAATATTACTACTCCTATTTTTTCCGGTCGTTTCTCGGGCACAAAAGACGTTAAGTCTGGCCGAATGTGTTGAGTTATTGAGTAAAAACAATCTTGTCTATCGCCAGGGCAATCTGCAGGCCGAAGCTGCCCAGGCCAATTTGCGGCAGACAAGATCTCTGGCGCTGCCCCAGATTTCTGTTGGATCCAACAATAGTGTCAATCTTGGAAGAAGTATTGACCAGTATACCAATGCGTACATTGATCAGGTTTACAATTACAGTTCGGTGGGTGCTGGTTTTCAGGTTCCTCTTTTTCAGGGATTCAGATTGCAAAACCAGATTCGCCAGGGTCAGCTTTTGAAAGAATCTTCACTTGAGAACAGAACGGCCGTTTTAAATGCACAAACCATTCTTTTGGTGCAGGGATACGTGAATGTACTGGCAACAAAAGCTTTGTATGAAGCAGCAGACCAGCAGGTAGCTTCGTCACTCATCCAGCTTGACCGTGTCGAAAAACAGGTTAATGCCGGAACCATGGGTTCGAACTTGCTTTACGAAATCAAAGCACAGCTCGCCAATGATAAGTTTGATCAGGTGACCGCACTCAATAATTATCGCACGGCAAGGCTGGTACTGTTTCAAAGAATAAATATTCAGCCGGATGACCAGATTGAACTCGAATCCCTTGACCAACAGATCACGAAACCAGACGCGCAGGATGCGGTAGCGTTATATGAAAATGCGCAAAAGAATTTTCCTGAATTAATAAGCGCGGAACTCTATCGTCAAAGTTTTGCGTATCAGGTTAAATCAATTAAGGCGGCGCATTTCCCTTCTCTCACACTGGGTGCAAGTTTTGGAGCGTTTTATGCGTCTACGAACAAGAATCTTGACTACCTCAATCAGCTCAATGCCACCCGAAATGGTTCGATGAGCCTTAATCTAAATATTCCTATCATGGGACATTGGGTAACGAGGCCGCGGGTCGAAGTAGCAAAAGTGCAGGAAAGACTTGCTCAAAACCAGCTTGATCTAACAAAACAGCAATTAAGACAATCCATCGAACTTGCTGTTTTAAATTTGAATGCGGCTACCGACAGACTGCAGGCAGCACAAGGACAAGCTGAATCACTCACGGCAAGTTTCACGGTTGTTGAAAGCAAGCTGAATGCAGGTATTGCTAATATTTTTGAATACTCTCTCGCTAAGGCCAATCTAGCAAAGGCGCAGGCGAATTTGATTCAGGCTAAATATGAATTTTTAATGCAAAATCGACTTATTCAATATTATCGTCAGGGAAACTGGGCAGGCGTGTTTTAAAAGGGTAAAATTCTGAAATGGTAGCATAGTGTAATGCGATTTCAAATAGTGGTCTGGTTTCAACTGCCGGATTGGAGAAGTTACTTTCAGTCACAAGTGTGGCTTTCAGATATTAGTCATTGGTGATGACAAACAACTAGTTAGGTTAAATTTAGGTAAGTAGTTTTTAGAGACGGCTGGCAGGCCGTCTCTTTTGTTATATGTTAAAAAAAGCAAAAGGAGTACATCGGTTACATAATGTGATTATCTTGTAGTCTAATCAATATCTAATGGTCATGAAAAAAAATCTTCTTATCGGAATATTTGGCTGCATATGGATTGCACTTCCCAGCCAGGCTCAGTTGCAAAAGGGTACAATGTACCTGGGTGCCACCGTTACCTTCGACGGATCAGCCGTAAGGCCCGAAATTCTCAATCTCAAGTCCTACGGTGAGTACAATCGCTTTGCAATAAACCCGTCTTTTATGATGGGTAAATTTTTTGCCGACAATAAAATGTTCGGAGTGGGAGTAGGAGGGCCTTTTATCTTTGGATGGGGCAATAGCCCAAACCCGGATGGAACAGAGAATAAGTCACATGTTACACAGGGCGCATATACCTTGTCACCTTATCTGCGGCACTACAAATCGTTGAATTCAAAATGGGCGCTCTTCCTTACATCTGCGGTCGATCTGGCTTACTTGAATATATCGGAAAAAAATCGGATTGAGAAAGCTTCCCGCAATGGCGTTTCTGCTGGCCTGCGGATTGTTCCGGGAATATCCTATTGGATCACACCAAGGTTTGCGCTGGAGTCGGACGTCAACTTGTTCTCCCTTAGTGCGGGTTATAAAAATTTCTTCGAGACGAAATCGATCTATTTCAATTCTGCTGTGACCACAGGCGTCACCAGTTACTTTTCAGTTCGTGCCTCTTGGTATATTCAAAAACCTTAACCGAATCTTATATATGAAAAATATACTTTTTCTTTGCCTAATTCTTCTGGTCAGCCTAAACCAAATGTCGTTTGCACAGTTTAATGGTAAACAGTTTATATCAGGATCCGCAGGATTGAATTTTTATAACGCAAAGGTGCAGTCGGGTACTCCCACCAACGGATACGGTTATCAGTTCGATATATTACTGGGAACTTTCAAAACGGAAACGAAAGCAACTGGATGGAAATTAAGCAGTACCTTAAGCGGGGTTAAGAATGTTTATACGATCTATCCAAATGGTGTTGGCAAGGATTTTGCAAAGAGCGGGATTAATCATCTTGAATTTGGAGTTGGCAGGTTCTGGCAGTTTTACAAGCATTTCAATGCAAAAACAGGAATTTTCGCTGGCCCTGATGTAAATCTTTCATATCAGCGTGGAGAAACATATTCAACCAGCAGCAACGTTCTTTCATTGTTGCGAGACAGGACCGATAAAATCAGTCTTTCTGCCGGATTGAGTGCGGGCCTTTATTACCAGTTTTCGGCGAAATGGTGGCTAACAGCCAGTCTGGCGTTTTCAACCCCTGTTTCTATTGATTATTCTTTTGTGACCAATGATAATATCACAAGTGGCGATCAACATAAAAATCAGCAGCTTCACTATAGATTTTCACCAGAGTTTTCTTTTCCTTCCGTTGGTTTTGGTTTACGTTATTTTTTCAATCGTTAGGATTCTTAAAGCGTAAATAAATAAACTTATTACATTAAAAAGATAGTGGCTATGCCTTCTTTGGTATAACCACTATGTACATTTTAATGAAAAAATATTTTTTTGTTTTTTTTATTGTTGCGGTTTCAGCTTGCCATAAGCCAAACTATACAGCGCTAGATGTTCCCTGGGCGCCTGACTATAGATTGGATCGCTCAGAAGCTTCAATAGTTTCGTTTGAAAAGACAGATGCCGAAAGCATGCCAGCTCCCGGCGGAATAGTCCTTACAGGAAGCTCTTCCTTTACCAAATGGCTAAACGCGGCTGAGGATCTGGCCCCCCTTCCCATTGTCAACCGAGGCTTTGGCGGCTCAACGTTGCCCGAAGTTATTTACTACGCGGACAGGGCCATCTTTAAATATCACCCGAAAACAATTGTCATTTACTGTGAGAATGATATGTTTGGCCCTAAGAAGAAAACGCCCGAACAGACGCGTGATGCATATGTGCAGCTTACAAAACTAATTCACGAAAAGGAGCCCAAGGCGTTCATTTATGGCATTTCTTTGAAGCCTTCACCATCCCGGTGGGCTAAAAGAGACGATTCCGAAAAAGCGAACAAGCTAATTCAGGATTTCATTAAGTCGGATCGCAGACATGAATATATCGATGTGTGGCCGGTTATGCTCAAAAGTGGAAGGCCTGACGGCAGTATATTTTTGAAGGATAGCCTTCATATGAATGAGGAGGGGTATCGTCGATGGACAAAGGTTTTGAAGCCGATTTTGGAAAAGCCGGTGTAGCACTTTCGTGTAGTAGAAATTACGATAGAAAGAATTGAAAAACTAGGGGTAAGGGTGTCTGTTTTAAAGTAAAGTCACTATCTTAACCGAAAAAATATACTTCCCGATAAACGTGATATAGCATTATAATAATGAAAGTAACTGCGGTTTTTGATATTGGCCGGACCAATAAGAAATATGTACTATTTGATCAGAATTATCAGATAGTCGAAGAAGTCAGCGAATCTCTTCCTGAAACGACAGACGAAGATGGGTTTCCTACCGAAGATATCGGGCTTCTCACCGAATGGGTTCAATCACGTTGGGAGGATTTGAAAAACAATCCCAAGTACGACATTAAAGCGGTGAACGCGGCAGCATACGGGGCTAGTCTTGTACATCTCGATGCTGAGAATAAACCCGTTGCCCCTCTTTATTCTTATCTCAAACCTTACCCCGAGGGATTGCTCAGTCAGTTTTATAGTACTTACGGTGATCCAACCCGAATTGCATTGCAAACTGGCTCTCCCGCAATGGGCATGTTGAATTCTGGCATGCAACTTTATTGGATCAAGCATACCAAGCCCGAATTGTATAGCAAAATCATTTCGTCACTTCACCTGCCTCAATACATCCTTTTTCTTTTAACAGGAAGAAAGGTAAGTGATTATACTTCCGTAGGATGCCACACGATGCTATGGAGTTTTGAAATGTGGGATTATCATGAGTGGGTGAAAAAAGAGGTCATTCAGAAAAAAATGCCCCCTATACTTGCATCGTCATCTTTCATTTACCGTAACGGAGACAAAGGGATACAATCAGGTTTTGGATTGCATGACAGCTCGTCTGCCTTGATTCCTTACCGGATGGCGCTCAAGAAAACCTTCGTGCTGCTGTCAACGGGGACCTGGTGTATCAATTTCAATTTGTTTGCCTCAAAGCCACTGACATCGTATCAGTTGGAAAGAGATTGCCTCAACTTCCTGACCCCTGAGGGTAGTGGCGTTACCACTTCGCGTTTATTTATGGGCCGTGAACACGATTTTCAAGTGGCCCGCATCGCTGAATATTTCCGGGTCGAGCCTGATTTTTACAAAAAGGTTTCATTTAACCCTGCATTCCTTGATGCTGACACACCGCCTTTCTATACCTCATGCATGGTGGGAAATGGTCCATTTCCAGAGCCAAGTCCACAGGAATGGCAGGTTAGTGCGTTTGCTTCGGCTGAGTCGGCCTACCATCATTTGATAAAAGGGCTCACAGACCTGCTGGTTGTTTCACTACAATTGATTGGAATCAATGAAGTCGACGCAATTTACATTGACGGAGGTTTCGCAAGAAATGAAATATTTACACGTCTCGTTGCCAGGAGTTTTCCGAATCATTCGGTGTATGCGACGGAACTGCCTTATGCGACTTCTTTAGGGGCTGCCCTGCATGTGACCCGCCCTCAGGCTTATGAATTTAAAGACGAAATCATAGAGATAAAGCCTTGATGACTAACTGATCCGGCTCCAATTTGTTTCTTCCTTTTTGATATTGGCCAGATGGTTTCGTATCGGGAAATTAGCAGGTTGGAGCAGCTCGGGATCATCCTGCAAAATAGCTTCCGCGGAAATACGCGCCGCCTTCAGTATTTCCGTGTCCTGGGAAAGATTTGATATCAATAAATCCATCAGTCCACTCTGTTGCGTGCCGGTGATGTCGCCAGGTCCTCTAAGCTGAAGATCCACTTCGGCGATTTCGAACCCGTCGTTCGTACGGCATAAAGTTTCAATCCTCAGTTTTGTATCCTTACTAATTTTATAGTCAGTTATCAAAATGCAGAATGATTGCTCAGCACCACGTCCAACACGCCCCCGCAACTGATGTAATTGCGATAGTCCAAATCGCTCAGCATTTTCAATGACCATCACTGATGCGTTGGGAACATTCACGCCGACTTCAATCACAGTCGTCGCCACCATAATCTTGGTTTCCGCTCTGACAAAGCGACCCATCTCAAAGTCCTTGTCCTGTGATTTCATTTTACCATGAAGAATACTGACCGGAACATCGGGAAAAGCTCTCGCTATGCTTTCATATCCATCCATGAGGTCTTTCAAATCCATTTTCTCGGATTCCTCGATGAGCGGATAAACAATGTAAATCTGCCGTCCCTTAGCAATCTCGTCTTTTAAAAATCCGAACACCGAGAGTCGGTGCGCATCATATCTATGAACCGTTTTAATAGGTTTCCTTCCTGCCGGGAGTTCTGTAATGGCTGATATGTCCAAATCTCCATACAAAGTCATGGCAAGGGTTCGCGGAATCGGCGTAGCGGTCATGACCAGTATGTGCGGGTTGATCCGTTCGTTTTTTGCCCACAACCGCGAGCGCTGAGCTACACCAAAGCGATGTTGTTCATCAATCACACATAGCCCCAGATTTTTAAATTGGACAATGTCTTCTATGAGGGCATGCGTCCCTACAATGATCTGCATTGAGCCATTCAGCAACTGCTCGTGAATTACCGCCCGGTCTTTCTTTTTAGTCGATCCGGTTAGCTTGCCAATATTGATTCCCAATAGATCTGCAAACTTTTTAAGTCCCTGATAATGCTGATCTGCGAGGATTTCGGTAGGCGCCATCAGGCAGGCCTGAGCGTCATTGTCCAGCGCGAATAGCATGGTGATAAAAGCAACAATTGTTTTTCCGGACCCAACGTCTCCGTGCAGAAGACGATTCATTTGCCTGCCTGTTTTTAGGTCGTCATGGATTTCCTGCAATACTTTTAGCTGCGAATCGGTAAGTTTGAATGGAATGTGATGCGCATAGAAATCTTTAACCAGAATTACATTTCCAAAGACCATTCCGGGGAATTCGGTTTTATGCAGAAGCTTGTTTTTGAGCAGCCGAAACTGGTTGTAAAACAGCTCTTCGAATTTGAGCCTCCGCTGCGACTGATGGAGCCAGGGTTGATTCTGTGGAATATGGAAGTTCCAGAGTGCGTCAAACTTGGTCACCATCCTGTATTTTTGAACCAGGTTTTCGGGCAAAGTTTCTCTAACATAAGGTTTTGCCTGTTCCAGAAGCGAACGTACCATTTTGCTGATGACCTTGCTATCGATAAATTTTCTGCGAAGTTTTTCGGTCAGTGGGTATATTGAGATCCATCCCGCGCCTTGTTCATTTTCCTGCGTGATCAGGTCTATTTCGGGATGCGTAATACTCCATCTCCCACCAAAATTGACAGGCTTTCCATAGACGATGTATTCTGTGTTTGGACGAAGGTTTTTTTCAAACCAGGATATTCCCTGAAACCAGACCAGCTCCAAAATTCCTGTGCCGTCGGTAAAATGCGCCACCATTCGTTTTTTGCCGCCCTCACCAACAATGGTCCACTCACGCAGCCTTCCTTTTATCTGGGCTGAGCTCATGTTTTCATTTAACTGACTGATTCTGTGAAAAGCAGTCCGGTCCTCATGACGAAACGGATAGTGCTGTAGCAGATCTCTATATGTAAAAATGCTTAATTCCTGATTCAGAAGTGCTGCTTTTTGTGCTCCAACTCCTTTTAGAAATTCGATTTTCGTATCGAAAAAGTTGTTGCGCGTTGGTTGGTATCCATCATGGCTCATTTTCAAAAATACGAGTAAAATCTTGAAATGATTGCTATTCCATTTCGACTTCAGCCATAAGAAAATTGAAAGGATTTGTCTGGTGTCACAACTTACGAACAACATAATTCGTTAGTTTTGGACTTTACGACCACCCAAACCAAATAGTTTGATTATTATGAAAGCTACATTTTTCACATTATTTTTAAGTCTGCTGGCTTTTACCTGGGCGTCTGCTCAGAGTCCTCATGTCACAACAACCGGGAAGAACGTTTCCATCACCTATGGGCAACCATCAAAGAGGGGGCGCTTGCTTTTTGGCAGCGAAAGCAGCGCGAGTCTGGAGAAGTACGGCAAGGTATGGCGCATTGGAGCTGACAGTGCTACCGTGATTACCTTTAAAAAGGATGGAACTTTTGGAGGTAAATCTATTAAGGCTGGTACTTATACTTTTTTTGCAATACCTGCGGAAAAAGATTGGACAATTATCCTTAATAGCCAGTTACACCAGTTTGGGGCTTATTCTTATCAGGAATTCAAAAGCAAAGATGTTTTGAAAGTGACCGTTCCTGCGAAAACTTACCCTGCATCGCAAGAAAAGTTAACCTTTACCGTGCAGGACAATTCATTGGATTTTCAGTGGGATAAGGCCGGTTTCTCGATACCCGTTAAGTTTTGATCTCTGATTGATGTACATCAGGAGAGCTGAAAAAAGGAACGCTTGCGATTTTATCTCGTAAGCGTTCCTTTTTAATTTTCAGCAGAATGTATTTCTTTTTTCCTACATATTTGATCGGATCATCTTTTCCAGGGCGTGCAAATGATCGGTAAATGCTTTTTGTCCGGCCTCAGTTGCTTTGTATGTGGTGTGTGGCTTACGGCCCAGAAATTGCTTTTGTACTTCCACATATTCAGTTTCTTCCAATGCCTTCAAATGAGAAGCCAGGTTTCCATCAGTGAGCTGAAGTAATTCCTTAAGTTCATTGAAACTTACAGCATCATTCACAACCAGCACGGACATAAGCCCGAGCCGGATTTTACTTTCAAAGACTTTATTAAATTTTTCTAACCATTCCATTCTATCTGGCAAGTTAAGTCGTCCAAAATAGAACTACTGATTGGCCTCCATTAAAAGTATTGCATCCCGGTTTCTTAACCAAACGGCCTGATCTCTCAAATTAGTCGCATTTGCTGTTATCAAAGAAGAAGCGAATCCAGCTCCAAGTGAAATCCAGAAAAATTTTTTGAAATGCGTTCTGTCACCGGATGCCAGTGAATATATTGACCCTGCCGACCCGAGAATAGATATGGCAAGTGCAATATTTTTGTTTCGTTTCGACTTTAAAAGTAATTGCATTCCTCCTTCGGAAATGACAAACTCCTGTTTAAGCGCTCTTTGTCCCGAATACTCGATGTTGTTTTTAATATAGCTATTTCGTCCCTGCAAATAGATCGTCTCCTTATCGTACCACTTGCGGGTTTTTTCGCTTACTATCGGTTGACTTGTCTGTGCGTTGCACATATTTCCCAGTATCAGTATCAGCAGCAAAGAGGCAAATCCCTTCTTTTTTGAAATATTGCTGTCGGAGTTGGATTTCCGGTCGTACCTATTATACATCGAAAGTCCATAAAAAATATGCAAAACCCCAAAACCCAGCGACCAGAACAAAAGTGAGTAACCTGTGAGGAAAAGTGCGATGCAGCCCAATACTATTTCTGAGATGCCCAGCGAGAATACTTCTGGATAAGTAAACCGGCTCGCACTTACAATTGAAAGGCCATAAAACAGGAGAGTTGCTGGAAATACGAGCCAGATGTATCCGTAGTAGAGCATTGCAAGACAGAAAATCCCTCCCGTTGCAAGTGGGACTGCTAAGCTGATCAGCAGTCGCCTTGAGCTGCTATTCCATACGGCTAATCCTTTTCGCCTGGCTTTACGCATTGTGAGTACGATACATACCGACAATGATAATAACAGAACAAGAAATCCATCTGCAAGAAGAAAAATGATGATTTCTTTTCTGCCGTTGGAAGCATAAGGCGTGAATGGCTCCAATATTTCTGTAATCCAGTCTGTTTTAAAGCGAATATAAGCTGCTCCCGCGCCAAGTAATGCAAATACCCCGGCAAATACGCCGCTCAATCCGCTAAGCGACAAAAACTTTGACGACCTTTCCATAAGGTCGCGTATTTCGTTCAATGTATGTAGAGAGTCGTTGTTCGAAGTCATTAATTTAGAATTTTCAGGCAGGAAATATTTGATCTGCGGCTATTAAACCAACGCTAAAAGTTTCGGTATAAATATGATTCCTCCGATGATGACAGCTGACAATGAGAGAATTAACACACCAGCAGCCGCTAAGTCCTTCACCACTTTGATAGTTGGGTGATATTCGGGAGAGACGACGTCAGCTAACTTTTCAATAGAGGTGTTAAAAGCTTCGGCTGCCCAGACAAGTCCAACTTGAATAACAACAAGGCACCATTCCAGATTGGATAAACGTAGAAGGATGCCCAGAGCAACTACCAACAGTGCTGCTATGAGATGTATTCTTGCATTATTCTCGTGCCGGAACAGGCTGAATATTCCAAAACCAGCAAATCGGAAACTACGAAGCGCTTTACGAATATTTACCGGTTGCTTCATGCTGCTTTATTTCTGCGAAGATATGAAATGCAAAATACATTAACATCAGTACAAATGAAAAGCTAATTGTGTACTTGATGGCAAACGGATCTTGCATACTTCTAAAGATTCCACGTGCAAGAGCGGCTGGTTGCGCAACGATATCCCAGCTATTCCATCGGCCATAACGGCCCAGGAATATTCCAAAGCCACTTAGAACCATGGAGGGTATCACGGTCGCCCAGGCAAGCTCCCGGTTCCATCTATGCGTAATGATACGATGCACAATTCTAATGGAGTATAGGCCGGTAAGAAAGCCGGCTGATGCGAAGGTGAAGATCATCAGGCCGTCGTACCAGAGCATGTGGTCGGGCACAGCTCGCAGATGTTGCAGGTCTGTGATGATGTATGGGGCGTTGGGAAAGAATAAAAGCCAGATCACCAAATATCCTGACAATAGCCAAATAGGAGATTTACGAACGACCTCCCTTTCCCACACCCATTTGATAAAGATCAGAGGTACCCAGGCCAGAAACAAGTTCCAGTCAAGGAAGATAAACCAAACATCCTTGGTTATGAGAATTCTCAGGGATAGTAATATCACCGCAAGGGAGGATACAAAGGCCAGAAGGGCCACCTTTTGATTGTTTTGCAAATACCGTAAACCTTTTTCAAGAGTCATAGTTTGATTTTTTTAAAGTACTTTGAATTACAAAGTAAATCATTAAAAATTAAGACACCAAATATTTTAAGTGCCTTAATTTTAATGTTATTTTTAAATCTCTATTTCGCTGCGCTGAAGGATTTCATCATCATCCATTCCCGACCTGAGGTTTTGGCCTTAAAAGTTTCCAGGCATCCTCGATCCTGTAACGTCACATAGACGGTCTTTCCGTTTTTCCCGCCAAAGCAAATGTTCGAGACTTTCTTGCCAATGGTGGTAATGGTGTGGATCACTTTGCCGGCTGGATTGAGAACGGCCACTTCGCCTTTCCCATGTCGGGCGATGTACAAATTGCCATGGATATCACAGCGCATACCGTCCATTCCTCCATCTGCAAACTGGTGTAGCAAACGCTTGTTGGATAGAGATCCGTCGGGTGCCAGATCAAAGGCCCACACGTTTCGCTGCACACTTTCGTTCACATACAGCGTTTTTTCGTCGGGACTGACGTCGATACCATTGGTGGTTCCCAGATTTTCTGCGACCAATCTTGTCTTACCTTCTGGTGAAACGTGCCATATCTGTCCGGTTCCATCTTTCCAGTTCGGATCGGAGCAAAAAATATCCCCTTTAGTTGTAATGGCAAGGTCGTTTGGCTGATTCATTTTCTCATTATGCGCAAAAACAGAAATGTCCTTCGTAGTGAGGTTGACTTTCAGTACGTTGTGACCGGTAAAATCTGCAACATAGAAAGTGTTTTTGTCTCCGAAGCGGATACCGTTACCTGTGCTGCCCTTTGGTAGCGTAACAAAGAAGCTGGACCGCCCCTTTTTATTCATCTGTGCAATGGTGCCGTCCCGGGCGAAATTAACCGCATATACGTTCCCTGCTTCATCCACTGCCGGACCTTCACAATTATTTGTAAACTCTCCTTCCGTGGAAAATTTCTTGATTGATTGTGCGAAAGAAATCAGCGACGATAACAAAATACTGAAAAGCAACAGCGGCATATTTTTGTTCATACTATAATCAAATCTAAACGTTTTGCGAAAGGGCCTTTTACAGAATCTATATAAATAAATTTAAGGGCTTAATTTACCCATTTTCTGTATTTGCAAAAATGAAAAGGCGTTTTTATTCAGTTCTTCGAGCATTAAGAAGTCTGGAACTGAACGACAATTTTCAATCTTTCAATTTGATGACACAGCCAATAGGCTTTGTCATGGTTGTAACTACAGGTTTTCCTCCAATCAGGTTTGTAACTGCTTCATCGACGTAGAATTTCGTTGCCCCGGCAGGATCCTGAGGATTGTCGTCTATCATTCCTATGTATTGAACCACGAACTTGGGTCCGGTTTTTAATAAAACATAAACCTCCGGAGTACGGGCTGCGCCAAACGCTTTTGATGTCTGCTGTGCTTCGTCAACCAGGTAAGGATACGTATATCCCTTGATCTGCGCGCGCTCTTTCATTTTTTCAAAAGAGTCGTCCTGGTGTGTGGATGGATCACTTGGGTTTATTGTGATTACGGGGAATCCTTGGGAAGCGAATTTGTTGTTGAGCGCGAGAATCCGGTCCTCATAGGCTTTCGCAAAGGGACAGTGGTTACTTGTGAAAATAACGATTACACCTTTGGAGCTGGAATAGCTGTTTAGCGAAACCATGTTTCCATCTACATTTTTAAGATTAAAATTTGAAACTGCATCTCCAATCTTATACGCACCGGTCATTTGTGCCGATTCAATTTTGTCATCAATCGGTGTTAGATGCAAGGTTGCTGCCACGGCGGCGGCACTTGACAGGAGCACAACCGTCAGCCACAAATAGGTTTTCATTTCTTTATTTTTATCGTTCATTTATAGCTTAAAGACGTTTTTTTGTGTAAAAGTAACCAAATCTTCTGTTAAGGTTTGTTAACGTTGATGCCCACCGTCAGAAATACTCAAAACCTGCCAATTACAAGTATTAAAGTGCTTTTTTAGCTGACTCAAAACCAGCCTGCAAAGGGGCGGGTGACTATCAGGTGTGATAATTTTATGGAAAACTAGAGAATAAAGTTCAGACTTTTTACCTGTTCTGCCATTAGCATTTTTATCATGAAATACCGGGAGAATAAAACAGCGATAATGAGCGGGTAGTTTTCAGCAGGGGAGTTAGAATTTTCTGACACAAAAAAATCGCGTAAACCATTGTGATTCTGTATCTATGTTCATATCTTTGCACCTCGTTTTTGAATCCAGTATATCATAATTTATTAACATGTACGCAATCGTAGAAATCGCAGGTCAGCAATTTAAAGTTGAAAAGGGTCGCGAAATCTTCACGCATAGGCTTGAAGGTGACGTGAACGCTGCACTTGTATTTGACAAAGTCCTTTTGGTAGATACCGAAGGCACAGTACAAATTGGTGCGCCAACAGTAGCAGGTGCTTCTGTAAAAGTAACTGTTCTTGAACACCTTAAAGGTGAAAAAGTGATCGTCTTCAAAAAGAAGAGACGGAAAGGTTACAAAGTTAAGAATGGTCACCGTCAGTATTTGACGAAGATCAGCATTGACGAAATCGTAGCTTAATTATTGGATTGTTAGCTCCGGCAAGTCAATCTGTTCACAAATCATCGAAAAACATTAAAAGTAAGATATCATGGCACATAAGAAAGGTGTAGGTAGCTCAAGAAACGGACGGGAGTCGGAAAGCAAGCGTCTTGGAGTAAAATTATTCGGCGGAGAATTGGCCAAAGCTGGTAACATTCTTGTTCGTCAGCGTGGCACAAAGCATAATCCTGGTAGAAATGTAGGTATTGGTCGTGACCATACTTTATTTGCTTTGGTTGCGGGTCATGTTGTTTTCCGTAAAACTCGTCAAGACAAGTCTTTCGTTCACATCGAACCGATCGCTGTTGAAGCTCCTGAAGTTGTAGCTGAAGCGTAGTTAAAAAGTTCTTTAAGAAACTAACAAGCCCGCTGGATTATTCCGGCGGGCTTGTTGACGTATAGAGTCAATTCGTTTACTTCAACTTCCAGCGAAAGGTTACCTGTCCGCTAATCGGCCGTAAGCTTCTGTACCGCGTACCTATCATACTTGTAACCGGTATCCCAAAACCTGCTCCCAACTGAAGTTTCTTCCAGGAATAAAGTAATTCGATGTTTGCTGCGATGAAACTAGGTTTTAAATAGTTTGACGTATCGGTGGATTGCACTAGGCTAACGAATGGCACATAGTCAACAACAGAATTCCTTCTTGATGATTTGACTTCGTTACCTAAGAGCGCTTTTGGTTGCCATTGCATGTTCGCGCCAATTCCGACCGACCATCCGCGCGTAATTGCGTGGTTGTATTGAACGCCAAGGTTGGGTCCGCTGCTTTTGAGCAACCTCCTGGTGATCGTGAAATAGTTACCTGTTGTATCTGATTCCCGTACCCTGGAGCTGTCGGATCTGTTGCCGCTTCCGAAATATTGATTGTATGGTTTCATTTTGATTACAATTTCATCTCCATTTTTCAGGGTTTTCGCAATCCACAAACCCGGAAACAGAACTTTGTAAAACTCATTCGAGACACCCGATACTTGGAAATTTGTATTGTTTGTCCCGCGGAAGTACGAATCATATCCCGAAAACGGAACGCTTATATTCCATAAAAGCCCACCATGGATATCTTCCAAAATGTTCTGCTTACCCATCTTTTTCGGTTGTTTGGAAACAGGGCCAGTGGATTGGATTCTGATTGTTTTGAGCGTTTGTTCGAGATGATTAAGCGAAGACATGTTTCTCCCGAATAGCATTGAAATCGGATAAAACCGTTTTTCAGGGGTTATTTTCAAACCGGATTCCGAAGGCGTAGAGATATTATTTTGGACACCGCTAAAAGTCTCCTTTTTCTGATTCGCTAACTTCGCCTGTGAATTTTCGCCCGTGACCACCCATTGAGAATTTGCATCGGTTCGATTGTTCCGGTGAGCCCCGATCGGAATAATGGACGAAGTTTTGGACTGGTCTTGATTTGGCAAATCTAATGTTTTGACGACTTTTGAAACATTATTTGTCCGTTCGCTTTTAACGCCTGGTGTCCTTTTTGTCCCTGAACTAAGTTCTCCTTCAAGCCGAACCGCAGATTGCCCTGCCAAAAGTTTTTTGCTTTCATTCGAATTTGAAACGCCCTCTTTCTTTAAAGCCCTGCCCTTTTGGTTTAATCCCGATTCGGAATTTATCTGATTGTGACCTTGCAGGGGCAAAGAGTCACTTTGGATCCTGCGTATGATCGGCTTCTCGCTGCTTTTCTGCTCTATGATGTTTGAGATTGATGTGGGTTTTACTACCCCCAAATGGGTCTTTGAGCTATTTTCAAAGGTGTTTTTCCGGTGGTCAAGGGCGGGTTCGTTCCTTTCTTCTTTCAGGGTTTCACTTTTCATTTTGTTGTCAAGATTGGCCGGTTTTTTGCTCAAAATCAAATAAACCAAACCAGCAAAGGTTAGGCATGTTACCGATAACAATTTTATCGCTTTCGCCCAGTTAAAATTGCCGTTGCGGGAAGAAACATCGGCTTCAGACAAGGGCATTTCTCTGTCCAACATATCTTGCATACCCGCCCATGCACCGTCAGCCGGGACTCCCGGATTTGGGTATTCGTCGTCGGGCCGCTGTCTGATATGTTTGTTTTTGTCGTTCACCGATTATGATTTTTTACTTTTTGTAAAAATCTCCTTTAACCTGTTCCTGCTTTCATTAAGGTGCCACTTTACTGTTCCTTCTTTCATTCCCATTTCTGTTACGATTTCTTTTATCGAAAAATCTTCGAGGTAGAATAAGCTACATACAGCACGGGTTGCCGGAGGCAGTTGATTCAAATATTGAAAGATATCTTCCCAGTTGGATGTCTCAAAAGGATCGTAATCCGCGACGTCAGGCAGTTCCTCCCTGAATGTTACAACGACATCACTCTTCCTGTCCCTCAAGATAGTCAGGCATGAATTTCGAACGACGGTGTAGGCCCAGTTGAAGAAATTACCCTTGCCATCATCGTATTGACTGATGTTTTTAAATACTTTCATCATGCCATTATTCAATGCGGTCTGAATATCATGTTCGTCTGCAAAAAACTTCCTGCACAATGTGAACAAAGCAGGGTAAAATTGATAATACAATCCCTCCTGACTTTTGCGGTCGTTGCGTTTGCAGCCTTCTAGTATGTCTCGAAGTTGATCCATTCAAGGTATAAAAGCCACCAGATGCGGAGCCGATGACTTTTATGTAAATTTTTTATTTGGTTATAGTCGTTCTCGAAAATTTAATGGCACTCGCATCCACCCAATCTATTGTGATGACGTTTTTGTTTTTGTTAATGACTCCATTGTATAGGTTGCCGTTCATTGTGACCTCTATTTTGTTGTCACCTTCGGACAACGGGTATATGAAAGTGGTGCCAGAAACCTTCTTGTCTCCGTCTTCGCAGTAGCGAGCACCAGGCTGGACAACATGATAAAGATTTAGTCGGAAAACTTTGGTCTCCGGATTCAGAAAGAAATGACTGAATCCAAGGTACGAGTTCCTGCATTTGTAAATTTCGTCGCTTTGAATATTTATCATCAGGCCTGAGGTGGAAAGCGTGTCAACCAGAGTTGGAATAAGTGTAAATGTAGCATTCTTGAGATCTAGATAAATATTATGAGTTCCAACAGTGTCAACCGGAGCCGTTTTTATAGTGTCCACGGGCTCTGTAACGATGGGCTTGTCGGGAACTGTTGTTTTGATCGTATCCCGCGGGACGCTCGTTTTAATTGTATCAGACACTGAGATGGAGTCCTTTGGGACGTAGGTGGTAGAATCCACCGTAACAGTTGACCGAGAGATATTGATTTGATCTGTGGCGGTGACTACATAATTACCAGCTTCTCCGAATTGTATCCTTGCATTTTTACCGAGGGGTGTAATATTTACTTTTTGAGCGGGTGTAACTTTCCACGCTATTTTGTCGTTGCCTGCTTCGCTTTCGAAGGAAAAGTTTACGGGTTCTCCTTTTTGAATCGATGATGTTTTCGAGACCGTAAGTGGATTTCCAGGTTGGAAAGCTGTTCTCTCGCAAGAAATGGTACAGATTAGGGTTAACAGGATTGCAAAAGTGATCAATGATTTTTTCATGAGCCTGATTATATAAGGTGATAAAATTTACCAAATCAGCTGATCAGCCTGTGGTTTGGGTTCACAGGTATAAACTACATTTCATAATCTGAAGGTTGGGCATGGGGATATATTAATTTTATTTCCCTGGGTGGAGCCAGGATTTTATAGTCATCCAAACCAAAAGCTTTATAATAGTGTTGTCAAAAAAAGATTAAACATTTAGACTGAAGAACTAAAACTACCATGTTATCACGTCCCATTTTTGTATATACCGAGTTAAGTCCTAATCCGAATTCAATGAAATTCGTTTTGAATTTTGAATTGGCTCCCGACGGACTTTCGTTTGACTACCCCTCACTGGAATCAGCTTTAACGGAAGGAAGTGCATCTCCGCTAGCATCTGATCTGTTTCAATTTCCACATGTGAAACGGGTGTTCATCGCAAGCAACTTTATTACGATAACCAAAGACGAGGATATTGCCTGGGAAGAAGTATTACGCGATACAAAGCAGTTCATAAAGATATATTTTGAAGAAAATCATCCTGTTTTTGAGCAAAAGACAATTGAAAGAAACACGGTAATTGTCGACGAAAGAGATTCTGATACAATACAAAAAATCAAGGCCGCTTTGGATACCTATGTACGTCCGGCAGTAGAATCAGATGGAGGGGCTATCAATTTTCATTCTTTTGATGAAGAGTCAGGTGTTGTGAAAGTATTGCTTCAAGGCTCTTGCAGTGGCTGTCCTTCTTCCACACTGACTTTAAAAGCTGGTATAGAAAATCTTCTCACTCGCATGGTGCCAGACGTAAAAGAAGTGGTCGCTGAAGGCGTTTAACTTTCCCATTGAAAGACTTCAGAAACCCTGTCTCCAACGGCAGGGTTTCTTTTTTTAGGATTATTGGTTAGTTTTCCGATATTGATGGGAACTCTGGAACACTTTATTGCAAAAATCGAAGACCTGCAGTCTCGGGGAGATAGGTATTTCCCCGAAGGTATTTTTTCAGCTTATCGTACCAATCCGATCATCGGTTATAGTCGAAAGGACACAACCATGTTCTTTTCGTCTATTATCGCATTTACATTACAATCTGTGGGGAAAAAGGTTGCCGGGAATGTCCAGGTCAAAATTGATGCAATAGTTGCGCTTGTTGTCGGAAATTATCCGGACTTTCAGAATAAAGATGGATTAAAGACGTACAATTTCTGGAAAACCAAACCCTCCGAACATTTCCCAAACGGGTTTTTATTCCGACATTTTGATCATTTTCGAATTCCCGACGATATTGATGACACGGCCTTCGCTTACCTGACCACTGATCCTTCGAGGGATGAGCTTTTATGGCTTAAAGACAAACTGGCAAAGCATGCGAATGGGGCAAAGCGTCAGATACGCAATACATACGCGGAGTACCGCTCATTGAATGCATATTCCACCTGGTTTGGGAAGAATATGTATGTTGAGTTTGACGTATGTGTGCTAAGTAATGTTTTGTACTGCATTTTCCATTATGATCTGCCATTGAACCAACATGACGACGATAGCCTGACATATATTCATTCAGCAATAGCAACGAACCGCTATCTCAGTGCTCCGTTCAGGTGTGCGCATCAATATCCCCGAAGCGCATTGATCATTTACCATGTAACCCGTTTGATCGCAGGTTTTAATCCTGCAAGGTTAATTGATATTAGACCAAAGCTCATCCATGATACCAAAGCACTTTTATCGCAGTCGGAGAACCAGATGGATCGTGTCATTTTGTCAATGTCACTGATGCGGCTTAATGAACGCACCGAAAGGATCGCTGTTGAGAATTTCACGACTGCGGATTTTAAAGGCTTTTATTTTTTCATCGCAGGATTGCTGACCGCATATGAAACCCCATTACTATATCGATTGTCAGACCATCCTCTTTTTCATATGCAGTGGGTGTGTGAGGCGCATTGCTGGACCTTACTGGTCGAGTATGAGGCTTTGTGGCGTGATACTACAATGAAACAAAACCAATGAGGACTCCTGAATCCGGCGGTTCGTAACTATTTTTTACATGGAAAATCCAACGATTTCCTTACGTGTGAGAGAAATTATTGTAGAAAGGTATGATGTGAAAACATTTATTTTTGAGCTGCTCAATGGCGAAAATCTCCACTATCGGGCAGGCCAGTTTTTAACCTTTCTCATTGATTTGCGGGGTCAGGAAATACGGCGTTCTTATTCCATGAGTTCGGCGCCTGCGGTAGACATGTTTCCTGCAATTACTGTGAAACGGGTTATGAATGGCGAAATATCCCGGCTATGGATTGATACAGTTAAAGTCGGTGATATCTTCAAAGTGCTCGAACCTTCAGGGCGATTTACGCTTGACGCTTCCAGCATGCAAAGGGACATTGTTTTGATTGGTGCAGGAAGTGGTATAACGCCGCTGTTTTCAATTCTAAAGCAGACCCTTTCGGAAGATCCTGCAACGTTCGTGACCTTATTTTATGCAAATCGTAACGAACAAAATACGATTTTTCTGAATCATGTAAATGAATGGCAACGCCGGTTTCCAGACCGTCTAAGGGTGATTCACGTCCACAGCCAGCCCTCGGAAGACTGGCAGGGAATACAGGGACGGCTCAATAATTCACGATTGGAGCAATTGCTTGCAAAAGCCATTCATTTCAGTCAAAAGGAAGCGAGATTTTTCATTTGCGGCCCTTTCGAATTTATGAGAACAATGGAAATTACCCTTCATTATCTCCATTTTTCTAGGGAGCAAATCCGCAAAGAGAATTTTGTGATTGATAAAATACCCCCGCCACCTCCTGTCTCGTTTCCACACGCTATTAAGTTACTTGTTCGTGGCGAGGCTTATTTGCTTCTTGTTCCAGCCCATACAACGATCCTGGATGCGGCCCTTGGTGCAGGCATTCATTTGCCCTATAGTTGTAAGGGAGGAAGGTGCTCCACCTGCGCTTGTATATGTAGCCAGGGAAAATTACACATGAGTATTAATGAAGTTCTGACGGATAAAGACCTGGAGGAAGGCTGGATTCTCACTTGCTCCGCATATCCAGACGATGACGATGTAGTCATTGAATTAAAATAAAAAAGACGCACGGAAGTAAATCCGTACGTCTGGTCAAAGGTTTAGAAAGTTTTATAACGTGGGGTAAAGGAATAAGTCAGGTATTCTTATTGTAAAAGCTTGTAAGGTCAATCAGCAGTAAGAGCAAATATTCTTCTTGCTAATTAATTCTATGCAAAATTAGTTGTAATCTGTTATGATCCTACACTTTTCTATAAAAAAGTGCTCGAACACGCATCGATTATTTCTAATCGGGATCGTACCCGGAAAATAATTTCGCGTGCCGCTAAAAAGTAAATGCATTGTAGAAAGAGTTTGATAAATTGAAAAGTTCGCAAAGAATATGGTTATTGTGTGGGATTAGCAAAGCAGGAATAAGTATGTTTAAGAAATCTATTCTTTGTTGTCATAATATTTACTCGATTGTTATAGAGCGGGATTACTCGAAAGTTTACCATTATTGTGAAAAAAGGAATAGTCAGAATAAAAGATATCGCAGAGCGGGCTGGTGTTTCCAAGGGAACGGTTGATCGTGTATTACATAGCAGGGGAAGAGTTGCGGAAGATGTGCGCGACAAGATTTTGGCAATCATCAAAGAATTGAACTACGAGCCCAATTTCATAGCGCAGTCTTTAAAATCACAAAAAACTTACAATCTGGTAGCGCTTATACCAGACCCTGCTGCGGATGATTATTGGGATGCTCCTACGGCCGGTCTGGAAAAAGCAGAAAGGGAACTAAGGCAGTACGGAATTTCTGTTCATAAATATGTTTTCATTCCCCATGACAAACAGTCATTTATCAGGAAAGCGCAGGAAGCGACGCTTGAAAAACCTGATGGCGTGCTGATCGCGCCTATTTTCTATAAAGAGGTTTTGCCATTTTTTGCGCAATGGGATGCATTGAATATTCCGTACGTTCTTTTCAACACACAGATCATGAATTCCAATGCGCTTTGCTACATTGGCCAGGATTCGTATCAGAGTGGATTTTTGGCGGCGAAAATTCTTAGTTTCGGGTTGCCAGTATCTAGTAGCGTTTTGATTGTGCATATCAATGAAGATATCTCAAACTCTGCCCACTTGATAACAAAAGAGGAAGGGTTCAAAGATTATTTTGCCAAGAAAGAGTTGGAAGGTAAATTCAGGGTGGTAAGAAAAGAAATCAACTTTGAGGACGACGAAACATTTGAGCAGCAGCTTGGTACTGTACTTGAAAAAGAGCCAGGGTTAAGCGGCATCTACGTAACTACGTCTAAGGCCTTTGAAATAGCAGCTTACCTGATCAAACATGATCTCACCCATATCAAGCTGATCGGATACGATCTTTTAAAGCAAAATCTTCAATATCTAAACCAGGAAATCATCCATTTTTTGATCAATCAAAACCCACATGGGCAGGGTTATTGGGGCATTCACCAACTGGCTAATCATCTGGTTTTTAAGAAAGCAATCCCGCCGATTAAGTTTCTTCCGTTGGATATCATTACCAAAGAAAACCTGGAATATTATCTGGATCCGGAATAATCGATAGTTATGATAAAAGGGGAGCGTCTACAACTCGCCAAACTGACTATACATTTCTTTAAGTTTGGGTTCGGTTTCTTTGGCACGAATGTCTTTGCGGAGCGCAGCAACCCCCTGAATATCTGTCAGGAGTCCCAACGCCTGAAATGCCCCAAAACGCACGAAGTAAGCAGGATTGTTTCTGGCAATGCCTTCCAGAACGGGAATGCTTTTTCGCTGTACATCCTGTTTGGATTTGATAAGATATTTACCAAAAACCTGCAGGAAATTGTATTTCTCAGTAGGTTGCATTCTCTTCATTTTTTCTAAAAACCAATCATAACGTTCTGGCTGGGCCAAACCGGCATAATAGTTGCCGACCGATGTGACGATCGCGTCGTTGGGAGAGTCCTCGAATTGCCTGGCGATTTCCTTCGCATCACTGGGTTGGTTCATGAGATATTTTTCCAGGGCAATCGATACGACCTGATAGGAGCTGTCGCCCAATGCTTCACGAAAAATAGGATCATTATTGTTGTCGCCAAATGAGGCCAGTGTGATCATTGCCTCTGACCGTACCTGTGGATGCGGATCAATTTTTGCCCGGCTTTGGATGATCTTTTCGATTGCCGGAAATCCCTGGCCGTCATATTCGGTGAAATTGGAGATAGCCATTTGCCTCAGTTTCCAAAATGGATCTGTTATGGCTTTTATCAGTGCGTTTTTCGCTGTAGTGTCTGCAAGTTTCCCTTCTAAACTCGCCAATGCCTCATATTTTGGGAGGAATCCATCAGCATGTAAATATTGGTAAACCATTTCCGGTCGTGACTTTTGGTGTTCTATGACACCCAAAAGTTGGGAGTCCGAATCGAAAAGTACAAGGTCCGGCTTCTTCGAAGCCGGAAACTCAATCGTTTGATTTACTTTATCGATAAGAACTTCATATCTGCTTCTTTTGCCACCGACCCAAACATCAACCTTAAGCGGGAGACGATATACCGTTGTTGCAAGTGTGTCCTGGATCTGCTTAATTTTCAGCTGTATTTTTCCGGTGTTTGCGGAGAAGACATGATCCACATTCAGAACTGGGTGACCAGGCCGGAAAAACCATTGATCAAAGAACCAGTTCAAATCTTCACCGGTAACTTTTTCAAACGCCTCCCGCAGGTCTCCAATTTCAGCGTTTCCGAATGCATGGATTCTTAAATAGGTTTTTAAAGATGCAAAGAAAGCGTCATCACCAACATACTTTCTGAGCATATGGAGGATACGTCCGCCTTTTGCATACGAATGGCTGTCAAACATATTTTCTGCATCCTTGTAAAAATACCGGATCATTGGGACCTGCTTGGTCTCAGCCTCACCCAGATACTGTTTCATTTCCTGCATATTACCCCAGTCAGCCTCATTTTTCCCATCATTGTACTCCGACCAGAGGTACTCGGAGTAGTTCGCAAAAGATTCATTCAGTGGTAATTGCCCCCATTCCTCGCAGGTTACATAATCACCAAACCAATGGTGGGAGAGTTCGTGCGCAATGACGGCATCCGAATTCCCATCTACAAGGGATCGGGTATCACGTTGTACGCCTTCTTCATGTACTGTGGCTGTTGTATTTTCCATCGCGCCTGCAACGAAGTCCCGAACGGCGATCTGAGCATACTTTTCCCAGGGATATGCAACGCCAAACACATTCGTAAAAAAGGCGATCATTTCTGGCGTTCTTCCAAAAATAGCGTGCGCATCCTTTCCGTATTTTGGCTCAACGTAGTAGCTGAGTTCCAGCCCATCAGGCATCATATCTTTTGCGACAGCAAAATCACCAACGCCCATCATGACGAGATAAGGGGAATGGGGAAGCGACTGTTTCCAGTGATCGGTCCTAATTCCCTTATCCGCGTTCTGAGAAACGAGCAACCCATTCGACAAAGTTTTATAAGTACTGTCAACAGTAATGTAAATATCCTGAGTGAATTTTTGATTTGGCGCGTCGATCGTTGGAAACCAGCAAGAACTTCCATGGGTTTCGCCCTGAGTCCATATTTGCTTTGGCTTACCTTCGTCCATGCCATCCGCATTAATGAAATACAAACCTTTGGAAGGAGGGACATTATTTGCAGCATCCTGTGGAATTTCATTTGGTTTGGCCACATAGTCGATCTTCACGAACAGGGTGTCTTTGCGCGAATATTTTTTTCCTAAATTGACAATCAACTTCCGCTTGTCGTAAGTAAATTCCAGTTTTTTAAGTGTTTTTTTTGAAATTTCGGCTGCACTTGCATCTCCATAATTTTGCATTGAACCAAGTTGTACTACGCTTTTAACTTCGAATCCTTTCGCATCGAGTTCAAGTGTGCTTTGTTCGTAAAAATGAGGAGTAAATTTGATAATAGCAGATGCTGGAACCTGTTGGCGCAACCAATCAAATTTTACATCTAATCGGGTGTAAAGAATATCATTCAACCGCGTTCTTTCTGCCTGATATGGTCCCATAGGCGTTTTTACGCCCGGGTTTCTCCGATAGGTTGTATCAGCTGTCGAAGCGGTACGTTTCGCCTGGACGACAATTGGGAAAGCCAGGAGAGCCAGCCCGAGGGACATGAAAATGATGCTCTTTGAATAAACATTAATTCCTTTACCTGTCATATCCAGTTTAAGTTTGGACATCAATTTGAAGTTAGTCAAAGTTTAAATTTGCTTTCGGTTAAGTGCAAAAAGATTGCCGGCATTATACACCAAGCGCTTTTCCCGTTTCTGCCGCTCTTCTGGCAGGAACATAAGATACAGCCAAAGTAATGATAACGATCATGACACCTGTAAAGAATACATCCTGCCAGATTAATTTAACGGGGTATGCATCCACCAGAGAGGTTGCCATGCCCATGGATACGAGCCCGTATTCGATTTGAAACCAGCAAAGTGTTATCCCTAAAATTATCCCGCTAATCGCGCCGGAGAGTGCTACTATTGCACCTTCTGCTAAAAATATCCTCAGGATCAGAGCAGGGGTTGCACCCAAAGCGTACAACATGGATACATCCTTCTTCTTCTCAATAGCGAGCATGCTTAGAGAGAAAAATATATTGATTGCAGCCACCATAATGATCAATGACAGCGTAACTGCGACAAATAATTTTTCAATCCGAATAGCTCTGAGCAAATCTGCATTCATCGAATCCCGGTCTTTTACAACAAATTTACTGCCAATCTTTTCTGCTATAGCCTCACTCACTGTTTCTTCCGAAAAGCCCGGACGTGTTTTGATTTCCAGCGCAGTAAGTTTTCCGTTGTACTGCAGTAATGACTCAATAACTTTTAAAGGGGCGATCACGTAGTCATCATAACGTGATTCAATAAAAAAAACACCTCCAGGACGAAGTTGAACCTGATTAAACGCATCCTGGCTCGTCAAATTCAAAGCTTTGCCTCCCGCACGTGGATACCAGAGTTCCAGTGGTATGAGAATGTCTTCGGTGGAAATCGATAGCGCATTTTTTACACCAGCGGCAATGACTGCAAACGGCGTTCCGTTTGGGCCATACAACTTGAGTGAGCCTTCAATCAGCGCGGTGTCCAGTTGCCCTCTTTGAGAAAAACTGCTGTCGACACCTTTCACTCTGATGATCGTTTGCTGGTTCCCATATCTTGCCAGCGCATTGTCTTCAATCACTTTGGTCACCAGCTCAACCCCATCCACGGATTGTATCTCTTTAAGCAGCTCTTGTGGGATTGAAAAACGTTTGCCCTCTCTCGGGGTAATTTTTACATCGGGATCGAAGGTCTTGAACATGTTACGATTGAGATCTTCCATCCCGTTGAAAACGGACAAAACGACGATCATTGCCATCGTTCCTACAGCTACACCTGCCATCGCGATCCGTGCGATTACGCTGATGAAGCTGCGCTTGTTCCGGGAAAAAAAATAACGAATGGCAATCCGGTAAGAAAGGTTCATTTCGTAATGCCCATTTATTTAGAATTCTCCTGTTCTTCTTCCGGGTCTGCAGGCGGTATTACAATATTGGAAAATAAAAGGTCCATTTTAGCAGCATATTCTGCTGTGTCATCAATATAGAATTGTAAATGGGGAATGATCCTTAATTGGTGCCGAACCCGATCAGCCAGCTTCTGCCGGAAGAATTTAGTGTTCTCCTGAATCGTTTCAAGTAAAATTTGCTTGTTTTTATCGGGCAAAAAACTCAAATATGCTCTTGCTATTCCTAAGTCCGGTGTGACTCTGACAGCCGTGATTGTAACGAACGATCCGTGTGTCAGATGCTGTGCATCTTTTTGGAATATTTCTCCCAGATCTTTCTGAATCTGTCTGCCTACTTTTTGTTGTCTTTTCGATTCCATTTCTACGTACGGATTATGGATGTTGAAGTGGATGCCCATTTTGGTGGAACAGCCTCGCCGGTATCCGTTATTGCTCTTTTAAAATAACCGCAAATATCCGCACTTATTTTGTTTTTGTAGAACCTGAGGTTGTAATTTCGTGAAAGTATTCGTGAATCTTATTTAATCCTACGGTTTATTGCTTAGTTTCTTTCGAGTCAATGCCCGCTATCAGACAATCAGTCTGGTGATATTTTTTCTGCTTTTGCGGCTTCCCTTTTTCCTGGGAGACGTGCCTTTGCTGATACCAGAGTTGAGCTGGATGCTGGTGGGAGAGCAGATGAGCAGGGGTTTTATGCTTTATCGCGATGTGTGGGATAATGTAAGCCCGTTTTCGGGACTGACATACTGGCTCCTTGATTCTTTGTTTGGGAGAGCACAGTGGGCGTATCAGTTTGCTGCTCTGGCGGTAGGCATTATTCAGATATTGTATTTTAATTTTGTAATTTATTCAAGAGAAGTCTTTCCTGAGAGAAACTTTATTCCGGGAGCACTTTATGCGCTTTTTCTGAATATTTCATTCGATCTGGGCACGCTCTCGCCCATGTTATTGGCCAATACATTTTTGCTTTTTGCATTTGGTTCGATCGTTAAAATGTTGGTTCGCAGGGAAGTGACCACTCAGGTTTTTGAAATGGGGCTCTATATTGGGATAGCTACTTTATTCTACCTCCCGGTATCGTTGTTCATGGCCTGGGCTTTTCTGGCGTTGTTGTTTTATACTGGTTCCACGATCAGGACCCATTTATTGGGAGCTTTTGGTTCCCTTTTTCCCTTGATGATGGTCGTTCTGTTCTTTTATCTGAACAACGGGGTTGAGAGCTTAAACAGGAATCTGCTTACCTCGGTATTTCAGGTAAAGCAATATGTATTGAACGATTTTTCGTCCTTGATTGCCTCGCTGCTATTGCCACTGGGATTTGGTGTAATGGGTTTTATGCGGATTTTTACGACGCTTCGGTTTGTCAATTATCAGACGCGTATTCAGCAGGTGATGGCCTTATGGTTTATCGTGGCTGTGTTTACAATTCCTTTGATGGAGTACCTTGCACCTATGCAGTTTATCATATTCGTTCCGCCTGCTTCCTATTTCGCAACGCACTATTTTCAAAGTTTTAAGAAAAAGAGCTGGGCAGATGAGTTGCAGTTTATGCTGATGGGTGCAACGATTTTGTTCATTCAGTACCAGGGCCTGAAAGGGATAATACCTGGCATCTCCATGGGAAGACTTGAAAATTTGAGAGCAAAATCAGCCTCCCTGCCGCCCGTAATTAAGGACAAAAGAATACTGGTATTGGGGTACGATGCAGGTGAATACATCCAGAATTTCACAGCGACTCCTTATCTCAACTGGGATTTGGCCAGCTATGATTTGATGAACCTGGATAACTACGACAGTGTGATTCACGTGTACGATAATTTCCGTAAGGATCCACCCGAATATGTCATCGATAAGGTTAATATTATGCCAAAACTTCTGAACCGCGTTCCCGCATTAAAGAAACAATATGAATTGAGTCCGTGGAAGGGGATTTACCAGAAAGTGGGAATCTAAGCCACAGAAATCTGTTTGAATTGGTTTGAAAGTTTTTTAGTTTGAAAGTCTTATTGAACAACCACTACTCCAACTGTTAAACCTTCAAACTAAAAACCTTTTTTGGATGTGCTACGCTCTCAGCAGGCGATTTTATCTACACGAAGCTGATGTCTGCCACCTTCGAATTCCGTGTTTAAAAAAGCCTGAACGCTGGCGATGGCTGTTTCAAGTTCAATGAAACGCACCGGTATACATATTACGTTGGCATCGTTGTGCTGACGTGCCAGTGGAGCCAACGGTAGATCCCAAACCAAAGCGGCACGAATACCCTGATGCTTATTAGCAGTGATGCAGACACCCTGCCCGCTACCACAGAGAAGAACTCCTTTTTCGAATTCACCACTTTCAACTGCAGTGGCAACAGGATGTGCGAAATCCGCATAATCCGCAGAGTCCGCACTGTAAGTTCCAAAATCTTTCACTTCGAAACCGTTAGTGGTAAGCCAGTTAATCAACGGCTCCTTATAAGGAAACCCGGCGTGATCAGAACCAATCGCAATTTTTCTCATTACTTTTTTGTTAATTGTATCCCTCTTTATAGTAACCGTTAAGAATGGAGGCTTTACTGTTTTAATTTACCCGCAAAGGTAATATGTATTCAACAACTAAATTGTTTTTTAAAAATATGGAGGAAGACGCAAAGACGCCAAATTCACAATTAATAGATGTATCACTTCTTAATCCGGCAGTTCCAGAAGATGAAAAGAGGATCAAGGAAGCTTTTGAAGACCGCAACTGGAATGAAATAAAAAGTGCTGATTCTTGGGTTATTTTCAAAGTAATGGCCGAATTCGTTGAAGGGTTCGACAAGCTTGCAAAAATAGGTCCTTGCGTATCTCTTTTTGGATCGGCACGTACCAAATCTGACAACCCGCACTATAAAACCGCAGAAGATATTGCAGCCAAACTCGTTCGACACGGCTATGGAGTGATCACAGGTGGTGGTCCGGGTATCATGGAAGCAGGTAATAAGGGTGCGCGCGAACAGGGTGGGAAATCAGTGGGACTGAATATAAAACTGCCATTTGAGCAACACAGCAATATTTATATTGACCCGGACAAGAACATTAATTTCGATTTCTTCTTTGTGAGAAAGGTGATGTTTGTAAAATATTCGCAGGGCTTTGTGGTTATGCCAGGAGGTTTCGGAACACTTGACGAGATGTTTGAAGCTATGACGCTCATTCAGACAAAAAAAATCGGACGTTTCCCAATCGTGCTGGTTGGTTCGAGCTATTGGTCAGGTCTCATTGATTGGGTGAAAAGCACCATGTTGACGGAGGGTAATATCAACGCGGAAGATCTGAAACTTATCAGCATTGTTGACACCCCTGACGAAGCAGTGAAAGTGATTGACAATTTCTATTCCAAATATTTGTTGAAACCGAACTTTTAGCGGAAAGGGAACAGACGCGATCCGGATTTCATTAGTATGCAGGTATTTGTCTCATGTCTTGCTTTACACCGTATCAGGGCTCGGTGGCTGAAATGAAATCCCGGTTTTTTGATATTTGTCAGAGAAATTGATTTTTAAATCGGAGATCTGAGTGTTCTAATAATTGACCATTCAGATCTCTTTTTTTGGGTCGAATTTTTGCTAAAAGTGTTAACAGGTTTTTGTGAGCCTGTTTAAAACGAAAAATAACCTCAGTAATTGATAAGGATTTGGTGAAGTCAAAACATAAAGTTCTCATATTTGTTATCACAATGCTCTCGCTGACAGGCATCTCCAATATCCCACAAGTAAGTTTGGCGATCATGATCATGACGGATGATAGTGATTATAAAAAATCAAATTATCATTATAGCAGCGGGAAATCTGACGAGTTTTCTGTTTGGTCAAGGAAGGGTTACGAGGACGTTCTGGCGCAATTTGAGATTTACAAAACACAACAAAATAGCGACACCATCCTTTACAGGAATTTTAAACCTGAATGGTGGAAAATCTGGCGGTGGGGCTTTTTTCTTTCTGAGAACAGGTACCAATTACCATTTAAAGAGATGCCGGCGGATGCATTCCAAGTATCACGTGGGGTTACGGTCAAGTGAGTTTCCGTATTACATTGCCGGGGTAGTCAGTTAAAACCCTGCAAAATTCATAACCAACATGAAAAAACTATTACTCGTTATTGTATCATTCCTTGTATTATCATGTTCGGCCTCCAAAAAGCCCGTTGTTAAAATTGAAGTGGCGGAGGCGGGAAAATCGGTGGTCGTGAAAACGGACAAAAAGCCTGATAAGAAAACATATAAGGATATTATCACCAGCAAGGCAAAGACTGATCAGGGTCTTTTCAAAGTACACGAATTGGAGGGGAAATACTATTATGAAATTCCCCGTTCGCTTCTGGGTAAAGATATGTTGCTGGTAACGAGGATCGCGCAAATACCATCCAGCCTAAGCCCTTATCTCAACGCGGGATCGGCAACAAATGAACAGGTTGTACGGTGGGAGGTGAGAAACGAAAAGCTGCTGTTAAAATCGGTGTCGTTTGATAACATTGCAAATGACTCGATTCCAATCTATAAGTCTGTTGCTCAGAATAATTTTGCACCCATCATCGCAGGTTTCGACATTGAGGCGCCCGTAACGGATAGCACGGGTTATGTAATCCAGGTGAACAAACTATTTGAAGACGACGTGCCGGCCTTGTCGGGACTGGACGAGACGTTAAGGAAAAATTACAAGGTAACCAGATTCGATAAAAGCAGGTCTTATATTGACACGATTAAATCATTTCCAACCAACATTGAAGTGATTCACACCATGACCTACAATGCGGGTGCACCGCCGGTGAATAAGGAATCAGAAACTTTGACGATGCAGATGAATCAATCGATGATCCTTTTGCCTGAGTTGAAAATGATTCCAAGATTGTTTGACGAAAGGGTAGGTTGGTTTACGAATAAAACCATTGATTATAGCTCCGAGGAGCTGAAATCGGATGTGAAAACTTATATCCGCAAGTGGCGCATGGAGCCAAAAGATAAAGCAGCATATCTCCGTGGCGAATTGGTGGAGCCGGTAAAACCAATTGTGTATTACCTGGACCCGGCCACTCCTGAAAAGTTTCGGAAATATTTCAAGCAAGGCATCGAAGACTGGCAGCCTGCTTTTGAGGCTGCAGGTTTCAAAAATGCGATCATCGCCAAAGATCCGCCAACGGCAAAGGAGGACCCCGAATTTAGTCCGGAGGACGCCAGGTATTCGGTTGTCCGCTATGTGGCAAGTACGACCAGAAATGCCGTAGGACCAAGTGTGTCTGACCCGAGAACCGGTGAAATCCTCGAAAGCGATATTATATGGTATCACAACCACTTACGGTCTTACCGAAACCGGTACATGCTTGAAACCGGTGCGGCAAACCCTTCTGCACGAACACTGGAAACTTCCCAGGAAGAAATTGGAGAGATGATGCGCCGCGTTATCTGCCACGAAGTAGGACATGCACTTGGTCTACCACACAATATGAAAGCCAGCTCGGCTTATCCGACAGACAGTCTAAGATCGGGGAGTTTTACGCAAAAAAATGGAATTGCCGCAACAATCATGGACTATGCACGATTCAATTATGTTGCGCAACCCGAAGACAAGGGCAATAGATTTGTACGCCAGATGGGCCCCTATGATTATTACGCAATCGAATTTGGCTATCGATGGTATCCAGGTGTTAAAAATCCGGACGAGGAAAAGGCAATCCTGCATAAATTTGTCAACAGTCATTCTGCTAATCCAGTTTACCAATTCGGATCAGGTTCGCTGGGTTTTGATCCAAATTCTCAGACTGAAAACATCGGTGACGATGCCGTAAAAGCAAGCACCTATGGGTTGAAAAACCTGAAAATTGTTGCGAAAAATCTCATCAGCTGGACGGCAAAAAAAGATACCGATTTTGAAGACCTCGATGAATTATACGGGGAGTTGTTAGCCGTTTGGAGTCGGTATATCGGTCACGTTTCCAGTAATATAGGAGGGGTTCATGAAACGATCAAGACCCAGGATCAGCCAGGGGTTGTTTATGAACCAGTACCTGCATCGACCCAGAAACAGGCGGCACATTGGCTTATCAGCAATGCCTTTACTACACCGGATTGGTTAATGAATAAGGAAATCGTGAAAAGGATAACCTATAAGGGTGTTTTGGATCGGGTGGAAGCACTGCAAGGCCGTGCATTAGCCGGGGCATTGAATGTGGAAAGTATGGCCAGAATGCTGGATAATGAATTTATGCATCCGGATCGGCAGATCTACACTTTGAAAGAAATGGTGAACGACGTCTCGAAAGGCATTTGGAGTGACGTGTTTGCTGGTGCGAAGAGCGACGCTGTCAAAAGAGGGCTTCAAAGAAGTTACGTAACCCATCTTGAAGGTATTGTCAGGGACCGGAAAAATGCGGCAGCCCAAACAGACATCGATGCTATCTTAAAAGCAAGCCTGCGTTCTATTGAGACAAAGCTTAAAACAAAATCTAAATCGGATATCGCAGGTGAGCACTACCAGGACATTCTTGACAGGATCAAAGCCATTTGGGATACCAAGGGTTGATTCGTGAGTCAAAGAAATTGTATTTCATCCCGTGCACCACCATGCACGGGATTTTGTTTTCAAAACCTTCATATACTTAGTAACCGGTTTGTAGAATCAGGGTAATTCCGTTTACTTCATGGTAACGCTATTCAGGGTTTTTGGAATCCAATACCTGCAATTTCAATTCGTTTTCGTGATGATTTCAGTCACCTGTGAAATCCTCTCGTGTTTCAAATTTATCCCTCCTGCTTTCATCCATTTGGTATATTAAAAACTAATTTCACTCCGCTATGGCAACTTTTAAATCAATTGAGGAGATCGATTTCACGACAGTGATTAAGCCTGAATATTTTCCTTCTCCGCAGGCCTGGGAAGATCAGGCGCTGTACTTTTTGTTGCTGGATCGATTTTCAGATGGTTCTGAACATGGGTTTTTGGATAATGAAGGCAATTTGGTAGCTACCGGGACAACAAGGTCGTTCGTCTCAGCCGACATCGGAAACGCGGTAACCTCCAATGCGGATGTTGATAGCTGGATTGATGCCGGCCAAAAATTTGTCGGAGGCACCTTAGCAGGTCTTAAAAGCAAAATAGGCTATCTTAAAAGATTGGGAATTAGCGCCATCTGGATCAGCCCTGTTTTCAAACAAGTTGCGTCTCAGGATTCTTATCATGGTTATGGGATACAGGATTTTCTGGATATTGAGCCGCGTTTTGGCACTGCAGATGATCTTAAAGATGTCGTTGAAACCGCACACCAGCATGGAATATATGTGATCCTTGATATCATTCTCAATCATTCCGGTGATGTGTTTGGTTATACCAATGGTCAGCCGGTTTATCAAAATGGGCAGACGTTTCCGGTGCAGGGTTTTCGAGATGCGGCAGGCTCAGCCAGCCTCCCTTTCGGCAGCTTGAGTGACAGCGAATTTCCTGGTTCCGGTGTTTGGCCAAGAGAGCTTCAATCCGCAGATACTTTTACGCAAAAGGGTAAAATCATTCACTGGGATGACAGTCCTGAATTCCTTGAAGGCGATTTTGAGTCATTGAAGGATATAAATCATGGTACAGGAAATGTTGATAATTTTCGACCAGCTCCATCTCTTGCTGCTTTGACACAGGCATATAAGTATTGGATTGCTTTTGCTGATATCGATGGTTTTAGAATAGATACCGTCAAACACATGGAGCCTGGCGCAACCCGGTATTTCGCCTCGGTGATCAAGGAATTTGCCATGGCCATCGGAAAAGAAAATTTTTATCTGATCGGCGAAATAACCGGCGGGCGGCAAAGAGCATTTGAAACACTTGAATTGACCGGGTTAGATGCGGCTCTTGGTATCGACGACATTCCTGATAAAATGGAATATTTACCGAAGGGATTTAGAAATCCATTGGACTACTTTAACCTTTTCCGAAACTCGGAGCTTGTTCACAAAGAGTCTCACATCTGGTTTAGAAACAGGGTTGTCACGCTGTTTGACGATCACGACCAGGTTAGAAAAGGACAACAAAAGGCGAGGTATTGCGCGAATGACTCCGGTGCTGGTTCTTTGCTTGCTGTAATCGGGTTAAATCTTACAACACTTGGAATTCCTTGTCTTTATTATGGAACGGAGCAGGCGTTTGACGGAGAAGGAGGGAGTGACCGTTATATTCGGGAGTCCATGTTCGGAGGTGAATTCGGAGCTTTCAGAAGTAAAAACGTCCACTTTTTCAACGAAAAAAATCGTTGGTATCCTGAAATAGCTAAAATGATGACCGTCCGAAAAGAACAGCTGCCACTTCGGCGCGGGCGGCAGTATTTACGTCAGATCTCAGGAAACGGCATTGATTTTGGCTTTCCAATTTTATGGGGCGGACGCATGAACTCGATTATTGCCTGGTCGCGGATTTTCAATGAACGGGAAGTTGTGTGTGCAATCAACACGGATCCTGATGCTGAAACCGTCGCTTATGTTACTATTGATAATGACCTGCATGCTATTGGGGCTAAGCTACATCTTCTATATGCGACCAGCCCTAGTCCTGTTGAGCTGAATGTTGAAGTAAGGAATGGCAAGGCAGTTCGCCTCACCGTTCCTCCGTCAGGTTTTGTCATTTATGCATAAGCGCGGGATCGCTCAGTTTGATTGAATCCTAATCGACTGAAACTTCATGTATGTAAGGGATCTCCATAACCACTCGACGGGCCCAAAACGAAAGTGTTTCATGTACACATTACAAAGCACAATTTGTAGTGCATAGAACGTAAGAGCCAAAGTGATACTTGTGGTAACACCGATCTTTCCCATCATGCCAAAGCCGAACCCAAAGAAAAGTAAGAGTCCAAATATAGTTTGGGTTAAATAAACAGTTAACCCCATTTGTCCAGCCGGAACCAGAAGTGACAGAAAACCGCGTGGTTTTTTCCAAAATAACAAGGTGAAGCCTGCAACATAAAATACCGAAAGAGATGCCTGGTGAATGTCAAAGGCAGTAGCGCCTAACACACGTAGCCAGGTTGTAGGGCCAGGTGCAAAACCCGGGTTATACAATAGTGCTAAAATGGTTGATATGAGTGCAGCCAAACCGCTAATTATCAGTAGCTTTTTAAAAAACGTAATGTTTTCTTCCGTTCCATTGAAAAGTTTTTGCCTTCCTACATAAAGACCCAGAAGGAATAGACCGAGGGTAATAAATAGCCTTCCGGATATGATCTGAAAGAACAGGGTGCCTACTAATCCACCGGAGATATTCATAGCAATCACTTCGCTGACGGATCCATGCCGCTTGATGTTAAATTCTTTTCCCGCGCTCTCCATAAATTCCTCACCCTGTTTTTGCTCAATTGCCATTTGCTCCGCCGTTGGCGGTGGAGCATAAACCGCCATGACTCTGCTGAGAAGTAGCGGCGCATTCAGAATCAGCAAAGTGCTCACGATAAGTAAAGTTTTATTTCCTAATTTTTGACAGGCTAAAAGTATCAGCCCCAAAAACGCGTAGATACGAAGAATGTCGCCGCTATAAAAAAGGCTGTGCGTAAAACCAATAGCAAACAAGATCAGTAGCCTCCAAAGAAAACGACCTGATAACCGCTCACCCTTTTGAGTTGCATTTGACGCCTGGATCGCAAAACTCAATCCAAAGAGAAATGAAAATATGGTAAAGAACTTTCCAAAGGTGAAAATTTCCGTGAGTTGGGCTACGGCCTGGTCTACACCACTGAACACATTGGAGTAACCTGGAACCGGCGGTCCGGCAACGTACTCTCCTGAGGAATGATTAATGATGATGCCGATTAGGGCGAATGCCCTGAGTGCATCAATAACCTGGATTCTAGGCGCACTGGTAAGATGGGGTTGTGTAGTCATTTGATTTTGATGATATGAAGTAGTCAGGGATATGTGCGTCAGAGTTGCTATTAAAAGGGTATTTTAGGGAGCTAAATGAGAGGTCAGAAAAATACCTGGACGAACCACTTTCCGAAGGCTTGCCACCAGCTTGCCATTTGGAATTCCCAACAAAGCTGAAGTGCTACAAGCGTTGCTAAAACAACCAGGTAAGGCTTCACCGAATGGCCTTTGAAATAATCGAATGCGATAAAAACAATGGTAATGAATTCGGCAAAATACATGGTGTAGGTAACGGCAACAGGAAAAGGTATGCCGCCAAAAATAATCAGAGCCCTGCCGAGTCCCGGCCCGATCATCAGCAACGAAGTTCCCACCATGTATCGCATATGAGCTGCCGAATTTTTGGAATTAACCATCGCCAGAATATAAAATAGCCCAAATGCAAAGATGTCCGGAATGTCGAGAGCTAGCCCGCCCAAGGCGAGATTAGCGGGGCGTTGTTGTGCAATACCGTTATAATAGGACACTTTGGTCACTAGGAAAATCGAGTAGAGAATCAATGGAACCAGAACGTAAGACACCTTTCCCAATTTCCGATGCCAGGTGAATTTTTTGTACCGTATTAAAAACGGCTGAATAATCAGCATTCCAAACCACGACATGAGCATAAGGCCATGAAAATGGTGAACCATCGACAGCCCTTCGAATGTGGGGAATTTTATGGTATAGGTTAAGTGAAACCCCACCAGACAGCATATCAGTACGCCTATAAAGAAGTAGCTGATATTTGGATAAGTGTTTTCCATTGGTTTTTTTATTTTGAAGGTTTGAAAATGAATGTTCTGTTAGTTGGCTCGTTTTGTCTCATCTTCAGATCCAGTTTTCCTTTGCCGAGCGCCTTTCAGCTGCTGGTTTCCGAAATTATACGTGAGGCTGAGCAAAGCAACTCGTGTATCAAAATTCATAGATACACGCTGGTAATTATTAGGAGCTTGCATGGCGCCTTTGATCACAATGGTGTGAAAGATGTCCTGCATGCTGAATTTGAGTTTCAGCGCGGATGAGACGGATTTTTGGATTCCAAAATCTACTGAACCCGACCAGGACATTTTGAATATCACATCCAGCTTAGGGGTGTTCACCCAACTGTTGAGTTCTGCTGTCCAGCCTTTGCCAAGCGTAAAGCCGTTATTTACATTCACTCTTCCGGCAAAATTCTTCGCTGCGATTTGAAACTCCTGATATTGGAATTTATACTGGTTAAAATAGCCAAGCATGTTGGTTTGCATCTGCCAGCCTTTGGTAACGGTTACGGGAAAACTAAGCGTGAAAATGTAGCCTTTTGCCGAACCGATGTTCTCCATTGTTCTGTAAAGCTGATTTCCATCTTTGACATAGTTGATACTCTGGAAAAAATCCTTGCTAAAATTCACCGCAAACGAACTGTAAAAGCCTCCTTTGAATCCGTGTTTCAATTCGATGGCGTGCGTAAACTGTGGCCTTAAGTAAGGATTGCCCAGGCTGTAAGTATATGGATCTATGTAAGATCTTGATGGATTCAGATTTACATAATTGGGCCGGTCGATCCGGTAGCTGTATGAAAAGGTAATCGTTTGCCTGGCTGAGATTGGTTTTGTGATAAACACAGAGGGAAATAATTTCAAATATCTCCGTGTTGCTTTTTGGTTCATGGTCAGTGAGTTACCTATTGAATGCGTATGTTCCGCTCGCAATCCTATCTGAAAATCTGTTTGGGCATCAAGCTTACCGGAGATGCTCGCGTAGGCGGCGTTCACCCTTTCGGTGTATTTGAAACGATTGGACAAGGAAGAGTCAGGGTACAGTTCGCCAACAGAACCTGTACTGATGCTCAGGTCGTTATCTGTTTTTACAGAAGCGGTTTTTAAACCGGTCTCTAATTTTATTTTTGCCGTCAAGGGGCGCATATAATCAGCCTTTACGGTAAAGATGTCTATGATCGAAGGCATTCCCGATAGCAGTCCGCTATTTCCCGCGGCTGGCTGTTCAGAAGAAATTACAGTGCGAGAGGCCAAGCTGTTTGTAAATTTTCTTCCAAAATGCCCTGCATCAATATCTGCATTCAACTGGCCTCCCTTGCCAGCGAAGTTATGCTGAAAGTTCAGGTTGCCAAGTTGGTTTTGGGTGGTATTGGAAAGTGTTTTGTTGGTTTCTGTTTTCAGATATATAGGCCCGCCTACGGAGCGTCTGAACCAGGTCGGAGCCGGGCCTTCTTCATTGCTGGCATTCCATAATCCGGTCCAAACGACTCCAATTGTTGTTTTGGAATTGACAAAATAATCCACGCCAGCCTTTGCGTTGTGTCCTGTATTCATGATTGAAAGCCAGGTGGTTTGTTCTACTATATTCCGTCGATTTGGGTTTTCTTGGGAAGGGTCGGGCTGATCACTGAATTTCCAAAAATTCCAATAATTCCCGCCACGGTTTAGATTGTAGCTGCCAAATAAGTTTACCTTCTTTGCCCGATGGTTCAGCTGTATTCCTGCCCGTTCCCGGTCGAAATACCCTGTTCCTCCCGCCAGCGATAGCGAACCGTTCGTGCCTGCGTTGTTATTCTTTTTTAACCTGATATTGATGATTCCCGAATTGCCGGCTGCGTCATATCTTGCAGAGGGGTTTGTAATCAGTTCAATCCGGTCGATATTGTCGCTTGACATACTCCTTAGAACGGCCACCGCGTCCTGTGCCGACATGTAAGTCTGCTTTCCGTCGATCTGGATAATAACGCCTTCCTTACCTCTAAGCTGAATGAGGTCATTTTGGTAGTCTACCGTAACGCCCGGTGACTTAGCAAGAACTTCGAGCGCAGTGCTACCGCTTCCTACTATACTACCCGCAACATTTACCACGGTCCGGTCTAGCATCTGCTCCACAAAAGGGCGCTTGGTAGTAACCTGAACTTCTTTGAGTTGGGCCGTTGTAGCAGACATAACCAGGGCAGGCGCCCAGGTTCCTGCATTGACTTCAAAGGGCAACGATTGGGACTTATTGAAACCTATCGCCGTCGCTGCCACTTTATAGTTGCCTGGCTTGATATTCTCAAATAGATACATTCCACTTTCGTCTCCGGATGTTGATTTCACCATTACGGAATCTTTTTCATTGATCAGAGCCACGCTCACAAAGGGAATTCCTTTGGTGAGGCTATCTTGTACCTGCCCTTTGATCGAATGCTGGGCCGCGACTGGAGCTGAAATACAGACGGACATTACTAATAAAATAGTTTTCATTTAAATAGAGGTTTTATAAATTGATGATGATCAAATCCCGCTTGCTGCCATAATCTCAAAAGTGAGTTGTTCTGAGAAAATGGATTAACAGTCTATTTTAATATTGGATTAAAGTTGTGAAAGAATACCTCTTAAAGTTTTGCTAATGGATAAATGGAAGGTTTGGTTGAATAACTGGTGGTCTTGTCGGTGAATGAGTTGGGTTGTTTTGTGCGCCGGTTTTACACCTGACGATTGGTAAAGCAACTTATTGGTAAATTATCTCATTCTGGTTTCGTATATTGGTAAGTGTTTCACTATTATGTGATGCTCTGGCAATGGAAAGCCGTAGTGGATGTTGGTCGTAATTTTCGCAGCAATGGAAACAGGACGGTCTATTTTCTTTGCTTTTTATGAATTTTATTTGCTGTTAAGTTCACCTGCCATTAAGCAATCATCTTTTCTATCCGTACAAAAACCGTCACCGATTTTCGTTACGCCGATCAAAAAAACAAGTATAAGTTGAAGGAAAATGCGCTATATTAGGAGTAAAGTGCCTTTTGGTGTCATCCCGAAGAATTCCACTCAGTGTCTCTGGATTTTTCCAAGGGTAACTGTGGCAATAGATAGATTGCATTTCCTTACTACATCCCTCTTTACTCAAACATGAAAAATGAACCGTTGGCTATTGTTTAAAAAATTCATTGTTCCACTGCTTTATTTGGGAAGTCTCACAATCGTTGGAACAGTTGGGTATGTGATCATTGACGACTACAATTGGCTCGACTCACTTTTCATGACGATTATCACGATCAGTACAGTCGGATATGGAGAAATTCATCCGTTGAGCCCAGGAGGACGGCTTTTTACCATTTTTCTTATTATAACAAGCATAGGCCTCGTGGCTTACTACCTAACCTTTGTCACCAGGTTACTGGCGGATGGTGAGTGGGCCAGGGAATATAAACTCTATAAACAATTCAATCACCTGAAAAAAATGGAAAATCATGTAATCGTATGTGGTTATGGCCGGAACGGCCGCGAAGCTTGTGAAGTTTTGAGAGATAACGGCGTTGAGTTTGCAGTTATCGAAGCGCAGCAGGGAACGGCTCCACATCCCGGCGATATTATGATTTACGCAGATGCAACCCGTGATGAAGTGTTGTTACAGGCAGGCATTCTGAAAGCAAAAGCGATCATCATTTCTCTGCCTGATGACGCGGCTAATCTTTTTGTAGTACTCACCGCACGCCAACTCAATCCCTCAATAACAATCATCAGCAGGGCTTCGTATGACCAAAGCGTAAGTAAGCTTAAAATTGCCGGGGCAAATAACGTGATCATGCCTGATAAGATAGGGGGGGCGCACATGGCCACTTTAGTGCTTATTCCGGACGTACAGGAATTCATCACTTTGATGAGCACACAGCATAACGATCTTTTCCAAATCACAGAGGTTGAAGTATCTACGGCGATTCACCTGGGAGCGCTGAATTTATGGCAGCAAACCGGCTGTACGATCTTAGGAGTTAAACAAAATGATAACAAATACCTTCGGAACCCCAAGCCAGACTACACCACAGTTCCAGGCGAGCGGCTGCTGTTAATGGGTAGTAAAGAGCAGTTGGAACAGGCTGATAAATGGCTGAAATAGAGGGATTTTTCCGAAATAGATCAACAGACGAATCGTCTTTTTATAGAAAACAACTGGGTTCCGGGAATCATTGAAGTACATTATCGACAAATGACTTCAATTCAATTGTAAATATCAAACCAATTTTTACCTAGTTGAGATTTGCTTCGTTTTTGAAAACGCCATCGTAGTTGCTTCCCATATACGAGCCCCATTTAATTGGTTTTTTAATGGTAATCGACGTTTCAACACAGTGTACCTGCATGCCGTCAAATGACTTGGATAGCATATTGTTCGTATCGGTGCTGTTGCAATAAATTACGTCAAGATAACCATCGTCATCAAGGTCGCCGACCCAGGGCGTGGAAGAAAGGTTATGTCCTGGAAGTGCGTCCATGAGTATTCCAACCCTGTTTTTGGTGAAATCAATCGTATAAATAGCCGTGTTAAAAACCTTTTCCTGCCCCTCCATAATCTGGTAGTCGACACTTAGCAACACTTCATCCACATTATCACCATTCAAGTCTGCAACGACCGGACTGCTGGTTTGGTAATAGCCAAGGGAGTCAAGATACTGGATAGAACCGTTTTTACCATTGAGCATTGCCTGCTTGGTCCACATTAGATAGGGCCACTGTCCTTTTGCAAAAGAAATGAAAAAGTCAGGTATTTTATCGGAATCAAAGTGCCCGATTGCCATGGAACTATAAGCCTCGGTATGGGGTAAACTGGCTGACCAGAGTGGCTGAAAATTGTTTCCATCGAATGTTAAAACTCTACCATCCACGCTGTTGGCTACTACGTCCAAAATTTCATCACCATTCATATCCACCCAGGCAGGAGGCGAAATAAAACCTTTTTTTTCACCAATGGCAATTTTTTTAGCACCTGAAAGATCGCCGTCAAGTACCATTTGAATTGTCCCTACGAACAGATTTCCACCAACCGTTTCGCCGCCGGTGCCGAAAATTATCCTTGATTTGCGCGGCTCGTTTTGATTGAAGTTTACAGCGACGGACATGTATATTTCCTTTTGGTCTGGCATTGTGGCTTCCCCCAGCACTTTTCCAGTAGCGCTTTGTAGTATAACCAACCTTCCCGCTGCCCTGTTTGGATTAAAAGGCGGAACCTTTATATCTCCGCCATTAGAAATGAGGATGTCCCGGAGCCCATCGCCATCTACGTCCTGTATAAGTTGAGGGTTGTAAAAATTAAACCATCTTTTTCCATTTTGCGAATAAAGCGTGGTGTCAAAATGCCAGATAGGCTTGCCGCTTTTTCCATCCAGTGCCTGGAATTCGACCGAGCGGCCCGCAAAAAATGCGTCTTTCACTCCATCGCCATTGATATCGTAAAGACCTGCGGAACCGAAGATCTGGTCAGAGGCTGATTTGGCCCAGATCAAATTTCCTGTTTTTCCGTCGAGTGCAACCATCGCAGAATCGCTGGATTGGAATTCGGCTTTGCCAGCACCAATAATAATGTCTTTCACTCCATCCCCGTTTATATCTTCAGCTCTTGGGGAAGAAAATGTACCAATTCCTGGTAAAGTTTTTGACCATCGCTCTCTCGGGCCTCTGTGACCGTCATAGTACCAACCACCCAAAATTGCTGCCATTGCAACTATAATAATGTATTTTTTCATTCAAATAGTTAACAGAAGGTGACATCATCTTTCCCGGTAAAAGATGATTAGTAACCTCTATATACTTACTATTTACTGAGGGTTACATGATTTGAGATAGGCAATTATCAGGCCAGAAAATTTTTGTGGTAGAATGATGTTACATGCCGCGTGTCAGTCGAAATGATTTGTAGCTGCCAGGACTGTTTTTTGCGGACCTGACTGAAACCGAGGATGGTTCTGGCTTTTGATAATTTTTATTTGATTTTTGAAAATTAATTGAAAGGCTGCTTGTAGCTATTTTCAAAGGTTAGTTGACTCGAGAATGTTTGACACATTTTTTGGGTCTAAAGCTTTAAGAATCTGGCCGACCAGACAGGTTTAGAATGGTTGTAATCTGTAACTTTTTATCACATGAAATCCGACGGATAATTCGTGGATAACAATCGAAAGTACTTCTGGCGAAAGAGACATTTGCAAATCCAGCTTGCCCCTGAGGTCGAAAATTTCCATGTGTAACGGAGTTTTTTGGCCTTTATTTTTGAAGAAAAGTATGTCACTTGCTGGGTTGGGATAAATACGGAACGTTAAGTCACTTTCCCGGTTCAAATATTTATTGGTTTGGGGAAGTATTTCTCTCAGGCGCGCCTTGATTTTGAAAATGCCCTTTAGAAATGAAAGAGGTTGATCACTGACCAACCTCTCTCCCTTTTAATGTCCTAAAATATCAGCGTCTTCCGCCTCTGCCTCCGCCACCTCCATGGGAACCGCCACCGCTAAATCCACCGCTTCGCCCACCAAATGACGAGCCACCATAAGACCTTGATGCACCGGCACCGTACGATGGGCGGCTATAAGATCCGGAATTGGAATTACTCCTGCCATACGAATAGTTGCGTGGAGCGGTTCTATAACTTTGTGAAGGAGCTGCTGCGCCCTGTCTGTAAGTTTGATTATTGTTGAATCCGCTTGAACGTCCGCTTATCCGTGGATTGTAATATCTTCCGGAACTACCCATATAAGGGCTTCTGGATCCGCCGTAACTTCTTGCTATTCTGCTTCGGTAAATGCTGTCGTAGCGACGATAGAGGTTAGGATAATAACGGTACGCACCTCCGTAAAACCATCTGGAGAAACCCAGCGATGGAAATCCGTAGAAGGGCGAATAACCTCCAAAACCTAAATAAATGCCTGATCCGTAACCAAAAGAGCCAGGATACCACATTGGATAATTGTACCACGATGGGTACCCAAACCAATAAGAATACGGGCTGCCATAGTTCATTGAATTGTTGTTGCTATTTGGAGGCAGATAACTATTCCCTCCGGTGCTCGCATAGTCTTGCTGCGCCCTTTGGAACTCTGCTGCCGCCTGAGGATCCTGGGCGAGCTCGTCTCGGTAAGACAAATCCTGATTGTTGGGATCATTGAGTTGATCATGCAACTGGGCAACCTCCTGATTTACACCTTCAGGATCGGTTTGATAACGTTCTCCTAAACGGGCTGCCATATCAATGTGATCATTTAAGAAAGCCAGCACGTCAGGCATTTCTTCTAAACTTTTAAACGCATTTCTGGCCGTTGGTCCCAATGGACTAATTAGTTTCTGAAAGGAAATTACTGCATCCTGATTGAGGCTGGCCACAGTAACAAGGTCCTCCTGATGACTATCGTAAAGTTTCCAGGCAGCCTCCCTCAGTTCGTCCGCTGGATTTGCTGGTAATAGCGCTTCAATCTCGCCTTTGGAAGATCTGCGAGGCATCGAAGCCAGCCTGTCCATCAGATCCGGGTAGCGCGACACTTCGTAAAACCAGTTCTGCTTTTTTTGAGGGTAATCCTGAATGGTTTGTTGGAAAGCACTGGTTGCGTGATCGCGTATCTGACCGGCCTTTTCGATTACATCGGGATACTGTGTTGCGATCAGAATGTTATTTCTAACGTTGTCATTGTATCCGGCAATTGCTTGCAGCAGGCTTTTGTCCGTAAAAGTCCGTTGCTGATTACCGTAATTATTTTGATTACTCTGGCCGTAACCAGCTATCGAACCAGCAGTGAAAATAATTGTGGCAAACAGGATTTTTAACAATTTGAAATGTGAGGATTGATCCCTTCCTGTGTTTACTTCGGGCATTCCCGTTTCAAGCGGTTTCATGGGCTTTGTATGTTAAACTTTTTGTTGACTCTTTCATTTTATTGATACTAAGTTAACGTACAATTCTGTGGAAATATTGAAGTTTTGGTATTAGATAAATATCAAACAGAGACTGAGACGGTCCTCCTGAAAGCACAAAAAAGGAGGCGGAACAAAGCCCGCCTCCAAAATTAACTCACGTTTCCAACCCCTCAATTAAAGTCCGATTGCGTAATACTGGGTTTCCGAATTTCCGGGATACACACCTTCAATCATTACGCCGCCCTTTTTGTTTTCCAATATTTTCTGAGCTTCTTTTACATTGTTTACAGGTGTTTTATCAATTTTGGTAATGACAAAACCATCCTCCATATCAGTTCCCTGGCGAATTTTGCCAGCCGTAATCTGGCTTACTTTTACACCTGACTCGACTCCCAGCGCCTTTCTCTGTTGAGCGCTTAAATCCTGCAGTTCTATTCCCAACTGTTCCATCACCGCGGACTCTGGCTGGTCGATAGCAGCATTTCCAGAAGTGCCTTTTAGGGTTACAGTCATTACTTTTTCTGTACCGGAACGATTTACATTCACAGCTACCTTATCCGTAGGCTTGTGCTGAGCAATGGCTTCCTGCAATTGAGGTACGCTGGTTACGGCATGTCCGTCGATTTTTGTGATTACGTCGCCAACTTTCATCCCCGCTTCCTGCGCAGCGCTTTGTTCAGCAAAATTTTCGACCCTCACACCGTCCGTTACTTTCAAGTCAAATGACTTCACCTTTTCGGAGGTTACTTCACTAATCCCTACACCAAGATAACCTCGCTGAACCGATCCGAATTTTGAAATGTCTTCAACAACCTTATGAGCAATGCTTGAGGGAACCGCGAATGAATAGCCTGCAAATGATCCTGTTTGGCTCGCAATTGCAGTATTAATCCCAATCAGATTGCCGTTAAGGTCAACCAACGCTCCACCCGAATTACCAGGATTTACCGCAGCGTCCGTCTGGATGAATGACTCAATCGGTGCCTTGGCATTTTCACCTAAAATATTAATGCTCCGTCCTTTCGCACTCACAATTCCCGCTGTAACAGTAGAGGTGAGGTTGTAAGGATTCCCCACGGCCAATACCCACTGGCCAACTTCTACACCCTCCGAATTGGCAAACGTAAGGGCAGGGAGGTTTTTAGCATCGATCTTGATAAGGGCAATGTCGGTGTTAGGGTCGGAACCTACGACCTTCGCTTTGTAAGTGCGTTTATCTGAAAGCGTTACTTCCAGAGATTCTGCACCCTGGATAACGTGGTTGTTGGTGACAATAAATCCGTCTGGGTTGATAATTACGCCTGAACCGGACGCCTGCGCTTTTTCGCCTCTGCCACGTGGTGATTGCTGGCCAAAGGGGCTGCGACCACCAAAGAAATCCTTAAATTCTTCCGGAACCTCCATTTGACTCACGTTTCTTTCAGGCTTCATTGTCGATTTGATATGAACAACAGACGCCGTTGCTTTTTTTGAAGCGAAGGTGAAATCTGCTGGAATCATGGCTACATTGGCCTTTTTGTCGTCCAAGCTTGCTTTAATAACCGGTGTTGAATTTTCGACCCAGGAAGTCAGCGTGTCGGACTTGGAAAGGTGCTCATAAGTAGCGAAGGATGTACCGCCAACTAGAGCAGATAAAACTGCAACCGAAACTATTTTTTTGATTTTCGAATCTTTTAGCATTGCTGTATTGAGTTGTTAAGTTGAATGATCTACCACGTGAGCAACAGAATTGTGGATCCGTAAACCCGTCTGCCTCGTTAGATAATTCAAATTTGCAATGCAATCCTGTGGCAATATTGTCGACATTCTGAAGACAATCTGTAGTTGGGGATTTTTTTTGGGAAAGTTTAAAAACCGAATTTAAGATCAAAATAATACTCAATGTTCAATATCAATAAGCAATGTTCAATCAGATCCGTTGATCATAATTTCTGTTTTGCAGTGATAATGCTCTTTGCAACGATCGCAACAAGCTCCTCAGTTTCTCTAAAAATAGGTTCTAATTTCAAGACAGGTTTTATCATCTCCTTTTTTTGAATAATCTTCAACGCAACCCGGCATTCTTTCAATTCTTTTAGGATAATGCCCATTTTATGCACAAAATCTCTAATTGACTCCGCGCCTTGGGCGTCTCCGTAGTTAAATGCAGGTGAATGGCAAGACCTAATAAGCTGCCCGGAAATGTAATTACCGGCTCTTGTAGCCGGTAGTGCTTCAACAACATCTATCATCCGGCAAGTGAAGTCAACTAATCTTTCTTCTAAATCATATTTTCTTGTTTGCATCTTTTGAGGTTTTAACTTGGTGATGAAGAGTTTTTATTGAACATTGTTCATTGAGTGTTGAACATTGAGAATTGTTTCGCATCGAAAACTAACGAAAAAAACGACAGGTCAAGGACCTGCCGTTAATTCACTATTAGCCATGAAAAATCTTTTACCAGTTCACAGTAAGAATATGCCATTCATTTTCGACTTCGTAGGTCAGTGTCAAATCGTTTACCTGACAGATGGTTTTGGCAAGTGCGAGACCAAGACCCAAAGAAGCTGACTGTGCGGTATCTTTTCTAAAACGTTCAAAAAGTTGTTCCGGGTTCCCATTGATCGGATTTCCCGTGTTACTTACAATCAGTTTTCCTAAACTGAGGTGGACTATTATCTGCCCATCTTCAATATTGTGCCTGATCGCATTGGTCAGTAAATTATTAACCAGAACTTCCGCCAGGGCTGCGTGCATAACCGGGCCTGTTGGCTCCATTTCGGTCTTTATAGCGATTCTCCTCTGGCTGATCAAGTCTTCAAGATCCAACAACTTACGGTTTATAATCGGTATTAGATTGACAGGTTCGTTGCCTGCTAAAAACTGTCTGTTTTCAATTTTTGTCAACAGCAATAATGCCTGGTTCAGCTTACTCAATCGATTCGCGGCCTCACTGATTTCTGACAATGCAATGAGTTGGGGTTCGCTCAATGTTTCATCCTGAAACAAGCCTTCTATTTTCGAAATAATGACCGCCAAAGGCGTCTGGATCTCGTGGGCAGCATTTTCGGTAAATTCTTTCAGGTTCTGGTATGTTCCTGCGAGGCGCTCAGTAAGCCTTGTGACCGACTGGTTCAGCTGATCGAACTCCACTGTTTTCTCCGCAGGTAAATCCAGTACCCGATGTTGTTCAAGCTGAAAACGGTCCAGCGCGCCGAGAGTTTTATAAAATGGTCGCCACACCCGTTCTGATAGCCAGCTATTTAACAATAACAACGACACCAATAATAGTGCTACAATAAAAGTCACCGTCATCACCACCGCATCCATCAGTTGCTGCCTCTGCAGCAATGATTTGCTGATCGTAACCCTGTACCATTGCCCTTCAAACCTCTCGTAAAAAATCAGCTGGCGGTATGGCTGAAACTCATTTTCGGACTCGCTAAACAAACTTTTTTCTCTCACCAATACCCTGCCGGGAAATGGTACAGCATCAAACTGCAAACTATCTCCCAGCTGCAAAATATATACCGGCAACGCATCAATATGGCGTAACTGCCAACTCACTTTCACCTGACTGCTGACGAGCTCTTTATTTACTTCTTCGTCAATCAAATACCTCACGGAGATATAAAAAAGCCCTGCACCCATCAACAAAACAAGCAGTGATGCAAAAATCTGATACCTGAAAATCTGGATCAGCAACTTCATTGCTCACTGAATTTATAACCTACGCCGTAGATCGATTTTAAGTAATCCGGCGTTCCTTTTTCCATCAGTTTCTTTCGCAGGTTTTTGATATGTGTGTATATAAAATCGAAATTGTCCATCATGTCAGCATCGTCGCCCCATAGATGCTCTGCGATAGATTCTTTTGTTAAAACACGGTTTTTATTGGCGATAAGGTATACCAACAAATCATATTCTTTTCTCGTAAGAATGATCTCCTGGTTATCTACTGTTACCAGATGCTGCTGGGGTTCTATATTTATTTTGCCAAAAAGGATGTGTTGATTTCCCTGAAAACTCCTCCTCCGGATTACTGCCTGAACCCTTGCATTCAATTCAGAAAGATGAAAAGGTTTGGTCAGGTAGTCGTCAGAACCCAGATTGAGGCCCGCTATGCGATCGTCCAGAGCGTTTTTTGCGGAAATAATAATAATGCCGGTTTCCGGATATTTTTTCTTCAATTCGCGGACCGCGTCCAAACCATCGCCATCGGGAAGCATAATGTCGACCAACACGCAATCATACCGGTAAAGGTTAATTTTTTCAATGGCTGATTGGTAGTCCGAAGACCATTCACAGATGAAATTTTCACGCTGAAAATAACTTTGAATACTCGTGGCCAGTGACTTTTCGTCTTCTACTAATAATAGCTTCATCGGTTTTGGGGCTGGGCCGACCTAAGACCGGCTTTTAACGCAGTTCTTTTTTGCGAGTCGTTAAATATTACACAAAAGACATTACTAAATCTGGTGAAATGTTGTAGTTGGAGACTAACGACGCTTCCAGGCAAACGTTTTTTTGAATCAAAAGTAGTTTCAGGTGATTTGCGATAGCATTGTTGATTTTGTTAATCTTATAAAGTTGAAAAATATATTGCGGAAACTTATTTTTCTCTCACCTTTGTGGTAGAATACTTTATCAACCATGAATAAATTTAATTTTGATCTGAGAGCCAGGTATCGCTTCCTGCTACTTTGTTGCCTTCTACTCGTTCTACTCGGATCACTTCTGCTTGCTACTGTCAGAACAAACAATACCGATAACTTAAATACCATCATCTCAGAACTTTCCAACAGCCGAAAGGAAGCTGAACAGGTTGAAAAGGCAATAAAGCTGCTTTATTCGGCCGAGAATAATTTTAGAACCTTCGTTTTGACGGGAAATAAGGCAAATTTCAGGCAATACTCGGAGGAGATAAAGAGGATAGAAGGTATTTTTTTTGTAATCGAGAAGGGTCTGGAGGGCAGGGATGACCTTCCGGGTTTGTTCAAGGATAAAAAGGAAAAAACTGAGATTTTTATTATGGCCAGGCTCCTTGCCGATTCACTCATTAAAAATTCAGTCTCTTGGGATACAAGTTCCGTATATACAGGACTTTACACAGAGAAATTACAGCCTCAATCAGTTATTGTCAGTCGGGTGGATACAATTATTTCATCTCAGAAACCGAATTCGAATAAGAAATTTTTCGGACGAATTCGTGATGCAATTTCAAACAAAAAAGAGGACCCTGCCAAACGTGAGGTCAAAGTTGTGAAGTCTACAGTGAGTAGTGTGGGAAGGTCGGATTCTGAGGCCATCATCAAAAAGGTAGCGCAAAAGAAAATTGCTGACTTGGGCGCGATGACTTTAAGTTTGAAAAAAAAGGAGTTTGAATTACTTGAGTCGAACAATAAACTTTTTGGTGAGATCAAGGATTTTCTGGAAAAATTACGAAGCTCGGAGCTTAAAATTGCCAAGGAACGAAACGTATTGCTGAGCAACAATGCCGGGTTGAGTCTAAAAAATTTAACGACGTATAATACATGGCAGTTTCTTGTAATACTACTTTTGATTGCCTGTGTTGCGGCTACCTTATATTGGATTTACAGGAATGATTTGAAAGTGATACAGGAAGCCAGAAAGGCGGAAATGTATGCAAAGTTGAAAACCGAATTTGTTTTCACCACAAGTCATGAGATCCGATCTCCTATTTATGTAATGCAACTCTACGCCGAGCAGCTTTCGGAAGAAAGCCTGTCAGTAGCTCAGCGTCAAATGCTTGACGGACTCACGAATTCGGCGAAGATGACGCTCGCCATAGTCAACCGGATACTCGACACCATGGAGGTTGAATATAACCAATTGAGAAATGAGCCGTTTTCTCCTGAAAAGACAATTTCTGATGTGATTCATGCGCTCCGTATTTTTTCGAATCAAAAAGATATTGCTTTGACGTCCGATACAGTACTTCCAAGCGGTTATGCGCTCATTGGTGACGAGTTTCGACTTAAACAGGTGCTTGTCAATCTCATTTCCAATGCGTTTAAATTTACCGATAGGGGGCATATTACCGTAAAATGCAGAATTGCCGATGATACCGATACAAGTCGTACGTGGCTCAAAATCAGTGTTGAAGATACGGGTGTTGGCATTCCTGACAAGTATCTCGAGACTGTATTTGAACAGTTTACCTACCTGAACGTCTCCGACGAGTCTGCCGAGCAAATGAAAAGCAACGGCTTGGGATTATACATTGTAAAAAAAATTATCGACGAGCATAATGGTCGTATCACCATTAAAAGCAAAGTAGGCGAGGGTTCAGTCTTTACCTTCGAACTCCCCTACCAGAAAGCCATTGCCAGAGAAGAAGCGGGATTTGAAGCTTTAGTCTGAGCTGGCTTTGGAAATGAAATATGATTTTTCGTGACAATCAATATTCGGTACAAACGGCTTTTGAAATTCTGAAAGCATTGGATCCGGTTTGGCTTGAGCTTCAGGTGAAAATTAGCGCTAGTGCTACAATCAGTATCAAAAGTAACAGACCAGCGAGTACTGACCATTCCATTTTAGACTTTGGGTTCATGAGCATATACTTTATCCACCCGAAATTATCAGCGATCGGGGATGGCAGCAAATACAATGTGCAAATGGCTGGCTTCATTGTATAAGTGGGTTTTAATCAAGCCGGGTTTCGAGAAGGGCCCTAAAAGGCTTAATGCTGACGGAATTTGTAATTCCCGGATCTAAAAGCCAATTACCTCCATAAATTCCTTCTTTCTTCGCTTGGACACGTCAAGCTCTGTACCGTCCGATAGTATTACACTGCCGCCTTCGCCCCGCATGTATTCGCGTATATGTGCCAGATTGATCAGGCTGGAATGATGAATACGGAAAAAGTTGAGGTTCTCTACCATCGTTTCGTAATCACCCAAATTTCGCGATGAAACTATTTTTTGTTTGTTCTCCAGATAGATCATCGTATAATTTCCTTCCGACATGAGATACAGGATTTCCCTCACAGGAACAAAAGTTATTCCGCGCAACGACGGTACCGGTATTTTGTCGAACTGAGCGTCGAGCTTTCTCGATGCTGCCTTTCCCGATTTAAGCTCTACTTTTTCTTTTGCTTTGAGTTTTTGGATCAGTCGGTCGATAGCCGCAGACAATTCATTTATCGATACTGGTTTTAATAGAAAATCCAGTACGCTTTGTCTTACTGCCTGTATGGCATATTCGTCATGAGCCGTACTAATAATCACTTCAAAGGTGCGATTAGGGAAATTTTCGAGGAAGCCAAACCCGTCAAGTTCCGGCATTTCTACATCAAGGAAAATAACATCAGGTGCCATCTTTTCAATTTTCCCCGACGCTTCTGTCGGAGACGTATATGTTCGGACTATTTCAATTTCGTCGGACGCTCTTTGGATTTTTATTTTCAAAGCCTCAATACTTGCCGGCTCATCATCAATTATAATCGCTTTTATCATGATCTAAGGTTTTCCAGGGTAAGTAAAGGCAATCCGATTTCCACAATTGTTCCCGAATCATTTTCCATATCAATATCTATAATTTTCAGATAAGCCAGGCCTTCATGTATTTCATTTATCTTCTTTATTCGTTCCTCTGTTAGTTTCAGGCCCACAGATTTGCTTTGATGTTTTCTAAAAAAATTAACACGTTCCGCTGCCGCTCTGCCAATTCCATTATCGATAATGGTACACAAAAGTTGATTTTTATTCATTTTGAAATAGATGAATAATTCCCCCTGATCGTGTTTTTTGTGACGCAAGCCATGCAGGATCGCATTTTCAACAAAAGGTTGAAAAAGCATGGATGGAATCATATACTCTTTGTCGTATAATGTCTCATCAACGGAAACTTCGTATGAAAAAGAGTAGTTGGCCCGTTCTTGTTCGAGCTGAATATAAAGTTCCAGCGCCTGTAGGTCCTCTTCGATACTGATATACTCCTGACGAGAATAATCCAGTATCATTCGCACCAGTTTAGAAAATTTCTGTAAAAATTCGCTCGCCTCATTTGTTTTGCTCAATACAATGTAAGAGTCAATCGTATTCATGCAGTTGAAAATGAAATGCGGGTTCATTTGTGACCTGAGGGCATTTATTTCTGCTTGTGCCTGTACGTGCTTGAGTTCCTCCCTATACCTGGTTTCAGATTTTACCTGATTCAATCGTAGCCGGAAAAAAGCATAGCCAAGGCCGATCAGCATTACAACCAACCCCGCGCGAAACCATATTGCTCGCCAGAATGGTGCGTTCACTACGACAATCACGGACCTTATATCGGATTGCAATGTCCCGGTTTCGTCAACGGCTCTGACCATAAACTGATACGTGCCAGCCTGAATATTGGCATAACGGGCCGAAGCCGGGTTAGGTGCCGAAATCCATTGATTTTCAATTCCTTTTAATCGGTATTGCAATTTGAGTTTTTGTGGAAAAGCAAATTCGATACCCGTCAGATCGAAGCCAAATGAACTCTGGTCAGGATCGATTTCGATACTATCCCGCTCGCTGATATGTACGCCTTCGCGCAGGATTTTTTCATTTGTGTAAAAGTTTGTGATCTGGATCCTTGGTTTCACCGCATACGTCTGAAATGCCATTGGATCTATGACGGTTATTCCGTTATTTCCTCCGAATACCACCCGTTTATCGGGCAGGATGAAATTGCCATACCAGTCGTATTCTTTTGAAAGGGCGCCATCGCGTGAGGTGTAATTGTGATATGCATTATTTTTCTTGTCGTAATGGGCGATTCCACGGTTGGTTACGAGCCAATAATTGCCATTTTTCTCTGAAATAACATGATTTACAACATTGTCCGGGAGTCCATCTTTCTCTGTGTAAAGCCGATATTCAAATGTTTGCAAGTCGAGCAGGGCAAGGCCTTTGCTGGTGGCCAGCCATACTGTCCCGCCTTGCAAAGCCGACTCCGTCCAGTATACCTGAAAGGGGAAATTCATTTTTTGCTTCACAACCCATTCACCGGATTTTTTCTCAAAAATATAGTATGCCGCCCACCAGTCTGCCGATAAAAACACCAATTCGCTTCTGCGATCATAGAATATGGGGTGGCAGCCGACAGCTTTTTCTCCTTGAAAACTTTGGACAGGCTTCGCTTCGAAGGTTTTGCCTTTATTCTTCATCACATACAGTCCGTTTCCAGCAATCAAATATTCTCCTGGTGTTGTTTCAATAGCAAATTCAGATACATCTTTAGGTAAGCCTGCAGCTACGCTCTTAAAGCTGCTTTCAATTTCATTTTTTTGATTCACGAGAAACCATTCACGCCCGTTGGTAAGCCACACCCTGTTTCGACTGTCGTTTAGGACAGCAGAAAGTCCTTCAAAGTATTTGATGATCTGTCCTTTTGCATTCAGAACGACAGTTCCTGCGCTTTGCATTTTTGCCCACGTCTGGTCTCCGCGATGCACAAGGTGCGCAACGTGATTGTCGCTTAACCCATATTTAGCCACGTCTCCATTGAGCAACCAATTTTCAACTTTTTGATGTGTTAGATTGGTGAAGTCCACACCGAACCCCAATTGGGAGATAAAAAGATTTTGGTCCTCGTCAATGTATGGTATCTCATTCCAGTTTGCCATTAATGAAGATATTTCAGCGGGAGATCGGGTGATTACCTGAACAAATTTCTCTGTTACTGTGTCAAAAAAGTATAAACCCTTGTTCGATCCAATGATGAGATATTTGCCAAAACGAACGATGTGGCTCAGACCGGTGTCAATTACCTTTCCTTCAAACTGGTTGAATAGTTTGATAGAGCCAGTATTGGTATTGAGTTGGATCAATCCGTCGTACGTTCCGCTTATCCAAACACTTGTATCTGATTCTGGAAGCGTATATTCACCAATATGCGACCAGGCCGGTTGTGCATTCTTTCCATTTAAGAAAGCTTCGTTTTTTACAATCCGATTGTTTATCAGCGTGAATTTTTTGATTCCCAGGTCGCGTTCATTACCGGCGTAAATGGTCTTCACTTCCTGAAAATTGTCATTTTGGTGTTTGGGCAAATTTATTGCTATCTCCTTTGTAACGAAAGTGTATTGACCGGTTTTGGGGTTGTAGGTATAGAGCCCGTCAGATTTACTTCCTTTGATCCTAACCCATAACAAGCCTTTGTTATCAATACAGAAAGGAAATGAGTCAAAGTTTTTCTCGCCTTCCGGGGCATGGATATCGATGAAATTATCAGTTTTTCTGTTGTACCTGCTCAGGCCGCTTTTAGTGCCAACCCAAAGATTCCCCTCTCTGTCTTCCACCAGATTCCTGATATCGACGTCGCGGATTCCCGAATTTTCTGGCTTGTAAACCCGGCAGCTCGTGCCATCAAAACGATTGAGCCCATTTACAGTACCAAGCCATAAGAAGCCTTTGGAATCCCGGTGCATGCTAAACACGTTGTTGTTGGAGAGGCCCTCCTCACGTGTCAGATGATGGAAGGAAAGCCGGAAAGGTTTCTGCCCGAATATGTAACCGGAGGTTAGGAGGAAAGCTATAAACAGGATATTCCGGTACATGGATATGCGAATCTTAACGTTCTCATTGTCAGAAAACAATATATACATATTTTCAGACTTTGCTGACTTGATGCAAGTTTCACGGGGACATGGCTTGTGAAAATATACTGACACCCCCCTGCTCAGGGTTTCGTTTTAAATAAAAAAAGCGACTCCCCGCAAGGTTTCGCTTTCACTGATTTGGGTTGATTAAGGTCTAGGGTAGTGTGTGCAAGTAGGTGTAAATGGCCTTCACTTCATCTTTGGTATAAGTGAAATCCTTCCAGGGCATACCTTTGTCCAATGGTTTTCCATTGGGTCTTATTCCGGTTTCAAACAGCGTGGTGAACTCATCGGTGCTCCATTTACCGGGATTGCCCGTCGAGCTGATATCGGGTATGGCAGGTTCGCCGGGGCCGTGAGGATCTGCTCCCTTGAGATTGGTGGAATGACATCCGGTACAGGATGTTGCCAGGTATTTGCCATATTCAGGGGAAATAGCCGGAGCGACTTTGTCAGCGTAAATCGCATGATGATCAATTTTTTCTGCTGTGTAAAGTGGAAATTTGTCCAGGAAAGTTAAAATTTTGCCAAGAGGCTTCATGGATTTTGGAGGTGTGATTTTGTCTACCGGAGGCCTGCTTCTTACATAACTGATCAGATCGGCCATATCTTCATTTGAAATGATACATACTTCATGTGAAGGCATAAACCAAAGACTTTTATTGTCTTTTCCAAGGCCGTGCCGCAGAGCTCTGATCCAGTCTTCATCCGTGTAGTTGATGCCACCTTTGCCAGATGTCAGGTTGGAAGTGTATAAAATACCAATAGGAGATTTATCGTCAGCAAAGGCGATTCCCCCCGAAAGATTTTCGGAGTGGCATCCTTTACATCCACGGGTTGTTGCAATATGTTCTCCATGGGCAATGGAAGCGCTATCAGTTGGGATGGTTAGTTTTTGCAGTTTAACTTCGTACACTTTGTTAGCTCTTGCTTCGGTCTGGAAATAAATGTAGCCATAAAAAGCTGCCAATAGCAGAACGATACTGCCCAAAACGATGCCGATCCACTTAAAAATTTTAGTCACCATACCTGTTTTTCAAGATTAGTTGAAAGGATTTACGAATATGCCAGCCTCTGATTTTTCAATGGATGAAGTGGCATTGTGAGTCACAAATCTGCAGGTAAATTCAGCGTAAAGTCGGATCGGGTGTATAAATGGAAGTATTAGTTGATTAAGTGGGAAATATCTTACCCAAAGGACTTTTCGTTTACTTGTCCGGTTTAGTGTCAAAGTCGCAACAATAAAATTATTTTCAGCCTGCCAGGTGTTTCCAGATTACATCATATACAGCTGTCGCCTCTATGTCCTTATCGCTAACTTTGGTATCAGTAATGCAAATAGGGAAGTACTCGCGAGGCGTGTTGATACTGCCATGTGAACCTTTAACCAGCGTTGCATCAAGTGGGATTACGTCCATCAGATATCGGAATCCGAGGAGTTTTCTTGCCAGTTTGTAACCCGCTCGAAGTTTAATGAACGGATTTTTGGGATCCATAAACATCTCGACAGGATCGTAACCAGGCTTACGATGTATGTCTACCAGATGTGCATAGTCCGGTGCCTTTTCGTCGTCAAGCCAGTAATAATAGGTAAACCAGCTATCGGGCTTTGCTACTGCCACGATATCGCCGGATCGTTCATGGTCAATATGATACGCCTTTTGCGCTTCTTTATCTAAAATCAAGTCAATGCCTTCGGTATTTCTCAGAACCTCAATGACCTGCTCTTTGACCGTCGGGTCGTTTAGATAAATATGTGCGATTTGGTGATCGGATACAGCAAATGCTTTGCTGATTCCGGCATCAAGCAATTCATACCAACGCTCATTCCGTACCGCAATAAGACCTTCATTGCGTAAGATTCGGTTGATGTGTATGGGTTTATCTACCGGCGAAATACCGTACTCTGAAAGCAGGATAACCTTCGCATTTTTGGACTCATAAAACTTTACAAGATCGGCTACGATCTTATCAATCTCAGTGAGTTCGCCGCTTATTCTGGAAAAATCCGGGCCGAACTTTTGTAAACAGTAATCGAGGTGGGGTAGGTAAATGAGCGTCAAGGTCGGGTTGTGCTTATCGTCAACCCACATTGAAGCATCAGCGATCCACTTTGTAGATTTGATGTTTGCATTTGGCCCCCAGAAATTAAACAGTGGAAATTGACCCAGATCCTTTTGCAATTCGTCGCGCAGTTCAGGCGGAAAAGAATAGCAGTCGGGTGCTTTAACACCATCCGCGTGGTACTGAGGGCGTGGAGTTACAGAGAAATCGGCGGTGGAATACATATTGTACCACCAGAACATTTTGGAACAGGTAAATGATGGATCACGTTTTTTTGCAGCATCCCATATCTTTTCACCTTGAACGAGTTTGTTAGATTGTTTCCAAAACTTAACTTCGGAATCATCCCTGTCGTACCAGCCATTGCCTACGATACCATTTTCAGAGGGCCACTTTCCAGTGACATAAGTGCTTTGTGCTGTTGTAGTTACTGCCGGAAGTACAGGCTTAATTGGTGAAAGGTGTCTGGTCTCTATGTACTTTTTCAGAAACGGAGTATGTTCTCCAATCAGATTGGCGCTAAGCCCGACAATATCTATAACGACAGTTTTGTTCATTTAAAAAAATTGTGATTTTTTCCAAGTTGATACTAACGCGTTCTACAACGATGCGTGTTGCATAGCGGAAGCCGTTTCTCCCTTAACAGTTTGATCCTTTACCCGTTAACCGTCCGGCTTGTCCCCCCCCCCGATCATCCAGCACCTTCTTCACCCATTCGATCTCCCGTACAATCGATTCTCCGATTGGCTTTTGCATATCTTCCGGCAGTACGCCCCAAGTGTAGGTTTCTACTTCAAGGAATGAAGAAAACGGTTTTTCGCTATGAATGGCCAGCGTTTTTACGATATCTCCTTGTGTTGAATCGAGTGCTCCATAGGATTGGATAAAAAGCGGAACATGGAAATGAATTCGCCATTCCAAATGATCGGTATTCCAGTCAGCTATTGCCTCCGGGAGGTCAGGATAATGTGAATGCGTACCATCGGCGTTGCGGGTAACGACCTGATGCAGATACACCGGCTCATCAAAAGTCTCGATAGCCTTCCGCTTGATTTCCTTATTAGTCGAAAAATCAATTTTTAGTGCAGAGCTGACCTGAATTCTTCCGACTTTAATGCCGTTTTCGTCAAGTAATCTTAAAATATCTTCGGGCTGTTCATAACCAACCGCAGCATGGCAGATGTCGTAACAGAGCTGAATGTATTTTCGAATTGTCGCTGCAGCAGTTTCCGAATCGAGCTGATGCCCTTCATTCAGGTATTTAATTCCTCCCGGTAAAAGAATATCCCGGTACCAAATTACGAAATCCGTAGTGTTATCGAAAAGGCCGTCAGGTTCAGGTTCAATATCCAGGTGTAAAACTTGACCCGTTTCCTTTTCGATCGTGATCAGCTCATCGAGTAAAAGGAAGATATTCGATGTTGCCCGTTTCAGAGCATCCTGTTTTTCAGCGTCGTTCTTCCACCAAAGACGATAGGATAGAGGTGGTGTTGAAACCCCTCCTTCCATCTCCTCAGGGAGTAATTGAGACAAAATCCGGAAAAGTCGAATGGTGTATTCCAGCCTGTCGGTGGTGGTCCAGTCGGGTGTGTGGACATCGTCTTTCACAACTGTATTGTGGAACCCACCATAAGGGAATCCGTTGATGACAAACACGTAGATATTGTGTTCGTTGAGCCACGTTTTGAATTCTGCCAATATTTCTGGCTTGCTCAGCTCAATGGAGGCCTCGTTAGCCACACGTAAACCAAGACCAAATGCCTGACCTGGTGCAAGTTGCTCACGGATAAACGGAATATTTTCCTTCAAAGATTTGAAGTGATCGTCCCACTTCTCACCGGGATGTATGTTGCTGCAATAGGTAAGATGTCCGTAAGGTGTAATCATGGTTTCAGGGCAAGCGGTTTAATGGGGAAGACGTCTGGGAAGTTTGAATGGGAAAAACCCATGCCCTTACACCTTTTCCGTCGAAACTGGTATATTGAGATGCATGGTTTCAAGGTCGTCTACCGCATTCGCGATAATATCTGCATCAAGCTCGTGGACTTCTACACCTTTCCCGATTTTTTCCAGAAGCATAATGGTCAACCTGCCTCCAAGGTGTTCCCGGAATTCCTGTAAGCCGTTGCGAAGATTTATTTTGTCATTCTCAGCCAATTTCGGATGATATAGCTCAAAGCCGAGTTTGATAAGCACGTCCAGGATTCTGTTTAGATCCGCTTCTGGTAACATACAGATTTTCGCCGCATAGATACAATCCAACGCAATACCAATGGCGACAGCTTCGCCATGCCTTATTTTAAAGTCTGTAAGAAACTCAAGCTTATGGGCTGCCCAGTGCCCGAAATCAAGCGGGCGGGAAGAGCCAAATTCAAATGGATCACCACCAGCAATGTGATCCGTATGCATTTCAGCACAACGGTGAATGAGGTAAGCCATTACTTCCTGATCGCGATGCGCGAGTGACACAACATTTTTTTCTATCCATTCAAAAAATGCGTTGTCTTTGATGAGAGCGACCTTAATAGCTTCGGCAATACCGGCACGCCAATCACGGTCATCAAGGCTTTTTAAGAAATTAAGATCATTAAATACGGCAACTGGCGGGGCAAAGGTGCCAAGGAAATTCTTTTTTCCGTGAAAATTAATGCTGTTTTTAACGCCAACACCTGAGTCGTTTTGAGAAAGAACCGTTGTAGGAATTCGTATCAGCTTGATACCTCTGTGCGATACCGCTGCTGCATAGCCCACCAAATCCAGAACAGCACCACCGCCAATTCCGATGACAAATGAATGACGGTCTATTCCAAAATGATCTACGGCTTCTGCCAATTGGTCAAATAACTTCGGATCATTTTTGCAGGCTTCTCCTCCCGGAACAACTATTATTTCAGTTGCAAGACTGATATTGGGAATACGATCAGAAAAATAGGAGACGATTTCAGTTTTTAGATTTGGATAGTTTGTTAAAAAACCTTCATCAACAACAGCCAGTGCTTTTCGTTGAAAACCTTCTTCCTTATAAGTGTCGAAGAAATCTTTTAATAAGGGATTGGTTAAGTTAAACAAGTCACGGGTAAAGAATACTGAATAATTGTATTCTACCTTAAAACTCTGTGATATTGGTTGCAATGAAATCGGCATCGGGCAATACTATTGATTGTTTATTGATAAACGTTAAAACGGAATCTTTTTACCGCCACAACATCTTTTTAAGCAAATTATAATTTGATTTTAATATTGGAATAGATCAAAAAGATCATTCCCGTTCGAATGTTTATACGAAGTTCGGTTATTTTTCGATCTAATAAATGAATAATGCCCAAAGAGTTCAACTGGACAGGGTTTGCTATTGATTTCTTACCCCGTGGCCTATATCGCCCCACGCTCAACTACGTAACAGCAAAAGCCTTGGCAAGCAAAATTGATATGGGAAGGAGAGCGAGAACAGCCAGACCTAACGGCCACAATCCGAAGGCAACACACCACGAAGCATTCATAACGATCAGTGAAATCACGCCGGCTTTAACTGCTTTCCCTATCAATGGCCCGATTGGATTTTGAATCGCGTTCCACAATGGCCTTCCTATGAGCCAGCCATGGAGTAATATAAATGGAAGCGTGAACAGGATATTTCCCAAAGTTTTGGAGATAATAAGCTGTGAAACAAGTACTGTGAGATACAGTACGGCAGCAATGTAGAGTGTGCTTTTTTTGCCGCCGTGCACCTCATCCTGGCTAATCATCGTGATTGCAAATATGTACGCAATCGGTAGCAAGGCAATCAATCCCCATTTCTGAAATGATTCGGGAAACACACTCATTCCCAGAAGCAAGTTGCCACCACGGCACATACCCATGGTTAACGGCCCTAGAAATGCATGGTGTTTGGCGAAACGATTGTAAATGACGGTCAGTAGGGCAATTGTAACGGCAATAACGCCGCTTTGCAAACTAAAAATAGATGCCGCCAAAATGCCGAGCATCAACAATGAAATACCCAGCGTCGCAGCTGACTTCAAAGGTACTTTTCCGCTAGGAATAGGGCGTTCCGGCCGCTCGACAGCGTCTAAACGGGCATCGAAAAAATCGTTCATGACCACACCGCCCCCGTATAGTCCAAGTGTGGCGAGTATTAGCCACAACGGCGTAAAATCCGAAAAGGTGAATTGTGCTATGGCTAGTCCGGCAAAAATATCTGCTGCTGCGGTGACCAGGTTTGCTGGTCTGGCCAGCTGTAAATAGGGTTTCAGGGTACTCACTTTATTGAATTAATAGGGAATTGGTGGTTGGGTCGGGCTGTTGCCCGCCACGCAAGATAGAATTTCCATGAAACTTGGCAGTTTGATCCACCTCTGAATCAATGTCAAAATCGGAGACATCAATTTGCCCACTTTTGCCGAACGCATCAATCGCATTCTGGAAAGTTACCAGGCGAATCGTCTCATCAGATATGCCGCGCATTTTCATCAAAGCAGCCGTTTTCGGGATAGCCAAAGGATCGGAAATCCCCCAGTCAGCAGCTGAATTGACCATAATTCTTTCCGGGCCATATTTTTCAACCACTTTTACCATACGCTCATTGCCCATTTTGGTAAACGGGTAAATGGTAAATGCCGCCCAGAAACCTTTGTCAAGCACGCTTTTTACCGTTTCTTCATTGTTGTGATCCACAATTACCCAGGAAGGGTCAAGTCCGTGCTCCAGCGCTATGGCCATGCTCCTTTCGGTGCCGCGTTTTTTGTCGCGATGGGGCGTGTGTATCTGGACAGGAAGTTTGGCTTCTTTGGCCAATTCAAGTTGTAGGCGATAATACTTTTCTTCGGCGGGCGTCTGGTCGTCAAATCCAATCTCGCCAACGCCAACGACGCCTTCCTTATAAATATATAACGGAAGAATTTCCATTACCTGCTCAGCGAGGCGCTCGTTATTGGCTTCCCGGGAATTAAGTCCCATCGTGCAATAGTGCTTGATTCCAAATTGTGAAGAACGAAACCTCTCCCAGCCAACAAGGCTACTGTAATAATCCTTGAAACTGGAAAGGCCGGTTCGTGGCTGTCCAACCCAGAATGCCGGCTCAATCAATGCAACAATACCCGCTTTGTACATAGCCTGATAGTCGTCGGTGGTTCGGGAGACCATGTGGATGTGGGGATCAAAAAAACGCATTCCTTTGATCAGTTCGCTGTATTCACTCCAAGCTAAATCCCTGTGAGCGGGAGATGGCTGAACTTCGTCACTGTCTTCGAAGTGAGAAGGGTTTTGGTTTGTATCGTTATGATTAAGGCACATATGTAAGCAGGTTATTCAAGATTAGCCCAGGTCAATTCGCCTGAGGTTACCGATTTTTTAAGCTCCGGATATTGAGAAAGCAAGGCAATGGCAGGTTCATAGCCCGATTCGGAAGCGGCAAGAGCTGCGGCCTGTTGATTTAGCAATTGTCCTGATTCAAATAAGTGCGTCAGGTCGTTCAATAAACTGTCATTTAAAAAAGGACCAACCAATCTCCAAACCTGTGCGGGCACGGATCGCCCTGCGGCCCAGCGTTCGTGAGCGAAGTCGGAAAGGGTTAAAGCGAGTTCAGCATTAGCGCGGCTTTGCAGACCTTCGATAAAATTGATCGGTTTGTCATTGAAAATGGTTTTCAGCACCAGTTGATTCCATGCTGCTTCGCTAAAATATCTTTCAGGATAAGGATTGTGGAGTGCAATGGCGTCAAATACGAATCCCATATTGGAACGAACCGCGTCGGTGGCGCGGAAAAGCCATTGTTCAGGATAAGTCAGAAGTGGTAAAGCTGAGTAAAGAGCTACCAATTCGTTCATTTCCGCCGTATCAAACAGCGTTTCAATGTTTTTTATGTAAATGTCTTTGTCTGACGCATCGATCTGTGTCAAAAGCCAGACCCTGCTCAATCTTACCAACGACCACCCGTTGACTTTGAACCCAGGTATGTCAGTGTTTGAGTCAGCATTTATTCCGACAATTTTTTTGGAAAGGAATCTCGGTGCAGCCACAAATGCAGTCATGAGTTCCAATGGATCAGATGATCCCTTTTGCTGTAACCAATCCTTTTCGGATTCTGTGGTATAAAGGGAAATGAGGTCCCAAAGCTTTTGTTGTATGAAGTCAGCCATAGCGAAAAAAGTAATCACAACTTACCCAGCATCGAGGCCGGTGTAAAATTGCAGCTGGAATTTATTAAAGGGAAACCCATTTGTTGGTCTAAAGTTTCCCGAAAAAGCATTATAACGTTTCGGCACTGGGATTAGTCCCACAATCAGCACGCAATTTGACCAATAATATGAATGCGTGGTATGATATCGATCATTTTTAAAAGTCCAGCTCCAATACTTCCACATCATTTAAAAGGAAGTCGGTAAGTTGTTCGTGGTTCTTTTGAGATCCTTGCAATGTCCAGTTACCTGTAATGTGGCTGCCTGACCGGTTTTGCTCTCCTCTCAAAATCTTAAGATCATAACTTTTAAAAAGCTCTTCGTAAATAATAAGCGTCTTTTTCTGGTAAATGCACATCAGCCGGTAATTCCGAATCTGGTTTTTGCGCCGGATATATTTCTGAATTGGCGACAAAATTACAAGTGAACAACCTGAGATCGCAAAACAACAAAGTGAAACTGCATATAATCCAGCTCCGATGCCCATTCCGAGCGCGGCTGTAACCCACACGATCGCCGCAGTAGTAATACCTACCACACGATTATTCTCCCGGAAAATAATCCCTGCGCCAATGAAACCGATCCCTGTTACAATATTGGCAGCAATCCGGCTTGCGTCTTCACCGATCCTGATAGATAATATCGTAAAAAGGGTAGACCCGACAGCAATCAGTATCATGGTTCGAAGGCCCGCTGACTTGCTGCGGTATTCCCGCTCGGTTCCGATGATAGCGCCAAGCAGAAACGATAAAAGTAGTTTATAAACGTCTTCGGGTAATAAATCCATTGGAACTAAACATCTTGAAAATAGCAAAAGCCGGAATGATCTGGAATCTCCCGGCTTGTAAGGTTTTATAAAAAAAGTGACAAACTAAGGCATCAAGCGGCCGCCATTCTGTTTTCTAGCCAATTGATGATATTTTCGGCTTCTTCTAAACCCGTTGTTGCCAACTTCGCACTTTTGGCGCCGTCATACGCCATATCCAAATGAAGCACCTGATAAGCTGTCAGGAATGCATTGAGCACTTTTTTGTCTAGTTTAGAGAGATGTTCTTTGTACCAATCCACGTCTTTTCTGGCTTTCGTTTTCTTGCCCAGGAAATCATCAAGTGCTACCAAAATTCCGGCATATGCCGTATGTCCCGCAATTTTTACATACTTTGAATCCTGATAATATCCGTCTTCCTTTATGGCTTTTTCGCGAAGAATCTCCCTCGCATTGTCCACGTAGCGCTTGGCCTCTTGTATGCTGCTCATTTCAAATATCTTTGTTTAGTTTGTGATGATCAAGTTTACGAAACAAAAGTGCTGTAGCAAATATAAGCTTAACCTACCTGTTCATCAGTTCTTCAATCTCTTCGGCCTCAATAGGTATATGTTCCATCAAATCGATATTACCTCCCTCGGTGATCAGAATATTATTTTCTAACCGAATGCCCAGGCCTTCTTCCTTTATATAAATGCCGGGCTCGCAAGTAAAAACATTTCCAGGTTCGAATCGGCGGTATTTGTTGCCGAGATCATGGATATCAAGCCCCAGGAAATGGGATGTTCCGTGGGGAAAATATTTTTTGTATGCAGGCCAATCCGGATCCTGTTTTGAAATGTCATCTTTGGTGATAAGCCCCAAACCGATCAGCTCACTTTCCATAATTTTACCCACTTCGACATGATAGTCGTCCCAAAGGTTGCCGGTTACAAGCATGCCTTTTGCGGCTTTGAAGACTTTTAAAACCGAATCATAAACCGCTCGTTGTCGTTTTGTGAATCTGCCGTTCACTGGAATGGAGCGGGTAAGGTCAGAGCCGTAATTGGCATATTCAGCAGCAACATCAAGTAAAAGCACGTCTCCGTCTTTACAAAGCCGGTCGTTTTGAATATAGTGCAAAACACACGCATTGGCACCCGACGCAATGATTGGTTGATAGGCGAAGCCTTTGGATCGGTTTCTGATAAATTCGTGTAACAGTTCCGCCTCAATCTCATATTCCTGAACCCCCGGTTTTACGAATTTTAACAAACGTTCAAATCCCAGTTTGGTGATATTACATGCCTGCTGCATCAATTCAATTTCTACCGCTTGTTTCACCGCTCTTAACTCGTGCATGAATGGCGCAAGGCGCGCCAGGTTGTGTAAGGGATAGCGCTCTTTGAACTCTGCAACATAGCGAGCCTCACGGGTTTGAACAGGCGAATCATTTCGGGTGTGCTCGTTGGTATTGAGGTATACTGTTTCGGCCTCGAAAACGATATTTCGAAAAATATTTTCAAACTGATGCGTCCAGTAAATGGTTTTGATGCCGCTCACTTTTTTTGCCTGGTCTTTGGTTAATTTTTCCCCTTCCCAGACGGCTATTAATTCGTTTGTTTCCCTTAAAAATAGAACTTCCCTGAATTTTTCGTCGGGATGTTCGGGGCAAATCACCAAAATGGTTTCTTCCTGATCCACTCCGGTTAAATAAAACAAGTCAGTATTCTGACGAAAACCCATTGACCCGTCTGCATTGGTTGGCATGATGTCATTCGAATTAAGAATTACCAGCGCTCCTGGTTTCAAAAGGTCATTCAAGCGACGTCGGTTTTCAGTAAACAGGGCATTGTCAATTGGGGAGTAACGCATAGGGGTTAAATTTTGTAACTGCTAATTAATTGCGTAAAATTACGTTTTAGTTATTAAAAGAATGGCTAAATAAGTAATCCTAAGTTGGGTTCTTTTATATTTGTGATTTTTTCAGATATGCCTGGCCGACGTTCATTTGCCTAAACTAGTGTAAATAAGTTCATGAAGAAGATATTCTTGTTGTCGTTTTTATTGTGTCCACTGTTTCTTTCTGCTCAATCAAAATACTGGATTTACCTTAAAGAAAAGAACAGCTCGGATGTTCCGGCAATTTCAAAAACGACTGTTGAGAATAGAAGAAATCTGGGAATTTTAGATTCGGATGATTCCGATCTGCCGGTTAGGGCAGACTATCTGGATCTGCTAACCCGGAAATCTGTCAAGATCATTAATCGATCTAAATGGTTAAATGCTGTTTCTGCAGTACTTTCCAGTTCGCAGGCTATGGAATTGCGAAAACTGGATTTCGTTACCGAGGTCATTCCTATGAATTCTGGTTTTTACATTGCCCAAACCAAACCGATTGAGCGCTCTCAAATGGCACCTGTAATGTCTCAGGTTCAAGCGGGCTCCTTTGCAAAAGCAGGGATATCAGGCAAGGATGTAACGATAGGTGTCATCGACGCAGGTTTCTATGGAGCAGATTCGTCGCTTTCCTTACATCACATATTCTCCAATAAAAGGATTCTGGGCATTAGGGATTATGTAAAGCCCGGTCGGTCAGGGGAGCTTTTGTACAGTACAGCTGAATCTTTTTCTGATATGCATGGTACGGAAGTACTTGCAGCCATTTCGGGGATTGATGACCATGACCAGATCCAATATGGTACCGCACTTAATTCTAAATTTTACCTAGCCCGGACGGACTATTCGCTTCGTGAATACCGGGGTGAAGAAGACAACTGGATTGCTGCGATGGAATGGATGGATAGTTTGGGCGTTCGTTTGATCAATACTTCATTGGGCTACGCAAAGGGCTTTTCTGATCCAAAAGAGAACTATGTTCCGTCGCAGATGGATGGTAAAACCAGTGCAATAACACGGGCTGCACAAATAGCCTCTGATAAAAAAGGAATTATGCTGGTCGTATCTGCGGGTAACGAGGGGGACGATAAAGGGTGGGGAATCCTTTCGGCTCCCGCTGACGCACAGGGAGTGCTGGCGATAGGTGCAACCAACGGAAAGCTCTGGAATAGAATTGGTTACAGTAGTATTGGTCCAGAGTTTTTGTCGTATGTCAAGCCGAATGTTTCGTGTTTCTCTTTATATGGCACCTCGCTTTCTGCACCGGTTATTACAGGTTTTGCGGCGTGTCTCATGCAGGCAAATCCTAAACTGACGAACAAGGAGCTCATTGAGTTAATTGAAAAATCGGCACATTTGTACCCTTACGGAAATAATTTTGTGGGTTATGGCGTACCACAGGCTTCCCGGGCGCTGGCGTTGGCGAAAGCTCCTTATTTGCCCAATAATTCGAAACTTGTTGTGGCGAAAGGGCGAACCTTCGACCTTGATGTAACTACGGAAGAAGGGCTTGTTTCGATTTACCGTAAAAAGAATAAAAAAGACGTGCTCTCGCAGCAAGTAGCAAAGGTTCAAAATGGTAAAATAAGTCTGAAAAGGCAGAATGGTGAGCATTTTACGACAGTTGACCTGAAGGATTATGCTATTGAAGTGCAGTGGGATTGATATATGATTTTGAATTAACTTAAACCTTTACATTAACCTCAAGCTTCGCACATGGAATCCTATAACACATTGACAGAGGCTATGGAGGGGCTTAGGGCGGAGGGATATGTGGAGGATTTCAACCTCAAACAAAACTGTATTGAAAGCCATGAGCACAAGTATCAGATACAGCATCACGAATTCGAGATTGATAAATTCTTCCGTTTTGAGGGAGAAACGGATCCAGCTGACGAATCGATTCTCTATGCAGTATCTTCAGAAAAGTATAACCTGAAAGGTGTTCTCGTAAGTGCTTACGGCGTTTATAGCGAGCCACTTGTCGATGAAATGATGAAAAAATTAGCCTTCGGACGCTGAATGTTTTTCCGAAGTTTTAGCCGGAATCTCTCAGGCGTGCTTCTTCAAGATCGAGTTCCCATTCACGTGCTTTTAGCACTTCATCAGAATAAAGCTTCTCTCGTTTAAGCTTTTGCAATTCCTGTCTTTTTACAGTCACGATTTCTACAAGCATGTTCCTGTATTTTGGCAGGAAATCGGCCTTGGCTGTTTCTTTTTCAGTATTTAGAAGTTTATTATTGGCATTATCAATCATTCTTTCATAACGGTCCTTCAATCGGTTGAAAGCATCAATCGCGCCAACTTCGTCACGGTAAGACGACTGCATGTGATCCAGACTCACCGTCGCAAGTCGCAAACGAATGGCTGCTTCCTGCTCTTGAATATTTTCTCCTTCGTCTTCGATATTTAGCCAGCGAAGCATTGCTGGCAGGCTCAAACCCTGAAGTACAAGCGTAAAAAGAATAACAACAAAAGTGATAAACAGTATAAGATTGCGGTGCGGAAAGGAAATGTTATTAGTCAGTGTAAGGGGCACCGCGAGACCGGAAGCAAGAGAAACAACGCCCCGCATTCCACTCCATGCCACGATAAAAACGTTTTGCCAATTAGGCCTTTCCTCACTTTCCCGTACTTTTTTGCTCAATATTCTCGGTACATAGGTGCCAGGGAAAACCCACAGGATTCTGATAAAAATAGTGACGAGGCTGATCACAACACCATATGTAATGGCGGACCCGATGGAATATTGTCCCAGTCCGTTCATCGTTTCGGGGAGTTGTAATCCAATCAAAATGAAGACGATACCATTCAATAAAAATGTAATGGTTTCCCAGGTGTAGGTGACCTGCATCCGCGAGTTATATCCGAAAATTTCCTGCGAATGAAAGCTAAGATAAAGACCACCGCTAACCGTCGCCAATACGCCTGAATATTCAAAATGTTCTGCCCCAATATACATAAGGTATGGCGCGATAAAGGACAGCGCTGTGTCGATGCTTGGTGTTGTAGGGAGCCATTTATGTGCCATGCAAAATAACTTGCCAAATATAAGGCCAACGATTACACCCATAATGGACACTCTTAAAAATTCGACTCCTGCTTCCCAGAAAACAAAATTTCCAGTAATCATTGTTGCCAGGGCCACCCGGAATACAATTAGTGACGATGCGTCGTTAACAAGGCTTTCTCCTTCAAGAATCGTTACCACCCGCCGTGGCACTTTCAGGCCCTGTAGCACCGAGGTTGCCGCAATTGCATCTGGCGGAGAAATAATACCACCAAGTAAAAAGCCAAGTACCAGCGAAAAATCTGGTATCATGGCATTGGACAAGTAGGCGATGGTCACTGATGTAAAAAAAACCAAGCCGAATGCCAGCATCGCGATGGGGCGCCTGAAGGACCAGAAGTCTTTCCATGAAGTATTCCAGGCAGCAGCGTAGAGTAATGGAGGTAAAAAAAGTAGGAAAACCCAGTCGGGTTCGAGGGCAATATGGGGCATTCCTGGTATGAAGCTGATGACCAGGCCGGCAATTACCAGAAAAATCGGGTAGGCAACTCGAAGCCTTTCGCTCAGCATCGTGAGCATTGAAACTGCAAATAGAAGAGAAATAATTAGTAAGAGATTGTCTTGAATATTTGATTCCGGCATAATTCCTTTTCCACTTGTTGAGACTGGCTTTCGGGTAAAAATAGCAAAGATTACGCACAAAAATCAAAAAATGCCCATTCTATATTTACCTGGATTATATTTTGGGATATGGCATTTTTGAATGATTTTTATTGGTACTTAGTGAAACAATTAACAGTTTTATTTAACTTTAAACCTTTGCATAATTTCTCGTCAAGTGTGGTAATACACCGAGATTTTATATGAATTCTAAAATCCTATAACCTAATCCCTAGTAGACATGAATACTTCTCGCAGAGATGTTCTAAAAATGGCAGGTGTGGCGCTGGCAGGCAGTGCAATACCGGCTATCACGATCCTTAATCCCAACAAAGCCTTTGCCGGTGTAAATGCTGAAACACTGAAAGTGGGTCTTATCGGCTGCGGCGGAAGAGGGTCGGGAGCTGCCAATCAAGCTTTGAAAGCCGATCCCAACGTGGTTCTCCACGCCATGGGTGATATCTTCAAAGATAAAATGGACTCGTCGCTGCAGAATCTTACCAAAGTTCACGGAGCAAAAGTTCAGGTTGACGAAGGGCACAAATTTGTAGGATTTGACGCTTTCAAAAAGGTGCTTGATTCTGGTGTTGACGTTGTTATTCTTGCCACGCCTCCCCATTTTCGTCCAGAACATTTAACTGCTGCAATCAATGCTGGTAAACACGTTTTTTGCGAAAAACCAGTTGCGGTGGATGCTCCTGGAGTGCGTAAAGTGCTAGAGGCGGCCAAGCTTGCAAAACAGAAAAACGTTTCCCTGATGTCGGGATTTTGCTGGAGATACCATGAGCCGAAAAGAGCAAGTTTTGGAAAAATTCTGGATGGAGCAGTTGGCGATATTTCTGCGATTTATAATACATATGATACCGGTACGCTTTGGTCATTTCCGAGGGTTGCAGGCTGGACAGATGCTGAATATGTACTCCGTAATTGGACCTACTATACCTGGCTTGCAGGTGACCATATCGTGGAACAAGCCGTTCACAGTATCGATATGATGTCATGGGCAATGGGTGGGAAGTTGCCGATTTCCGCGACCGGAACGGGCGGACGTCAGGTAAGAACTGACTCGCTGTTTGGAAATATATTTGACCACTTTGCGGTGACATATGAATATGCAAACGGGGTAAAGGGGTTCCACCACTCCAGACAACAGGCGAATTGTGAAAATAGCTATCTTGTAGAAACCATTGGTACGAAAGGGCGCGCGATGGTAAACTGCGCACGTAATGTCCACGAGATATTCGGGCAAAACCCCTGGAAATACGAAGGTGCTCAAAATGATATGTATCAAACTGAGCACAACGAATTATTTGCATCTATTCGCAGCGGAAAACATGTCAATGACGGTGAATTTATGGCGCAAAGTACACTGTTGGCCATTATGGGCCGTATGGCAGCCTACACTGGAAAGAGAGTGACATGGGATGAAGCGATGAATTCAACCGAAAAACTAGGGCCTGATACGTACAGTTTTGATATGAAACCTCCCGTCGTAGAGGTTGCCCGGCCTGGTATCACTTCATTCTCATAAGGATCTTTATTTGAAGACTTGAAGGGGTGGTCAGTGGTGAAAAATGCTCATTTGTAAAAATGAATTTGATTTTTCACGACTGATTGCTGCTATGGTATTTCTTCATCCTTAAGATTTATTTCATCAAAGGTTTTCTTAAAATTTATGCAAAGAAGAGATTTTCTTAAAAATAGCGCTTTGGCTACAACCGGAGCTGTTGTAGGAACTGTTGCCGTTACAAATGCGACCGGATCTAATTCCGGTATTTTTGTTAAATCAACGCCCGGTTTAATGAGTCCCGTTGCTCAACCCATGGTGAAAAAAAGCCTGATGTGGGGGATGGTTAAGGAGGATTTATCAGTAATGGACAAGTTTAAGTTACTGAAAGATCTTGGTTACGATGGTGTTGAGCTCGACTCTCCCGATAAACTGGATATGAAGGAGGTTCTGGCGGCACGAGATAAAACCGGTTTACTGATTCCAGGAACGGTCAACTCAATGCACTGGAAGTTGCCATTGTCGGATCCCGATCCCAAAAAACGGGAGGAGTGCGTAAAATCAATTGAAAAAGCATTGTGGGATACAAAACAATATGGCGGTTCCACGGTTCTGGTAGTTCCTGGTGTCGTGAATGCCAATGTTAGCTATGGCGAAGCATATGAACGCTCACAAGCGGAGATTCGTAAGTTACTTCCTGTGGCTGAAAAAACGGGCGTGAAAATAGCCATTGAGAACGTTTGGAATCAATTTTTGTTAAGTCCGTTGGAAGCTGCACGCTTCGTCGATGACTTCAAGCATCCCATGGTCGGCTGGTATTTGGATGTTGGCAATGTGTTGCGTTACAGCTGGCCTGCTTCGTGGATTGCGGCTCTGGATAAACGTATTTTGAAGCTTCATTTGAAAGAATATAGCCTCAAAAAGCAAAATGATATTGGCCTTTGGAAAGGTTTTGATGTCGAGTTCTTCGAGGGTGATTGCAACTGGCCGGAAGTAAACAAGGCGTTGCAGAAAGTTGGATATTCCGGTTGGGCGTCCGCCGAAGTTTCGGGAGGAGACCGAAAACGTTTGCTGACGGTCCGGGAGAAGATGGATGAAATCTTCAAGGCCTGACAATATTTTAAAACAAAAACAGCGCTGAATTTCGGCGCTGTTTTTGTTTGTATTCAAAATCATTTCTTTCGGAATCTGGTTCGGGCGTAGCGCTGCACCGTAGCGATTTTCAGTTGCTTATTTTTTACAGATACCTCTTTGTATTTCATAAACGCCCCTTTCTTGTCTTGAAAACCAATAATACAGGATAGCGGCTGTTCACCCCTTTGTATTTCTACAACCGGCTGTATCCCAAAATTGGGAATTATGATTGTATCTGTTTCATTTAGCGTTTCGTATTCGATAGTGGCCAGGTACTTGAATGTTTCTGGAGTTTCATAGAGATCAACTGCAAATCGCCAGTTATTTAACAGATCTTTTGTCTTTTCGCTGTAACTGGCTACGGCTTCTTTTTTTATGATTTTTCGGATTTGTGGAATGGTGTCGTTTACAAGCTCCGCAGATTGATTGGTTGGTTTTTTCTGACCACAGGAGAAGAGAAAAAGAGGTATTAAAAACAGATAATATTTCATAGCAGGCGAATCGTGTTTTGGATTTTAGCAGAATTAAATTGCTGCCAAAATACCCAAAAGACACTTAACTGCAAGCGTTTTATTTTGACCAATTCCCAGGATGAGTGTGTTCGCTTTTTGAAATACGACAGGTGAAACTGATTATCTGGATACCAGATCCGCCTCGCCCTGATGCTCTTTGATAAACTCAGCCTTTACCATGGCAGCTGTTTTATGGTCACCTATATGGCTCCATCCTGGCGGCATAAAAACATAAAGAAACTTGTTTTTGATGCCCGGAGCGCGGTAAACGTCCTTTGCTAACACGACAATCTCGCCAAAATAGGCATCAAGGAAATCTCCTTTTTTCATAGGGCGGCTAATCCCATATTCGATTTCCATGCTCTTCTTTTCGTCCTGCAGTGTTCCAAAAGCCCTGTCCCAGATATTGAGCAGGTTGCAAAAATTGGTGTCCATATACAAAGGGTTACGGGCATGATGAACGCGGTGATGCGACGGGGTGAGAATAATTTTGTTTAAAAAACCGAGTCGGCCATCTTTCAAAACATTTTCTCCGATGTGAATAAATGAGCCCCATGTGCCGTCAATGAACATGATGAGGAAAAGGAGAGGTGGGTTAACCCCTAAGAGTATGCAAATAGTCGTCCTAATTACATCGGCATAAGGAGCTTCCAGGAAAAAGTGGGTGTAGGTAACAGATAGATTCATGTACTCAGGAGCGTGATGCGTAGAATGCAAACACCAGAATAGACGGACTTTGTGACCGAAATAGTGATAGACAAAGTGCGCCAACTCCCAAACTACGTAGCCGTAGATAAACCAGTACCACGTCAGTTCTGTCTTGAAAATAGCAAATGGCTCAAAGAAGCCAATGCAAAGCGCAACCATGGCTATAGATATGAAGCGTGAAATGAAGCGGTTTATAATGTAGGTGAACAGGGAAATTTTGTACTGAGAAAACGTATAGCGCCTATAAAACAAACTTCTAATAATTTCTATCACCAATAACAGAGGAATCATGGGGCCGGCTATGGCTTTGATTCCTTTCAATGTTAGAAGCGCTTCGTAATTTTCGGTTTTGATTATCTCGACAAGGTTGTGGTATCCGAAAAAGCCGGTGAATTCCTTATAAATTGTTTCCAAAAATTCCATTGGATAATCTGGGATCAGGTTTTTTAACTATTCTTATAAGTTCTGAGTTGTTTAATTATACCATCTTGGGCGCGAATCTTCTCTCATCATCACGTGAGGTTTATTTTTCCAAATTCTCATCAATTTATATTATTTTACACCTTAATTAAATTTTGGCTCATTTAAAACGAAGCACTACGGCTCTTATGTCAAAAAATATATTTTTTTGCCTCATTTTTTTTATTGTGACGGGCACCGTTTTTTCTCAGAAGACTTCTGAAAAAGATCCGCCGAAAGAGGAGAAGATAAAGGAAGAAAAACCCGACGCATCCCGTAAACTTCAGAATGACAAACAAATAATCACGAAGGGCGACGCGATAATCAAAGGTCAGAAGGTGCCTTACAAAGTTACAGTCGGCAGTATTCCCGTCTGGAATGAAGAAGGTGTTGAAATTGCAGGTGTGTTTTTTAATTATTTTGAGCGTTCGGATGTCGTGAACCAGTCATTACGCCCTCTCGTTTTTTCATTTAATGGTGGCCCGGGAACTGCATCGGTTTGGATGATGATTGGCTACACCGGTCCTCGTATACTCAATGTGGATGATGAGGGTTTTCCCATTCAGCCGTATGGTATGAAGGACAATCCGCATTCCATTCTTGATGTTGCGGACATCGTTTATATCGACCCGGTCAATACCGGATTTTCCAGGCCTGCTAACAAGGATGTTCCGGGAAAATTGTTTTACGGTGTAAATGCGGATATCAAATACCTGGCAGACTGGATCAATACTTTTTTAAGCCGTTATAACCGATGGGCAAGTCCGAAGTATTTAATTGGCGAAAGTTACGGAACAGCCAGGGTGTCGGGACTTGCCCTTGAATTACAAAGCAGTCATTGGATTTATTTGAATGGCGTCATATTGGTTTCGCCGACAGACTTAGGTATTGAAAGAAGCGGGCCTGTTCAGGCGGCGCTGAAATTACCATATTTCGCAGCCACGGCGTGGTATCATAAAGCGCTGTCTCCGGATTTACAACAAAAGGATCTGACCGAGATATTGCCCGAAATTGAAAAGTTCACCATCGAGGAATACATTCCGGCAGTAGCCATGGGCGGAACCATTACGGACGCCGGGAGAAAGGATATTGTCAGTAAAATATCCCGATACTCGGGCCTTTCTGAGAAATCGGTGAGTCAGCATAACCTGGATATTCCGGCTAATTTTTTTTGGAAGGAGCTTTTAAGAGAAAAAGGATTCACGGTAGGACGACTTGACTCCCGGTATCGTGGGATTGATAACAAAGACGCTGGGGTTGGCCCCGACTATAATGCAGAGCTGACTTCCTGGCTTCATTCCTTCACACCCGCCATCAATATCTATTTGCGGGAAGAATTGAAATACAAAACTGATCTTCGGTATTATATGTTTGGTCCGGTGCACCCTTGGGACGGGACGGGAAATAAGACCGGCGAAAATCTTCGTGATGCGATGTTGCGTAATCCGTATCTGCACGTGCTGGTACAATCCGGTTACTATGACGGTGCTTGTGACTATTTCAACGCCAAGTATAATCTTTGGCAAATGGATGCGGGTGGGAAACTGAAGGAACGTATGGAATGGGCCGGTTACAGGAGTGGGCACATGATGTACCTGCGTAAGCCGGATATTGCAACCAGCAATGAAGACCTACGGAAGTTCATTCAAAAAACACTTCCGAAAAACGGGCAACCGGCTAAATATTAGGAGCGACGCTCCTATTGAATCGTTTATCACTGACATATGGCTCTGAATTATATTTTCGTAGGTTTTTTTATAATCGCTTTTTGCATTGCTGCGCTAAAATTTTTGTTGACAGGCGATGTACTTACTTTCAAGACCATCGTAGAGGGCATGCTCGAAATGTCCAAAATTGCTGTGATGGATATTGCGCTTCCTTTGACAGGTGTAATGACATTTTTTTTGGGGATTTTGAACGTTGGTGAAAAGGCGGGAATTATCAATGGCCTCGCAAAGTTCATTGGACCTTTTTTTAATAAGCTTTTTCCCGAAGTGCCTAAGGATCATCCTGCTAACGGCCAGATGATAATGAACTTTTCGGCAAACATGTTAGGTCTGGATAACGCGGCCACACCATTTGGTCTCAAGGCTATGCAGAGCCTTCAGGAGCTGAATCCAGATAAAGACACTGCTTCAAATGCGCAGATCATGTTCCTCGTGCTTCATACATCTGGCTTGCAGATCATTCCATTGACCATCATCGCGCAACGGGCCATTCTTGGAGCAGAAAGTCCTTCAGATGTTTTTATTCCCTGTGTTGTTGGAACTTATGTGACCACTGTTGTCAGTATGCTGATCACTGCTGCGTGGCAGAAGATCAACCTTTTTAACCGGACTGTCATGTTGGGTTTGGGAAGTGTAACTGCCGTAATCGGATTGATGCTCTGGTATCTATCCGGCTTGCCAAAAGAACAGATAGAAACCATCTCAATTCTCACAGGGAATTCAATTCTGCTTTCAGTTGTTGCAGGATTCCTGTTCTGGGGTTTGTACAAGAAAGTCAATGTATTTGAATCATTTATTGAAGGTGCAAAAGCCGGATTTACTACGGCTGTAACTGTTATCCCTTATTTGGTAGGACTCCTGGTTGCAATAAGTGCCTTCCGCAACTGCGGAGCAATGGATTATTTGATTGATGGACTGAAAACGATTATTGCATTCTCAGGTGTGAATACGGATTTTACAGACGCGCTGCCAGTAGCGCTCATGAAACCATTAAGCGGCAGCGGAGCGCGTGCTCTGATGATTGACACAATGAAAGAATTCGGACCAGACTCCTTCGTCGGACGGATGGTTTGCATTTTTCAAGGTTCTGCCGATACCACGTTATACATTGTGGCTCTTTACTTCGGATCGGTTGGGATCAAAAATACCCGCTATGCAATTGTTGCCGGGCTGATCGCAGACCTGATCGGTGTCCTCGCCGGAATTTGGCTTGGCTATTTGTTCTTTCACTAATTTTAAAGTTTACCAAAATCGCCTTTGACCACCGTTGTGCAACCGTCCGTACTAAATGGATGGGCGTTTTTTATTGTATGCATTAATATTGATCATCTAACTTTTATACGCATATGTTTCATTCGTTACTGAAATCCGCACTTATGGTTGTGACAATAGCCACATTTGCTTTGTTTCAACCGGCTAAGGCACAGAGCAAAGTACAGCAGCCGCCTAATACTTATTCGCTTGAAGACTGCATCAGAATTGCCCTGGAAACCAATCCACAGGTGAAAATTTCGGAACTTCAGGTTCAAACTAACGGTAATTATGCTCAACAATCACGCTGGCAGCGGTGGCCTAGTCTTAGCTTTAGCGCTGGTCAGGGATTTAGTTCGGGGCGTAACATTGACCCTTATACCAACGTTTATGTCCAGCAAAATGTAAATTCCAACAATTTCCAATTGGGGTCGTCCATGATACTTTTTAACGGATTTCAGTTGAAAAATTCCGTTGTAAGAAGCGATATAAACCTGAAAGCGAGTCAAAGAGATCTTGATGCGGTGCGCAATGATATCATGCTCAATGTGGCGCTGTCTTACCTGCAAATAATCAGTAACGAAGAATTAATTGAAGTGGCGAGAAGGCAGGTAGATGCATCACTCCTGCAGGTCGAACGAACTCAAAAACTGGTTGAGGCGGGTACACTGGCAGAAAGTAATTTGCTGGATTTGAAAGCACAGCTTGCCAATGATGAGCTCACGCTGGTGAATAACCAGAACAACCTGGAATCTGCAAAGCTTAATTTAAAGCAAATTATGAATATGCCTGGAAGTGAGCCTATTGATGTTGTAAAAGTTCCTGTATCAGATCCGACATTACAGGCTTATGGAGCGACTATACAGGAGATTTTTGATGTCGCTATTGGGAATCTCCCACAAATGAAAGCTGCAAATCTTAGAATTGAGGCAGCTAAAAGATCAGTTGAAATTGCGCGAGGTGCCGGAATGCCTTCGTTATCTATTGGTGGTGGTATAAGTACCGCTTTTTCGTCCGCTGCTCCAAAACAACGTTTCATTGCGGACGGAACAGGAAGTACAACAATCGATGTTCCTTCGGCCACCAACTATGTAAAATATGGAGATTTTACGCTTCCGATTATCCAGAAAATCACGACCCCAAATGGTTCGGTTGAAAGCTTCGGCTATTTAAATCAGCTTGACGGAAACAGAAACTCCTATGTCAACCTGAGTTTACGTATTCCGATATTCTCCAATTTCCAGGTTAGATATAACGTGGCCAATTCCAAACTTCAGCAGAAAAATATCGAATATCAGGCACAGCAGGTTCATTTGACGATCCGGAAAAATGTTGAACAGGCATACATTGATATGAGTAATTCGGCAAAACGGTATTCGGCGACTGCCAATCAGGTCAGAGCACTTACGGAAGCTTTTCGTGTGGCGCAGGTAAGGTTTGATGTGGGTGCAATAAACTCTACCGAATACAACATTGCGAAAGCAAATCTGGACAGGGCGAACGGAAATCTTGTTCAGTCAAAATATGACTACGTGTTCCGCACTAAAATCCTGGATTTTTACATGAACAAGCCGTTGTCTGATTTTTAATAGAAATGTAAAAACACCTCCGCACGCCGGAAACCATTAGCCTTAGAAATAAAATACTCCACAAAGAATTAGTAAACGAAAAAAATATGGCGCGTAAATCTTCAAGTAAATTATGGTGGATTGTTGGAGGTATTGTAATACTTCTTGCGGGAGGTCTTTTTGGTGCCAAGCAAGCAGGTTGGATTGGCAAGGTGAAACCAACCGAGGTTGAATTTGCAAATGTAAAAAGAACAGATATTATTGAGCGTGTTAGCGCATCTGGTCGCGTTCAACCCGAAGTAGAGGTAAAACTCAGCCCTGATGTCTCAGGTGAAATTATAAGTTTGAATGTAGCTGAGGGTGATTCTGTAATCAAAGGGCAGTTGTTATTGAAAATTCGTCCCGATAATTACGAATCTTTGATGGCACGCGCGGCTGCATCTGTTAATTCAAGCAAAGCCAATTACGAACAGACCAAGGCGATGGTTTCGCAGGCAGAAGCGCGCCTTCTGCAAACCAAAGCGATTTTCGAAAGAAACAAAAAGTTGTATAATGATAAAGTGATTTCTGCTTCGGACTACGAACAATTCCAATCCAATTATGAAGTATCACAACAAGATCTTGCATCGGCCAGGGCGAATGTTTCAGCAGCCATGTTCAATATTAAAAGTGCCGAAGCTGGAATGAAAGATGCGGCAGAGAATCTTCGTAAAACGAGCATTTTCGCTCCGGTGAGTGGAATTATCTCATTGCTTAATGTTGAGGCAGGAGAAAGAGTTGTAGGGACTTCTCAAATGGCAGGCACTGAAATGATGAGAATAGCCAACCTTAGCAACATGGAGGTCCGGGTAAACGTAAACGAAAATGATATCGTTCGGGTCACACTCGGTGATACAGCTGAAATTGATGTGGACGCATACAGCTCGTCGGGTCGTAAATTCAAAGGGATAGTGAAGGAGATTGCCAACACAGCCGCCGGACTTGCATCTTCCACCAGCACTGCATCAAGCGTTTCTGCGGATGCTGTCACCGAATTTGAAGTGAAGGTCAAGATATTGAATGAGTCGTTTGACGATTTAATGAAGTCCAGAACTAAAAAATCTTATCCATTTAAGCCCGGTATGACTGCCTCAGTTGAAATTATTACGGACCGCAAAAATGGTGTTGTATCGGTACCTATCGCAGCGGTAACTACCAGAAGCAACAAACCTGTGGTCACCACAGAAAAAAAGAATGGGCCTCCGGCCGAAGAATCTGCTGATGATGAAAATAAGAAAAAAGCTAAAAAGGAGGAAGTTATCAAAGAGGTGGTTTTTGTAAGTGTAAATGGCAAAGCAGAGATGAAGGAAGTGAAAACAGGGATTAGTGATTTTGAAAATATAGAAATCTTATCAGGCTTAAAGGATGGCGAGAAAATTATCTCAGGACCTTATATTGCCGTGTCAAAGAATTTGAAAGTGGGAGATTTAGTAGAAAAAAAGAAGGAAGAGGTGAAAAAAGACGATAAAAAATCAAATTAAAATAAGAACAGATACGTTGTAAATACGTAATAAGTTCGATTTAGTTTAGGTTAAAAAGAGAAATTCCTTGCGGCTTTGCTGCAAGGAATTTTTATTTTTGAGTAATTTGCTAATTCACATGGCGTGTATAACATTGCATATACTTCCCGAATAACAGTGTGTTACGTTCAAAATTTACGGCTTATCCCGACATTCAAAATCCCTTTGTAGCCATAGCCGATTCTGCGAAAACCCTTTTTTTACCATATCGAATACCGGGAGGAGTGATCTGGCTAGTGAGATAAGCCACGGTTTTGGGCTGATTATTGGTCCTCATGCCTATTTTACGTGCGAAGTTTACTTAAATAATCGTTTTTTTGCGATAGGCAGAGCGCCTGTTTTGACATGATCAAAGCAACTTCTATAATTTAATTATTTACCTTGCCCAACCACATCGTTTCCAGTTGACATACGACGGTATTTTAACTTGTAGAACGGCAACAATGGTTTTCGTTGTAAACTTGTGTAATCGGGAACGTGTAGATTCACAGCTGAAATTTTAAATTGCATTCAAAAAAGTGAGCCGATCAAGCTATGGAAACCTTAAAACCCTTACATCAACTGCTTGAAGCTATCAATACACCGCGTTTTGAGTCTCTGAAAGACCAATTTTCCCAACTCAATACGCCACACCTGATCCGTAAGGGCAGGGTTTTGGTAGATATCGGACAGGTGAATTCATCAATTTATTTTATTAAAACCGGAGTCGTCAGATCTTACTATTTAAAAGGTTCGGAAGATATTACATCCAGACTTATTGCAGAAGGAGAAATAGCCTGTATTGCCGAAAGCTTTTTTACGCAAAGCGTCTCGGAAGAGGTTATGGAAACCTTGGAAGATACGATGGTCTATTCAGTGTCCTATGAAGCTTATCGGGAGTTATCTCGTATCGATCTGCTCGTTTCAGGACTGATTATCCAATTACTGGAGCAGCGACTCGTTAATTTCAGTGAGCGCGTAAAGCTTTTTAAGTATCTGTCTGTCGAGCAAAGGATCGAATATTACATCAGTCAACCTTCTTCTTTATTCAGAAGGGTGCCTGATCATTATATTGCGACATATCTCGGGACAACACCTGCAACATTCAGCAGATGCTTAAAGATGGTGAACATGGATAAAATTCAACATTAGGGAGAAGGAGGAAGGAGAATGGAAAAAGGACAACGGGGCTGATTGAGTTGTCAGGCGGCAAATAATAATGCGGTGTGAGAATCAACGATGGTTAGTTTTCTGTTGAACTTTAACCTATTCACCTCTTAACCCTATTTTTTAACTAAAAATCATGAGTTTTTTGAATAATACTAAAATAGCAGTGATCGGTGGGGGAAGCTGGGCAACGGCCTTGATTAAAATTTTGTGTGAACAACCCAATGTGCAGATCCGGTGGTGGTTACGCAACCAGGATGATATCAACCACATCCGAAAATTTCACCACAATCCCAGTTATTTAAGTGATGTCAATCTGTCTCCGAAAAAAATCAAAGTATTCGAAAAAACGACGGATGCTGTAAAAGGAGCTGATTATGTAATTCTTGCCGTTCCCGCAGCATTTATAAAAGACGCACTATCGGACTTAAATGAAAGACATTTTCAGGGAAAACGGGTTGTTTCAGCGATTAAAGGTATGATACCGGATCAAAATATTCTGATCACGGATTGGATTGCAGAAAAATTTAAAGTTGAATTAAAGCATACTTGTGTGATCGCTGGGCCGTGCCATGCCGAAGAAGTCGCTTTGGAAAAGCAGTCATATTTAACGATCGCGTCTACGGAGTGTCCGACTGCCGAAGATTTTGCGCAATTAATGAACTGTCGGTTTGTTATGGCCAGTGCTTTGGATGATTTATACGGTGTAGAATATGCTGCGGTTATGAAAAACATTGTGGCTCTGGCATGCGGTATTACCCATGGCCTTGGTTATGGCGATAATTTTCAGGCAGTTCTGGTATCTAATGCAATGCAGGAGATCGGCAGATTCGTCACCGCTCTTGACCCTCGGGAACGGGAAATAAGTTCTTCTGCATATCTTGGAGATCTATTGGTGACTTCTTACTCTCAGTTCAGCCGGAACCGTCTTTTTGGCAATATGATAGGGAGAGGTTATAGCGTAAAAGCCGCACAACTGGAAATGAAAATGATTGCAGAAGGCTACTACGCGACCAAAAGTATCATGCAGATGAATGAATCGTATTCGGTGCGAATTCCCATTACCAAGGCGGTTTATCAAATATTATATGAGGACCGTCCTCCTGCATTGGTGATGGATGATTTGAAAAAACATCTGATCTGACTGGCCCGATCATCATAAATTGAGGTAAGTTTTATAGCGTTAATATTTAAATTCCTTTTTCATTTTTATGATTTCTTTAATAAGAATCCGACTTGTAGGTGTTATTGCTGGTGGAATTGCCCTTATGGTGTCTTGCAGCGGGAAAAAGAACGAGTCCGCACAGAACACAGTTGCTGACTCAACTAAAGTGGTGAAGGAATATGTCTTTGGAGATGACAGGCCTTTTGCTCAGTGTCATGCTTCTACACTGGTGAGATTGGATGATGGACAGTTTCTGGTTGCGTGGTTTGGGGGAACGGAAGAAAAGAACCCGGATGTGGGTATTTGGATGTCAAAGGGGCAGCCAGGGAACTGGGGGAAACCTACGGAAGTTGCAAAAATACGGGAGGATGCCCACTGGAATCCTGTGTTGCAGAAGACTTCAGATGGGAAAGTGTTTCTGTATTTTAAAGTAGGAAAGGAAATCGCACAGTGGGAAACATGGGTGAAAACATCTAACGATGGTGGAGATACCTGGTCTGACGCATATGAGTTGGTAAAGGGAGACAAAGGCGGGCGTGGGCCGGTAAAAGATAAACTTATCGAACTTGCAGACGGCACCTGGCTGGCCGGTGCGTCCAATGAAGTGAAGAATTGGGAGGTTTTCGTTGACAGAAGCGAAGACAAGGGAAAGACCTGGAAGGCTAGCCCATATTTTAAAATTGACACCACGGAAATAAAAGGGAAGGGAGCGATTCAACCCACCATGTGGGAGTCCAAGCCGGGAAATGTGCATATGCTGGTAAGAACAACGGGTGGAGTGATCGGAAGAAGCGACTCCTACGACAATGGAAAAGCCTGGTCGCCAATCAAGAAAACTTCAATGCCAAATCCGAATAGCGGCATAGATGTCGCCAAGCTTGCAGACGGAACGCTCGCATTGACCTATAATCCTGACGATAAGAACTGGGGATCCCGATCTCCGTTGAATCTCGCTTTGTCTTATGACAACGGTAAAACCTGGCCAGATCAATTCGAACTTGACAAAGGAGATAAGAAAGATGAGTTTTCTTACCCGGCTATCATCAGTTGGGGTGATTCGGTGGCTGTTACCTATACCTGGAACCGCAAAACGATCGCATTTTGGAAAGGCAGCAAGGAAGAAATCGTGAAACTTGCTGTAAAGGAAAACTAGTAGGGAGATAGATAAGGTTGGTTTTCAACAGGTGCTGGCATTGCGTTCGCTCGGGTTGAAAACCAATTTTATTTTCTTTTTTCAATTTATGAAGGTTGGTTTTGCCGATTCTTCCGGGAACATTCATCCAATTGCAATGGGAAATTGGTCTTACCTTCGCTTGATTGTTTTAGATCTTACTATTTTTAATCGAGATGGAAAACTTCCGTCAACGGTTTGCTTTTGGGGGAGTTATCCGGATTGGTCTCCATAATGTCAGCCATGTAAGCCCACCATTTTTTTACGATTTCGGTTGATCCCAGATCCTGAGATCCTTTACCGTCTTGCTTTTGAACGGCGAAAAGTATGTTTGTTTCTTCGTCCAGAAAAATCGAATAGTCGCTGACGCCATTGTCTTTCAGCAATTGCTCGAGTTCAGGCCAAATTTCATCATGGCGTTTTTTGTACTCTACCGCTTGACCGGGGTTGAGTTTCATTTTGAAGGCTACTGTTTTCATCGAATCTTTTTTTGATAAGAATGCAAAACAGATAAAGAGTATTCTTGGAATGTTCTCCTGTATTCCATTAAATAAATGGACTATTGGATATATTTGCCTTTCTAACCGTTACAGACCGATCACTTACCTCTAATTCTACAACAATGCCTTTTCTAAATATAAGCTGGAAAAACCCAGTTGTACTAATTCTTTGCTTTCTTTTAATAGTATCCGTACGCTTTAACAGGAACGATTTATTAGTAAAAAGGAATCTTGGGGATGCCGCATTTTACATCGGAAACGTAGAGTATCTAAGGGGAGATCAAATTTCCTACGGTCTTAGAGCGCCCTTCAATGAGCGCCTGTTGGTAACCGTCTTTGCCGCGCCGCTACCATTCGACCCAATGACGTCTATCAATGTTGTTAACGTGATATTTTTGCTATTGTCCATTTTCTACTTATTTAAACTTCTGGAGTTATTTGATTTGGATCCATTCTTAATTTGGTTAGGTGTATATATGTTTGTAGTTTCTTTTCCTACATTTTATTACTCGACCATTGGTTATATTGATTCGGGGGTTATGCTCTCAATTTTCGCCGGGTGTTTTGCAATTTATTCCAATAAATATTGGCTGTTTCTTGTCTCAATTGTACTTGGTACGCTGGCAAAAGAGGGTATTATACTGCTTATCCCTGTTGCTGTCGCCTATGCCTATGCGTATGATAATAAAAAATGGTACGCTTACGCACTAATGGGACTTGTTATCTATTTTTTAGTATGGGGAGCAGTTAAATACTACATTCCTAATAGTCGAGGTAATACGCCGATCCTATTTTGGCAACCTATTTACTGGAGGATTCGAGATAACTTTACCAGACTTAATGCTTATTTGAGCTCAATTTTAAGCTTTGGAGTTCCTGGGGCATTACTGATTTTGAGTTTCATTAGATGGAGTCGCAAGCTTCGTCAGGAATGGAAACAAGACCTGCCGCTTTGGGTTGGCACCATCAGTGGCTATCTCTTATGGTTTTATACACTTTTTTCCGCACATACAGATGGTCGTTTTTTTTGGGTGGCCTACTGTTTTCCTATCGCGCTTGTCCTGATTTGGTGGAATCGTTATGGTAATCCTTTAACAAAGACCAATGATTTGTAGGCTCCTGGCGGTAATTTTTTGGATTGGCGTTTATTTGGCAAGAATAAAACCACAACCCCTTTTATCTCATTTTCCGAGATGCTGACAAATTAAGTGCTAATCATGTATTTATGACCATAGGTTTTATACGAAAGTTCAGTCTCGCTTATCTAATACTTCCAAACATACTTTTCAGTTTAGGGTGGTTCAGGCAGCCGTATTCTACTGTGATGGTAATAGGATTTCTTTATTTGTTATTTATCAATACAAATACCGATGATGAAGCAAATATATTTTCCAGAAATGAGGTTTTCTATCTAATAGTTTTTGCTGCAATCTGGACTTTTTTCTGCGGGGTTGACGGGCTTGCAACGCAGAAGCTAGACTGGGCTGCCCACAATGCAAAATATTATGATTTGTTTAAAAATTCTTGGCCCAATTTCTTTGCAGAGCAAGATCGTTTCTCATGCTACTACTTTGGGTACTATCTTGTACCGGCGTTTCTTAGCAAACAAATAGGTCATTTACTTCCTTGTTTATTAATTGTTTGGACCGGTGTGGGCTTTTTTTTGGGATTAGCGTGGATTTTTATTCTTATTGGCAGAAACAAATTCCTTCTCTTGCTAATGCCATTCTTGAGGGGTACCGGACAACTAGCAGCCACAGTTTTATCTAAGTTCAACTTGTACGACGGACAAATTCCACTTTTGAATCCGTCAATGCGGTCAGTCTTTCAACAATCTTCATATGCTCCTAATCAAGTAATAGCCGCTATGATCGTTACAGGTGTTACACTGTACTCTTTTAAGAAGAAAAAGTTGGGCGATTCCTTTACATTTATCGTTGCCTCATTTATTTGGGCAATTTTTCCCTCGATCATTTTGGTTCTTATTTTTGCGTCAATTTTTATAAATCAATATTTTTTTCGGGGTAATCTTGGGGATTTTTTAGAAGATAAGCCGGTTAGCAATTATGTCATTCCCGGACTGGTTTTTTTGCCGATTTTTGGATATTTTTTATCATCTGATCAAATTTCAGATCAGGGGTTTCTTTGGGACTATCGGCCTTATCAAGGAATGCTGTATGGTTACCTGACAGGAATTGTGCTTGATATTCTATTTTTTTATGCCACTATACGTTTTTTGAGTAAAAATGAAAGTGCGTACCCAAAATGGTTTGTAGTAATGCTGTTTATGTTTGTTTTTATTCTTTCAACATACTACATGGGAATGTTCAACGATTTCTTCTTTCGCGGCTCTATCCCCCTTCAAATTATCATCGTGACTATCTTGCTTGCGGCTGTCAACTCAGCTCTAAAGAGTAAAAGTTGGCCGTCTTCAATGAGTTTCTACTCCGCATCTTTAATTTTGACAATATTGATTATCGTGGGTATGGCCTCGGAAGTACATTTACTAAGGGATAACTGCGTAGTTGCAAAATTCCTTCCAGGAAGCGTAAAATTTGAAAGGTATTCATATGACAGATATCCTAACACCTACCAAACTATCAAAGCAATGTGGGGAGAAAGGGGCGCTAAGGAATATCTGGGAGCAAAGAATTCTTTTTTTGAAAGGCATCTGTCTAAGAAACTGCCTGAATGAATTTGATTAGAAAGCCTTCAATACCCCATTAAATCCAAATCAAAGCTCTCCTTCATCTCCACCCTTTTACCCATTTTCTTTTGAATAATTTTGAAATGATGTGCGTCTTCGGGTATCACAAGTGAGATTGCTTCACCAGACGATTCTGCCCTCCCGGTTCTCCCAATTCGGTGTATGTAGTCTTTTGGTGAGCGGGGTAGTTCGAAATTGATGACGTAGGGGAGAAACTGAATGTCAATTCCTCGGGAAACCAGATCAGTTGCAACAAGCACCGTCAGTTTGCCGGACTTGAATTTGTTCAATGCTTCTGTTCGGGCACCCTGGCTTTTTCCGCTGTGCATGGCTGCCGCCTGGATACCATTTTTTGTCAGCTTTTCTACAAGATTATCGGCTGTTCTGGTTGCCGATACGAATACCAGTACCTGTTTCATTTCACCCGTCTTAATTAGGTATCTCAAAAGCGGACCTTTTCTTTCCGGGTCAACGAAGTAGCCGGTTTGTTTGATAAGGTCCAGATTTTGATCTTCTTCTTCAATTTCAATTTTGACCGGGTTTCGGAGAATACTTTTGTGAATGGCATCGATCTCATCTCCCAATGTTGCAGAAAAAAGGATGCTTTGCTTTTTCTTGGGTAAGAGGAAAAAGATGTCCTTCATCTCATCCGCAAATCCCATATTCAACATCTTGTCTGCTTCATCCAGGACCAGAATTTCTGTATCCGAAATAGTTAGCGCCTTGTGAGATAACAGATCTAGTAACCTTCCGGGGGTCGCAACCAGAATTTCAACATTTTGCATGCCTATCATTTGCGGATTAATTGAAACACCTCCATAGACAGCCAATGTTTTTACTTTTCGGGGAAGCTTTTCTCCGAATGTCTGGAATACTACCGCAATTTGCACCGCGAGTTCGCGCGTGGGAACCAGTACCAAAACCCGGATGGACCTGTTTCTTGGAGCGCCTTTACTTTGAAACCATTCTAGAATTGGCAACACGAAGCTAGCTGTTTTTCCCGATCCTGTTTTCGCTATTCCTAAAATATCACTACCCTTTAAAATAGCCGGTATGGCCTCTTTCTGAATCGGATACGGTTGAGTATAATTCTGTTCAATTATGGTTTTTAGTAAAGATTCGGAGAGGCCAAGTGATTGGAAAGACATAAGGTTTTGAAAATTGGCAGGATATATTTTTTGACAAAGATACCATTATTAATATGATCGTTAACAGAAGAGAATTTTTGCAAAAAGCCAGTCTGGGTGCCCTGCAACTGGGAATACTAAGCTATGTTTCAAATTCCTCCTGGGCGGAAACTCTGAAAGTAAGCCAATTGCCCAGAAGTTTGCCCGAGGTTCAAGGTGTGTCATCAGCGGGAATACTGGACTTTGTGAATGCAATAGAAAGCGCAAACCTTAATTTGCACAGCCTCATGGTTTTGCGTCATGGGAATGTATTAGCGGAGGGATGGTGGGCGCCCTATGCGCCAAGTCTAAAACACACACTTTATTCACTCAGTAAAAGTTTCACTTCAAGCGCAATCGGTTTTGCTGTCGGAGAGGGTAAATTAACCGTGAACGACAAAGTAATTTCATTCTTTCCTGAGGATGTTCCTGCCGAAGTAAGTGAGAATCTTGGAAAAATGCGTGTAAGGGATCTCCTTACCATGTCAACCGGTCACGACAAGGATTCCACAGGCAGAGTTCGAGAGGGTGAAAACAAAAATTGGGTCAAAGCCTTTCTCGGTTTGCCAGTTGAGCATGAGCCCGGTACTTTTTTTGTTTACAACAGCGGAGCGACTTATATATTATCGGCAATTATTCAAAAGCTTACGGGAAAAACCGTACTCGAATATCTGACTCCGCGACTTTTCAATCCACTGAACATCGAGGGAGCGGACTGGGAGGTGGATCCAAAAGGAATCAATACTGGGGGCTGGGGTCTTCGAGTCAAAACAGAAGACATTGCCAAATTCGGGCAGCTTTATTTGCAAAAAGGAATGTGGAACGGCAAGAGAATACTGTCGGAGGAGTGGGTGAATGAGGCGACTACCAAACATATTCAGTCAAAGGGAGGCTCTGGCAAAATGGAAGATAATGACTGGCAGCAAGGTTATGGATATCAGTTTTGGCGTTGCCGTCACGATGCGTTTCGAGGTGATGGAGCATATGGTCAGTATTGCATTGTGATGCCGAAGGAGGACATGGTTATTGCTATTACCAGCGAAACCAGTAATATGGGTGCTATTCTTGATCAGGTTTGGAATCATATTTTACCGGCAGTGAAGCAGGAAAATAATTTTAGTGACAAATCTGTACAGGTGAAGTTAAAACAGAAATTGACAATGCTGGCATTGACTTCCGCTGACGGAAAAAGCACCTCTCCTCAATCATCAAAAGTAACCGGAAAGAAATTCGGGATAACCGAAAATGCACTGAAAGTGAGTCGGGTCTCACTGGCTTTTGGGGGTGATGGATGCACTTTTAGTATAACCGACGAAAAAGGCACTCACCAGATACTTGCAGGTATCGGCAAGTGGAAAGAAGGCTACACCGATTTGTCAACCATTCCTCTCAAACTGGTACTTACGGCTGTTCCGGGCGAGAGTAAAACCAAAATTGCAGCAATTGGTACCTGGACGGACGACAATACTTTTGAAATGACGTGGCGGTTCATTGAAACAGCTCATTATGAGACCGTCACCTGCCGTTTTGACAACGATGATTTGACTGTTGCTTTTAGAAGAAGTCTTGCGATACTTGGAAATACCAAAGATTCAAGACCGATATTGACTGGCAAGTTGATCGTATAGCTGAAATGAAAAAGTTTTTCCGCATCTTGAAAAGATAAAACCTTATTTTGCCTTATTATTCAATTGTTAATTACCACATTTTTAAACACATGAGAAAGACATTTTTCCTATCCCTATTGCTTACTGTTGCTGCATTGGGGAGTCAGGCACAAAAATTCAGAGCCCTGGACAAAAGCCCGCGTGACATCGCCTATTATCCCGATCATTTTGCTCATGATCGCAAGGATGGCGAAAAAGCATTGGTAAAAGTCTCATACAGTCGTCCTTATTTGAAAGGAAGGGAGATTTTTGGCAAACTTGAACCCTATGGTAAAGTATGGAGAGTTGGTGCAGACGAATCTACCGAGATTAAATTTTACCAGGATGCGACATTCGGCGGCAAGAAAATAAAGGCCGGTACGTATTCCATGTTTGCGATCCCCGGAGAAAAGGAATGGACTGTTATTCTAAGTTCAGATGTAGATTATTGGGGTGCTTACAAATACAAGGAAGCAAATGATGTTTTGAGGGCCACGGTGCCAGTGTCTGCAAAAGCAGCAGCTCCACTTGAAAACTTTTCAATCGTCTTCACCGGAGACAAGCCGGACAAAGCTGTTATGGCTTTGGGTTGGGATACCACAGTGGTTGAGGTCCCGATTACTTTTTAGAATAAATCGAGAAAAGACTTGTCTTTTTTTCGGGAGTAAATTTGCCTTTATTGCTGGCATTATTATTTTATTCAGCCGATTATCCAATGATTAATCATTGGGTCATCGGCTAACTTTTTAATAAACCAACTTTAAGTTATGAGAAATATTCCCCTGTTGTTTGCCTGTGTTGTAGCAGGAAATATATTGATTAGTTGTGGCGGAGGGCCTGGCAAAGAGGAAAAAGAACAAGCGGCCGCAACGGGATCGGATTCGGTTAAAACAAAGACAGATGATCTTTCCCTTCCAGCACCTTTTGCTACAAAATCTGTCACCAACAGACCTGACGAAATAGGTTGGAAGGATGGTCAAATGCCAAAAGCTCCTGATGGATTTGTGGTAACGAAGTTTGCAGATAAGCTCAAAAATCCAAGATGGACCTACATGGCTCCCAATGGCGATTTTTTTGTGGCTGAATCAGGCACAAAAAATAGCGCAGATAGGATTACAATTTTAAGAGATAAAAATAAGGATGGGGTGCCAGAGCTGCGCGAGGTTTTTCTTGGAAAGTTGAAACAGCCTTTCGGTATGCTGGTACTTGGTAACTTCTTCTATGTGGGTAACACGGATGGTTTGTACCGTTTTCCATACAAATCTGGTGAGACAAAAATCACCGGCAAAGGCGAAAAGATCCTGGACTTACCTGCGGGAGGTTATAACAACCACTGGACAAGAAATTTGCTAGCAAACGCGGACGGCTCCAAAATTTATGTATCTGTGGGATCCGGAAGTAATGTGGCTGAGCACGGTATGAATAATGAAAGAAGAAGGGCCAATATATTGGAGATGAATCCGGATGGCACAGGCGAAAAAATATACGCGAGTGGTTTGCGGAACCCGGTTGGAATGGACTGGGCGCCCGGCACAAACACTTTGTGGACAGCCGTGAATGAAAGGGACGAATTGGGCGATGAACTGGTGCCCGATTATATCACAAGTGTGAAGCCCGGAGGATTTTACGGCTGGCCGTATTCTTACTATGGAAAAAATAAGGATCCAAGGATGAAGGGCGAGCGAGCGGATCTTGTGGCGAAAGCCATTGTGCCGGACGTTCCGGTGGGCGCGCATACAGCATCACTGGGACTCGCATTTTACAACAAAGATAAGTTTCCAGCTAAATATAAAGGCGGCGCATTTGTGGGACAACATGGCTCCTGGAATAGGTCCAAGCTGGCCGGCTATAAAGTGATTTTTGTTCCTTTTAAAAATGGCAAACCGTCAGGAAAACCGGAGGATTTCCTGACGGGATTCATCGATAATGAAAGTAAGGTGTTTGGTCGGCCTGTGGATGTTACTGTATGTGAGGATGGATCGTTGTTGGTGAATGATGATTCGGCGGGGATAATCTGGCGAGTTGCTACCAATTAGTTTCACCTTGCAACCAGCGACATGGTAGGGTGGGGTGGTATGGAGTAATTTTTTTCAATTTTAGTAGACAGATTGCACTGGATCTATCAACATGGAAGGTCAGATTTGCGAATATCTTTTAGTCCTTTCTCCATATCAAATCAATAGAGAGCTCATGGATATTAAGGCCTCATTTTATGATAATTATGATTGTGATAATTCAAAAAACAGAATTCCTCATTTAACGGTCGCCAACTATGGGAACTGGATAGAGAAGGAAAATGAGATTTTCCTGATATTTGAAAACTTTGCAAAATATATTTCGGCGTTCACTGTTAGGTTGGATGGTTTTGGGTCATACCGCCAGGACACGATTTATGTAAAGGTAAAAAACAAAGCTGTCATACGCGGGATGACTAAAAATTTGAAAAAGATAGCTTTCGATAAGCTTAAAGTTCACGAAATGGATGCTCCCTATTTTAGCACCGATCCCCACATTACGATCGCGATGAAAATGACCCCACTGCAATTTAATCGAGCTTTTCCGGAATGGTAAAATAGAGAATTAAAGCTTTCTTTCCCAGCGAATGGGTTAACACTTCTGAGGAAGTGCTCTTCCACAGAAAGATATCTGAGGGTTGCGGAATTTCCATTTCTTGGTCAAAGCCCGCCTGCTCGTCCCAGTGGTTTTTAATATTCGATTTTTGATTAAACAAAGAAAGGCTTCGCGGGTCCGTCAAATAAGTAGTCCAAAATTTGTAAAATAATACCAATCGGTATATTTTTGCGTCGAAATGAAAGATAAAACCGGAAAAGCGGAAAAGACCAAACAGTTTATCGTTGAGAAAACGGCACCGATCTTTAATATGAAAGGGTACGCCGGTACTTCTTTAAATGATATTATGCAGGCAACGAGTCTTACAAAGGGCAGTATTTATGGTAATTTCGTAAATAAGGATGATGTTGCGCTTGCAGCCTTTGATTTCAACCTGAAGCAGGTTGATAAGGTAATTCGCGACGAGATGGTCAGTAGCACCACGTTTCGTGAAAAATTGCTTGTTTACACAAAAGTCTACGAGGATTTTCTTGAATTTCCATTTCCGGAAGGGGGGTGCCCGGTCCTGAATACCGCCGTAGAGGCAGATGATACACATCCCGAACTAAAAGAAAGAGCCAGGGAGGCAATCATAAGATGGAAAGATAGTCTTGCAAAATTAATTCAAAAAGGTATTGGCAACAATGAGTTCCGGCCGGACATCGACCCGGAACAAATTGCGCTGACTATTATAGCAACAATTGAGGGTGCGATTATGATCACCAAGTTGACTGGCAGACTTAATTACCGAAAAGCGATTATGGGATCTGTTGAAAAGTTAATCAATGATTTAGTCTAAATTTTTTAGTCATAAATATACCGATTGGTATAAAAATAAAGTGGAGAAAGAAACACGGCAGCGAACATTTGAATGGGACGACCCGATTCCCGGAGCATTGGACGCAAGAGATATGGCTGGTCTGGACTACTTTCAGGCAATGAATGAGGGGAGGCTACCACTTCCGCCTTTACTACACACGCTTGATTTTAAGGTTGACCGGATCGAAAAAGGCGCGGCTGTTTTTAGTTTCGAGCCGAAGGGATTTCACTACAATCCAATTGGAACGGTTCATGGTGGGATGATATCGGCTATACTGGATTCAGCAATGGGTTGCACCATTCATTCGATGCTACCAGCAGGAACCGTTTACACTACATTGGAATTAAAGGTAAACTTTTTGAAAGCAGTGACAATTAACACAGGAGAGCTAAGAGCTGTCGGAAAAGTCTTTTATTCAGGAAGTAGGACCTCACTGGTGGAGGCGCAGCTTTTTGACAAAAATAACATCATCTACGCGCATGGCGTAAGTACCTGTATCATCATGACCCTGAATCCTGTGTAAGGTCGTTGTGCAGGCCGACTTTTACTCTGGTTATTAGAAAGGTCAACTTTTGGACCTTGCATATACCATTGAGAAAACGACACTGAAAAAACTTTCAATTATCTCTAAACCAGCTAAATGCTCCCCGCTTACAGCCAAAAGCTTTTAAACACGAAACAAAGAATCGCATTTGCAATGCTTATGGGCATTATAACTACCGGAATAATTTCTTTTACGCTTATCAGTATTAATGTTGGATTTGGGCCTAATTTTGCCGGGATCTGGTTGAGATCCTGGGGTACGGCTTATGTAGTGTTTATCCCTGCCATATTGATCTTGGGTCCGTTAGTGCAAAATTTTGTAAACCGTATTTTCAAAGAAAAAGTCCCTTTGAATGTTGAATAGTAAACTTATGAAAAGAGTAGTAGTTACAGGTCTTGGAGCGCTTACGCCACTTGGAAATACAGTGGACGCATTCTGGAAAAATATTCTTGCCGGAAAAAGCGGTGCCGGGCCCATTACCAAATTTGATACATCCAAATTCAAAACCCATTTCGCCTGTGAGGTACGCGGCTTCAATGCGGAGGATTTTATTGACAAAAAGGAAATAAAGAAATACGATACATTCACACAATATGCAATTGTCGCCAGTGACGAGGCTATTAGAGACGCGGGAATTGATTTTGCGCAAATGAGTGAAGTCGAACGTTACGAGGTCGGCGTAATATGGGGAAGTGGCAATGGAGGTATTACTACGTTTGAAGAACAGCTGCGCGAGTTTCACGGTGGGGACGGTACGCCGCGGTTTAACCCATTTTTCATACCAAAAATGATCGTCGACATTGCGGCTGGCGTAATATCCATACGCCACAAACTTCACGGACCCAATTATTGCACCGTGTCTGCATGCGCCTCTTCCAACAATGCATTGATTGCAGCATTTGATACCATTCGGCTTGGTAAAGCCACCATTATGATAGCTGGCGGGTCCGAAGCGGCTATTACGCACTCATCGGTCGGCGGATTTAGCTCTGCGCAGGCCTTATCAAAAAGAAATGATGACCCGGAAACAGCTTCCAGGCCATTCGACAAAGATCGGGATGGCTTTGTAATGGGAGAAGGAGCGGGAGCTCTTGTACTGGAAGAACTGGAACACGCCTTAAAAAGAGGCGCGACCATTTATGCTGAAATGATCGGCGGAGGCATGGCGGCAGATGCTTATCACTTGACTGGCACTCCTCCGGATGGTTTGGGGGCGTATTTGGGAATGTATAAGGCGCTGGCAGATGGCGGGATTTCACCCGACAAAATCGACTATGTCAATGCCCATGCCACATCTACCGGGTTAGGTGATATGAGCGAACTGAATGGAATTAAGAGGGTGTTTGGCGATCATCAGGTCGTAGTAGGTGCCACCAAATCCATGACCGGTCACTTGTTGGGAGCAGCAGGAGCGGCGGAGAGCATCATCAGTGTGTTGTCGGTTAAAAATGATGTGATACCAGGGACTATCAATACGATTAACCTAGATGAACATGTACCGGACGGGCTGAATATTATTTTGGGAAAGCCAGTATATCAGACTGTTAACTACGTACTAAACAATACTTTCGGTTTTGGGGGGCACGTCGCAAGCTCCGTTTTTAAGAAATATACCGGGGATTGAGTTATAGGGAGCGATAATGAAATTGTATAAATGGACAAAGATTCGGTATGGATCTTTGTCCATTTTTTTTGCCAATTTATTCAATGGCTTCTTTGGCCACATTGGTAAAAGCCTCAATCACTTCTTCCAGAAGCAACACAACCCCATTTTCATCATTACTTTTGGCTGAAAATCGGGCAATTTTTTTTATTTCGGGATGTGCATTTGCCATGGCGTACGAAAAGAATCCCTTTTGAAGCATTTCCAGGTCATTGAAATAGTCGCCGAATATCATGGTCTCTTCGAATGTCACGCCGAATTTCTTTTGAAGCACTTCCATTGCGACGCCTTTGTTGGCAAGTTTGTGAGAAATGTCAAGCCAGATTGGGCCGGATACTTTAACTTGTAATACTTCCTCCAGATGCTTGTAGTGTGGATAGCTATTTCCTTCCGAACCGGCCAGGTCACAAAGAGTGAATTTTAAAAACTGGTCATCCCGTACTTCTAAAAGATCTTCGACGATTTCATATCTTTCGAAATATAATTTGAGATGATCGATAAATTCTGGCTCACCACTTTCAACGTATGCCTTTTTCTTACCACAAATAATCGGATAAGTGCCTTTGATATTTCTGGCAGTGACAATAAGACCCCTTACAATCTCATGTGGAATTGCCTGAACGTGTATTTCCTGATCTTGAAATATTACATAGCTCCCGTTTTCCGCAGCGAAAATAACTTCGTCCTTCACAGCATCCAGTGTCTTTAATAAATTGTAGTACTGCCTTCCACTTGCCGCAACAAATAGGATTCCCTGATCCTTTAACTTTCGGAATGTTGGTACGAAGGAATCACTTAGCTCGTGTCTTGAATTGAGAAGTGTGCCATCCATATCGGTGGCAATGAGGCGAATATCTGAAAATGGCATACTGATATTATTGGTACTATTTAATAAAACGAAACAAGCCTCTAAGGTTCCCCTATTTGCAAGATTCTTAATTCTTTTGAACCTGTGGGCACATACGTCTGTTAGACAAAAAGAGGCCCTGTGGTGCCATAACACTATTTTTCGTTCATGAAGTTTTCAAAATACTATCTTTCAGCACTCATTTCATTCGTTATCTGGGGGTTTTTTAGCCTTGCGCTAAAACCAATTAAGGAATATCCTTCCCTTGATATTTTGTTTTATCGCGTGTTTATATGTGCCATTATTATGGTTTTTATAAGTCTGTTATTGAGGATCCGTGTTTTAAGAGAAAATATCAAAATTTTCATAAATATGCCGGAGAACGAAAAAAAGAAAGTTGTGGGATTAACTTTTTTAGGAGGATTTTTGCTGACAGCTAACTGGTTTTTCTTTATATATGTGATGAATCACATCAGTGTTAAGGCAGCCTCGTTCGCCTATCTGGTGTGTCCGATAATGACAACGGTAATTGCTTTTTTTGTGCTTAATGAGAAACTTAGCAAATGGCAGTGGAGTGCGGTTTTTTTGAGCGTAATCAGTTGTTTATTGTTGTCTTTCAATAATGTTGCTGACGTTGCTTACAGCATGATTGTAGCGGTGTCTTATGCAATTTACCTCGTGAGCCAACGTACGAACGCGGGTCTGGACAAATTTCTCGTTCTTACCGTGCAAATTTTATTTTCGGCCGTCATTCTTCTTCCATTCTATCCGGCTTTCAGCGCAGGAATCCCCGGAGAAGTGAGTTTTTATTTGTATATCCTTTTAATAGCCGTTCTTTTCACAATCGTTCCGCTGTTTATGAACCTCTATGCATTGCAGGGTGTTAACTCGTCTACAATGGGTATCATGCTGTATATTAATCCATTAATGAATTTTGTAATAGCGATATTTTACTTTCATGAGCCAATTAACGGCTTTCAAATCGTCGCTTACTCTTTAATATTGATTTCAATAATTGTGTTTAATGAGCGGCATATTTTTGGTAGAAGCCGAAACGCTTTGACGGCCTAACCCAAAAGTCTGTCGTGTGGTTAAGTTGTTACCACTGATCCAGCCCTAGTAGTTTTTTTCCCAGGTCAGTGAGCTCCGCAGCCTCATATTTTTCTTTTTCCCAGTTTCTTGGATCTCCCGGAAACGCATAGCCTTCTGGTGCCTGTCGCTCTTTCCACGAATTGATTCGCCACTCGCGTAAGTTCTCATCGTCTTCTTGAGCAGGCATCATCGCAATGTATTGCGCAATACGCACTTTGTCTATGCTTCGGTTGGCGCGAATACCGTGGGGCTGCGAACTGTTAAAAATCAATAAATCACCTGCATTCATTTTTACTTTCACCGGTTCAAAACCTGTTGTATCTGGTTTAAAGTGATTGCGGTCCTCAGGCTGCGTCAATTTCCAGGTATCGTAGGTGCGGAAAAGTTCAGGTATGCATTGGAAGCCTCCCATATTTTCGTCATCCTGATCAGCCAGCGCTAAGACGCCTTGTACATTTTGTGGCTTGGTTTCGGGATCATAATCCCAGTGAATAAAACCTTTGTATTCAAATCCGGGGCGAAGCGGGAAATTAAGATTTGCTCTGTCGATCGTTACCCAAAGTTTATCCGTTCCCCATATATCACAAAACGCCTGGTGAACTTTCGGAAACTGGCGGTTATCCCACAAATACTGATGGTTATACACTTCGACCATGCCCGTATTGGTCAGTTCCTTCATTTTCATTTCAGCCCGCGGCGGCGCGTACCAGGTCTCAGGATTTTTCGGATCTTTTTCTTCAAATTCCCACAGGAAATCTGCGGTCTTTTTTGCCATTTCTTTTGGAACGGCATCTTTAATAACAATATACCCGTTGGCAATCCAGAAATCCCAATCCTCCTCGGTTAACAATTGCAATGGTTCACCATTGCTCCGATCGTTCAATTTTACATTGCTGGATTTTGCAGTCGAGGGGTTGCCTGGAATATCGGTGTGCTCATTTTTTTGCGCCATTGTCGGGGTCATTGTTTGCCGTTCCATGATTGTATAAAATTAAGTATGATATTTTATTGTGATCTAATAGGACAAAGTTAGCTTAGTGAACCCCCTGATTTCAACCGTCACAGTTACCACTATTTGCTCTGCATTGATATTATTTGGAAATTGGGACTTAAAAAAGGGGAATGGGGGATAATTTTAACTTGGGATGCCGGTGCAGTTAATTATAAATCATTAACACTTCTTGTTACCCACACATGCCAAAAGCTAATCGCTCGTGCCTGACAGCCAACAGCCAACAATGAAAATCATTCGGGAAGAAGTTGTCCCAGATCAGGGAAGCTCATTTAAGGTTTTGCTTACACCAGGGCTACAGGATACGTTCCTGTGGCATTTTCACCCCGAGTATGAGATTGTTTATGTAGAGGGTACAAGCGGTACAAGACATGTCGGAGATCATATTTCGCTTTACGAAGGAAGTGATCTTGTCTTCATTGGCCCCAACATCCCCCATCTGAACTTCGATTATGGTGTGCGTACTGAATGTGAACAAGTTATCATTCAGATGAAAGAAAATTTTTTAGGAAAAGACTTTCTTAATATCCCGGAATTCGTTTCTATCAAAACACTTTTTGATAAGGCTCACTGTGGGCTTTCATTTTCAGGTTCTACGAAAGAACTGGTGGGGAAGCAATTGAAAAGGATATCCACACTGGATCATTTCGATCAGCTTTTATGCCTACTCCGGATTTTGAAACTGCTCGCAGCTTCTGATCATACCGAGATTTTGAACGATTCTCCTGCAGGAAATAAATCTCTTCAGAAAGAGCAGTACAGGATGGACTCTATTTATAAGTATGTCGAAACACATTTTGACCAAAATCCTGATGTCAATTTTATTGCCCGACAGGTGAATCTGACCACAGCAGCTTTTTGTAGATTCTTTAGAAAAAATACTCAAATGACTTTTACTGAATTTGTGAACCAATACAGAGTCAACCAGGCTAAGAATTATCTGTTGCAGGATAAAACCGTCTCCGAAACTTGCTTTGCCGTTGGATTTGAAAGTCTGTCATATTTCAATAAATTGTTCGTAAAAATAACGGGCGAAAACCCCTCTTCATTCAAGAAGAGGTATCGGAAGTGATCCAATCTGCAGATTGTCTGATTTAACGCCAATAGGGCCATTGAGTTAAGTTGAATAGCTTTTAAACACTCAAATTATGTATGTAAACCGTTACCTATCTCCCCTAATCGTCTATTATTATTCATGGCGAATGGTTTTATTCTCACTTTTTACGGGATCCGCAGCGATTTTTGTATATGAATATCTGGGCTGGAAGTGGGTGGCGATTCCCTGGTTGCCGGTTTCTCTGGTAGGTACCGCTACTGCCTTTTTTGTTGGTTTCAAAAACAATCAGTCTTATGATCGAAGTTGGGAGGCGAGAAAAATTTGGGGAAGTATTACCAATCACAGCCGATCTTTCAGCGCATCGATCCGCGCATTCGTCAGACATAATAGCGTTTACACAAAGGAGATAGACCAAGATATACAGATCTAATCTACCGTCATATCGGATGGTTATATGCGTTGAAAAACGCCATGGCGCAGCGTACAAGCTGGGAGCACCAGGACAGGGCGAGCAAAAGGCAACGTGCAGTGCTGCATAAGTCGACAGAGCCGTTTGATCAGGAAATAGTTCGCTATCTGTCAGCACAAGAGGTGGATTGGATTAAAACAAAAAGAAACTCAGCAACGCAATTGTTGGATCGCCAGTCGCAGCATATTGGCCAATTGAGGGCAAAGGGCCTGGTAGATTCGATTCAGCATGTTCAGCTTCAAAATCTGATTTCCTCGTTTTACGACGAGCAGGGCAAAAGCGAAAGAATAAAAAATACGCCCTTTCCGAGACAATATGCAACCACTTCCACGCTGTTTATTTTCATTTTTATGACACTGCTTCCCTTCGGATTGCTGCCTCAGTTTGTAGATTTGGGAGAAAAATATATGTTTTTGCTGATCCCCTTTAACCTGATCGTTTCGTGGGTTTTTATGTTTATGGAATATGTAGGAGACGTCAGTGAAAACCCTTTCGAAGGATTGCTGAATGATACACCTATTCAGACTATTGTAAGAAGTATCGAAATTGATTTGAAGGATATGCTCGGCGAGGACGATTTGCCCGAAAGAACAAAGCCCTTTTCAGGGGCTCTGTTCTAGCCTTTTGGACTTTCTATAAAGATGTGCGTAGGTCTAAGCCAACCAAAAAAACTTGCATCCAGGTTATTTCAGGCAATTGCCTGCACTTTTTGCATTAGATAGTCATTGATCTGACGCACAGTCTGGAGCTTTGAATAGTCTTCGTCAGGTATCGCTACGTGAAACTTGTCTTCCATTTGAAGGACCAAGTCTACCGTATCAAGGCTATCCAGCCCAAGGTCGCGGGTAAGGACGGCGTCGTCGGTGATGGCTGAATTAGGCAGGCCGCAGCTGGCGGATATTAATGAACGAAGTTGCTCTTTCATGCTAAAAGTTTAAAGTTGAACGCTCTGATACTGAATCTTATTAAAGTATAGTGTTAATCATGCAGTTTGGTTGAGGTTCTATTAGATATATGTATTCAATTTAATGTTCTTCTCAAATTAGTTGAGGATAGGCCCCGATTACTTTAAACTCAACGGTAGAAGTCCTACGCTTCATATCCAGTATACGCTAAATCTTTTTCTGTTGTGGCAAGACTACATGATTTGATTTCAGATTGTGGTTATTTCAGGATTCTTTTCAAATATTTTCTGTTTGGCCAATCCATTTCAATCCGATTTTATATCTTGGATGACCATGTGATCTCAGGCTTGGTGCTGAAATTGTGTAAATGCTGCTACCAATCTGTTGAATCATAAAACGTTAACCTAAAATGTATAAATACTTATGATAAGAGTATCCAAATTTTTTGTGATCCTTTTGGCGATGTCCCTGGGGCAGATAGGGTACGCCCAGACAAAAGATCCGATTGTAGAAGCCATTGTAAAAGAAGCTACTGAGAATTCACAGCTCGAAAAACTTGGACATGAATTAATGGACGGTATAGGTCCGAGATTGGTAGGAACGCCACAGATGCAAAAAGCGGGCGAGTGGGCTTTGGCGAAATATAGAGATTGGGGTATTAGTGCCAAAACTGAAAAATGGGGAGACTGGCGAGGATGGGAGCGGGGGATTTCTCACATTGATATGGTATCGCCACGCGTAAAGTCTCTGGAAGGAATGCAGCTCGCCTGGAGTCCGTCAACAGGCGGGAAAGCGGTCGTTGCCGAGGTGATTATCATTCCGGACCTCGCGGATTCGGTTGCTTTTCAAAAATGGCTTCCTTCCGTCAAGGGTAAATTTGTGATGATTTCGATGAATCAGCCCACAGGACGTCCGGATTACAACTGGCAGGAATTCGCAACGAAGGAATCGTTTGATAAAATGAAAAAATTGCGTGATGAGCAGACCGAAGCGTGGACAAAACGCATCAGTAAAACGGGTTACACCGCAAGAACATTACCACCAGCACTGGAAAAAGCCGGCGCAGTTGGGGTTGTCATGTCCTATTGGTCAAAGGGTTTTGGGGCTAATAAAATTTTTGGCGCAGCGACAAAAAAGATACCTACTGTTGATATTTCTTTGGAAGATTATGGTTTGTTATACCGATTAACCGAATCCGGAACGATACCTAAACTCAGTATCCAGACAGATTCAAAGGAAAGTGGATTAGTGCCTGCATTCAACACCATTGCTGAGATTAAGGGAACAGAGAAACCAAATGAATATGTCATGCTTTCGGCGCACTTTGATTCATGGGACGGTGGAACAGGTGCGACGGACAACGGGACTGGCACTCTCACCATGATGGAGGCTATGCGCATATTGAAAAAAGTTTATCCTAATCCTAAAAGGACAATTTTAGTAGGGCATTGGGGTAGCGAAGAGCAAGGTCTTAACGGTTCGAGGGCATTCGTTGAAGATCATCCCGAAATAATCAACAATATTCAAGCCGTTTTTAATCAGGACAATGGTACTGGACGTGTTGTGAACCTTGCAGGACAGGGTTTTTTGAATTCTTACGAATATTTGACACGTTGGCTTTCAAAAGTGCCAGAGACTATAAGAACACCTATCGAGACACGATTCCCTGGTAGCCCTGGCGCAGGCGGATCCGATTTTGCCTCTTTTGTTGCAGTGGGTGCCCCGGCATTTTCTTTAAGCTCTCTCAACTGGTCTTATGGAACTTATACATGGCACACAAATAGAGATACATATGATAAAATAGTATTTGACGATGTGCGGAGCAACGCCATTGTTGCCGCCATTATGGCCTATCAGGCCAGCGAAGACCCGATAAAAACTTCGCGTGAAAAAAGCGTTTTACCAGCAAATGCGAAGGGTGAGCCAGGGTTGTGGCCAGCGCAACGTAAGGCAACCAGAAAGGGTGGAATGGACTAAATGAACGAAAAGATCAGTTTGTGACATAAGATATTTTCGACTTGAAGTCGCATAAGGGAGATCAAATTTCCTTACGCGACTTTTTTAGTTTTTTGTAATTCTCAATATCTTTGATTTATCCAGCCATGTTTTTCGAGGGCCAAAGATTGCTCTGAAACAATACTTATTCCGGAGCGTGAAAACGAGTAAACGGTCGATCATAATATACTTGGTTGTGATACATTTGTTGCACATTACAGAAACCAAAAAAACACGTAAATAAACCATCTTAAATCATGAATCAACCCTCAAATGCATTCATTGCCGCTTCCTGGATTGCCCTGGCGACTGGCATGGCTGGCTTTTTGGTAGGACTTTGGCGGGCAGAAATGCTGCTCAACGAAAAGGGCTACTATTTTACCGTACTTATGTACGGGCTTTTTGCAGCAGTGTCTGTACAAAAGTGTGTTCGTGACAGGTTGGAAGGAATTTTTGTTACAGACATTTACTATGGTATTTGCTGGTTTTCAACCGTTTTGTCGATCTGCCTTTTAGTGGTCGGGCTATGGAATGCGACCTTGTTGCCTAGTGAAAAAGGGTTCTATGCATTTGCATTTTTGTTAAGCATGTTTGGAGCCATCGCGGTTCAGAAGAATATACGTGATGCACAGGGCACGTTGAAGAATAAATAGTCCTTTGTCTTTTAATATCGTAAGGTCCTGGTCTGTGCTAATTGCAGGCTGGGACCTTCTCGTTTTATTCCCATTCCTGGGTATGTTCCAATCGGATTTTTGATGTGTGATGTGAAATTTTCTGAAAATATATGGTCAGATGCATTCACAGTATTGGGGGACGAAAAAATGATGAGAGAAGATGTAACTAATCCATAAATTTATCTTTTAAAATTGAGGACGAGACAGAGGGTGCAGCATCGCCGGGCAGCATTATTGCGGTACTGCATTTTGGTAGGTTGTCAACTTGATGTCTAAGTAGAGTTCCATGAAAAGGATTTATTTTTTATTATATTTTGTCCACGTGGCAATTTCCGGAATCGCGCAAGACGCTTTTTCGGAAAAGTCGTTCGATATTGCTTCAATGGAGCAAAAGGGCCATGCACGGCTTTTTGAAAACGCAAGAGTCAATGCTCCGGCAGCTTCGGACAATTATGACGTTAAATATTATCGCGGCGAATGGGAAGTTGATCCTGCAATCAGGGAAATAAAGGGAAAAGTAACCATGTATTTTAAAATGGTCACAGCCGGGCAGACGGTATCTCTCGATTTGATGAACGATCTGACTGTCTCGGGCGTAAGCCAACACGGAAATTCGTTGACGTTTACTCACAGCGGTAACGTATTGCAAATAAGCTTGCCGACCGTAATGCCAACCGGCGTTCTGGATTCTTTAAGTGTAACATACCAGGGAGTACCGGCAACGACGGGATTTGGTTCTTTTATTGTCTCCTCTCATGGGACTCCAGCAGTTCCTGTAATGTGGACACTAAGTGAGCCCTATGGTAGCAGGGACTGGTGGCCATGCAAAAATGGATTGGACGATAAAGCAGATTCTATCGATGTGTTTGTAACCCATCCTGCCACTTACGGGACTTCGGCGTACAGAGCCGCTTCAAATGGTTTACTCAAAAGTGAGACTGCTATGCCTTCCGGCAAAATAGTTACGCACTGGAAACACAAGTATGCGATAGCAAGTTATCTTGTCTGCTTCGCCGTTTCTAATTACGAAGTTTTTGATAACAGTGTATTGATAGGTACAACGACTTTGCCAATGAAAACGCATTGCTATCCCGAAAGCAAAGCTACATTTCAGGCCGGAACACAGAATGTTCTGGATGCTATGGTTTTATACAGCAATTTGTTTGGTGAATATCCCTTTATCAAAGAAAAGTATGGACATGTACAATTTGGCTGGGGTGGTGGCATGGAACATCAAACTTCCACATTCATTATTAACATTGGTGAATCGCTTATCGCTCATGAGTTGGGACACCACTGGTTTGGGGACAAGATAACCTGTTCCTCCTGGGAGGATGTTTGGCTAAATGAGGGTTTTGCAACACATCTTGCCAGCATCTACATGGAAAATAAATACCCGGCAAACATCCTGACATCCCGAGCTTTTGAAATAAATAATATCACGTCGCAAGCCGGTGGTTCGGTCCGGGTGGACAATGTAAACGATCCAAACAGGATTTTTAACAATCGTCTGAGCTACTATAAGGGGTCACATTTGTTGTATATGCTTCGCTGGATAATGGGTGATGTTAATTTCTTTCAGGCCATTAGAAATTATCAGAATGACACTTCGCTAGAGTATGGATTCACCACGACAGCAAACCTGAAGGGGCACCTGGAGACGGTGAGTGGGAAAGACTTAACTTATTTTTTTGATCAATGGTACACGGGGCAGGGTTTTCCTACATATCAGGTAGAGTGGTATCCTTCGGGAAACAATGCAAGCATAAAAATTAGCCAGAGTACTTCACATCCTTCTGTACCGTTTTTTCGGCTTCCCGTTCCGTTACTCTTTAAGAAACCAAGTACTGGTCAGCAAAAGCTTGTTATAGTCGATAACATTACAAATGGCCAGGCTTTTTTCGAGAGTATAGGGTTTGAAGCAGAATCCGTTACGTTCGATCCGGATCTTTGGCTCATTACACGAAACAATACGGTTACAAAAATAAGCACTTCGTTACCGGTTGTTTTCACATCATTTGATGTCACATGTGAAGGCGGAGAGTCAAAATTGAGCTGGTCCACATCGTCTGAAACGAATGCGGATTTCTTTGAAGTACAAAAAAGCGAAAACGGAACGAACTGGATACGCGTGGGAATTGTAGACGCGACGGGCGAAAGCAGTACAGTTAAGCACTATCAGTTTAAAGATCTAAACCCAAGCGGCACATCCTATTATCGGATATCAGAAGCTGATCGTGATGGTAAAAGACAGCTGACGAGAATTGTTCAAGGGCGCTGCGAAATCTTTGGTGATGTTTCGTGGAAAATTTTGCCGAATCCTGTCCGGAGTACTTTGACGTTGAATGCCAATCTTTCTGATTATCGGTCGGCCACTATTAGAATATTTGATATTTCGGGTAAGTCAATCAAATCCAAAGATTTGGATAAATCGACCGAGTTAAATCGATATTCCATTAATGTTTCCGACTTGTCAGCTGGGCTGTACATTCTGGACATTGAAGACGGAAATAGGCGGAAATCGTTAAAATTCGTCAAAGAATGAGCCCGATCAATTAGCCGAATCACTTTTTCTGAAGTAGCTGAACCGAGCTGTCGTTGATCTCGAATGCCTTATTGTTCAACATATTTATAACTTCTGCTCCCGCCATAATTACCGGCCCATATCCATGAGCCGCGAAAGGGCTGATCGGGCGGTGGTAATAAAATGCCGGGTCAAATCCCATACCTGTTCCAACACAAGTTCCTTCAACCTGGCCATCTTTGTTTATTTTTGTAGCAACGGCGTTCCATGCGAGCAGCGTCATCGGAGCAAAACTTAGTCCATCGATCCAGCCCTTGTTTATTGCCCTGGCAATGGAGTATGCATAGATAGCGGTCGCAGAGGTCTCAAGATAGGAGTCACTCCGATCAAGCAATTGATGCCAAAAACCAGAGCCCGATTGATAAGATGCAAGTCCCTTGACATGTGCCTTAAGTAGGGCAAGGATTTTTGGCCGGCCAGGATGATTTTCCGGAAGGACATCAAGTAGTTCAACTTTTGTAAGAATAGCCCAGCCATTAGCCCTCGCCCAATGGAATTCGGGATGTTCGGTCATACCTTCGACCCAACCGTGCATGTAAACGCCCTTATTTTTGTCAAACATCCGTTCAGAAATTTGTAAAACCTGTTTAACGGCTTCGTCGTAATATTTTTTGTCACCCGTCAGTTTCCCCATTTGCGCCAAAGCCGGAACTGCCATAAACAAATCATCCAGCCAGATTGTATTGGGTTGGGGACGCATTCTTGCAAGCGTGCCATCTTTAAGTTTGTGTTCCTTGTTTAAAATGTAGTTGATATGGCTATCGATCAAGGGGCGGAAATTGCCTTTACTGCCGTCCCTTGTGGCCTTAATCATCGCGGCGCACATGGCGCCGCAGTCGTCCAGAGCATGTGGGTCGACCAATCCGCGAAGAGGACCAGCGGTGCTCCAGTCAGCATGTTCCTGACTTGTTTTCTTGAAAAAAGGAACCGATTCCGCTATGAATTGAAGTCGCTTATCTGAATATGTTCTGAATTTAGGATCGCCGGTTGCCTTGCTTGCCAGCAACATTGCGCCATAAGTGACCCCCCACTCATAGCTTACAATTCTGTAGTCGCCTTTTTGAAGCGCCGTGTTCTGATCAATTTTGGTCAGGTCTGTTACAGGGTTTCCCGTTTTAGAATCGACAAAGGCTGTTGGTGTGACGCCATTCAGGTAATTATAAATTCTGTCCAGGTCAGCAATGATGCTCTCTTTTTTAATAATTCCGTATGGGACGGGGTAATCGGGCTGTAATAAGTGCAGAGGAGTATTTGAGTCGTTAGCCTTTGTTTCGTTACGTTGTGCAGCGACAAAAGAATGCGAGCTGATCAGGAGAAAAAAAAGCAAATATCTTGATATGCAAATATTCGCGTATGGATGGTTTATTAACATGTTGTGTCTGATAGTTGATCTTGATTACCTGTTATTAAATTGCCATATGATGGTGTTGATTCATTTAATCGATGTTTCTTATGCCGAATATTTAGAAAATGGTCATACTATATTTAGCTTTGATTTCATCGGATCAATTAAAATCGGGATATGCAAATCATTCAAACACTAGAAGCAACAGAGGATACGCTTCTACTTCGTGCCTTCGAACAAGGTAATGAACCGGAAAATCAACAAATGTTCAAAGCGGAAAAGGGGGAGATCTGGTGGTATTCTTCAAATGAGGTTTGGCTTGGATTGGGTAAGGCACCCAAATTGGCTTCACTCATCAAAATATTCAGGTCACTTTTTTTTAAGAGAAAGGATCGCTGGCCAAATGAAATTTGCTTTGATGCCAGGAATTTTTGGCCTGAGTGGATAGAGGTAATTGTCAATGGAATCATTTTGGGTGGGTACAACATTCAACTTTACAAGTCGGAGCCAAAGGTGTTTAGCAGTTTTTTTGGTGAAGCGGGTCGTTTGGGTATATGGGTTTCCGAACAGTCCGATGAAATGGATCGTTCAATCTTATTGGCAAAAGAGACCGCACAGGTTCAAATCAGGATTATGGATTTGATGAATGCGCCAGGTAATTACAAAACGCCATCAATGCTTGCGCAATGGGCCGTGGAATCAGGTATCGCGAATGGTTATAAAGTGTCTGTTTTAGAAAAAACAATGCTTGAGTCTTTGAAAATGAGCGCTTTGCTTTCCGTTAGCAAGGGCAGCGGCGAACCACCGGTTATGATTGTAACAGAGTATAAACCAGCGTCATATACAAAAACCATTGCGCTGATAGGTAAAGGCGTTACATTCGATACAGGTGGAATCTCTATCAAAGCGTCGGCAAATATGCACTTGATGAAAAGTGATATGGGCGGAGCCGGAGCGGTTTTGGGTATTGTGGAACTCGCTTCAAAATTGAAATTACCTGTTCATATCATTGGAATAATTCCTTCAACCGAAAACTGCATCGACGGTTCTTCTACAAAGCCAGGCGATGTAATAGGCTCTTATTCAGGAAGAACCATTGAGGTTATTGACACTGACGCAGAAGGTAGGCTCATACTGGCTGACGGTCTCAGCTATGCAGTGCGGCAATACAAACCAGATGTGGTAATTGATTTGGCAACCTTAACCGGAAGTGTTATTCAGACGCTGGGATATGAAGCTGCCGGGCTTTTTACTGCAAATGATCAATTAGCAGATGAACTGATCAAAGCGGGTGAAGAAACTGGCGAAAGGTTATGGCGTCTGCCGATTTGGGATGAATACAAAGAAGAGATTTCTTCCGATATAGCAGATTTGAAAAACTATCACGGTAAACCGCTTGCAGGCGCAATTGTAGCAGCCAAATTCCTCGAAGTTTTTGTGGATGAACATGCCTGCTGGGCGCATCTCGACATTGCGGGCACTGCTTTTGGGGATATAGAGTTTGCGCCAGGACGAGCAGGAACCGCCTACGGTATACGATTGCTTCGTACATATCTTTCAAGCTTTGAATTTTAATCAATTCTAGCTTACAATAGTCATTCTGGCGCTTCAGGGCAATTATTTCAAATTTGTTTTATCCAAATATAATCCCGCCTAACCTTGTCAATTTGGTTCTTTTTGTTAGATTTGAGAAGTAAGCCGCAGGTTTAGGTTGAGGCTTATTATTTACACATGCAACAGCTCACTCTTATGGCGCGACCACTAACCTTTCTTTGTATTTCCACTTTTTTTAAAGGAAACGACTTTCTTAAAGCCTGTAAGGAAGAGGGAAACACGGTTTATCTGATAACCAACAAAAAGTTGGAGGGCAAGCCTTGGGCCAGGGATCATGTGGATGAGTTTTTTTATGTTGAGGAAGACCAGGATGGGAATTATGACATGAATCAGATCATCAATGGTCTTGCCTACGTCATGCGCACTCGCCCTGTTGATAGGGTTGTTGCTCTTGATGATTTTGACGTTGAAAAGGCTGCGCATTTGCGAGAATATTTTCGTATTCCCGGCATGGGTCAGACCACCGGCAGGTACTTCAGGGACAAGCTCGCAATGCGTACCAAGGCAGCTGAATCGGGTATCCTGGTTCCCGGGTTTTCAGCGCTCTTTAACGATGAGCAGATCAGTGAGTTTATTGAAAAATATCCCGGTCCATGGATGATCAAGCCCCGCTCGGAGGCTTCTGCAACTGGAATCAAAAAAATGCATAGTGCTGACGAACTATGGGAAACTATCCACGAGCTTGGCGACAAGCGACACGCTTACCTGGTCGAACAATTCAAGCCGGGAGATGTTTATCATGTAGATTCTATTTCGTATAACAGCAGGGTTATCTTCTCCTGGAATAGTAAGTATCTGGCTGCGCCATTTGATGTTGCTCATGGCGGAGGCATTTTCAGGTCGGTTACAGTGCCATTCGATTCTGCGGAAGAGCACGCGTTGGAAACTTTAGCGGTTGACTTGCTCAAAGCATTCGGGCTGCGTCATAGCGCTTCACATACGGAGGTTATCCGGTGTTATGACGACGGTAAATACTATTTTCTCGAAACGTCATCAAGGGTAGGCGGAGCCAATCTTTCAGAAATGGTTGAAGCATCTTCGGGTATTAATCTTTGGAAGGAGTGGGCGAAAATGGAGACGGCCGAGGCTAGCGGGAAGAACTATAAACTGCCTCCAATCAGAAAGGATTATTCAGGTATCATTATTTCACTTACGCGCCAGGAGTGGCCGGATCTGAGCGTATTTACCGACCCGGAAATAGTGTGGCAAATGGAGGAGCCGTACCATGTCGGCCTGGTAGTGCGTTCGCCGTCGAGAGAGAAAGTAATGGAAATTCTGGACAGATATGCGGCAATTATTCAGAGTGATTACCACGCTTCCGCGCCAGCACCGGACAAGCCTTCACATTAACTGATGGTTTTGTCGGTTTTCAGGTGATGTAAAATATTTTAATGAGCATTCAGGTTGTAGGAAAATGAATACAACCTGAATGTTTTTTTGTGACCTGCCCAATATGACACTTTTCGATTAAGTTTATCATTCTCACCTAACTGCTTCCGGATTATGCGCACTTTTACGAAGTCATTTCTTTTGTTTGTAGTTGTATGTTCTTCTCTCCTGGGCTGTAAAAAGGATGAGGAAGTTGCTCCTAAAAACAGTTTTTCCTATAACGGTAAAGATTTCGATTTGTCCAAAGTGATCATGATAGATTATGGACTGGCTGGTCCGGGTCTTGGTTATAATATCGATTTATTGCTTTTGCCCACTGGTATTACAGTCAATGAGCTTGCAGGAAACATCGGCACAACTACCGGCAAAGGAGATTTTCTATATTTCGAGATTTTCAGTGCTGTAAAAGATGTTTTGGCCGACGGAGAATATATTTTTGATCCAAAGGAAACCTTTAAAGGGAACACTTTTGATTACGCAACCGCGGTATTCAATGCCGATTACACAACCAATACGGGTGAGCAGGTGGAGGTAACAACGGGAAAACTGAACGTGAAAAAGGAGGGAAATGTCTATATTCTGTCTTTCGATTGTGAGATTTCCGGGGGTAAAAAGTTGACTGGTTTTTACAAGGGACCAATCAAGTATTATTCGGAAAAGTAGGTTTATATCCCGTTGATTTGATTATTTTCTGAATATTGAAAAGATCGGCGTCATCGCCTGATGGGTTTCTGGTTTGAATTCAAAACCCAGTATCGCTGCCATGGTTGATGCCAATTGAGCCTGGTAGAGCTGTCCTTTTTCTGTAAATGCAGAAGCAGGTTTGGTATCTGGCCCCATGGCGGCGATCCAGATCTGCCCGGAATCTTTGATCAGTGGACCGTGGCCGACCCATTGCTCTTTTGTCAAGTCACCGCGTCCGTGGTCACACGTAAGCAGCAGCGTTGTTTTATTTTTGTATTGGGGGATAGATTGCATCAGATTCCATAATTCTGATATCATTTTGTCTTCGGCTTTGGCAGTTTCCAGATACTGGTCGTAATTGCCTTCGTGTGCAAATGCATCCGTTTCCCCAAGTGCCAGGTATAGTACTCTTGGTTTAAAAGCTTTTACGTATTCCCTTGCGGCAAAGTAAGTTAGCAAATCAGGTCGCTCCGTAGTTGGTTTTGAAGACAATTGCTGCATCTCATTGAGGAGGCGAAATTCTCTTGACTCAAAAGCCAGAGAGTCGCTGTCCGAATTTATATAAACTTTACTGTTTTTTTTGTCCATCAGAAACGGGAACAGATCAGAGGTTGCGAACAAGGCTACCTTTCCTTCAAACCCTTTTTGTCGATTGATAAATTCAAGGACGTTTTGCGATTTGCTTACAACCAATCTGTTAGAACTGATTGCTGGATCTGCGTAGCCAGTGAGCATTTCGCTGAAACCCGGGTAGGTGAATTGAAATGGATTAGATACGTTTACAAAGTTTTGAAGATACCTGTTGCCATACATTTGTCCATTGCCTCCAACAGTCTTCCAAAGAAATGGAAATAACTTTTCCCTTCGTACTTTGAAATCATTATCCCAGAATCGATTTTGGATCCGGTTTTTATTTTTAGTGAATTTTGGATTGTTTATCAAAGCGGAATCTGCTCCACCAAAAATCTCCTGCCACCTCATGCCATCAAGCACAACAACGACAAGATTTTCAGTTTTCTGCGATTGAGAAAATGATAATTGGGAAGATGCCAGAAGACAAATTAGCAAAAAAAGGGTCTTCATAAATTCTGAAGCGATTGTATAAAGTTAAATTACTAGTATGATACCCGACTTTCCGACTCAAAGACTATTTTAGTAAAGGAGATTCTGAAAGCGCTGATATTTTCAGAGGCATTCCTGATTGGTCACAGATCATTTTTTGTAGCAAGAAAATTTTCAAGATTTTTGAATTGTGTAATCCAGTGCTGCTCAAACGTACTTATCCATTGCTGCACTTCCTTAAAACCAGCATCGTTTAAAACGCAATAACGCTCTCGCCCTTTTTCTTCAATATTTATAAATCCAGCGCCCTGGAGAATTTTGATATGCTTGGAAACAGCTGGCCGGCTTATGTCAAAATTCTCAGCGATTGAATTGATCGACCTCTTTTTCTGCGATATCATCAACAGAATTTCACGTCGACCCGGGTCCGCGAGGGCCTGAAATACATCACCATCTGAAGCAGTCATGGAAAGACAGTTTGAATTACTTTGGTTAATTTTTTATTTACAATCTTCTTCCATCCCATTTCCATAATGAAACTTGTAAAGAAGTTTTTGGTGCCGATAAATCCGGTGTGTTCCAGCTGCAATTCTGTGCCGCCTTCCTTCGGTATCAAGAGCCAGGTTACAATTGTGTCAAGTGTAACAACCCCAGGCGAAGGCCCGCCCTTGAAACTGTACGAAAGTCGTTGTTGCGGAACGATCTCTAAAATCTTCAGATACATGATGCCATCCCAGTTTTGAGCACGCCTGGGGGGCTGAATTGTTTGACATTCATAACCTATTTCGGGCTTGAAGTCTTTCATTGGGCTCCATTGTTTCAATATTTCGGGATTAGTCAGGCATTCCCAGATTGTATCGACGGGATAAGGATAAAACCACCGAAGTTTGATGTCTCGTTTCATAATGCGTAACTTTTTTGTCACACAAATGTATATGTAACTTTTTTGTTACGCATTATTTTGATTGAAAAATATCAAGGTTTAAATTTCGGTTATCAATTTTCGATAATTTAAGGGTCACAACTTTATTTTAGCCAACGTTCGTATTATTTTATCTTTGGAGTCATTAACCAAATATTTCATGTCAACTAACCCACATCCCGGTCGTATATACCCTACGGGCTATCGTTTGCCCCGAAAAAATGTTTTACTCATCAGCTGTATGGATCTGCGGCTGATCGATGAGATCGTGTCATTTATGGGTCATGACAATCTTACCAATCGATATGATCAGTTTATTCTGGCGGGGTCATCGCTCGGGGCGTGTTTTGAAAGTTTGGAGGATGATTACGATGTAGATAAGACGATAGACTTTGGGAATTTTAAGGATTGGCATGCAGCATTATTTCACCACATCAAGCTTGCAATCAAATTGCATGAGGTTCAGGATATTTACATTCTGGAGCATCGCCAATGTGGGGCCTACAAGGCGTTTCTCAAAGAAAATGTATTTTCTGATGATCAGGACGAAAAGAACGGACATCATAAATTCGCGGTTCAGCTTAGCAACGACATCAAAAATCATGCGGATGAAGAATTACGTAACCTTCATGTTCACTGCTTTTTGATGGATTTACGAGGCAACGTAGAATTGCTTCACTCGACACCCAATGAGGATGAACTAATTGGCCTGAATTTGTCCGCTATGCCTGATAAGGTGTGATGTATCAAGGCAAACTTAATTATAGCGCAAAGCAAATTATATCGTGAATAATCCCGCAAAACGGCGTGCAGAATAATTGTTATAATTCGCCCTCGTACAAGCGAGGCCAGTGGTAGCACTCTTGATTTGAAAAATAGACAGATTTAAAAAATCGCGTAAGAAACAAAAAAAGGGGCACCCACAGGCGCCCTGACAGGCTGTTAAATTATCACAATAATTTGACAGCCTGTCTTCCGAGCAGAATCCAATTTCCTTTGACCTTTTGAAGAACTAAAAAAACACTAAGTTTAACATTAGCTGGATCTTTTCCTTTGTTGTGCGTGTCACCCATCAATTTGTGACGCACGATGGCTACATCACCGGAAACTGCAATTGTTTGATCTGACAAATCGATTTTGGTGAATTTTGATTCCTGACTGGTTAAAGCACGGATAAATTCCTTTTTGTCTTCGAGTAAACCATTTGAATGCCCGTATGTGAGTAAAGGAGAGGTCAGTTTGTTCAATTCGGGCTCATTAGCTTCAATAATGGCAACCCGCAATTTTTCTATCGTTGTTGCAACTGCCTTTTCATCAGCACTTTGGCTGAAAGATATTAATTGTATTGACAGGAGAAACAGGGAAACCAGGAATATTTTTTTCATTTTGAATAATATAAAGATTTGAACTATTAATTAACACTTACCGGTCCTATCCGAAAGCCGACTAAATTTTAACTTGTTCCATTTTTGGCGCGAACAAATGCATAACGCCCCATGCTACCAAATATGCAAAACCGCAAATAATAAAAATGATATTGTAACCTGCACCTATATTACCCGCTGCTTTGTAATTATCAAGTATAATCCCTACCAAAAGCGGGAAAAGAATGCCTCCTACTGATCCGGCCATTCCTCCAATACCTACCACCGAACTGACCGCCTTTTTCGGGAACATGTCAGATGCTGTTGTGAAAATATTAGCACTCCAGGCCTGATGTGCAGCTGCGGCCAGACTGATCAAAAATACAGCCTGCCAAATATTGGTTGTGTATTGCGCCAGCATAATGGGCATAACCAAAATCGCAAACAAAAACATGGAAGTCTTTCTGGCTCTGAAAATCGGCCAGCCTTTTTTGATCAGGTAACCCGATAAATACCCGCCGCCAATGCTTCCGATGGTCGTCGCTGTATATACGATCACCAGTTCCAGGCTCGGTTTTGAAAGATTTAGCTTGAATGCTTCGGCGAAATAGGAGGGGAGCCAATACAGAAAAAACCACCAGATGGGATCGGTCAACATTTTGCCAAAAACAAATGCCCATGTTTGACGAACTTTGAACAGATCGAGCCATTTAACCGGCGCTTCCTTACTCGTATCCGGCTCGTTATCACTAAGTATGTAAGCGATTTCAGCCTCATTTGCCAAAGGTTGTTTAGCAGGTATTTCATAATATCTCCACCAGAAAAACAGCCAAACGAACCCAACAGCTCCGGTAATAAGGAATGCTTCCTGCCAACCATAGGAACCAAGGATCCAGGGAACCATTATCGGTGCCACGACTGCTCCAATATTGGCCCCGGAGTTGAAAATGCCCGTCGCAAGCGCTCTTTCTTTCTTAGGAAACCACTCTGCGGTCGCCTTGATAGCTACTGGGAAATTGCCCGCTTCTCCAAGCCCCAATAGTGCCCGCATAAATCCAAAACTGAATGTTCCGGTGGCTACTGAGTGTAAAATAGCTGCAATACTCCACACTACGACTGAAATGATGTAGCCCAGCTTGGTCCCGATGCGATCAATCATAGCTCCAAAGCCAATCAGAGATATTGCATATGCCGCCTGAAATGCCATGACGATGTGACTAAAATCACTTTCCGTCCAGCTGAATTCGGATTCCAGAGTCGGTTTAAGCAGACCAAGTACTTGTCTGTCAAGATAGTTTATTGTGGTTGCTGTGAAAAGTAAAGCCACAACGCGCCAGCGATACTTGGTCATTCTATTTTCCATTTATTTGATCGGGGTATTTGAGTTAATGATTTGAAAGAGAAATTGATCGCAATATTTTTGAATTCTGAATGAGCTGGACTCATGCGTATTCAACTCGTTTTATAAATTCAGTCAAAGAAAGCAATGCACCTTTATTTTTAATGGACTCAAGATATGTGACGATGTTACTTTCAACTACCCCAAGACTTGATAAATCTTTTCCCCAAATAAAAGGATCTTTTACAATGGCATGTACCATTTGTGACAAGGAAGTCATCTGCCATTTTTGATAGAAATACGCGCCTCTTGGGTCTTGAATAAGGTAATAACTTTCGTTGAAAATACCGTAATACTGCTCACCGTCCTTTTTTACCGCTTTCATAAAATAGATATACACAGCAAGGCCAAAGGTCATGTACCTCGGCGTCTCATCGAACAATTTATGAAATTGGAGAAAAGTGGGCATTACCCGCGACTGTATTTTTGCTGTGTAGTTTGGAGTAATATTTAACCATTTGTGCTCGATATAAGGATTGCGAAACCGATCCAGGACGAGTTTGCTAAAGTTAAGAGCCACATCCAAATCCATTTGATAAGGTATTGCGAGCGCGATCTCGGTCTCCATGAGCGTGGTGAGGAATTCATTAAAAGAGGGGTTTTCCATCGCCTCCCGAACCGTCGAAAATCCGCAAAGATGGGCAAGTCCGCCTCCCAGTGTGTGGGCACCATTCAGTAATCTGAGTTTGAGTTCCCGATAAAACCCAATGTCGGACTCAATAACCACACCGCTGTCCGCCTTATGAAATGATAAAATGTCCTTCACTTTTTGGTCACCTTCAATTGCCCAAAGCCGATAATGTTCTGCAATGATCATCAGGTCGTCCTGAAATCCCAACTCTTCTTCCAGCTCCTGTTTTACATTGTCATCAGGGCGGCCTGGCACGATGCGATCAACGAGAGAATTGCAAAAGGAATTGGATTGTTCAAGCCAATCTATAAAATTACTTTCCAATCCGTTTCGGTGAGCTAGTTCAAGAATAATGGATTCGAGTTTTTTGGCATTATCGGCAATGAGTTCGGTGGTTACAATCACCATACCGTGGTCGGGGCTTCCCCCAAATGCTACAAAACGGGCGTAAAGAAAGGCGAGGAGCTTACCTGGAAACGAAATCGGTGGCCACTGGTATATATCGTCCTGAACCAGTTGAATTCCAAGCTCAGTAGTGTTTGAGATCACGATAGTCACGGCCGGATTTTTAGCGAGATCAAGGACTAATGACCACTGCGTTTTGGCGGACAAAACCCTGCTTATGGAAGAAGAGATTACATTTTCTTCAACCAACTTACCCTCTGAAATTCCTTTTGAACAAATCGTATACAAATTGTCCTGCTTTTCAAAAGCTTTTAAATCGCCCTTATTCGTGGATTTGACTACAACGATCCGCCCATTGAAAATGCCTTGTCTGTTGGCTTTGTCGATAAAGTAATCTGCGAGACCGCGCAGAAAGGCCCCCGTACCAAATTGCAGCACTCTCTCAGGTAACTGAAATACGTTGTCATCGGCTACAATTGCCGTCGACTCTTTTCGGAGCTTTCGTAAATTTTCACGAAATAGATGGTTCATGGTCAATTCCTGGACATATTGTTTCAAATAAATTGATTGCTTATTTATTTTTGAGAAGCCACTTAGGAAATTCAGAGGCGATTAGCTTTTCAGGCCATACACCGTAATATGCGTATCCGATCCTGCGTTCATTTTCTATTTCACTAAGATTGGCTCTCTTAACTCCGTCTCTACCGCAGAAGAAAGGCTTACCAGTATGGAGATCATAGAAACGCGCCCATAACTTCCCTTTCGGATCCGAAACGACTACGACATCGCGTCCCTTTGCCTGGCTGGCATCCATGATTTTTTGAATTGCAACACCGCTGATTTCGGCAGCTGCCAACCAATTTACACCAGCCTGGATTGCCGATTTTACTTCCATTGAAGGGGTAGGTATCTCCATTAGAAATCTGATAATTCCTACACTTTCAGATCCACTGAATGAGGGTAGTTCGTAGGCTCGTGCTTTAGCAGGCAAATAGGTATTATGGTCGTGCTGGGCACACCACACAGTTAACTTACCGTTTGCCCGAATTTGAGTTTTGAGAATACAATTAATCCCTTTCTCTACCGCCGCAGTTGAAGGTTCTTTCAGGCTCGGATCAATCGCTTCAAAGCCGACCGTATTGTTTGACAGGTCTCTAAGTACCCGAAGCGCATTTAACATCGCGTCGTCATTGTACGTAATGTGTTTTCTGTAGCCACTTGTGTCGGGAAAAAACTGCGGGAAACCACCATTTGCATACTGCATTTTCAACAGATAGCGTATTCCAGCTTCCGCCGCCTCTAAATATTTCCCGTTTTTTGTTTCTGCATATACTTTTAGCAGTTGGCGAATCTCTCTTGACGTCGCATGATTATCTATTGTTGCGTCTGTAAAATTAACCCCTGATTTTACCGCCTTAATGAATTCATCATTCCAGGCATAGCTGTAGTCAAATGGTTTTTCATAGATCTGCTTTGGCCAGCCTCCCGAACTGCGTTGTGCGAGCAGTATTTTTTCTGCCGTAGTATCGGTGTCTGCCAGCCTGCAATTTGTGTTTATAAACGATTCGAAACTGCCAGCCTCGGAAAACCGTGGCACTGAAAGACAGATTAATAGCAGTAAGATATTAAATGTTCGCATACCTTACCTTTTTCTAACTTGTTGCAACAACCACGCAGCCAGGTCTTTACCAGCTTCAAAATTTTCGAAACTTGTGTCAATTCTCCGGCCATCCAGGTACTCATTGTATAGCCAGGGATCTCCTACGGCAAAAACGGTTCCCTTTCCATATTTGCATATTCCAAAAATAACATCACCCTGATCGGTCAATCCTGACCTGGCAGGCGCTGTCAATGAAAGCGGAGATAGCTCTTTGATGTATATTTTATTGGCTGTTTTGAAAATTGTTTTGTTGTCAGCCGGAATGAACAGTCGCCCTTGTTCGAACTGAAGCCCCTGCACCATGTTTCGGCTTTTGTTGGTGAATTGCATTCCAAATACTTTTGCGAGATCATTGAAGTGAGGTATCTCACAATTCGACGTATCGTTTGCCATCAGCATCAATACACCGCCAGCCTTGACCCATTTTTCAATGATCGCAACATCTTTGGCGCCAATGAAGTTGGGCTTGACGGTTTCCTTTTTTGTATCAGGATCCACAATGATATACACATCAATGCCTTTTAGATTTTCAGCGGACGGAGCATCCGGGATTGTGGTTGTTTTCGCACCAAGTTCGCGGTATGTATTTCCCCAAAGCCAAAAACCGGAGTGTTGCCGATCTTCCCATGTGTAGTGAAATCTTTCGTCCTGCCCAACGGGATTTTTCCTGAATTCGTGGTTGAAATAATTGTCCAGCGCCACCGTTTTTCCTTTTCCTACTGCATTTTCAGCAGCAATCTCCATCTCAACGCTGGCAAAAATAAATGGCCCTATTCCTTTCAGGTCGTTTTTGCGAATCGGCTCGCTCAAATAGTAATCGTAACTCCCGTCCCGGTATGGTGTGCCGCCAAGTCCGCCCACACTTACCGTTTTATTAAGACTGATCGTTCCATCCTTCTCTTTTTCTACGAAGCTTTTGAGTATTCCGTCATAACCACGTTTGGCATTCACGGCATAGCTTTCGGGAATGTAGCCCAGTCTTGAAGCTTTCCCCAATGCATAAACGAACATGCAGGAAGCTGATGCCTCAAAATAGTTTCCCTTTCTTGTCCCCTGATCAATCATTTGATACCACAAGCCAGACTGCGTATCCTGGTATTTCGCAAGGACAGGTGCGAGTCTCAGTAGGTATTTGATCAGTTGAGGACGTTTTGGGTGGTTTTCGGGAAAATAATCAAGCACTTCTACCAATGCCACTGCGTACCATCCTATGGCTCGTGCCCAGAAGTTCGGCGATCGCCCGGTCTTTTTATCTGCCCAAGGCTGCTCCCGACTTTGATCGTAGCCGTGATAGACTAACCCTGTCTTTTCATCGACGGCATTTTTTTCAATCAGTTCAAATTGTTTTGCAATGTCATCGAAGTGCTCAGGATGATTAAAGAGTACACTATATTCCGCCGCGAAAGGCTCGGCCATGTATAGTCCATCAAGCCACATTTGATTGGGATATCGTTTTTTGTGCCAATAGCCGCCTTCCTTCGTACGCGGTTGCCCGGTAATTTGCTTCCAAAGAAGGTCCGCAGCTTTTTTGTACTTTTCTTTATCCGGCTGGGTTTGCTGGTATGCCGTGAGCAGGGCCCTTCCCGGCGGAACATTATCGAGATTGAAGTCGTCGAACTTGTAGGTTCTGATGCTGCCATCATCCTTCACATACTGATCCAGATCTTTACGAATGTATTCAAAATATTTACCCTCTCCTGTGCGGTACCAAACCCTTTCCAGCGCTTTCAGCATAATTCCCTGCTCGTAGTCCCATTTGGTCGCGGTGTTTTTACCAACAAGAATAGAGTCCTTATGATTTGAGATAAAGGAATCAGCCATTCTAACTGACCAGGGCAGATCCTGAGCTGAGCTGTTTACAGAAATAAAAAGTGAAAACAGAACGAATTTGTAAGGGGAAATGCAGGATAGAAAATTCCTCATGTGATTATAAATCGGTATTTTATATGCTATTGATAATGCTATTGATACTATTTTTTCACAAAATCCTCGCGCATTGGTGTAAACATGTCGATCAAAACACCTGCTTCTTTGCAAACGGCCCCATGCATCACGTTCGGTGGTATATAGTAAGCATCGCCTTTCTTCAATGTTTTGATTTCATTACCTATCGTTACTTCAAACGATCCGCTTTCCACGTAACTCATCTGCGTATGGATGTGCTTGTGCTGCGCGCCTATTCCCCCCTTTTCAAAGACGATTTTCACCATCATCATATTTTCATCATAGGACATGATTTTTCTTTTCAAACCACCACCCAAATCTTGCCAGGGAATATCGGCGTCGATAATAAATTGCTTTCCCTTTGCTTCTTCGCCTGGTGATTTGGGTTGAGCCATGCCAGCGAAGGAAATAAGAAAGATAACCAGACAAATTCCTGCCGGCGTCATTGACTTTGTTGAATATTTCATTGTGGATAAATTCTGTTCTAAAATGGGCAAATCACGCTTTGATAAAATCGGAGCGAAGCGGTGTGAAAATATCTACCAGCACCCCGGACTCGATACATAGAGCGCCATGTACAGCATTGGGAGGAATGTAATAAGCATCCCCCTGTTTCAAAATCCGGCTTTTTTCTCCGATTGTAATTTCAAAGGTTCCACTGTCTATGTAGCTCATTTGCGTGTGAAAGTGATGATGTAAGGTGCCTATTCCTCCTTTTTCAAATGATACTTTTACCATCATGAGATTCTCGTCGTAGCTCATGATTTTTCGCTTCAAACCCCCTCCTAAGTCTTCCCACGGAATATCGGAATCGTCTATAAATTGCTGTTCTTTTGGTTGATACATATTGAATTTTTGAACTGATAATATTTTGCACCGGCGGGCCAAAAGGAGGCCGGTTATTGATTTCGGCTCATTGCATTTGAAGATGCTTTTCCGCCAAATTGTATGTTCTTTTTTATTTTTTTCTCATCCGTATTGATAAGCCGAATTTCTTTGGAACGTTCGCCTGTAATATCCAGGAGCAGATCCTTTCCTTCTCCATATCTTATTCCATCCATCGTAACATTCCGGCTGTTCTGGATCTGCATGACGGTTTTGTTTTTAGTGAGGAGGGCAACGTTTTTCAGGTTGATATTTTCACCTTCAATACATACAAAGCCTTTATTGCTCTGCACAAAAGCGTTCTCAATCCAGACATTTTTAATGCTCATCTCTGGTAAGCCGCGCACCATTATTCCGGTTTCGGCTCCTTTGCAGACGATGTTACGAATATGAAAATTCTGAAACTGAGGTGTTCCTTCATCAATTTTCTCTGCCTTCATTTGTGGAAGTTCGTTGGATTCACCTGGCTGCGGCACAGGATCTTTTGCCTGATAATACATGTCGAAAAGAATGGCCTCGCCCGGAATCTGCGTCATATTGATATCCGAGATGAAGATATTTTCAACAACCCCGCCACGGCCACGCGCTGTTTTGAAGCGAAGGCCAACGTCGGTTCCGAGGAAATTGCAATTTTTGATGTAAAGATTTTTCACCCCGCCAGACATTTCGCTGCCGATAACAAAACCACCATGTCCATGGAACACTGTTGAGTTTTGCACGATTATATTTTCGGTTGGGACGCCTCGTATACGGCCCTCTTCATCGCGCCCCGATTTGATACAAATTCCGTCGTCCCCAACATCGAAAGTGCAATTGTCAATCATTCCAAATCTACACGATTCAAGATCAACGCCATCGCCGTTTTGGGCGTACCACGGATTCCGAACCGTCAGATTTTTTAGTGTTATATTTTCGCAAAGCATTGGATGCAGGTTCCAGGCGGGCGAATTCTGAAAGGTGACTCCTTCCAGAAGTATTTTTTTACAATTTGTCAGTCGCACCATATTGGGTCGCAGAAAATCCTTAAACTGGGAAACGTTTTCCAGGTTGAATCCCGCTGCAATATTTCCTGCTCCTTTTGTATTGCTTCCAAGTGATGACTTCTCCGACGGATACCATGTTTTTTGATCAGGCGCTAATACGCCACCAGAAGCAATCAGTGTCTTCCATTGTCCATCGGTAAGTTTTTCTTTTTTAACGGCACGCCAAACCTGTCCCGCACCATCTACGACTCCACTTCCGGTAATCGCAATATTTTCCGCATCAAGTGCACTGATTGGTGATTGACAGCGTATTGCATCAAGGCCCTCCCAACTGGTTTTTACCAACGCGTAGTCTTCATATCTATCACTGAATTGAAGTAAGGCTCCCTTTGCAAGGTGTAAATTCACATTGCTTTTCAATGTAATCGGACCCGTCAACCAAAAACCCTCTGGTAGCAAGACCGTCCCGCCGCCGTTTTTTGCACAAGCATCAATAGTATTATTTATCGCAGCTGTATTGAGGGTTATGCCGTCGTTATTGGCAGCATAGTTTACGATGTTGAAAGTGTCTTTTTTAAAAACCGGTTGTTGTATAAGCGGTATTTCAAAGACGTATTTATCGGTACTGCCAAAATGCTTCAGACACCCGGCAAGGCCTAAGTCGAGTTCTTTTATTGATTCTGCCACGAGACCTGCCATAACCTTAGCTCCATAAACCGAAAAGTGGGTGTTGTCTACAACACCTTTTGGGAATTTAGAATAAAAGCCTCCATTCAGATGAAGGAAAATCGCTTTTGAACCTTCCTCGCCATGCGCTTCGATTACCTTTCTGCTTTTTTCATGGAGATCGATGAGTGGAACCTTCATATCACTGGCAACAGCTTTTACTGCTGCTGGATATGCTCCATGGGTATCCTGGAATTTTCCGCCTTCATCAAATCGTCGGCGCATAACGGGAGTCATCACCACTGGAATTCCTTTTTTTTCTCTGATTTCAGTAATAAACCGGATCAGATTCTTACGATAATCCGTATTCGCAGCAGCATATCGGCTTGTATCCTGATCCTTGGAGTCGTTGTGTCCGAATTGAATAAATACATAATCACCGGGTTGCACACTTTTTAGGACGGTTGCCCATCTTCCTTCGGATATAAAACTTTTTGTGCTTCTTCCATTCATTGCATGATTGTGCACAGACACAAATTGCGGGTCGAAATAATCCTGAAAAATCATTCCCCATCCTGTTTCAGGAGCATCACCAGGCGCCTTGTTGGCCATTGTGGAATCACCCACGAGGAATACCTGGATTTTGGATTTATCCGGACTAAAACCTGAGACCAAGAAAAGTGAAAGAAGTATCAGTTTTTTCATGCAATTGGCTTTTAACAATAATGCCGCAAATTTAGTATAGGTAAATTTTTCGATGAGACATGACGAGTTTAAGTCAATTAATAATAATTATCAAATATTAAATTGTATTTAATTATGCAATCGTTGTCGGGAACGTTGCCAGTAATCGTTCCTAATGCTTGACTTGGTTAAATGAGGCAATACATCGTGTCGCCCGGTTTGTCTGATTGCACAGTTAGTCACGTCAGCACTTATTGTTTTTTGCACTTTGGGGGGATTTGTCCTGGAATATACAAAAAGCCCGCCGAAACGTAAATGAGTAACGTCTCAGCAGGCCCTACTGATTTGTGCGATTATTACTTCAAGTCTTTTATGGCAATTATATCCATATCGGTGTAATCTTTATTTTCGCCTGCCATTCCCCAGATAAAGGAATAATTGGAAGTCCCGCTACCCGCGTGAATCGACCATGGCGGCGAAATTACTGCCTGGCGATTAGCCACGACAAGATGCCGGGTTTCATCAGGCTCTCCCATAAAATGCATCACTCTATGATTTTCCGGCACATCAAAGTAGCAGTAGGACTCCATGCGACGGTCATGAACGTGTGCAGGCATCGTATTCCAAACACTTCCCGTCTGAAGGACAGTAAGCCCCATGACCAATTGGCAACTTTGAATGCCCTCCATATGGATGTACTTGTAAATCGTTCGATGGTTGGACGTCTCCAGACTTCCAACTGTTACGGGTGTTGCGTCCTCTTTTGTGAAAAGTGTAGAGGGGCAGGTCTGGTGCGCGGGGGAAGAGAGTAAATAAAAGGCAGCGGGTTTTGAAGAATCGTTGCTTGCAAAAGTCACTTCTTTTGTTCCCTTGCCAATGTAAAGACATCCGAGTTTACTGATGTTGTAAACGGCGCCGTCAGCTGTTATTTTTCCGTCACCTCCGATGTTTATGATCCCTATTTCGCGCCTTTCCAGAAAATAATTCGCTTTTAAAGCGTCAAAGTTTGGCAACGGTAACGGTGTAGTTGTCGGTACCGCTCCACCAATAATTACCCGGTCATAATGTGAGTAGACGAACCTGACCTTGTTGGTTTCGAAAATGTTTTCAATTAAAAAATTCTCACGGAGGGTCGCGGTATTCATCTTGGAAACCTCTCTTCGGCTACTTTCAAATCTGATTTGCATACTTTTTCTAGCTACTGGCTTTATCCAAATAGGCGTTTATAATTAGTCTTATTTCTGTATATCTATCTGCCCATCCAACCCCCGTCGACCAGAAGTGTCGTTCCGCTTACATAATTGGAAGCATCCGAAGCAAGGAATAATACCGGCCCTTTGAAATCTTCGGGCAATCCCCATCTTCCGGCAGGGATTCTGTCTAAAATTGATTTGCTTCGGACCGGATCGTTGCGTAATGCCTCAGTATTATCCGTATTGATGTAACCAGGTGCTATAGCATTTACCTGAACTCCTTTTCCTGTCCACTCGTTGGCCAAAGCTTTTACCAAACCACCTATTGCACTTTTTGCAGCCGTGTAGCCGGGAACATTTATTCCGCCCTGAAAAGTAAGTAAAGAAGCTGTAAAAATAATTTTACCGTAACCCCTTGCAGTCATTTCTTTGCCAAGCTCCCGTGAAAGTATAAAAGGCGCATCCAGATTAATATTCAGCACCTGGTCCCAATATTCGTCGGAATGTTCTGCGGCAGGTTGGCGGAGAATTATGCCCGCATTGTTTACAAGAATATCAATCACAGGATGATCCTTCTTAACCAGCGTGAGGAAGTCATACAATCGCTCTCGGTTGCCCAAATCGACCTGGTATGGATAAAATTTCCTTCCCAGGCTTGTAATCGATTTCTCAATTTCGCTGTCCTGGCTGCCCAGAGACGAGGAAATTCCGATAATGTCTGCACCACCTTCGGCTAGCGCTTCCGCCATCGCTTTTCCTATGCCTCTGTTACAACCGGTTACTAGTGCCGTTTTTCCTGTCAGTTTAAATTGATCCAGTACACTCATTAAGTATAATTATTTTTAGAATACACAGATCCTCAGGATTGCCGCCATAAATTCTGAGCAAACAAACCTGTATGTGTTGGGGTCGATGTTAGAAGTATTAATTAGAAATATCAAATAAAAAATTGTCTTTTTATTTGCACACGTTACCGGGAACGTTGCCGGATTTGCGTTTTTAATGAAACGGAAGAAGATCGTAAGGCAAAGGCAGGAGCGATAAGGTTCTGGCAGGATTCTCAGTTGGCTGAATGCAAGCCAAACGGGTAAGATTGGATTGTACTAAACGATTATCCGGGGGGCGCCTTCCGCGTCAACCATCATGTTTCAATTGGTCGGAATGTTCAAATAGATAATATTAAAGCGGGAGGTCCGGATTTATAATTCTTTCTCCGTTTTATTCAAACTGTATAATTTCCATCTGGTAAACCCGAGACGCATCCAGTTACGATAATTGATTGCCGTCACAAACTCTGGCTGTGGTGTAAATATCGGTTCCGATTTCCCATTTACCTTTTCCTGTTCCTCATAGTCTAAAATGACATACGTTAAGGTGTCGGAGCTGACGTGTAGATTGGAGAGCGAATCGACAAATCCAGGATGCTTTCGACGTGCTACAATCAAGTGTTTATCTTTGTAGAATTTAGGAGCATGGGTAGTTTCATAAAGAGTATAATAAAAGCTATCGCCATCAAAGTAAACACAGACCGGTTTGTTCGGCAGTGTTCGCATGAATTTAAATATCTCCGTTGAGTTATCCTGTGCTCTTAGGGATGTTGCGATGAAGGCAAATCCGTTTATCAATATCAGTGGAATCAAACCTGCCCAAAGCAGACGTCTGCTCTTGATTTTATCATCAATTAATTGAAGAGACGAAGTGAACATATACGGCAAAAAAATCAATACCGGATAGATAAAGCGCATTTCCTTATGTCCGATTAAAAAGTGAATGATCAGGAAAGGGACAAATATCCAGGTTATAGGATGTTTGAATTTGCTTACTAAAAAGATCAAGATTAGAATACCATACGAGACATTCAGCAGCAACATCGCCCGGCCGTAGACTAACTCCTTGAGATACCACCACCATGGTTCAACGCCAAAAGTAGCAGCGACCCCATCAATCAGATTCGCCCGAAAGTAGTTAACTGCCGAAAGTACCCATTCCCCATAAAGCCAGTAATCAAGTACCACCCCAGCTCCAACAGCGATGAGGAAACCGGAGAACATGAGCAACCAATACCTGATTTGCCGAAGCCGGAACACCAGAAGCCATAATGCCAGTCCAAATACCATAATCGCTGACTGGTAGCGAAATAAAAAGGATAGCCCAAATATCACACCGATCAACAAAGCGTGTTTTGTGTCAATTACGCGTAGAGAATTCCGTTTTATAAATGGATACAGTCCTGCAAAACCGAGAATATATATGCATGAGCTCCAATTTTCGGATGTGAATCTCCCATTGCTTAAAGGGAAAATGTACACTAAAAAAGTCGCTGCAAAATAGAGGTACTGGAAAAATTTACTTCGAAAATCCTCTTTTAGAGCCAAGTATAGACGGTAAGCGCATAGAATAAAGAGCGCCACGCTGATCAGACGAAGAATCAGAGTCTGAGAAAAGGGATTACTTATTTGAATGGAGTCCAGAAATTCCAATAGGACGAAGGCGGTAGCTGGCTGAATGGCGGGTCTTATACGGTCCTGGAATTCCCATGTTAAATATTTGGATTCAATGAGGCCTCTTTTGTAGTTGGCAAACTCAAGAATTTGGTAGTGCTCGTCGGTATGTATCCAGCCAACAATGACAAAGGCACTAACACTAAAGACAAGAAAAACAGCTAGAAGGGTGAGTGGAAGACCAATTTTAAGCATACAGACATACACGTAGTGACCGATGGCAAATAAAACGAATATGTTTTAAATGTTCGAATTAAATTGCTTTTTTGATTTTAAAATTCAAGCTAATTCTATGCTTTTGATAGACTTTAGTTTACATGCAAGAGGCCTGGTTGGCAGGTTTGGGCAAGGGTAGCGTGGAAAGCATCCATGGCGGAAGTCTTTTGAAGTATTTTGCCGCCTTCCGAATTCAAAAATTAGTATATTCACTAAAAAGTAAGAAATGTACTTTTATGCGTTATAACATTAGATCAAACGAGGGGATTCTTTGGAAACAATTACGATAAAAGATATTGCGAGGGCGTTAAATTTATCCACTTCGACCGTTTCGAGGGCGTTGCGGAACAGTTATGAAATTAACGCTGAGACTAAAAAAATGGTGATGGAATATGCCGAGAAAATGAATTACCGGCCTAACCCCATCGCGTTGAGTCTAAGGGATAGCAAGAGCAAAACGATTGGGGTCATTATTCCTGAAATTGCCAATCACTTCTTTTCACAACTTATAAACGGGATAGAATCCATTGCATACAATCTTGGATATCATGTAGTTATATTTCAAAGCCATGAATCTTACGAAAGAGAAGTAGCCAACACGAATTACCTGGTTTCACGTAAGGTTGACGGCCTTCTTGTCTCGCTTTCCAGCCTCACTACCGACTTGACACATTTTGAGGAATTACAGGAAAAGGGTTTACAGATCGTTTTTTTTGATCGGGTTCCCGCCTCCATAGATACCCATAAGGTAGTAGCAGATAATTTCTCAGGGAGCTATCTGGCAACGGAACATCTTATCAAAGGTGGTCGTAAAAAAATAGCTCATGTAACAAGCCCCGCGTATTTATCCATTACTACTGAAAGGCTGGAAGGCTACAAAAAAGCTTTAGAGGACTATGGAATACTTTTCGATGAATCCTATGTGAAATATTGCCATCATGGTGGAAAAGTTGTCAGTGAAAATGAGGCTGCCGTACAGGAGCTGCTGGATATGAATGAGCCACCGGATGCTATTTTTACTGCAAGTGACAGGATCACGACGGGCTGTATGCTGGTGCTAAAAAAGAATAATATTGTCATTCCGGATACGATTGCGCTGGTTGGCTTCACCAACATCAGCGTCGCTGAACTTTTGAACCCCCCATTGACTGCAGTTGTTCAGCCTGCTCTTGAAATGGGGCAGCAGGCGACTGAGTTGTTGATTAAATTGATTGAAAGTTCTAAAAAACCAACGGTATTTGAAACGAGATCGCTGAAAACGTCTCTGATTGTCCGTGAATCTTCTTTCGGTAAGGTTACAGCCTGACCTTGCGTTTTCCGCTTATGCACAATTCCGAATCGATTTCTATTGCCATGAAAGGCGGATTATTTAATTTCCGGGTGGCTGGTATAGCTATCAACAAAGGAAAAGTATTGTTGCATAAAACGGAAGAAGATGAATTCTGGAGTTTCCCAGGCGGCCGCGTGGAGATGTTTGAATTTTCCAGAGAAACACTTTTGAGGGAAATGATGGAGGAGACGGGTTTGTTGGTTGAAGTGGGGAACCTGAGCCGGATCGTTGAGAATTTTTTTGAATACAACAACATTCGTCATCATGAGCTGGGACTTTATTACCAAATGAAATTTGTGTCTCTGATTAACCAGGATGATTTTACATGCCGGGACGGTGATAACGAACTTCTCTTCAGGTGGTTCAATCTGACTGACATTCATTTGCTCAAAATTTACCCTGAAGGCATCATTTTGGAACTGCTTTCCGACACGGAATCAATTTCACACCTGACCATCGCTTTCCAAAATCTACATCAATGACACGTCAGATTTGTGCTTGCGTAATGCGTTAGAAAAATATACCCTATAAATATTATAGACTTTATAGATTTAAAATTATATTTGCTGTCAGATTTTAATTGTTTCAATCCCTGACAAACTATGTACTACGAAATTGAAGACGAATTGGGCAATGTTTCCACAATTTTATTGAAGGAAAAAGAGAAGGAGCAACAGGTAGATGTGATTGCAACAGGCGATTATGCTCCGTTGTTTTATCTGAAGTCAGACGAAGGCTTCCCGGTAACTTCGATGTCGGGGTTTTCAGGAACTCAGGAATCCAGGTCTCTGATTGATCTTTTGAGAAACAAACCGCTCGTTTTGAGTTTTTATTGCACTTGCTGGGGACGTTACGCGCCGAATCATCTTCGTATGCTGCAGGAAATCGCTCCTCAGGTGGAAGCATTAGGCGGTCAGCTATTGATATTGACCAACGAATCACCAAAAGATATAGAACGACTTACCGGAAAGCTGGATAATGAATTGAGCATTTTTCATGATAAGAATTACAATGTAGCCAGATCTTATGGCGTATACTCGGAAACTTCTCCCATTTGGGATCGTATTGCGGGTATTTCGGAGGACGTTTTTACACCTTCGTTATTCGTAATTGGTAAGGATAGGAGGGTAACTTATGCGTTTGTTGATGAAAATTTCGACGGAGCGCCTAACCGGAAGGACTTGCTAAAATCGGTGTATCAGGGCAAGGACAGAAAATAGGATGACGGAAGTAGTTATGCACCGTTGACTTTTGTTATCAATTTGTTTGATATCACTTGTCAGCGGAGTAACTGTTTCGTATCAATTCAGCTAAATTTGCTGATATTTCACTTCACTTATGCTCCCGGATACTCAGCTAATAAAATCGAAACTGCCAAATGTCGGCACCACGATTTTCACCAGAATGTCTTTACTTGCCCAACAGCATCAAGCTATCAATCTGGCTCAGGGCTTTCCCGAATTTGACTGCTCGCCAGAGTTGAAACGGCTCGTCACCAAGTATGTACAGGGAGGGAAAAACCAATATGCTCCTATGGCAGGAGTGATGGCACTAAGAGAGGCGATATCAAAGAAGGTTTTCGAATCCAACGAAACAGAGTATCATCCTGAATCAGAGATTACCATTACGAGTGGTGCAACGGAGGCATTGTATGTAGCCATTACAGCGGTAATCAATCCGGGAGATGAAGTTATTGTATTTGAGCCTGCGTACGACAGTTATGTTCCGGCAATTGAATTGAGCGGGGGTAAACCGGTGTATATTACTCTTGATCCTCAATATAAGTCGATAGACTGGACGCTGGTATCCTCAAAGGTCACCGAGAGAACAAAGGCGATTATCATCAATACACCGCACAATCCAACCGGCAATGTATGGACTCTGGAAGATATGCGGGCATTGGCAGATCTGGCGGAAAGGCATGATCTGGTGGTAATCAGCGATGAAGTTTATGAGCATATTATCTTTGACGGGAGATTACATATTTCGGCGTCCTCTATTCCGTCGCTGGCTGCGAGAACTTACTTGTGTGGGTCGTTTGGCAAAACGTTTCATGTTACGGGGTGGAAGGTGGGCTACTGCCTCGCTCCTAAGACAATGACTACGGAGTTTCGAAAAATACATCAGTATCTTGTTTTTAGCGTGATTACTCCGTTCCAATTTGCGATTGCAGAATATCTTACCGAGCCAGATCATTACCTTTCCTTATCGGCATTTTATGAGCGCAAGCGTAATCTTTTTACAGACGCTATCAGCACGATCGGCTTCGATTTTGAAAGATCAGGCGGCAGTTTTTTTCAGAATGTTTCTTATGCTTCATTGTCTGATGAGAATGATTTACAACTGGCTGAGAGGCTTACAAGGGAAGTTGGTGTTGCTTCCATTCCGTTATCTTCCTTTTATGGAAAGCATATGGATTATAAAGTGCTGCGGTTTTGTTTTGCCAAAAATGATGACACATTATTCAGGGGAGCTGAATTATTGCAAAAAGCGATTTGGTGAAAAATTCATCGTTATTCTTTTTTACTGAAAAAAGTCGTACACTTGCATGACAAATGGCGGTTAATTTATGAAAACGATACTTTATGAAATGCCAGGCGAGGATAGGCCTCTCATTCTCGCTAATGAGCCGGAGGTAATGTATTTGCGGAATCCAAAACTGGATACTTTTTCTATCGCTAACTTTACAGCTTTGTCGTATAAGCTATTGTTTACTCAGGTCGATTGGGCTGTTATATTACACATAAGTGACAGGAGCTTACAGCGTTACATCAAAGAAAGCAAACCTTTCGAAGGTTTATTTGCCGAGCATTTGTATCAGCTTGAGCAAATGGCGAATCTGGGTCTCACAGTTTTTTCAAATGCGAAAGCCTTTGATGAGTGGCTTCGTACGCCAAGAGAGGTGTTGGGGAAGGTTCTTGATTTTTCAACACTAAGTTCTTTTTGGGGTGTGAGGCTTCTATGCAATGAGCTAGGCCGCATCGAGCATGGCGTTTATATATGACGGTCTACAGGTTAGCCGCAAAGGAGTACATCAACGACCTGTCAGGAACAGGTGCACGTTTGTACGGTGGGCGTTGGAACCCGGTTGGCTCTCCGGGAATTTACACCAGTGAGCACATCTCTCTCGCTTTAGTGGAAAAGTACGTGCACGCAAAATCAAAGGAAAACATGGAGCGCATTGCGCTAGTCAGAATTGAGATTGATGAAAACAAAGTCCCTGTTTTTCACGCCGAAGAGAAGCTATTGAAAAAGATGTGGTATGAAGATATTTTGTATTCCCAATGGATTGGCGAGCAGATTTTAAGTGATTTGTCTATTGCAGCTTTTTCTGTTCCTTCTGCAATTATCCCTACTGAAAGAAACATTATTTTAAATCCCGCCGCGGAGAAATTTCACCTCATAAAATTTTCAGAACCGGCTGATTTTATTACAGATTTTCGGCTTCTGAGTAAGCTGCTTCACTAGGGATATTTGGCTATTTCTTGAAAAGTAATGCCTTGATTGGCTGGATCTGAGTGATGATCAGGGTGGGGATCAGCAGAATCAAAGCCGAGATCGCGATGGTAATAATATTGATAATGGCGAAAGTGCCCCACTCAAAGACAATGGGGACTGTGTCCATGTAATAATTTTCCGGGTCCAAGGGGATTAGCTTAAACTGATATTGAACCCAGCACAGCAACAAGCCTGCCACATTCCCGATCAGTAAACCTTTCCTTACCATATAAATTCCAACACGGAAAAACACCATTCTGATTTGCTTATTTGGGCTTCCAAGCGTTTTGAGCAGGCCGATCAATGGTGTCCGTTCCATGATCATCACCAGTAAAATCGAGATCATATTGAAACAGGCTACAAAAAGTATGAGGGTCAAAAACACGGCTGTGTTACGATCAAGCAACTGGAGCCAGTCAAAAATTTGAGGAAAGGTGCTTGTTACTTTTTGCATATAAACGCCAATCGGTAGAACCGGCTTCAATGCTGCCGCGATTTGAGGAAGTTTCTCAAAGTCATTCAGATATATTTCATAGGTGCCAATCGAATCGGGACCCCAGCCATTCAAACGCTGAACCAGTGCCAGGTCGCCGACGATAAGATTATTGTCAAACTCCTCCATTTGCGTCTCGTAAATTCCAACAACTCTCAGCTTACGCGGCCTTGGTGGATTTTGAAGCGAGTACATAATTACGTCGTCACCGGATTTGAGAAGCAGCTGCGAAGCAATTTTCCTGCTTACAATGATCTCGGATGAGTATCCATATTTTACGGAAGAAGAATCCTTGTTGCCGATCAGGCGTCCTTCGACCAGGCTTTTTTTGAATACATCCCATTCGTAGTCCTTACCGACGCCCTTTAAAACCACTCCTTTTATTTCGTCAGGGGTTTTCAGGATACCTGATTTATGCGCTACCGCTTGCCAGTGACTTATTTCAGGCATCTTGGCCAGAGCATCGGCCACTGGATTTTTTACGGGGATGGGGCCTTCTTCATATGTATTCCCCTGAGCAAAAGCGCTGACACTGATATTTGCCCCAAATAGAAAGACTTTTTGCTGGATCGTACTTTTGAAGCCAAGGAGAACGGCAAAAGCAATGATCCCAACGCCAACCCCGATGGCAATACTGGCTACACCGATCCGGGAAACTGTGGCTGAGAATGACCCGGCTTCATTGTGCCTGATGCGCTTAGCGATAAATGAGGGAAACTGCAATGAAGTCTGATTTTATGTTTTACTATTAGACAAAAATAGAGAAAAACTTTGCGTTGACCGTAACTGAAAAAATACTTGATTTGGTATCGACACTATTCTGAGCTCAATATTTGAACTTTGATAATTCTTCTTCTTAATTTTTTGTTAAGTTGCCAACCGATTTGTATTTCCTGCAAATCATTACCAAATAGATTTTGATATTCTTATGCCGTTAATAAAAGTTGCCTCCGGAGTTGTAAATCAAACGCCAATGGCGTGGAAAACCAATCAGGATCATATCATCAAGGCCATTGAAGAAGCTCGGGAGCAACAAGTAAGTATATTGTGTTTGCCAGAACTTTGCATCACTGGCTATGGGTGTGAAGACTATTTCTTCGCCAAGGATCTTGTAGACCAGGCTCAATCGATTTTGCTTGAAATCGTGTCGCACACGTCAGGCTTGGTCGTTTCTGTCGGCTTACCCGTGAGGCATAATAATAGACTGTACAATGCGGCCTGCCTGATCGTTAACAAACAGATAGCCGGTTTCTACTGCAAGCAAAATCTCGCCAACAATGGTGTTCACTACGAAACGCGTTGGTTTCATGCATGGCCTGTTGGGGTGGTAGAAAGTATCGAAATCAATGAAATTTCCTATCCGATCGGTGACGTGATTTTCGAATTGTCTCAGGGGGGCTTTCAGGGAGTTAGAGTTGCGTTTGAAATTTGTGAAGATGCCTGGGTTGCGAATCGTCCGGGACGTCGTCATTATGAGCGGGGAGTAGATATCATCCTGAATCCAAGCGCCAGCCACTTTGCCTTTCATAAATTCCTGACAAGGGAACGGCTTGTTGTAGATGGTTCACGCTCGTTTGGCTGCAGTTATATTTATACGAATTTATTAGGCAATGAATCGGGGCGGATTCTTTTTGACGGCGACGCCATGATCGCTTCCAACGGAGAGTTGCTTGTTTCTAGTCCCAGGTTTAGCTATGAGGACTTTTTGATTACTTCTGCTGTAATCGATACTGATTTTACCAGATTGAATCAGATTCAAAACCGGTCACAACTTTCGAAGGATAAGTCATGGCTGGTAAAATCGCGATTTGATTTTCCTGAAATACCACCGGTTTCGCAGCAAGTTGCAGAGCTCGAAGCTTTTGAGAAGGGCGGAGCATTAAAGGAGGAAGAGTTTGCCCGGGCAGTTTGTCTGGCATTATTTGATTATCTGCGAAAAAGCCGGTCAAATGGGTTCACAATATCACTCTCCGGTGGTGCTGATTCGTGCGCCTGTACTGCTCTTTGTGGATTGATGATCCGGCTTGCGGATGAGAGTATAGGCATGGACCGGTTTAAGGAAAAGCTTTCGTATATCAAGGAAATTCAGTCGTCGAAAACAGAAGATGATATTGCCCTGGCACTCATTCATAATATTTATCAGGGGACGGAGAATAGCTCTGCGGACACGCTGGAATCGGCTCGTTCATTGGCTGAATCGATCGGGTCCACTTTTTACGATATCAATATCAATGGCCTTGTAGAAACTTATAAAGGCTTAATTGAACAACAAATAGGCCGTTCGCTAACTTGGGAACAGGATGATATTGCTTTGCAGAATATTCAGGCAAGGGTGCGTGCTCCGGGTGTGTGGTTGCTGACTAATCTGTCAAACCATTTGTTGCTAGCAACGTCGAACAGATCTGAGGCCGCGGTTGGGTATGCAACGATGGATGGTGATACTTCCGGGAGTATAAGCCCTTTGGCGGGAATCGATAAACATTATTTGAGGCAATGGTTGAAATGGTTGGAAGTGATTGGCTGCGAGGTTAAAGGCAGGCATCTTAAGATTGAAGGACTTAAAAAGGTAAACAGTCTGCAACCTACGGCCGAGTTGCGTCCGCTCGAAAGGAACCAGACGGATGAAGCTGATTTGATGCCATACGATTTTTTAAATACACTCGAAAGATTGGCTATTCGGGATAAAAAATCTCCTGTTGATTCTTATAAGAACATACACGTTGCTTACAAAGGACTATATTCAGATGATCAGATTCTGGGTTGGACGGAGCGGTTCTTTAAATTGTGGAGCAGAAACCAGTGGAAGAGAGAGCGTTTTGCACCCTCATTTCACCTGGACGACCTCAATCTTGACCCTCGTTCCTGGTGTCGTTTTCCAATATTGTCGGGCGGATTTGAAAAGGAACTTGAAGAATTGAAAGATTATGTGAAAGGAAGTTTGGCGCAGGGAGGCAGGAAACGGATTGGGTTTTGAGCACGTTTTCAACTCTCTGAAATGGTGATTTGCGCCCAATCCCGTACCAGCTCAGGTTGATTGTCCACAAATATCGAGAGCTGGTCTATTCGCTTTTTAATCGAATAGGATCCATTTATCCAAATTGGCTGCTTGAAAGTAATTAGGGTATTCGGTACCGCTATCAGGCCTCCATTCAACGTTAATTCTGATTTGAGAGGCTTTTTCGAGATTCTGGAAATGTTATTAATGTCGCTCAATGGAATAGCTGCTTGCCAACGAATTCCAAGACGAATAAATAAAACATCGTCTGAGATAAACGATGGTCTTTTATATGTTGCTGTAATCTCAGCTACTATAAACAGGAGACCATACAGACTTAGGGCGGTCACCCATAAGGCCAAATTTTGATTCTATCGGGTAATTAAAAGGTGCAATGCAGCCGTTTCAGTCAGCCCAATAACGAGAATTGAAACTAATACAGCGGTCAATGCAGACTTTTTGTAGCTGGTGATTGCGTTTTGTGTAATTGCAACGTCATTTTTCACCAGCCAGCCAAACAAGCTATATTGTATTAGCCGGAACTCGGTCATGACGACGTCGGCAAAAACAGGCCCGACCTCCGACGCAAGACTTGCCCTTAAAGCATGATCGAAAGGTTGGAAAACTCTGTGTTGAAGAAACAATGTGCGAATGAACCGAAACCGTAAGCCGATTAAAACCAGTCCACCAACTTCAATTAATCCCACGATTAACCCCAAGTTGATACCGGGAAAATTGATATGTCCAGGAAGAACGTAGAAACCGAGCCGAACGAGGAATGCAAAAACAAGGATAATTCTGATTTTCGAGAACGTTAGCACACGCTCAACGACAAAATAAAACAACAGCACCGGTAGAATTGTCAGATCAAACAGAACCGCCCAAAGGAGTTTTGGATTGGATTCGACGATGTCGGATCGTGAAAGGTTAAAGCTGCTGACAAAGACTATTGTGTAAACTATGCCAAAAATGAGCAATCGGCGATTTGCAGGGCTAAAGCTGGGCATGTTGGTTTCTAATTCTTCCTTCCCGTAAAATTAAGCTAATTATCAAAGACAATAAGAGCTCTAAACCGAAGCTCGTTCATATCTTATTACAAAACCTGATTCCCGCCTGAAAACCGATCCATCCAAAACCCTTTTTTGCACCATCCGGCTTGTTTTTTATCCAAATGGGGCTAATTCCTTTTCCTTCTTTGCCGATGATTCCGGGGTTATCGGTTGTGAAAATGTTGATCGATGGACCTGCAAATAAGGCAAATCTACTGCCTAATTTTTTTTCAATGCTGGTCGCGATTCTCAACAGACATTCTGGTATTTTGTCGAGAGATTGGCCTTTCAGCAGGACGAGATTCGCAGTTACATCGCCATTGAGCGACCAACCCCTTTTGAGATTTTGAGCGGAGCCAAACCCATAACCCGCAGACAAGAGAGGCTTGTTGTTCGCTAAGCCGTTGAATCCCAGCGAGAAAATATTATAAAATCTACTGACGCCAGTTTTGAACTCGAAGTTGAAATAATTCAGTTCGTTGGTTGCAATTTCATAACGGCGGTAACCGTTTTTACGAACATAACTGAATAAGCCAAAGGGAATGGTCGCCGAAGAATCAGCATAGTTGATAACACCAATCTGATGACCGCTCTTCACCACGCGCGCGTAATTGTACCCCGAAGAAAATTGCCAACCGTCCAGGATAGCGCCGGTCACATTTCCGACGCCTGCAATCTGAACACCTTTCAGATTACCCTGTGTGTAATTAATGAAATGGGAGCCTTGAAAGCCATTGAGGTTACCCAGAGTAATATTTACCACATTTGCATATTGGAATCCCGTAACATCGTTGCCCACAATATTGGATATACCGGCGAGCTGAAAGCCCCGAACATTGCCCCGGACCACATTTGCCACAGCGCCTATTTCGAATTTGTTAACACCCAGAGAATACCCGGCAATAAAGTTGACCGAAACATCATTGACCAGATTGCCGCTCAAACCATAATTGGTCCCCAGAAAAGGCAATAACGACGCTTGGAAATGTCGATGTAGAGTGTCGGTGATATTCCGGGAATTTATTGCTTGCCGTGCCGTCGCAAAAATCGTAATAAGTTCACTTTGAACTTTTTGATAGCCCTTTTTTATTTTTTCGTAATTTCTGCCTGGCTCGGGATTGATCATATTCGTGTCCTCAATCACCATCGGCCGGGATAGCATCACGGATTTTGGAATCTCAAGGTTAGTCGTGAGCATGTTAACCTTTCCATTGGATGTGGCTGGAAGTATCGTTATAGTCCTCGTCGTATCAGGATTAAGTTTTATCGGTAAATACGTATCCTTTCGGCTTGAAACCGGAATTGACCTGCCGATATATTCTTCCTTCCTTATTTCGAGCCGAATGTTTAGCGGGGATGTCGGCAGTCGGATACGATAATATCCATATTCATTGCTGACTGTGGAAGCAAGTGTTACGGATTCGTAAATACTGGCGTTGGCTAGTTTTTCACCTGTCTGGTTATCAATGATGTAGCCGTTCAGCTGGAAGTTTTCGGGGGCTTTATTTTCTTCCGGCCTGGTATTTTTTTGTAAAATAATGTATTTCCTGCGTTCCTTGAAAGTCACTTTGCCTTTGAAAAGATCAGTTAGAATTTCGCGGACACTTTGACTGGTCGCCTGTATGCTGACGCGCATCTTTACATCAATAACATCCGGACTGTAGGAGAAACTAAATCCCCCCAGATCGCTTATCTTATCCAGCACCTTATCCAGCGGCTCATTCGAGGATTTTATTGAAATTTTCTTCTCCAATAGTTCTTGCCCAAAACAATCCCATGAAGCCAGGGAGAGAAGACTTAGCAAGACAAAGTATAGGGAAGGGAACGAAATTTTCAATGACGATGCGTGTTGAATTTAAAAAGTATCTACGGTATTTTTTATCCAGTGGCCCTGGTTTGTTGCCAGGGAAATGTCATTGACAGCCAGCTCCTTCAAACCAATAAGTTTTTCCATCTTTCCTTAGTTTGAGGTGTAATGTTTCAGCAATGACTGACAGCGTGGCGTCGAGTGGTTCCTTTTCAAACCGGATCGTCAACCGGCAACGGGATATCTGATCACTTGCAAGTCTCACATCGGCATGATATCCGCTCCTTATGGATGATACAACGTCGTTAAGCTCACTTGCGTTGAAATCAAATATTTGAGTGCGATAGCTCATTAAATTGGCGTCTGGCATGATACTTCTCACAGTGTCATGGATTACTTCGGCACTTTGACCTTTGATCAGGTTAATTTCACTTTTAGCATTACGAACCAGTACCTTACCAGTGCTGACATCTACTCTTACGGGTTGCCTGGTGTAAGCTTTTACATTAAATGACGTACCCAATACTTTGATTTCTGTTCCGTTTGCATCGATAATGAAGGGATGCGATGCGTCCGGTTTTACATCGAAAAATGCCTCTCCTTTTAATACCACTGACCGAAAATCCCCCGCAAAAGCTTTTGGATAGGAAATGGTGGAATTATAATTTAGAAAAACCTTGGTGCCATCCGGGAGCACTGTTTCTGTAACATTGTTTCCCGTAGTGGCCGATAATAACTCAGGGGTAGTTTCTTTCTTAAATTGAAACCAGCCGAACGCAATAACCAGCAATGCAACAGCCGCTGCCATGAGAGTGAGGCTAAGATGTCTCCTAAATGGGAGTGGTTTGACATTTGTTGCAGGAGCCGTAAATAATTGTTGACTTGGCTCTGAATCAATTGAACCACGATCCATTTTTTGTCTCACCTTGTTCCATGCCAAATCTGTTGCAAATTTCTTTTTCTGGCCAATCGTTCCAGAGGTTTGCCATATCATTTTATAAGCCTCAAGTTCCTGGTGGTTGGCAGGTGAATTTTCTGCCCAATCCTGGATCAGTTCTATTTCTGCTTTGTTGGCTGTTTTGTTAAAATATCTGCCTAACAGCTCTTCCGATATGCGGTCATGATGTGTGTTCATGGTTACGATCTGAATAACTGTTCGTGTAAATAATAAACCATAATAAGCAATGCGGGAAGGTAATCGGCTAGCGCACTTCTTAATATTTTCAGGGCTTTCCCGATTTGATTCTCAACGGTTTTGATGGAAATGCCTAATTGATCGGCGATTTCCTGATATTTCATTTCTTCAAAACGACTCATACGAAAGGCAATCTGGCATTGTTCCGGTAAGCTGCTTACAGCTGCTTCAATACGCTCTTCCAATTCGCTGGCGTGGATTACTTCCGTTACCGATTCGTAAGCCTGTGGCAGGAAGTTTTGCGTGTACTCGCGGTGTGCCTCGCGAACCGATGCGTGCTTGAAGCGATTAAGACAGTGATTGTGAACGGCCCGGTACAGATATGATTTGAGCGAAAGCGTAATTTCAAGCTCAGTGCGTTTTTCCCAAATGGTAAGAAATACAGTCTGAACTACTTCTTCGGCTTCGTCTTCCTCTTTTAAAAGCGAGTTCGCGTAATTGCACAATCGATCGTAATATTTGCGAAAAGTTCGCTCAAAAGCAGCTTCGTCGCCTTGCCGGATCGCACTGACGATTTCAGGATCTGTCGTGTACACGTTTGCCCTATTTTGATTTTTGTTCAAAAATAGATAATCACTTTTGATTAATGTGGGCCTATGTACAAGAGCGGTCGCTATCACGTTTAAAATTCCTTTTATCCATGACAACTGTCCCAGGAATTCCCCCTACTAAAAAAATGATTATTTTAAATAGGGGATAGCGAAAACTGGATTGTCATTAATGCAGACCGTTTTTCACGAGCGACATCGGTTGGGAAATTTCATTTATTAATTTATTAGCCATGAAAAAGTTATTTTTTGCAGTGTGTCTCACTTTTGCCTTGCCTGCATTGGAGTCCTGTATTTATGTCGATTCAAATGACGGAATTGCACCGAGGAGAACAGTCAGCCGGACGTTTGATTTTAGGAATTTTACTAAACTTGATATGGGAAATGCATTTCAGGTTCATGTCACAGAGGGAAGTGCCTACGAGGTTAGTGCAACAGGTGAGCAAAGTGACCTGGACGATCTCCTGATTTTCGTGCAGGATGGCGAGCTGGTGGTTCGCTACAACAGTAAATGGAATGCCGGCCGCAAGCGAATGGATTTGGATATCGTGATGCCGTCGCTCGAAAAGGTAGATTTTTCGGGGGCTGTTAACTCAGATGTAATTGGGTTTAACAATTTGAATAAAATCGAGTTCCAATTGTCAGGTGAGTCAAAATGCGATTTCGAGGGCTCTGCGAAAAACGTGATTTTCGATATAAATGGCGCGTCCCAGCTGGATTTATTTGGAGAAAGTAAATATCTGGACGGCGAATTATCAGGTGCTTCACAAATAAATGCCTTCAATTTGTCCGCTGAAGAATCTGATCTGGACCTCTCAGGAGCCAGTATTGCGAAGGTTTGGATTACCAAAAATCTGGATGTGGATGCCAGCGGCGCAAGCAGTGTGAGATACAAGGGTAATCCGGGTATAAAAAAACAGCTGTCGGGTGGCAGCACGCTGCGCCAGGAATAATCGGGTTTAATGCAGATTTGAGAAACCACCCATGTTTAATCCACTTTAAAGTGAAATGGGCGTGGGTGGTTTTCAATAAATTGAGATGAGCTTACTGTTCCTCGTAATGGTAAGTCAATCCGCCATCGACGAAATAAGTTGAACCGGTAACATATGCTGCATCATCACTGGCAAGGAACGATACTACTGCGGCTACATCTTCTGGGCGTCCCAGTTTTTTCATTGGGATGTTTTTCAAAACACTTTCCAGTTGTTCCTTATTCTCTAAAAGACTTTTATTTATAGGCGTTGCGATCGCACCGGGAGCGACGTTGTTGATCCTGATATTCAGGGGGGCAAGTTCGGTCGCCAGGTTTCTGGTCAGCATCTTAAGTGCCCCTTTACTCGCGCAATATGCTGCGAAATGGGGGAAAATGATTTCTTCGTGAACGGAGCTCATGTTTACCACCACGCCTGAGCGCTTTTCCGCGATACAGTATTTCACAAATGCCTGAATTCCGAAAAATACCCCTTTAACATTGGTGTCCATCACAAAGTCGTATTCTTCTTCTGTTACCTCCCAAAAGTTGTGGTTCTTTTCTACGCCAGCGTTGTTAACGAGGATATCCAGATGCCCGTAAACCTTAGCCGCATCGTTCACAAGATTCACCACGTTTTGAGAAGTGCTTACGTCGGCTATCAAAAAGGTTGCTTTCCTGCCCATGGCATTGATCTGAGCAATAACACCTTCGCCGCGTTCATCCAGCTTGCGCCCGTTTAAGATAATATCTGCCCCTTCGCTCGCCAGGCGAAGGGCACAAGCGGCGCCAATTCCCTGGCTGCTTCCTGTTACAAGCGCTACTTTATTTTCAAATCGACTCATTTGATTTTCTGGTTTTGTGGGAAAGTAAAAGAAATAATATAATTGCCAATTGACTAATTAATATCTCATTAAAGCCACAACAATTATGCCTAAATGGTGTGTTGATCATTACTAAATCTTCACAGCAATGCTACAAGCCCGGTCCACCCCGTCTGGTGGCTCGCTCCCAGGCCCTTCCCAGTGTCCCCATGAAAATATTCGTGATACAAAATGTAATCTCTGAAATGTTCATCCTCATTTAACTTGGCATTGCTGCCAAAAACGGGCCTGTTACCATCCTTATCTCTTAAAAATATTCCTTTCAGACGCTTACCCAGAAATGCTCCGATCTCAGAAAGTGCCGAATATTGCCCTGATCCGGTAGGGTACTCTACCTTGAAATCATCCGTGTAATATTCGTGAAAAGTAGATAGCGCCTGAATGATCAAATAATTCAATGGTATCCAGATTGGCCCACGCCAATTACTGTTTCCGCCAAACATACCTGAATCGCTCTCTGCCGGGAGATACGAAACTGAATAATCAGCGCCATTCAGCCAATAATTGTAAGGTTCGTTCTCGTAGCATTTGGAGACGGACCTTACACCAAACTCCGATAGAAACTCATTCGTATCCAGCATTCTACGTAACAAAAGTTTCATTCTGTGTCCTCGAAGCAGTGAAAGTAAATGCTGCTCATTGCCGTTTTTATCCTTCCAGCGGCTAACAAGGTCCGTCAGGTCGGGACGTTGTTCCATAAACCACTCCATATGCGATTTCAGGACAGGTAAGCCCTTCCATTTTTCGTCGTCAAAAACAACAACTGCAAACATTGGTATCAATCCAACAATTGTCCTCAAACGAAGCCGATCGGAGGTTCCGTCGGGTTTGTGAAGCAAATCGTAATAAAAGCCATCCTGATCATCCCACAAGCCCATTGAGTCTTCGCCCATCTTGGCGATAGAGCCAGCGATGTAAAAAAAGTGCTCGACAAACTTGATAGCCATGCTTTCGTAGACCCGGTTTTGGCCGGCAAGTTCCACACTGATCTGAAGCATGTTGAGTGCGTACATTGCCATCCAGCTCGTGCCATCTGCCTGTTCCAACAATCCGCCACCAGGAACGGCAGCGCTTCTGTTGAAAATCCCTACATTATCAAGCCCAAGAAAACCGCCTTCGAAGATGTTATTGCCTTCACTGTCCTTTTGGTTGACCCACCAGGTAAAATTGAGGAGAAGTTTTTGGAAAATCTCTTCCAGGAATGGTACGTCTCCTACGCCATTCAGCTGTTTATCTGCGAGATAGACCTTCCACGCCGCCAACGCATGAATAGGAGGATTTACATCTCCGAACTCCCATTCGTAAGCGGGAAGCTGGCCGTTGGGGTGAATGTATTCCGCACTTACTAAAAGTTTCAGCTGGTGTTTTGCGAATTCCGGATCCAGGGCCGAAAAGCTGATGCAATGAAATGCGAGATCCCAGGCTGCAAACCACGGATATTCCCATTTGTCGGGCATTGAAATTACATTTCCCGCAACAAGGTGTTTCCATTCGCGATTTCGCCCTTTTCTCCGGCTTACGGGCGGGGCAATTTCTCCGGGATCGCCATTCAGCCATCGGTTGACGTCATAGAGATAATATTGCTTGTTCCAAAGCATCCCGGCACACGCCTGGCGATGAACATTTTTTTCGTCATCAGTCAAGAAGTGAATTTGCCTGTTTTTATAAAAGACGTCTGCTTCTGATTTGCAGGAATTAAATATGTCGTCAAAATCATCGAAAGGTGCGCTTTTTTGCTCATTAACCAATCGCAAACGGATTTCAATACTTTCGCAGGAGGGGATGGATTTTGAGTACCAAAGTCCTGCTTTTGTTCCTTCCTTTAATGGATTGACGGAGTCCGTTTTGTTGGCAACGATATGCTCATTAAACGCATCTTTGAGAAATTCAGAATTGTTTTTGGATTGATAAAGACGTTCGTTATTAGTCTCATTTTCTGTAAACAAAAATTCGGCGTTATCCTCTGAATAGCAATGATAGTCACCTAAATCCTTGTGTTGCAATAAAAGTGTATTGCTCCCGATGTAGGAAATTGCTGGTTTTGAGACTTCTGCGCTTAGCCAGATGTTTCGAAACCAAAGTTGTGGAATGATTTGTAAGTCAGCAGATTGGGCGCCACGGTTATGAATGGTATACCGAATCAGAATATCTTCTGCGGTATTTTTGGCATACTCAACAAATACATCAAAATAACTGTTCTCGTCAAATATGCCCGTGTCCAATAACTCAAATTCCGGCTCAAGCCTTGAACGTTTGGCGTTTTCTTCGAGAAGCCTTTTGTACGGAAATTCGGCTTGTGGATATTTGTATAACATCTTCATGTACCTGTGTGTGGGTACGTTGTCGAGATAATAATACAATTCTTTTACATCTTCACCATGATTCCCTTCACCATTGGTCAGCCCAAAGAGTCGCTCTTTTAAAATGGGATCGTTGCCGTTCCATAAGGCAAGCGAGAAGCACAAGAGCTGCTGATCATCACTGATGCCGGCAATCCCTTCTTCACCCCAACGATAGGTCTTGCTTCTGGCATCATCGTGCGTAATGTAATTCCACGCGTCACCGTCAGCACTGTAGTCTTCACGGACTGTTCCCCATTGTCTTTCAGATAAGTATGGTCCCCATTTGAGCCAGTCAGGTTGTTTGGGTTTCGTCTCGGGGGCAGGGTCCTGTTTTGGTGAAGCCATTTGATCATTACGATTTAGGCTGAAATATATAGGATATATTCAGTAGCATCAAACTTTAAGATTTTCCTCCTAAGATCATTGTATTTTTATCCAGGCAGAAGATAACGTTTCACTTCCAATACCGTGTGTATTTTGCTATCTGATCATTCCGTACTTCGCTTTGGCCAGTTTTTTCGACATACCATCAAAGTGCCACCACTCGGTCGTATTCGCCGTGAACCCTGTTTTGACCATCACACTACGCAAAATATTTCTGTTTGAGATCTGTTTCGGAGTTAGTTTTCCGGCTCTTAACATTTCGGTTTCGGCACGAGGGTAGGCGAGTACGCCAAAATAATCATACTTGGTCCCCATGTCAAGAGGCTCTCCATTCCGATCAACCACAGTCAAATCAACGGCACATCCGAAATTATGGTTTGAGCCTATTTTAGGATCTGCCACGTACATGGTTTTTCGGCTCGCTGGGATATTCAACTCATCCAGAGCGTCCCAAAGCGCATATTGTGCAGCATTCGGACGGGCCGCATCGTACACCAGCAAATGAAATCCTGGATTGCTTTGCTGAAGAAGCTTACTTGCCTGTGCAAGTTTGTTAGCTACGTTGGGTTGCAGGTAAGCCCTTGTCAAGTCGCCATAGACATCCTTTTTTATAAAATTATCTGAGGTCGAGTATTTGAGCTCCACCCGAATTGTCGGATCGATTTTCTGAATATCCACTAGTCCCTGATCAATCATAATACGTTCTAACGAAGGAATGGACGGGTTACCGGATTTAGCCGCCTGCGAAAACGAAAAATGGGCTAAGTGAAGAAGGAAACTAAATAAGGCTATTTTTGATTTGGTCATTCTCTGTAGAATATCAGATACAAAATTGCCGTTCCTGAACCATATTGGCAAGAACGGCAACTTAATTTTTAGCTGGCGATGAAATTAATATCTTTTGATATTCACGCTGGTTAGTCCGCCCTCGAAATCGATCACAATTTTTTTCTCAGCTTTGTCAAAACCTGCTGACCTGTACAAATTGCTGCTTACTTTGTCCAGTCCCTCTAAGGTTTTCGCATTAAGAGCACCATCAATCCGCATTTCGCAACCCATTGATGAAGGAATTTCAATGGTAACTGATGCTACTCCCGATTCAATTTTTACGCTGGAATACGCAAGTTTATCACCCAAACGAATATCCATATCGGCGACACCTGTGCTTACTTTCAGTGATTCGACTTTATAATTACTAAAATCAAAATCTCCTTTTCCCGCGCCTATGCCCAGATCTATTTTCCAGATTGGTCTTTCGTTCAACTGAATTTTTGCTTCGTTTTTGATTTCACCGTTTTTAATTGAAACGTTGCCTTCCCCCATTTTCAAATTAACGGTCGCTGTATTATCAACTTTATTGACCGACGTATTGGATGTGAAACCGACCAGATTGGTGTGCGTATTGGCTTCAAAAAGTTTGTCCGTGTTTCCTTTCAGTGTGAAAGAACCAGCACCACCCTCAAGATTGAAATTGGCTTTTTGAATGAAGTCTTCCATTTCATATTTGTAATTGCCATTTACTGGCTTTACGCTATCATGGTCTTCGTTATCATCTTCGTCTTCATTGTTCTGATCATCCTGATCGTTGTCATCATCTTCATCATCGTTGTCACCATCATCGTGATCCCAATTATCGTGATCGTTCCATCCGAAATTCCACCGATCGGTATCCAAAGCACGATCCGTTTTGTTTACTATTCCACCGAAGACGGCGAGCGTGATCAATAATCCAACAATACCTCCCGACCGACCACCTTCCCTGCCGCTGACCAACAGTATTACTCCTGCAAGTATCAACAATACGGGCCAGTAAGGCAGGATATAACTCCATTCAATATGAAGAAGATCAAGGCTGCGAAGTAGCCAAACCCCTCCCAGGATAATTAAAAGACCGCCCCAATATAGTCCTCGTGAATTTTTCATAATGATTTATATATTTGAATGGTTGGAAGAATCAGAATTAATATAGCTCCGCAAAAGCAATAAGCCACCACAGGTAATCATTATAATTGGCCAGAAAAAGCGACCAAAATCAAACGAGGTCAATTCTTCAACCAAAAAGAGAGACCCAGCAATAATCAGGATAACTCCCCAAAAAATATTTTTAAAGTTCATGGCGCTAAATAATTGTAAGTGGTTATTTATTAAGGGTTAAGGTATATTGATTAATTTACCTTGATAATCTGATCGTCATCTTCTTCGCCTGGTTTCTTCAATTCCGGATCTTCAGGAAAATGGGTTGTATTGGTGGTCTCAGACGTAAATGGAGTATAAGGCTGCGGGTCAGGCTCGATAGGGCTTGGACTTGCCGGCTCAACAGGTGGCGGAGTGGTTGGGTACACGGTTGCGTTATTCTCATGGTCTTTGTCTCGCTGCCGAAGTATCAAAAACGCTCCCGCGGCAATACAAAGGATCGGCCAGAAATAGTGCTTTATCTGGTACCAAATAGGGAAATGGTCAACCAACATAAGTGCTCCAAAAAAGATGAGCACACCTCCCAGAATCATGATTGTCTGCTCGGACCGTTTTTTATCCGAAGGAGAATCGGAGGATTTCGAAGTGAAGTCAAAACTCACCGTATTGGTAACCTCTCCTGCGGGGCCTGTCGGCAGAACTGCCCACAATATGATGTACAAAATACCAGTCCAGCCGAAGCTTGGTGGGATTGGTAATAACAGCATCACCACGAAAAGTACGCGAATGATGACTACGTCTATCTGAAAGTACTGGGCAAGTCCGGAAGCAACTCCTCCAAAAACTGCCTGATCGGGTATGCGGTGCAATTTCTTTTCCATTGTCGTGGTTAGCGTTTATTTGTAATCAAAGGTAGTGGGTAATGCAAGATACTACAAGCCGGAAAATTATTATCGGTAAAGTGACGTGTTGAAAGGTTATTTTAGGTGTTTCTTGACAGGGAACACAGAGTGAGAAGAGCTCGAATGAGGGTCACAGAGACAGATAGATGCATTGCTAACCAGCGCGGCGGTCGCTGTTTTTTTTGCCTCTGTGGCTCTCTGTGTTAATTTTTTATTGTTCCTCCAGTGCCTCCAGGATTTCCATCATACTTCCGAAATCTTTATAACCAGGGCGAATCTCGTCACTTCCACGTAGCGCGATTCCGGTTGACGGGAAGGTTTCGGTTAGCACACTCACTGAGAATTCATTATCTAACCCGAAACCTATGAGTAGCGAGTATTCATTTGAAAGGCCACCTAAAACCTGCATCCAATCATCGGAAAGCTCCGCATCGTTATCACTCTCCAACAAGAAATGAGAAACATCTCCTTCGTAACGACTTAAAATAGAATTGATTTCTCCAGCATCATATGTATCTACGCTGATACGAAGGATAAGCGGAAGGCTCAGTTCCGCACGCAGGTAATTTAACAGTCCGGATGACTCCACCTGAACGGCATGTACTGGATATTGGCTTAGCGCCTTGATAATCGACTCAGGATTCGTTTGCGCAGTTTCGGCAACCAGCGTAACACCCGAAAGCCAGGAACAAATGTCTTCGAATTTTTTGGGAGAAATGTAGTTTGGAGAATCTTCGTCGATTGAAAAACCAAGCATTTCCACACCCATTCCAGCGCAATAACGTGCGTCGGAAAGATTGGTGACATTGCTGATTTTTACGGTTCTGCTAAGCATGGGGAATAGTGCTGGTTGAAGGCACAAAGGTAATGTATGAATTATATAAATGCCACGAATGCACAAATGTTAACGAATATTGAGAAAAAACCATTCGTGGTTATTTGTGCATCCGAGGCAATATTAAACCCTACTTCACCGAAAACGCATACTTCGTTGAAGTTTTATACGTTTCGCCTGGTTTCAAAACCGTGGTTGGGAATTGAGGTTGATTTGGCGAATCAGGATAGTGTTCAGTTTCAAGACAAAGGCCGAACCTTTTGTTGTATGTGGCGTTCTTTCCTTTCAGGCTTCCGTCGAGAAAGTTGCCGGTATAAAACTGAACCGCGGGCTCGGTCGTAGACACTTCCATGAACCTCCCGCTTTCGGGATCTCTAACTGTTGCGAAAGGAATAAGTTCACTATTGCTACGGTTAATCACCCAGCAATGGTCGTACCCACCACCATTTTTAATTTGCTCATCCTCAGTTTGATCAATCCGTTTGCCAACAGCAGTAGGTTCGCGGAAATCGAATGGCGTTCCTGTCACCGACAATAATTTCCCCGTCGGTATCAATGTCCCATCTACGGGCACCAGACTGTCGGATAGAATGGAAACTTCGTGGCCAAGAATATCTTTTTTCATACCCGTCAGGTTGAAATAGGAATGATTTGTCAGGTTAATGATCGTTGTTTTATCCGTTGTCGCTTCATAGTCGATTTGCAGTCCATTGTCATTAGTGAGTGTATAAGTCACTTTGACATTCAATTTCCCAGGAAACCCTTCCTCGCCGTCGGCACTCACGTAGGTAAGTTCAAGGCCCACTATTGAATCTTTTTTGATCTCAGTGGCATTCCATAACTTCTTGTCGAATCCTTTGATGCCGCCATGAAGCGAATTTGGTCCGTTGTTTATTGGAAGGGAATATTCCTTGCCATCCAGCGTAAACTTGCCCTTCGCTATTCTGTTTCCATAACGGCCAACCAAAGCGCCGAAGAACGGATGACCTTTCAAATACGTAGACAATGAATCGAAACCCAGAACCACATCTTCCCATTTTCCATTTTTGTCTTCCGCCGTCATTTGTGTGATAATCCCTCCGTAATTTGAGATTTTCACAACCATTCCATTGCCATTTGTCAATGTATAGAGGTCGGCTTTTGTACCATCGGGGAGTTCTCCGAATACTTCTTTTGAAATTGTACTGGTCATGGTTTTTTCTTCTTTGCTGGTTTTGTTGCAGCTGGCCAGCCCAAGGCCTATCAGTGCAGTGAATAATAAAGCGATTGTTTTCATTTGAAAGGATTTAAGAATTAGCGGCGTTAATTTTACTTATTTCAAAGTGCTATGCTATCTCCTCTGTCCCGTCGGTAATTCTCACCCGGTAACATGGAAGTTCAATGTCGTATTCCTTTTTGTATGCTGTTTTCATCGAGGCTTCAAAGGCTTCTACTGCTTCTGTTTTTACCAAATTAATGGTGCATCCGCCAAATCCGCCCCCCATCATACGTGCACCAATGACATCAGTATTTTTACGAGTTTGATCCACCAAAAAGTCAAGTTCCGGACAGCTCACTTCATATTCATGCTGGAGGCCATTGTGCGTTTCATACATTTTCCTGCCAAATTGTTCCAAATTGCCCTCATTGAGATAAACGCATGCCTGCCGTACTCTCTCAATTTCCTCGGTCATGTATTTGCAGCGCCTATAAACTACATCACCAAGTTCGTCTTTATGTAATTCTACTAATGAAATAGAAGCGTCCCGGAGGCTGTCTATTTTTGGGTCGTATTTTTTTAAAATGTTCACTCCGGCTTCGCATTCGAGCCGGCGTGTATTGTATTCCGAATCGGCCAGGGAGTGCTTCACACTTGTGTCGCAAAGTATCAGCAGATAATCCTTCATTGGAAAAGGAAAATACTCGTATTCCAGCGAACGGCAGTCCAGCCGAATGACCATTTCTTCCTTTCCAAATGCTGAAGCAAACTGGTCCATAATGCCGCACTGCACACCAACATATTCATTCTCCGCTTTTTGAGCCATTTTCACAATTGAAAACCGATCCAATTCCAGATGATTGAGCTCGTTCAAGGCAAATAACAGGCAGCATTCGAGGGCTGCGGACGATGACATTCCGGCACCAACCGGGACATCTCCACCAAAGGCAGCCCGAAAACCGGTTATTCTGAGTCCCTTCTTTTTAATCTGCTCGATAATCCCAATTTGGTAGTACGGCCATGATTGTTGCGGCTTTGAAAGATCGTCCAGACTGAAAGAATATGTCTCGGCCAGATCTGCCGCGAACAAAGTAACCTGGTTGTCGGTAGTCGGGCTGATTGCGAAGTACACCGCTTTATCAACACTGGCCGGAAGCACGAACCCGTTATTATAGTCCGTATGTTCACCGATAAGATTAATCCTTCCAGGAGACCGGAAGATTCGTGGCGCTTCGGAATCAGGCCCAAACTTCTCAAAATACTTATTTTTTATTCTATCTGCTGTTATTGACTCTGTTGATAACATGTAATAAGGTATGGTCAAATATATGTTTGGTCGGCACCGGTACCAATCGAAGAGAAATTAAAGAGAATTATTAGTAACCACGGGCAAGCATAACCTGGTCAACAATCTCGCTACCGTTTTCAAGCGCGAAAACGTTATTGAGAAATAGATCCACCTTTCCTACATGCTCATCTCTGTGCCCGCCACCCGTATGCTGAGTTAAAATTACATTTCCCATCGTCCATAAGGGACTATCGGCGGGAAGTGGCTCCACTTCTGTTACATCAAGAACGGCCCCGTCCAGATGTCCGGATTCAAGCGCCTCGATCAATGCCTTTTCGTCAGTAGTGCTTCCACGGCCTATACTCGCGTACACGCTGCCGGGTTTCATCGCGGCAAAAACTTCAGCGGTTACAAAATGCGTTGCGGTGCCGGGTAATGTATTGATTAGCAGATCGGCGTTAGGCAGCTCATTAATGAGTTCATCAAACGTATGAATGCTCGCATCCGGGGATGTCCGCGCCATCAATTGGGTTTTACAACCAAGGCCTTCCAGAATTGCTTTGACCGACTTGCCAATCGTTCCTGCTCCTAAAACGATCACATTTTGCTGATACAATATGCGAAGCAAAGGCCGAAGGTTGACGCCAACCCATTCCGTTTTTTGTTTTAAAAGTGTAAGTGTATCGAGTCCGCGGTATAGCGCGAGTACACCTCCCACAATGCTTTCGGCACAAGGACGAGCAAACCAGTCTCCCATATTTGCGACTTTCACCTGCTCGCTGATCTGTACCATCGCATATTGGTCAAAACCTGCGGAATCCAGTTGCCAGAATTTCAGGTTTTTTGTGGGTGTAGAAAACCATTCTACCGGCGGATTACCCAACACGTAATCAGCGTTATAAAAGAGTTGTTTTGCTTCGTCTCTATTGACTTCCGACCCAAAATGAACGACGTGGGCAGGGGATAATGCAGTAATTAGCTTCTGGCGAAGTGACTCGTCGAACTTTGAATGGCAATAAATAGTCATTGGTTTTTTATGGTTAAAAGGACAAAACTTATCGTTTTACCTGTTTTGGTTTTTGCAAAATGAATTTGTAGTGAGGAGGAGCGCAAATGATGAGACACCTGCAAAGAAATAAAATCGGCACTTCAAATTACCAGAGTTATTGATATTTGTCCATCAAGTTTACTTCCGGCAGCGGGCAGCGATCCGGGTTGTGCGGATCTAAACGGCATATGTATTTTCAATCGGACAAAGTACCGTGATTGATGTTCCTTTTCCTGGGGTAGTAATGATCGATAATGTACCCGCGAAATCAAGTGTACGTTGTTTTAAGTTTTTTAGTCCGTTTCCGGTATTTTTACTGCCCTCATAAACAAACCCAATGCCATCGTCTTTCACAATCAGGTTGAGATAATCGTCTTTTATGAACAATTCAACATAAATATTCCTCGCCTTTGCATGTCGGATAATGTTGTGTAAAATTTCCTTAAACACAAGAAATAAATTGCGTCTGTACTCGGCCGGAATTTGTGCGTCAATGTTTTCTTCTGAAATGTCCATATGCATCGCGATCGGATGATGTTCCAAAAGCGTGTAAGTTGTTTCCTTGATCCTGAAAGAAAAATGGCCTACCGAGTCGTGTTCCGAATGCAGGCTCCACACGATTTCCCGCATTCTCGAAATCACCTTGCGGGAGGTCTCGCCAATTAACGAAATGGTATCCGATGTTGATGCCTCATGCATTTTTAGCTGCCGTAAGGCGGCATGGCTCATAACACTGATACTGCCGAGGTCGGCGCCAAGCTCGTCGTGCAAATCTCTTGAAATATCGTCTCTGATACGCTGCAAAGCCAATTGTTTTTTCTCGTTTTCACGAAGTTGCTCAATTAGCTGTGCCTGCGCCTGTATTTTTTCAAGCTCATTTTTTCTGTTTAGAACAGACATTCCAAGGGTGAAGCATAGCACTTCCAGGATTACGCCAACTTCCATAAATGTGATAGGATAGGAAAGTGGGTTAGAAGTCATTCGGTTGAATATGTCCATAGCAAAGTTACAGGCAAGCGAAACCAGGCATCCTAAAATAAAAAACATGGACCCGACAATGAAATAAGAAACCGCTGCCTGTCGCACCTTTAATATTCTTGGAACAACCAACAGGGATCCAACTGCCAGTACGCAACGGAATAAGATATAATTGTTGCTTTTTATTTCCGGCGAAGCATTAACCAGTAAAAGAGCTAGGTCAATCAGCATTTCTACAGCTAAAATGATCCCCAGTACTTTTAGGATGCGGTAACTGAAAGGGTCGAGCCTGGGAATTTCGATGAGCAGGATCGCAAACCGGATATAGAGCAGAAATGCCATTGATTCAATGACTGCAACCTTGAAGTTTGTTCCTGGAAGATAGTTTGCCTTGCCATAGTCAATATCATCAAGATAAAATGTGATGATCATACAAACAATGTACAATGCGTATTGCCAATAAATTGCTTTTCGGTGTTGAAAAAACGAGAAGATCGCGTACAATGCCATCATGCATAACATACCGTCGAAGAACAGACGAAGCTGAGGGTAAGGAATAATCCAATAAGGCATGACGGGATTTCAAAGTTGAGCTGTAACCTTCGAAAAATCAGGTTTTTCCCTGATTTTTACAATTGCAGATAAAAGTAATAATTCCCCTTAAAATTCTTGATATGGTGGGAATGGGAAAGTTTCTATATTGTTGAAGTAATTCTCATCCAATCACAACTTTGGTGCCCCGGCTTTCCAAGTTTAATCAGAAACTGGAGCAAGCAGGATCACACACGTGCAGGGGTAAATGGAGAAACGGCGATGGAGGTTGGTAGCAGGGTAAATGGTTTTTTTGAGGGATTGGTGGAAATTACGCATCGGGGACCGTTCTGTTGTAGCGCACAATGCTGTCAACTGCTTTTAATTTCCTGGAAACTTGGAATGTCTTTAAAAAACTATCTACGAATTGTACACGAGAACTCATCAATTACATTATTCAGCCTGGATTTGTCTGGCGAATTCAGCTTGTTATAGTTAAACTGTCGCTGATTTTTTAATATTTACGCGTCAAAAATAACTGATATGAAAGGAAATTTGAGGCCAGCTTTTATGGTGAATTTGATGCTGTTAGGATCATGGGCAGTGAATGGGCAGTCAAAAATGAATGTTTTGAAAATAAAAACGCCCCAGGATCTTCATTCGTTTTTCAGATTCACCGGCAAAGACGCCATGCTTATTACCGGTCATCGTGGCGGTATAGTTAAAGGTTTTCCGGAAAATTCCATTGCGACATTTGAAAATACCCTTCGCCACACACCTGCTTTTTTTGAAATAGATCCAAGGTTAACAAAAGACAGTGTAATCGTGTTGATGCATGATCCTACACTGGACCGCACCACGACGGGTAAGGGAAAATTGTCGGATTACACTTTTGAAGAATTAAAGCAATTTCGATTGAAAGACGCCGAAGGTAATGTGACGAATTACGGCATTCCCACACTTGCAGAAGTCATTGAATGGGGCAGAGGGAAGACTGTTCTCAATCTTGACCATAAAGATGTTCCGCTTAAAATGTCGGCAGATTTAATAAAAAAACACAATGCGGAGGCATATGTAATGCTGACTGTTCATAAACCGGAAGAAGCAAAATATTATCTCGGTGTAAATAAAAACAGCATGTTTTCGGCGTTCATTCGCACAAAAGAAGAATTTGATGGTTATGAAAAAGCGGGGATTCCTTTCACTCAGATGATCGCATACATTGGCCCGCTGGTGAAGCCTGAAAATAAAGAGTTGTACAAGATATTGAATGAAAAAGGGACCATGTGCATGATTTCGGCGGCGTCGTCTTATGACAAATTAAAAACTCAGGAAGAAAGAAAAGCAGCTTACGTTTCCATATTAAAAGACGGTGCGTCCATACTGGAATCCGATTATCCAATTGAAGCTGCAGAAGCGGCAAAAGATTTGATCAAAAAGGAGAGCTTCAAGGCTAAATTTTTTGGCTTGAAATAAGTGTCAATTTTTGTACTAATCAGAGGCCTTGCTTTGAATTTTTCGAAATGCAGCCAAAATCTTTTTACCCCTGGATTTGAAAGCGGCGGTCTCGAAGTCGATGTTTTCCTCAATGATAATTTGCAGTTCATTTTGGATCTCAGGGTAGATCTTTGCAAGAGTGAACAGGATTGTCAGCGAAAAAGCTTTCGCAGCGATTGGCGTTTTTCTGTTTTGAACGAAGCCAAAGCAGGCGTCCATTACGTCGCCATGGAATTCCTCGGGAATTTCAATCCGTTCCAGGACGCTTAGGCTATTCCGAATCACGGCATCGTGAACATCTGTTCGCCGCAGCTGACCGACTAAAAGACCGATATTCGGTTGAATCAAATCGGGTCGTTTTTCTGCCGCCCAGCGAACGCTCCAAGCGGCACGCTTAGCCAGAACATAATCACTCGATACAAAACAATCCATGAGTTCTTTGAAATTTGCCTGGGTGCTGCAGGCAAAATCTGCAACAGTGAGTGCGGCTTCTTTGGACTGCATATGGTCTGATAAAAGTTCTTCGCGGATGTTCACGGGCGAGAATGTTGAAACATCTTAGGACAGCTACATTACCAAAGAAAACTTAATTGAGAAACGCCTCTTAGGTATTCTTCGGTCCCTTAGGTGGTTCAAAGAAAGTAAACGTACATTTACTTGAAATTTCCCACAGGAACTGAAAGTGGTTTATTTGCGGCAAGATCAACTTCCAAAATCTTCGAACCGTACTTCATGGTTTGTTTCTGAATACTTCCCGAGGTTAAAGTCGCCGAAACAAGCTTCCCACTTTCCCACTTCATATCCACAGTCACATTTCCTCTCGCCTTTAGACCTTTGACTTCTCCAACAGTCCAGGCATCCGGCAAGGCAGGTAGTAATTCAATTATCCCGGCCTGTGATTGTAACAACATTTCGGCAACGCCAGCGGTCGAGCCCATGTTTCCATCGATTTGGAATGGTGGATGCGCGCAAAGCAAATTTGAATAAGAACCGCCGCCGTTCGACATATTTGTTCCTTTACTCGCGACAGGTCTCATGACACTTTTGAACAGTTTGTAAGCACGATTTCCATCCTGCAAACGCGCCCAGAAGTTGACTTTCCAAGCCAATGACCATCCAGTTCCATCGTCTCCCCGAGCATTAAGACTTATTTTTGCTGCCTGGGCCTGGGCCGGAGTTTTGGTCCAGGAAATTTGTTTTCCGGGATGTAATGCAAATAAATGTGATACGTGCCTATGCTTGTTGGTTGAATCGTCCAGGTCCTCTTTCCATTCCTGCAACTGACCCCACTTCCCGATTTGAAGTGGCAATATTTTATCCTTGATCTGTTGTGCTTTGGCGGCGAAATCAGCATCGACATTCAGTGCTTTGGCGGCATCTATGGTGTTCGTCAAAATATCCCATGCAATTTCATGGTCCATTGTCGCGCCGGTCGAAATACCACCTTGCTCGGGAGAGTAGGAGGGAGACGATACCAAATGGCCTTTACCGTCATCAGACAGATAATCCATCCAGAAAATCGCCGCATCCTTCATAACTGGGTAGGCCGTATTTTTCAAATATACCTTGTCTTGTGTAAACGCGTAATGTTCCCACATGTGCTGCGAAAGCCAGGCTGCACCGCCAGGGAAAAATCCCCAGGGGAAATCCCATCCCGGCGAAGTGTAGCCGTAAGCATTCAACATTGTATTTACTGTCCAGCCTTTGGTGCCGAAAAATTGTTGGGCTGCCAGTTTACCTGGTTCAACGATGGATTTGGTAAAATCAGAAAGCGGTAAATAGCATTCTGAAATATTGGTTACTTCCGCAGGCCAATAGATCATCTGCATGTTGATATTGGTGTGATAATCGTTAGCCCATGGCGGATTGGTGCTATCGTTCCATTTTCCTTGTAAGCTCATTGGCATTGTACCTGGGCGTGACGAAGAAATCATCAGATATCGGCCATACTGAAAATAAAGTTCTTCGAAACCGGGATCAGGCGTTCCTTCAAAATACAAAATCTGGCGCTGATTGGTTGGCAAATTGGAGGTAGTTGAATTTCCCAGTTTTATAGAAACACGATCAAACAGGCTTTTGTAATCCCTTTGCTGCTCTTTTAAAAGTGCTTCATAATTCTTTACCGAAGCGGCCACCATCCGATTCTGGTTGACTTTTTTGTAGTCATTGCCTTTGAAAGTTGGGAATTGCATCAGGTAATCGGTCGCAGCGGTGTGAACCAGCGTTACGGAGCGGGCATTTTTGATGTTTATTACGCCATTTTGGTAATCGACTTTTCCGTCCGTGTCGATTCGATAGGTCGTTTCAAATTCCTGATGATTGTCTTTAAGGCTTCCGCCGAAGGTGTATTTATTTTTGTCAAACGTTTCATATTCCTTGTTGTGAGGCGTTGTGAAACGGATTGAATACGTTTCCTGGGAGGTCGATGTGAATTTATAAACCATCACTTTGGAAGGATAATTGCCAAAAAATGTGCGTTCAAATTTGTCCTTGTCCGCGTCATAGCCGACTTTTCCCACCGCATTTGCAATGTCCAGTTCCCTGCGGTAGTTTTTAATTTCTCCCTTGTGCGAAACGCTCACGAAAAGGTCCCCCATATTCTGCTGGGCTCCAAAATCGGATGATGGCGTATTTCCCTTTTTCTCGTGGATCAGTCCAGTTAGCTCTGTGTTCGCCAGTTTATGCGCTTCTTTAAATTTTCCCTGAGCAAGTAGTGCCCTTACCTGCGGTAAATTTTTGTATGCATCTTGACGTAACCCGAAATTGTACTCCGCATTGGCGCCTTTTCCCCCCGCCCATAAACTACCCTCGGAAAATTGCAGGCGTTCTTCTGCCGGATCACCGAAGAACATGACACCCAGATAGCCGTTTCCAATTGGCAAAGCCTGAGTCATCCAGTCAGTTGCTGGCGCATCATACCAAAGTTTGAGCGAAGTATTTTGCTCTTTTTTCTGAGAAAAGGATGTGAAATTTGTTAAAACAAAAATCAGAATAAAGGTGCAAGATTTGAGAAAATGATACTTCATATAGATGGTTTAGAAATTTCTTAATGCAAGGTAAAACAAAAAGCCCCACGCAGAAACGTGAGGCCTTATTATTGTGATTTTCACGCAAAGTTGATAAGCGTTTTCAAGTCTTATCCTACGCAAAGACCGGAAAGAAAAACTTCGCGAACTTTGCCTTGTCTTCTCCAACTTTGCGTGAAACCTTAATTACCTGTTATCTCCAACCATTTCCTCCGGCTTCACCCACTCATCAAATTCTTCTGGAGTAACATAGCCTAATGCAACAGCAGTTTCCTTCAGAGTTGACCCGTTTTTATGAGCGGTTTGAGCGATTTCGGCCGCTTTATAATACCCGATTTTGGTGTTCAACGCCGTTACAAGCATTAGTGAATTATTTACGTGTTTTCGGATATTGTCGCGTAATGGTTCAATTCCGATCGCACAATTATCATTGAAAGATACACAGACATCACCAATCAAACGGGCAGAATGAAGGAAATTATATGCCATTAAAGGCTTGAAGACGTTAAGTTCAAAGTGGCCATTTGATCCGCCGATACTGATTGCGACGTCATTTCCCATCACCTGGGCCGCGACCATTGTCATCGCTTCACACTGTGTTGGATTTACTTTCCCAGGCATAATGGAACTTCCAGGCTCGTTGTCTGGAATGTGGATTTCGCCAATTCCTGAACGCGGACCAGACGATAGCATTCGAATGTCATTTCCGATTTTCATCAAACTTACGGCAACTGTCTTCAGCGCTCCGTGCGCTTCCACGATCGCGTCATGCGCTGCCAAAGCTTCAAATTTATTTTCTGCTGTGATGAACGGCAGTCCGGTCAGCAAAGCAATATGCTGTGCCACATTTTCAGGATATCCCGGAGGTGTATTGATTCCTGTCCCAACCGCCGTTCCACCCAATGCGAGCTCTGACAGGTGAGTCAAAGTGTTGTAAATAGCACGTAAACCGTGATCCAGCTGAGATGCGTAACCCGAAAATTCCTGTCCCAAGGTCAGCGGAGTCGCGTCCATAAAGTGAGTACGGCCGATTTTGACAACGCTTCGGAACGCTTCTGCTTTTGCCTTTAACGTATCACGAAGTTTTACGATTCCAGGTATTGTTACATCCACCAGAATCTTGTAAGCCGCAATGTGCATCGCCGTTGGATACGTATCGTTTGACGATTGCGATTTGTTCACATCGTCGTTTGGATGCAGGAATTTGGTTTTATCAGCAAGATCGCCACCCTGCAAAACATGCCCGCGATAGGCGATTACCTCATTGCAGTTCATGTTGGATTGCGTTCCGGAACCAGTTTGCCAAACTACTAATGGGAATTGATCGGACAGTTGATCTGTTAATATTTCATCACAAACTTCACCGATCAGATCGCTTTTTTCCTTTGGAAGAATACCGGCTTCGTAGTTGGTAATGGCAGCTGCTTTTTTAAGAAACGCGAAGGCTTTGATGATTTCCTTCGGCATTTTATTGATATCCTGTGCAATCGGAAAATTTTGGATAGAGCGTTGTGTTTGTGCTCCCCAATATACATGAGCAGGCACCTGCACTTCACCCATGGTGTCTTTTTCTATACGGTATTCCATTTTTGAAGTAATGAATGTTAAAGGTTAAATGGTCAAACGGTTAAAAGGTCAACGGTCAATGGTCCGGGCCGAGGGCGGTAATGGTCAGTGGTCGCCTTTGAATTGAGTTCGTAAAGTTAGGGTTGGGAGGGGAGTTTTTGGTATTTTTTGGTGGATAAATGTTTCTGGGCTGGAATGGGCAAGGCTACGGAAGTTGTTATATCACTGAAAAGAATTTAATTTAGTGGCGAAAGTTGGATCAGTCAATAATGGATAGTCTAAACAGGATCAATATGACACATACACTGATAATAGAAACGCAGGATGAAAAAGACTTTGCTTTGATTAAGGGATTGGCTGATAGGCTTGGGCTTCCTGTTAAGGAACGGCATGTGGATGGATTGCTTGAAAAACAAAAAGTTGCCTTTAATAATCTGGTGGGAAGCTGGGAGGGAGATGAAACAGGAGATGAATTAGTCGCCAGGATATATGCCTCACGGAATGATGCCCCTCGCAACATAGAATCATGACAGAGTATTTACTGGACACCAACATATGCATCCATCTATTAAAAAATCAATTTGGCGTTGCTCAAAGAATTGAAGAAATAGGCTTGTCTTTCTTCTGTATTTCGGAAATCACCGTTGCTGAATTAATTTTTGGTGTCGAAAATGGTGCAGATTCTTAAAGAGAAAAAAATCTGAAAAATATTAACGAATTGATTATAGCTTTTTCAGACAGGACTTTGCTTATTGGAGATTGTTTTTATGAATACGCTCGTCAAAAATCCAATTTGAGAAGGATTGGTCGGGCTGTTGGTGAATTTGATCTCTTAATAGGAGCTACCGCAGTAGTGCACGATTTAACATTGGTAACCAGAAACACAAAAGATTTTATCAATCTCAAAGGTATTAAACTAGAAAATTGGATTGGTAGTTAAAATCTGAGTTTCTCTATTTAAACTTTAAAAACAGATATCATCTTTCTACAATGCCCCCCCAAATCAGTATATACAACGATTACGAATCTATGAGCCGGGCTGCGGCCGAACGTGTGATCGATCTCCTCAATGAAAAACCTGATGCCGTGATTTGTTTGCCATCCGGCAGTACGCCAAAAGGGATGTTTGATGAATTGGTTTTGGCTCATAAATCAGGCAGTACCGATTTTTCAAAATGTACCTTTATCGGCTTGGATGAATGGATCGGACTGGGAGCACAGGATGATGGAAGTTGCCGGGATTTGTTGGATAAAGATTTTCTGATACCAATCGGTTTCAGAGACCAGCAAGTTGTATTTTTTGATGGTCTTGCAGAAGATCCACTGGCTGAATGTGAGCGCATCAATGAAGCAGTTGCCGCAATTGGTGGCCTTGATCTGATCGTACTTGGTGTTGGTATGAACGGGCATTTGGCTTTGAATGAGCCAGGAACGCCATTTAGTATATATGCCCACATTTCAGATCTGGATCCTTTAACTGTTCAGGTTGGGCAAAAATACTTCAAAAAGGAGACGCCGCTTACGAAGGGTATCACGGTGGGGATAAGGCATATGCTTGAAGCCAACAGTGCAATATTAATCGCTTCCGGCAGATCCAAAGCCACTGTTGTTCAAAAAGCGCTCACCTTAGATGTTTCAATAGATTTCCCAGCCACTGTTTTGCAAACGCATCCAAACGCAGAGTTTATTTTGGATAAGGAAGCAGCCGAATTGCTTTGAACCTTTGGCAGAAATTCACTTTTAACCCTTTGCTTTACACTTCAAAAAAGATAATTTATCTTTCCCAAATTGGAATTTTTAACCCGCTCCACTTAATTCAGTCTCGCCAAAACAATACATTCATTACCCTACTATCTTTGTAGTGTTCTTTTGTGAACACCCGTCAATCGGGGTAGTGGTTTTCGCTTTGGGACCTTCATCCAATAGCAGAAATTAAAAAGGAACCGTGTGAGATTCACGGACAGTCGTGCTACTGTAAGTGCCAGCCTGTATATCAGGAGCGTTTTTACCCTCGTGTCCCATTGCTTTATAAAGTGAGAAGGGCGGTAAAAATGGTACAAGTCAGGAGACTTGCCTCTATCCTCAATGGCTATTCCCTCACGTCCGGGGTTTCGTCACGCATTGATTTTACATATTTTATTGGCAGCCGACTCGTAGATTTTTTCTTGGGTTCTAAATCAGTGCGCGACGATTTCTGTTGCGTATCGCAGACTAATAAAGGTACTGTTTGGTGATTAATGGTGTTTCGGGATGCAATTATTCTTCATTCTTAATTCAACATTCTTCATCGACCCAGGACGGGTAGGGTGTTTCCGAAAGGTTTTATAAATCTTTTAAACACAAGTTTTATGTTATCACACAATTTGGGCTACCCACGTGTAGGAAGCCAGAGAGAACTCAAAAAAGCGTCAGAGCAATTCTGGGCTGGTAAAATCAATCGTGACGAACTACAAAAAGTTGCCCGGCAGATTCGTCACCTAAACTGGGAAACGCAAAAGGAAGCGGGTATTGATCTGATTCCATCCAATGATTTTTCACTGTATGACCAAGTTTTGGATACGTCGCTCATGGTGGGTGCAATTCCCGAACGTTACCATCAGATTATTGACGGTAAATCGAACAATGAGTTGGATCTTTATTTTGCAATGGCGCGCGGTGTTCAACGTGAACGGTTGGATATCAAGGCAATGGAAATGACAAAATGGTTTGATACCAATTACCATTACATCGTTCCGGAATTTGTAAAAGGTCAAAAATTCAACCGCTATTCTGATCAAATAATGCTTGATTTTGAAGATGCGAAGCAAAAAGGAATAATTACAAAACCTGTTCTGGTGGGTCCGGTAACTTATTTATTGCTGGGAAAAGAAAAACAGGAAGGTTTCAACCGAATCGACTTGCTGGATAATCTGTTGCCTGTTTATATTGAAATACTGAAAGAGCTACACCAAAGAGGTGCGGAGTGGGTTCAAATGGATGAGCCCTCCCTCGTTCTGGACTTGACCGATAAAGACAAACTGGCGCTGGCAAGTGCCTATGCTCAAATTAATGAGGCTGTTCCAAATTTGAAGATTTTGCTTGCAACTTATTTCGGAGAATTGGAAGATAATCTGTCTCTCGCAACGAACCTTCCCGTTGCTGCTTTGCATGTCGATTTAACAAGAGGTCCACAGAATTTGTCTTCGATTTTGGCTGATAAAACTTTCGTGGGTTCTGCTAAAATACTTTCCCTGGGTGTGATTGATGGAAGAAATATCTGGAAAAATGATTTCAAAAAATCATTGAAATTTATCGGGGATGCGACGGCAGTTTTAGGTGCAAATCGCGTTTTTGTAGCTCCCTCGTCTTCTTTGCTTCATAGTCCGCATGATTTGGATCTGGAAAATAACGAAGGTGTTTTGACATCGGAAATAAAAAACTGGATGGCATTTGCAAAACAAAAACTGGTGGAGGTTTCGGTGTTGGCAAAGCTTGGAGTTGAGGATTACAGTTCCTGCCCATTGTTCGAAGCAAACCAGAAAGCAATCCAAAGTCGCAGAACTTCAACATTGATTCACAAACCTTTGGTAAAAGAAAGAGCAGCGGTCATCGCGTCAGGTGATTTTGAAAGAGTGAGCAATTTTTCTGCACGGCAGCAAATCCAGCTCGAAAAACTGAAACTTCCACTTTTCCCATCGACAACAATTGGGTCCTTTCCGCAGACAGACGATGTTCGGCAGCTTCGCGCCCATTTAAAAAAGGGAACTTTATCCTCAGAAGATTATGAAATCCGCATCAAAGAGGAAATCGTAAAATCGCTTCGCTGGCAGGAAGATCTTGGCATTGATGTGCTTGTTCACGGCGAATTCGAGCGGAACGATATGGTCGAATATTTTGGTGAAAGCTTGTCCGGGTTTGCATTTACACAAAATGGCTGGGTGCAAAGTTATGGTAGCCGTTGTGTAAAGCCGCCGATTATATATGGGGATGTGGAACGTCCCGAAGCAATGACTGTAAAATGGTCTGCGTTTGCGCAAGCTAACTCAGAAAAGCTTGTAAAAGGAATGTTGACAGGTCCGGTTACAATTTTGCAGTGGTCTTTTGTAAGAGACGATCAGCCCAGAAAAGATACAACCCTCCAGATCGGTCTGGCGATTCGTGATGAGGTGCTTGACCTCGAAAATGCTGGGATAAAAGTTATTCAAATCGATGAGCCTGCTATCCGGGAAGGTTTGCCTTTGAGGAAGTCAGCCTGGGCGGATTATCTGAAATGGGCCGTTGACGCATTCCGTTTGAGCGCTGCGGGTGTGGCTGATCAAACACAGATTCATACGCACATGTGCTATTCCGAATTCAACGACATTATCGCTTCCATTGCGGCAATGGATGCAGATGTGATTACGATTGAAACTTCTCGTTCCCAGATGGAGCTGTTAGATGCTTTCGCCAACTTTAATTATCCAAACGAGATAGGGCCAGGCGTTTACGATATCCATTCGCCAAGGGTGCCAACGGTTGAAGAAATAACTTTTTTACTTGAAAAAGCATTAAAAGTGATTCCTGCCCGCAATCTTTGGGTAAATCCTGACTGTGGCTTGAAGACCAGAAAATGGCCGGAAACCGAAGCAGCCTTGCGTAATATGATTTCGGCGGCTAACTTGCTTCGCGAAGCGACCCTGGTACAAGGGTAAAATTTTCGTCAGAGGGTTGTCAAGTATTGTCAAGGGCAGTCATTTATTGTCAGGAAATAGTGATTTATGATCAGCTGTTGTCAAGGATGGCTACTTGTTTTAAATATTGAGGGATTTGTTTCGATCCAAATTCCGAATACTATAAGGCAATAAATAACAGTTTCATGACAATCCTTGTACACACCTGACTACTTCCTGACAACCCTTGAGAAAAAGAAACCACTTTCTGACCATTTTACATTCCAACACCTACAATTTTGACACTAGAAGAAAAGATAGATCAATCCGAAACGCGTGTTTTTAAGACCGTTTTTCCAAACAATACAAACCATTATGATACGCTCTTTGGAGGAACAGCGCTTTCTATGATGGATGAAGTAGCTTTTATGGCAGCAACACGATTTTCCAGACTGCGTTGTGTGACCGTTTCATCTGATCGGATAGATTTTACACATCCAATTCCGGCTGGTTCAATTATAGAGCTAGTTGGAAGGGTTGAGTACGTAGGGAATACCAGTATGAAAGTCAGAGTGGAGATATTTGTTGAGCAGATGTACCATGAAGGCAGGGAAAAGGCCGTTACAGGGATTTTTACATTTGTTGCTTTAGATGAAAATCACAAGCCGACAAAGATCAATAAGTAGCGAAATGTACCGAATTGCAACTCGAAAGTGGTTTTTGACCCCGGGTATGCAATAGGAATTTAGACGCGATATTACTTTAAAAAAACCCGTGAAGTTAGGGGTAGAGGTAGGACGGTGCCCGTTGGATCACAATAGGCCTCCCTTGAAAATTCCTCAATTGATCTCCTTGGCGGCTAGGCTTTGGATTCGACTGAGGAATTTTACTTTATAACTTTGCGCATTTTATAGGAATAGTGCAATTGTTGTAGGCAGG